>Ga0153915_10002457_pt1 | contig 16908 bp, 12 predicted proteins | sample Opewatmetagenome_2_FD_107003 | JGI IMG/M metagenome (GOLD analysis project Ga0153915, IMG submission 107003) | Freshwater wetland microbial communities from Ohio, USA - Open water 3 Core 3 Depth 3 metaG | ecosystem: Environmental > Aquatic > Freshwater > Wetlands | place: USA: Ohio, Lake Erie...
CATGACTTTGTTGTCGGGGTGCCAGGCGATCCCGTTGGAGATAGAAACGCCATCGACCATCTTTCTCACTGTCCGGTCCGCGTCCAGGCAATAGAGCGCGGCGACGCCGCGGTCATCAGTAGCTCCGCCTTTCCCATCCGACGGCTGCGTGCCGGCCCAGAATCGTCCTCGCGCATCACACTTTCCATCGTTGAACCGGTTGCCGGGAATGTCGGATTCGGGATCGGCGATGGCGGTCAGATTCCCCGTTCCGATATCGAGAAAGAAGAATCCATCTTCCAGGGCTACCACGAGCTCTTGCGAGCTCCTCGCCGCCGCGCTTCCAATGAACTGTCGCACGGCGATCTGCCGGTTCGTCCCTTTTGCCGGATCGTGGACGTGCAGGGTCTTCTCCGCGATGTCGATCCAGTAGAGGAGCCGGTCGTCCTTTTCCCAGAAGGGGCCCTCACCGAGAACGGCGTGCGCGTCAACGACGAGCTCTGGCGTCGTCCTCATGGGGCATCCCTCCGCTTTGTCCCGTGGTCACGGGTTGCTCCTTGCAGGGATCGTGGAACGGTTGTCCGCCGCTTCCCGGCAGCGCAGGGCCAGCTCGCTGATGCTGAACGCGTCCTCGGCCGTGATTCGAAGCGGGGTGTTCTCCTCCAGGTGCCGCACGAACTCCTGGAACAGGGAAAGCTGCTGCTCCTTCTCCAGGCGGCGCGGGGCGCCGTCTGCAGGGAAGAGGGTGGCCTCTCCGCCGAAGATCTCCAGCACGCCCTTCTCGCCGGCGATCCGAAGCCGATCCTCGCCGTGGGTCGGCGCCGAGCCGGGCCGGAAGTAGTCGAACTCCAGGGACGCGCACCCCGAGTTGGCGAGCCGGAACAGGCACAGCCCCGAGCTTTCCATCTCCCCGTGGCCGCCGTTGCCCCGGGTGGTATGGCACGCGGAGACCTCGGTGATGGCCCCGCCGGTGATCCAGTGGATCCAGTCGATGCCGTGGATGGCCACCCAGGGAATCGTGCCGCCATAGGTGACGCGGTGCGTGTACATGGGGTGCCGGCTTCCCAGCTTGTACGATTTCAAGGCGCTGATGAGAAGCGGCTCCCCCACGGCGCCGTCGCGCACGGCGCTCCAGGCCGCGTGGAAGCCGGGGATGTAGCGGGAAGCCAGCATCGGGCAGAGCTCCGCTTTTCCCTGCGCGTAGGCGCGCCGCAGCCGCTCCAGCTGCTCGAAGGAGACGGCCATCGGCTTCTCCACGAACACGTGGATCCCCCGCTCCAGGCACTCGCTGGCGATGCGGGACTGCAGGAAGAAGAACGGGGCCACCACGGCAAGGTGCGGCTTCTCCCGGTCCAGCATCCGGCGGTAGTCGTCGTAGAACGGGATGAGCGAGGCTTCCATCTGGTCCACGAAGAACTCCCTGGCGTCCTCGTCGGCGGACCCGGGGGCGATGCCCACGAAGGCGACGCCGGGCATGCGGTCACGCACCTCGAGCGCCAGGTCGATGTGACCGCTTGTGCCGATGATCACCGCTTTCACGGGGAAGACCTCCGGTTCCACTATAGCGTGTCATCCCAGTGCTTGTCCCGCGCCGGCAAAACCACTACCCTGTGCCCGCCATGCTACGTGCCAATCGTCGTGTCCGCAGGCCCGCCGTGGCCGCGGCCGTGCTGTCCCTTTGCCTGCTCGTGCCTGCCGCCGTCACCCGGGCGGACTCCGCCCCGGCCGCCCAGGTCCGGGTGCTCGTGTCCCAGACCACCGCCGCCCTGCCATTCCTGCAGATGGCGCGGGACAGGTTGGTCCGGGACGTCGACCTCAAGGTCGACTTCTTCTCCAACCACGCGCAGGCCCTCGCGGTGCTCCTGCGGGGAGAGACCGACCTCCTTCTCAGCGGCACCAGCCAGGGTTGGGAGAACCGGCTGGACGGCAGCCCGATCGTGATGCTGGACACCGGCGTGTGGGGAGTGTCCTCCCTCGTGGGCAGGGACCGGTCCATCAAGGGGTTCGCCGATCTGAAAGGCAAGCGCCTGGCCATCCCATTCCCGGGCTCGCCGCTGGACTTCCAGAGCCGGGCGCTCCTCTCATTCGACAAGCTGGATCCGGACAAGGACGTCACCATCAGCTTCGGTCCGTTCGCGCAGAGCGTACAGCGGCTGCTCTCGGGACAGCTGGACGCCGCCGCGCTCCCCGAGCCGCTGGCCACCCTCGTGGTGAAGAAGAACGGCCTGCTGCGGCTGGTGCAGTACTCCCAGGCGTGGGCCCGGTTCACCGGCGGAGACCCGCAGTCGCCGCAGGTCAGCCTGTTCGCCACCGAGGGCTGGGCACGGGACCACGCCCCGGTCATCGCCTCGGTCGTCTCCGCGTGGGACGCGGCGAGCCGGGCCGTCACCGCGTCCCCCGGCGCGGCGGCATCCGCGTTCGCCGCGGCGCTGGACGTGGACCCCGCAATCCTGCAGGAGGCCGCCAGGAACACCTTGCTCGCGGTGCCCTCCCCGGCGGAGAACAAGGCGCGCGTGCTCGCCTACTACCAGGTCGTCTCGAAGTACCTCCCCGCCGGTCCGCGTCCGCTGGACGACCGGTTCTTCGCCGCGCCGTGAGCCTGCCCGGGCCGGCCGCCTCCGGCGCGAAGCCTGCGCGCCTGCGGCTCCTCGGCGCCGCGGGGGTCGTCCTGCTGTTCGCCGCGTGGGCCGCGGCCAGCCTCGCGGCCGGCTCGTTCTTCGTGCCGGCGCCCTGGACCACTGCCGCGGACACCGCCGTGCTCCTGGCCCGGGCGGGCACGTGGATCCAGATCCTCATCACGTTCCTGCGCGTGTGCGTGGGATTTCTCGTGGGATTCGCCGCGGGCACCGCGGCGGGCATGGCCATCGGGTCCCGCCGGGAAGCGGCGGCCCTGCTGAAGCCAATGGTCATGTTCTTCCAGGGCATGCCGCCGCTGCTCTGGGCGATTCCACTCGTGGCCCTCATGGGCATCGGCCATGTGCCCGCCGTCATCGTCATCACCCTCATCACCTTCCCGCTGGTCGCGGTGACCATCGGCGAGGGGATGACCACGCTTCCCCGCGAGCTGGCGGAGATGCTCTCCGTGTTCGCCCCGGGCTTCCGCGCCCGAACCCGTGAGCTCGTGCTGCCGCACCTTGCGCCGTTCTTCGGCGCGGCGGTGAACGCCGGGCTGGTGCTCGCGGTGAAAGCCTCGGTCGTGGCGGAATACTTCGGGGCCAACGACGGCATCGGGTTCCAGATCCAGGCCGCCTACATGAGCCTTCGAATCCGCACCCTGTTCTCCTGGGCCGCGGTGCTGATCCTGGTCATCCTGCTGTTCACCTCCCTCCTGCCGCGGATCCGGCGGAGGCTGTCCTCCCTCGCGAAGCGCCTGCGGGAGCGGGGAACCCTGGCCGCAGAGGAGGCCGGTGGCGAGGAGCTGAGACGCATGTTTGCCGTCCCGCGCATCATTTCCCGCCCGCGGGTCTCGTTCCAGGGAGTGAGCTTTTCCTATCCCCATCACCATCCGCTCTTGGAGAACGTGAGCCTGGCGGTCGAGCCCGGTGAGATCGCGGTGGTGACCGGGGAATCCGGCATCGGAAAGACCACGCTGCTGAAGCTTGCCGCCTCCCTTCTTCGGCCCTCGGGGGGCGCGATCCACGCGCCGCGCCGCATCGGGTACGTGTTCCAGGACGACCGGCTCCTGCCGTGGCGGACCGTGATGGAGAACACCGCCCTGCCGCTGCGCTACCAGGGGTTCCCGTGGAAGAGCGCGCGGGGGTTCGCCTCGTGGCTGCTCGGCCAGGCGGGCCTCGCGGGTGAGGAGAGCAAGCGGCCCCACGAGCTTTCCGGCGGCATGAAAAAGCGCGCGGCGCTCGCCCGGTGCTTCGCACGCTTCCCGGATGCCATCCTCATGGACGAGCCCTTCTCGGGTCTGCACGCCAGCGCGCGCGCCCACTTGTGGGAGATGTTCCTGCGCCTGCATGCGCTGCACCCGGTCCCCGCCCTGATCGTCACGCACTATCCCGACGAGGTCGCCGCGCGCGGCCGCTGCCGCGTGTACTCGCTGGAGGGCAGGCCCGGCCGCCTCGTTGCCACAGGCCGCGGCCGCCGCCGTCCCGCGCGTTGACACTGCAACGGGGATGGGCAACAATCGCCCATTCATCGCAAGTGATTCGAAAGGAAAAAGTATGGGCCGCGCGATCGAGCAGGAAAACTCCTTCCTCCAGGTTCTTCTCAAGCTGATCCCCAGCGAGGTGATCGCGGTCTTCATCTTCGTCCAGGGCGTGATGCCCGGCGAGTTCTGGCCGCACTTCATCCTGGCCGTGGTGCTCGTCGCCCTCACGCCGCTGTACCTGTCCCGCGCCGCCGGCGTGCAATCCCGGGCGCAGCTGGTGCTTTCCACGCTGTCCATGGTGGTGTGGATCTACGCGATGGGAACCGGGCCGCTGCGTTTCGTACGGCCGCCGTACTACGAGCCCTGGCACGGGGCAGTCCTGCTGGCCGTGTGGACGCTCGTGCCGCCGATGCTCCTGACGCAGAAAGCGGAGCAGGCCGACGGGACAAAGGGCCCGGTCCCGGCGGCCTCTTCGCGCAAGAGGCACAGCCGCCGCCGTTCGGCCTAGCCGAACGCGGCGGCCATCCGTTCGAGTGCCTGTTCGAGGACGGATCGCGGGCAGGCCAGGTTCATCCTCTGCATCTGCTCCCCGCCCCGGCCGAACTTCTTTCCCTCGTCCAGCCACACCCGCGCGTCCTTCAGGAGCTTCTCTTTCAACGCGGCGTCCGCGATTCCCAGGCCGCGCATGTCGAGAAACGCGAGGTAGGTGCCCTCCAGGGGGAAGGGGCGCACCTTGGGCAGGCGCTCAGCCAGGAAGCGTGCAAGGAAATCGTAGTTGCCCTGGACATAGTCCAGCAGCTCCTCCAGCCATGGCTCTCCGCGACGCCACGCGGCCTCGGATGCCGCCACGGAGATCGCATTGGGGGCAACACCCAGGATGGCGTTCTGCGCCGACTCGAACTTCCTGCGCAGCTCTTCCCGTGGGATGACCGTGAGGGACCCGCCCAGGCCGGCGAGGTTGAACGTCTTGGTGGCAGCCACCAGCGTGAGGGTGTTCTCGGCGGACTCGGCGGAGAGGGAAGCCATCGGGATGTGCCGCCGGCCGCGCATCACGATGTCGAAGTGGATCTCGTCGCTCACCACCAGGACGCCCCGCGAGCGGCAGATCTCGGCCAGTCTCTCCAGGGTCCGGCGCTCCCACACCCTCCCGGCGGGATTGTGCGGGCTGCAGAGGATCAGCATGCGCGTGCCCGGTTCCATGACGCGCTCCAGGCCGTCCAGGTCCATCTCCCACGCCCCGTCGCGGACCAGCAGGGGATTCTCTACGACCCGCCGGTCATTCCCCCGGATGCGCAGCGCAAAGGGGTAGTACACCGGGGGCTGGATGCAGATGCCGTCTCCCGGAGCGGTGAACGCGAGGATCGCCGTCGAAAGGGCGGAGAGCACGCTCGGGGAAGCAATCATCCATTCACGGCGCACGGTCCAGCGGTGGCGGCGCTCCAGCCACGCCTTCGCAGCCTCGAAGTACGACTCGGGCTCCCGCACGTAGCCGAAGATGCCGTGATCCGCCCGGCGCTGGATTGCCTCCAGGATCGGGGAGGCGACCGGGAAGTCCATGTCCGCCACCCACAGGGGAAGCAGCCCGGTGGTCCCGGTGTACTGCTGCTCGTAGTCCCACTTGACCGAGCTCGTGCCATGCCGGTCCACCACGCGGTCGAAATCGTACGCCATGGGTCCCTAGTAGGGCGCCGCGGAGCCCGGCTGTCAACGGGGCGGCGGCGCCGCTATACTGTGCGCCGGAGGCCAGTGCATGTTCCCGGAGGACACCTTTCCCCCTGCGCCGCAGGCGCTGTCCATCACCTTTGTCGCGCACGCCACGTTCTGGATCACCTACGGGGCGTCGGTGATCCACGTGGATCCCGTCGGGCAGAACACGGACTATGCCGCCGCTCCCAAGGCGGACCTCGTGCTGGTAACGCACGAGCACCACGACCACCTCGACCCGGGTGCCATCGCGGCGGTGCGCAAACCCTCGGCAGCCGTGATCGTGGCTTCGAAGTGCGCGGGCCAGGTGCCCGGCGCCATCGTCCTTCACAACGGCGACTCCCGCTCGATCGGCGGCATCCGCGTTGAGGCGGTGCCCGCCTACAACGTGGTGCATCTTCGCTCGCCGGGCATGCCGTATCACCCAAGGGGCAGCGGCAACGGCTACGTGCTCACCCTCGGAGAGCGGCGGGTGTATGTCGCAGGGGACACCGAGAACACGCGGGAGATGAAAGCGCTGAAGGGGATCGACATTGCCTTCCTGCCGATGAACCTCCCCTACACCATGACGCCGGAAATGGTGGCGGACGCGGCCCTGGCGTTCCGCCCCAAGGTGCTGTACCCCTACCACTTCGGAGAGACCGACACCTCCGTGATCCAGGCGTTGCTGGCCTCCGCGAAGGACATCGAGGTGCGCATCCGGCCCATGAAGTGAAGCGCGGCCGAAGGCCGCGCGAAAGAGGCCCCTCGCGGCAGCCCGGCCCGGCAGGCGACCCGAAGGGGCGTCGGTAGGGCGGCTCGCGAAGCGGGGCAAGAGAGAGGGGGGAGCGCCTACAAGTTCTTCACCTGGAGACAGCGGATCATGTACAGCTCGATGTAGCGCATCAGCTGGTCGCGCTTCTTGATCTGCGCCAGGGCCTTGCTGGTAGAAAGCTGCTCGGCGAGGGCGTGGATGCGCTTGAGGTCCGGCGGCTGCGCGAGGAAGCTGCGGCGCACCGGCCGCAGGAAATCCCGCACCAGGGCGTTCACATCCTCCACGAGGTTCTTCTTCTGCGCGCTGGCGAACAGGGGGTTCCATTTCTCGGCCAGCTCGGAGAGCGTGGCGTCGATCGTGCTTCCCTTCGGCACGTACTGCGAGACGAGGGACAGCACGCTGCGCTTGTACCGCAGCAGGCCTTCCCGGTCCGTCGTCTGCGGCTTTGCGGCCGCCGCGGCGGCGGGGCGCGCCACGATCTTCGCCTCCGGCCGGGCCGGCGCCGGCGCCTCCTCCTCCGCTGCCTTCCCCCGTCCCCTCCCGCCAAACATGCGGCGGAACATCCTCAGGATCCCGCTGAGGATCGGGACGGTCATCCAGAAGGGAAGGTACATCCGCGTGTTCTTCACCAGCTCCTGCCGGGACAGGCCCAGGATCTCGTCATAGGGACGGAGGATGTTCTCCACGGCGTAGCATTTCTTGAGCTCTTTCTTCGTGGCATCCGGCAGGTGGGCTTCCTCCGCGATCAGGGCGAGCATGCCCCCGTTGGCCAGCGCGGTGACCAGGGGGAATCCGTGGGTGACCTTCAGCTCCACGTCGCGGCGGAAAGAAGCGTCGCTCTTCGCCTGCTCGGGGGTCCGATCCTCCTTCATCTGCGCCGTCCACTCCTCCAGGTACTGGCGGCGCAGCTCCTCGCCACACTCGCCAAGCTTCTTCAGGAACACCGGCACGACGAAGTCCTTGTGGATGAAGTAGTCCTTGTTCTGTTCCTTGGCGTGCACGCGCACGACGGGCGGGATCATCTCCTGTCCCGAGCGCGCGGTCTTCTCTTTCAGGAACGAATGGATGAAATCCCGGCTGTGCTTGGTGGCGAACGGGGTGCCCTTCTCGTCCTTCAGCGCGTACAGCTCCTGGAAGCCGAAGACGAAGGGCGCGCGATGGACCTGGTTCTCGAGGCTCTTGCGATCCTCCGACCATTCCCGTTCCCGCTGCAGGGCTCCTTTCTTGTGGAACACCGTGTAGCCGATGATGTACGCGGACTGGATCACCCCCATTTCCAGGTCCGTCTTCTCTGACTTGGCTCCCAGGTCCTTGATCACGAGGTTGGAAAGGTAGGTCCAGAACCGGAAGTGAAAGTCGTTGGGCGCCATGACGGTGGCGGCCGCTTTCTTGGGCCGAAGCGCCACGTCCTCCATGGCCTGGCGGACGGCCACCTCGCTGCCCCGCAGGGTGCCGAGGAGCTTGGTCTCCGCGTACGCGGAGTTCCTGCCGTCCTGCAGGTAGCGGCCGACCTTCGCCACCGCCGCCTCGGGCAGGTGGGTCCCCACGCTCTCCTGCGGCACGATCAGCGAATCCACGCCCTCGGGGAACTGCAGCCGTACGATCCCCTTCATTCCGGGGCCGCTGGCTTCCATCAAGGCGCCGAGCTGGCCTTTGACGTCCGCGGCCACGATGGCGGAGGAGGAGATCTTCGCCGGGGCGGTCTCATCCCGGGGAAACGGGCGGGTCGGCTCGTCGGGAAGCCTCCGGTATTCGTCGATGAGGGCCACGATAGGGTAGTCCGGCAGGGCGAGCAGACGAGGATGTTCCCCCTCCTTGGAGACCACGATGGCGGACTCGGGCGGAAGCCCCTTCACCGCCGCCTCCACCGATGCCGCGTCCCCCTGGCCCTTGGGCAGCGACTGGAGGAACTGGCGCAGGTCCACGTTCGGGCTGCGCATCTTCAGCGCGAATGCGTGCAGGAGGGGCAGAAGTTCCTGGGCGAGCATCTTTACCATCAAGTGTAGTGGTTCTGCGCGCCACGCGCAACTCGTTGCCTTGAAATCACCGGGGGGGTTCACTAAACTCAGGAATGAGTCCAGCGTGAAATTTGCCCGACCTCTTCCATTCCTCGCGCTTCTCGTCGTGTCCGCGCTGCCTCTGCAGGGGCAGGAAGGGGTCGGCGGGCAGGTCTGCGTAGTCTTCCCGGTGAAGGATCTCTCCGCCGGAGCCGACACCCGGGACTACGAGCAGACGATCACGGAAGCCGTGGCTGCAGCGTTCGAGGCCGCGAGCTTCCGGGTTCTGCCCTCCTCCTCGTGGCAGGACGCCGCGGACAGCCGAGCCGTGGACCTCGGGCAGCCCCTGAGCGAACCGGATGCCCTGGCAATCGCGCGCAGCATCGGGGCAGATATCGCGGTCACGGGTGTCTACTCGGTCCTCAACGAGGAGGTCTACTACTCCATCCAGTGCTGGGATGTAGCCAAGGAGAAGCTGGCGGCGGGCCTCCAGGCCAGGACCCCCTTCAACCTGGCGTTCTTCAGCGGGCTGAACATCGCCCTCACCTCGGAGCTGCTCCCGCGTCTTGCTTCCCAGGGGCCCCAGGTCCCGCGGGTGGTGTTCACCTCCCCCGACGAGGGTATGAGCGTGAAGCTCTCAGATGACCAGGACATCGGCCGGATCACGAACGGCCTGCTGACCATGCCGGCAAGCTCCATTGTTCCGGGAACCAGGGTGGTGCTGAAAAAGAGCCGGCCGGGCTTTCATCCCGGTGAGCAGACCGTCACGCTGACCGCAAGCAAGCCGATCCCGCTCAAGCCGCTGGTTCGGGAGAACCGCTACGGGATGGAGCTCAACTCGACCATCGGCCAGCTCCTTGGCCTGGGCGTGGCGCTCCGGGACTACCGCGTGCCCGACTGGTTCTTCATCACGGTCGGCGGCTACCTCTGGGTGCAGCCGCCGCTGAACTTCGCTCCGCGGGTCGTGCTGCACGCGGACATGTTCGGGGGCATCGGCGGCTACCTCTTCCTGAAACCGGATGCCCCGGTGCGGCTGGGAGTCTCCACCGGCGCCGGCCTCATCCTGTCCTTCCCGAGCACGCCGGGGCTGCCCGCCTACACCGACTTCTACCTGGACGTGATGAACTGGTGGCTGGAGGCGACGCTCTTCGGCACGACGCTGTACATGCGCCAGGAATTCAAGTACGCCCTGGGCATTGGAGCCTCCATGCTTGGGCAGGGCATGATGCTGCGTGACTTCCCGCCGACGACCATCGGAGTGCTGTTCCGATGGTGAAAAAGCTGCGCCTGGCGGGCATGACCGTCGTCACGCTCCTTGCCCTCGGCGCCTGCCAGGTGCTGTTCATCGGGGTCTTTTCCCCGTTGGCCGGGCAGATGGCTGCGCGTGCCGATCTGTCAGAGATTGTGCCCGCCGCCCCGGCCGGCTCGTTCGAGCTGACCCGGGTCACCGCGGGCGGTTCGGAATACTTCATCCTGTCCTCGAACCTCGGCTTCGATCCCGCCCAGGTGCACATCGTGGTCATGGACAAGTCCCTGAACGTCCTGAACACATATACCAACAACGCCCTGCCGAGCCCGCTGGGCTGGTCGCACGCGATGACGGATGCCGCGGGCCGTGTCCTCATTGGCCAGTTTTCCTTCGCCGCGCAGCCGGGTGGCCTGGTCTCACCGGTACCCAGCCTGGTGGCCATCAGCAGCCCGTCGGTGACCGGGCTGCCGGCGTACCCCCGCAACGAGGCCAATTTCAACGCGGCAGGGGGGTTCCTGGCGTGGAATGAGTACACTTCCGCGTGGGCGACCACGGGGATCAACCCTTCCGTGCCTCTGGGCAGGTCATCGCTGTATCTCAGCCGCGTTTTCACGGAATGGGATTCGGGCGGAATGCCCGACGTGTTCGTCCTGCGGGAGAACAACGGCAGCACCACCTACTTCCTTCTCATCCCGAAGAGCCTCGTCGACGGGAACAACCTGCTGGCGTACGCGGTTCCAGACGTCTTCACGAAGTTCGGCAGCCTGGGCCTCATCGTCCAGAAGTCCGATCTCGACGATACCGTTGCAGTTGCGTATGGGGACGTCCTGGCCTACGACCACCATTCCAACTTATTGATCCACTTCGCGCTGGGTGACCCGGACAAGGTGAGCGGCCTTCCGATGAAATGGAGCGCCGGCATGAAGCTGGCCGCGGGTGCCACCGGCTACCTGGTGGTATGGGACCCGGTCGCGCGGGCGGTCACCCGCTACGAGCCATGGTGGTGATGCCGTGAAAACGCCCACGGTGATCCTCGTCGCCATGATCCTTGCCTCCGCCCTCGGTTCTGCACAGGAGTCCGTCCGGCTCGTTCCGCGCAGGCTGCTGCTGTACGTCGCCCCCGCGCCGGCCTCCGCGTTCACCCCCGCCGATGCGCTGATGATCGCCCGCTCCCTGCACCAGAGGCTGCAGGAGGCAGTCCCCGACGTCGTCTTCGTCGAGCCCGCTGCGGGAGCTGTCAGCCCGAAGCAGGAAGAGCTGAACGCCGTGGCAGAACAGGCGGGTGCCGACAGCTGGATGCAGCTCAGCATGGAAGGCGACTGGGCGTCGGCGCGGGTCCGCGTGCGCGCCTTCGACCTGCTCTTGAGAACAGCCGTCGCGGATCTCACCGCGGCGCGCGCGTCCTGGGGCTCCCCGGGCGGGCTCTCCCAGGAGACATGGTCGGATGTCGCCCAGGCGATCGCCGGCAAGTTCCCGATGCTGGAGAGCGCAGTCCCGGCATCTGGCCGCCCGCAGCTTGTGCGCCTCATCATCAAGGCACTGCCGGGAAGCGTGGTAACCGGACTCGGTGCGCCGCCGCTGAAGATCTCGGCGGATGGAACGGCGTTTCGCATGATGCCTCCCATGAAGGAGTACTTCTTCCGCACCGAGCTGGCGGGGTACGTTCCGGTCAGCACACGGATCTATCTCGCGACGGACCGGGAGATCGAAGTCCGGCAGACAAGCCCCTCCACGTGGGGGCTCGAAGGCTCCCTGGCGGACAGCCGGGCACCGGGATTCGACGTCAGCGTGTATTTCCCCTCGTCGATTTTCGCGCGCTTCGGCTTCTCGACGTATGCGTTGGGACTCGCCCTGAATTCGACGGGGATCCTGCTGGACATGCCGCTGACAAACCTCGTGCTGCAGGTCGGCGCCTACGTCTCTCCGGAGGATCGCTTTTTCCGGTTCTACCTCGGGCTCGGCGGGTTTGTCCGGTTGGTCCACGCTCCCGGCACGCGTCCAGTGCTGGACCAGCTGGCGCCGGCCGGCGTGCGACTGATCCTCGGAGCCGAGGCCCCGCTTTCGGATCGGGCGAAGCTGTACTTCGAGCTCACGCCGACCTTCTACCAGACCAACATGCCGGACGCGCTGCGGGCTGCCCTCGGCCAGGAAAACGCGCCCGGTTGGGCGTTCGGACCCGCAGAAGCACTGAACCTGCTCTCATTCCGCGTGGGATACCGGTGGCGGCCATGAGGAAACTTCTCCCCGCGGCGGCGAGCGTCGCGCTCCTGTGCTCCTCGTGCCTGCCGGTGCCGTTCGATCTTTCCCTCAGCCAGGGGGCAGCGTCCGCTTCGAAGATGGCGCGGGACAACCCGTCCCTGGTGACCCTCGGCCAGGGATTCGACTCTTCCGCGCGGGATTTCGTCTTCTACCCTGCCGTCCGCCCGGCCGGTGGAGGCATGGACTATGCCAGCGGTTTTGTCGCCAGCGTGCGCAACCTCGAGTACCAGGTGCAGGCAGTGAAGAAGGATCCTTCCTCCGGGCTTTTGCAGTCGTACGGCTTTCAGTCGCAACCCGTTCCCAATCCGGACGCGCATTTCCCCGCCGCCGTGGGCTGGCCGGTGCAGCCCGGGGCGGCCACCCTCTCCTACTTCTTCCAGTACACGTTCGATGCGCTGGATCCGCAAAGTGGGAGCCGCTACTCGGAGAAGGTGGGAGACCCCTCAGCCTCGACCTTCTTTCCCGTCGCAGGCGCGGACAGCGATCTCCACAACCAGGCAAACCTGGACTTTCCACCGCTTGACTCCGTGGTGCTGGGGGCATCCGTGTCCGCCGACCCCGGCGGTTTGTTCGACGTCGCCCATTGGCTGGCGGCGGACGTCCTTTCCCCCGGCTTCTACCTCGAAATGAGCTACCACCTGGACGAAAACGGCCTCGGCGCCAAGGCAACGCCGAGGAATCCCACGTCGTACGACCTTTCCGCATTCCTCCCCGTCATTCCGCCCTCCACGCTGAGCCGCCTCGCGTACTTCTACGACGACAACCAGCTCGCGGATCCCGCGAGAATGCCGAATAGGAGCTTCGCCTCCTGGTACGACGAAAGCTCAGGCGGCTGGGTCTGCTATGCGTGGGACGACATGGTCTCCCATCGACAACTGCCGATCGACCATCGCCTTGACGCGCTGCTGTCAACGGGTGAGCTTCTTTCAACCGAAAGCGGTACGGGACGGCTGTACAACCGGGACGGAGGTCTGCTCGCCACGTTCCCGCTGGGAAACCTGGTCTACCTGGGGGAGAAGTACGTCGGGGGAGCGGCCCGCTGCTACTTCTCGCAGTGCCTGATCTACGACCACACGCTGCACTTCAACGTCTACTGGATCGCAACGGACAAGCTCGCGACCCTGGTGGATTGATCGCGGGGCTGCTGCCGCCCGGCGGCCGCCTTTCGCCTCCGCAGCCTACCGGCTGGTCATGAACCTCGCAAGCGCCCCGATGACGCTCTTCATTCGCGGATCCTTCTCCGCGGCGAGGCGGGCGTCCAGGAAGCTCCTCTGCGCGTCCACGGTCTTCTGGTTGGCGAGGTTCGTCATCAGGGAAATCACGTCGTCCAGCGCCGCCTTGCGCCCGGTGTCGATCCCGTCCGTCGCGGACTGCGCCTCGTAGCGCTTCACCCGGCCGAGGAGCCCGTCGAAGAACTTTCCCATGGAGGCGAGGACGCCGTCCCGGCCCCCGATGGACAGCATGAGCGCCTTGCGCTGCCCGTACCGGGCGAGGTTCGCGTCTTCCTGCTTGGTGTAGGCGAGGTAGCTGGCGACGAGACTCTGGAACTCGGCAAACGCCCTGGCGTCCGCCGGGGCGATCTCGGGGCCGGTTCCTGCCGGTGCGGTCCTGGCAGAGGCGGGCTGACCGCCGCCCGCGGCCTGCGCGTTCCTCAACGCCTCCGCTGCCTGGGCGGCAAGAAGCCGCTGCCGCTCGGCGTCCTGGCGGGTCGAGCTCAGCTCAGCGGCCAGGCGTGAGTTCTGCGCGGAGAGCCGGGAAACCTGCGCGGCGAGATCGCTGGCGCGCTTCCCTGCTTCGTCCAGGCTCTTCTGCAGATCCGAAGAGGCCCCGGTGGCAGCCGCCAGGTCCCCGAATTTCCGATTCACGGCTTCCATCAGGGAATCGGCCGGGGTCGCCGCGGGGTCCCCGCTCATCCCGACGAGGCTCATGAGGCTTTGCTTTATCCCGGTGATATCCGCGGTACGGCCGGACAGGTCGCTCTGCACCGAGTCGAGCTGGCCCTTGAGCGCGGCGACCTGGTCGGACTGATCCTTGAGGTCCGAGGCAGCACGGGAGCTGATGGCGGCGACCCCGTCGTAAATGCCCCTCACCGCCGACACCGTTTGTGAGCTCTGGGGATAGTCCTGGAGCACGGCGAGGTACTTCGTGACCGCATCCGCGTACTGGTGCTGGGCGAGCAGGCCGTCGGCCTGCGCCAGGGCGGCGGAGGCGGCCTGGTCCTGGTCGGCCCGCGTCTTCTGGGCGTCCGCGGCGGACTGCGCCTGGCCTGCCTGGAACCGCTGCGCGGCCTGCGCCGCCCCTGCCGCGCTGATGTTGGAGACCGCCGTGGAAACGCGCGCCGCGCTCTCGGGAAGGTAGGACAGCGCGTCGCGGTAGGCGGCGAGCATCTCCGGGTAGCGGCCCGCGGCGAACGCCGCCTCCGCGCGCACGAGGCCGGCGCGCAGCGCTGCCTGCCGTGCCGTCTCCGCTTCACTGGCCTTCAGGGTGAAGTACGCGTAGCTCCTGGAGATTTCCGGGATCACTCCGAGGGCCAGGCTGTACTGCGCCTCCGCCTCGGCCACCTTGCCGTCGCGCAGAAGCGCGTCCGCTGCGGAGACGTACCCGCGAACGTCGGCGAGCATGCCCGTCGTCTGGACCAGGGACGCGGTGTCCGTCTTTCCCTTGTCCATCTCCCCCTGCACGAGGCTGGAAAGAGAGTCCACAATGAACAGGTCCACCGGGCGCCGCCGGGCGATCCCGGGCAGCACCGCCACGTCGGAGGAGTTCACGTAGCTGGAGATCGCCTGGAGGCTGGTGAGGGCTTTCGGGTAGTCCTTCGCGGCGATGTCGGACTGCACCACGGAGTACAGGCCCACCAACTGTTGGGACACGAGGTCTTCCTGCTGCTTCTGGGAGGTGAGCGCCGCCAGCTGCTGCTGGGTCTGGGCCTGCGCGCTCTGCAGCTCCTGCGTCTGCCGGGAGAGCTGCGCCTGCAGGTCCGCCTCCCGCTGGCGCGCCTCCGTGAGCGCCTGCTGGCGATCCGCGTTTGCCCGCTCAAGGTCCGCGTTGAACTGGGTGCGAAGGTCCTCCAGGGCAGCCTCGGATTTCTTTCGGTCCGCCTCCGCCTGGGCGCGGAACTCCGCCAGCTGGGAGTTGAATGCGGTGTTCTGCTGCGTTTCCAGGTCAGCGAGGCGCTTCTGGATGGCCTGGTCGGAGAGGCCCTGCTTCTGCAGGCGGGTCCTCTCCGCGTCCAGCTCGGCCGCCATCGCCGCTTTCAGCTGTGCCTCCCGCGCCTGGACCTTGGCGTCCATGGTGGTCTGCAGGTCCTGGCGCTGGCGGTCGATCTCCGCGAGGCGTCCCTGGATCTGGTTGATCTGGGAGTTCTTCTCCTGCAGGCGCGCCTCGGACTCCTTCTTCACCTGCTCCAGCAGCTTGCCCTCGGCAGTGATGGTGGCCGTATCCTGGCGGGCCGCCTGGGTCTCTCCGCGCTGGAAGAGGAAGTACAGCACCCCGAGCCCCGCGGCGAGAACGAGCACGAAGACCACGTTGACGATGACGGGGAACAGCACCCCGCGCTTGGCCGCCTTCACGGCGAACATCTCGGGGCTCACGGCCATGCGGCTGGAGCTTGCGACCTTCTCGATTTCCTGTCGGATCTCCTTCTGTTCTTCCCGCGAGATGCCGGAATCCGGGTCGAAGGCGAACTCCTCCCGTCCGTCGGAGGGCAGGCCGAGCGAGTCCCGGAGCTTGCGCGCCTTGTCGAGGAGTCCGAGCATGGGTTCTCCGTTCACAATGTCGACCGTCGGTGCGGCATTCTTCAGGCGCCCGTTCACTTGTGGGTCATCACTTCCACCCCGTCCCACTCCGCCGACGGGGGATTCCTGCGGTACTTCTGGCTTCGCTCCAGGAGCATCGCCGCCACCGGGTCGCCGGGCATCGCTTTCAGCGCTTCCCGGAAATGTGAACAGGCCCGTTCGAAGTTCCTCCCGTAGTACTCGGACATGCCCATCTCGTGCAGACCCCAGCCGTCTTTCTCCGCCGGCGTGAGCGTGCGCCGCGCGGTGTAGATCTTCACGCCCTTCTTGCGGCCCTTCACGGCCACGGAATCCAGCAGCCGGCAGGGAAGCCGCTCACCGACCGCGTCGTGCAGGGTCTCGGAGAGGATGACGTCCTGCTTGTAGACCTTGGTGAGACCGCTGAGCCGAGAGGCCAGGTTCACCGCGTCCCCGATGACGGTGTAGTTCATCTTGTCCTCGGTGCCGATGGTCCCCACGGTGACCCTGCCCATGTTGATCCCCACGCTGACCTGGAACGGCTTCTTGCCCGAGCCGGCCCGGCGGCGGTTGAAATCGGTGAGCGCCCGGGTCATGTCGATGCCCGTGAGCACCGACCGCAGCGCGTCGTCCTCCCGCTTGACGGGCGCGCCGAAGAACGCCATCACCGCGTCGGTGATGTACTTGTCCACCATGCCGTCGTTGTCCAGGATGGTGTCCACCATGGCCCGGAAATAGGGCTCCAGGGACTGCACCATCTGGTCCGGGGCAATGTTCTGCGTCAGCTCCGAGAAGTTGGTGAGGTGGGAGAACATGATGCACAGGTCGTCTTCCTTGGCCTGGATCTTCCCCTGGGCCTTCATCACCTCGTCGATGACCTCGGGCGGCACGTACTGCTGGAAGATCTCCTTGATCTTCTTCTCCCGGGTGCGGGCCACCGCGGCCTTCAGCGCGAATCCCTTGATCTCCCGGTAGGCCCGTTCCAGGCCGTTGACCATGAGGTTGAAGGTCTGGGCCAGCTGCCCGATCTCATCGTGGTACTCCACCACCACCCGCTTGGACAGGTCGTTGGTGGAGATGATCTCCCGCATCGTGCCCGCCACCCGCGTCAGCGGCCG
>Ga0153915_10002458_pt1 | contig 16903 bp, 15 predicted proteins | sample Opewatmetagenome_2_FD_107003 | JGI IMG/M metagenome (GOLD analysis project Ga0153915, IMG submission 107003) | Freshwater wetland microbial communities from Ohio, USA - Open water 3 Core 3 Depth 3 metaG | ecosystem: Environmental > Aquatic > Freshwater > Wetlands | place: USA: Ohio, Lake Erie...
AATATTTACCTGAATGGCGCGATTTTGGGGATGAAAAAGGCAGAGATCGAGCGAAAGTTCGATGAGATTGTCGCGTTTGCCGAATTAGGGAAATTTGTTGACACCCCGGTCAAGCATTATTCCAATGGCATGTATGTTCGCCTGGCCTTTGGTGTCGCCGCGCACCTGGAGCCAGATATTCTGCTAATCGACGAGGTGCTGGCGGTGGGCGATGCTTCCTTCCAAAAGAAGTGCTTGGGCAAGATGAAAGACTTGGCCAAAGAAGGACGCACGGTCTTGTATGTCAGCCATCAAATGAGTTCTGTAAAATCTTTGTGTTCACGAGCGATCCAAATTCATAACGGATCCTTGGTCCAGGATGGCCAGCCAGAAGTTGTAATCAACCATTACCTTGTGGAAGAGGGCAAAGGGTTGACACCGGAACGCATCTGGAGTGATCCAAAAACAAGGCCAGGAAACGACCAATTTGGCTTGATGGCGATACGAGTCCGGAATGATTTAGGGCAAGTTCAGAAAGTCTACAAAAGCAGCGAATCGATTGTCGTAGAAATGGAATTTGAAGTCTTTCTTCACCACCCTGCCTTATTCATCGGTTTTGCCTTGTTCGATCAAAATCATGTTGTCGTTTTTCAGAGCTGCCACAATCATGGCCGTGAGACGGAGTGGCCAAAGCTGAGAGAAGGGGTGAATAAGCTGCAGTGCGTCATTCCTAGAAACATACTCAATAACGGCATCTATTCTATAAGCCCCCGGGTAGGTCTGCAATTTGGGGGGTGGATCATCTTCAACGAAATCGAAGTAAATTTTGAAATTCAGATGAATCACTGTGAATCACCATTCTGGAATGGGTTGCACAATATTGTCTTCCCGGGTGTGATCGTCCCCTTCCTGAGTTGGCGAGCTGTGGATCCATACTGAAACGATTGGTTTTGTCGTGAAGGATCGTTGAATTGCTCAGGTTGAAAAAAGATTTGCCGCTCTGGATAGAGGATGCGGGCCGGTATTCGTCCTCTCCTTTCACCTAGCCGCTATTCGGAAACGGTTCATGGCGATGAATTTCGAGTATGCTTTCAGGCGCTTCCTCATTAAGTACGCGAGAAATCTGAATTTGAGTTCTTTCGAAAAGGTGTGGAAAAGGAATAATAATCCTTTCCCTGCACGATTGAACTTAAGCCTGTCTTTGCTTTGCCCATCGGGGTGCATCTTTTGCGCAGTAAGGGGCCCGCGGATTGTGCCAAAAATTATGCCCGAGGATCTTTTCCGGAAAATTCTCCAAGAAGCACGGGATCATCATTTTCAGGGTTCGTTTTCATTAAGCCAAAATGGTGAGGCACTCACTCATCCGAAATTCAAAAATTTTTTTACGCTTCTTCGCGGAGAATTTCCGAAAAATGAGATTATCCTTTTTTCGAACATGATTTTGATGGATGAGGAGCATGCTCGATTTGTTCTGGAAAAGGGGCTTGATTACCTGCATTTCAATTTTGATGGTGCCTCCCCCCAAACCTATGATTACATTAAGCGCAATGGACGGTTCGAGCAGGCCCGGCAGAATATTCTCAATTTCTTGAGAATCCGTGAGCAGCTGAATGCCCGCTGCCGAATCGGGATTGGATATGTAACGGCTGCGAGATACAGCAAAGAAATCGAAGGAAAAGAAGGCCTGATGCAAGACGATGAGGCAGAGATTCGCGAAACGTTGAAACCCTTGCTTAGAAAGGAGGATTGCATCCATCCGGACCAAATAGGTCTTGAGAAATATCAGGGGATCCTCAATCGGCAGAAACGGGAACCATGTGATCTTTTCGACCGCGTCTTGAGAGAGATATTTATCGCTCCGGATGGCCAGGTTTATATCTGTTGTGCGGATTTTGGAGTCACCTCCAACCTGGGCAATGTCAATCACCAAACGATTAACAACATATGGAGTAGTGAATTCCGAAAGGCAATTCTCCGGAATTTATTTAAGGTTCGGATAAATTCCAAAATAACTCCGGAAGTCTGCAAAACTTGCATACCTTGCTGGTTTTCGAGCCAGAGCCCGGATGTTTATGCTAAGTGTAAGGAAAAGGTGCGAATGGAGTTTGTAAGAGGAAGGCTGGCTTTCGTGAATGGCACCCTCAAGGTCATGGATAAAAAAGAGGATTCCGGCGATATGAAAAAGGCGATGAATGAATCGGGCGAGTAAGAATCAGAGGGGGAAATTTATGGTACGGCTGAGGAAAACAAAAGGCGATTGTTGTCGGGTATAATACGTCGAAGATGGTTCGATATGGGAGTCCGGATGGGACGGGTGATAGGATCTTCGCCTTCAGCTAAAAGGCCTACCCAGGCTTGGAGCGGGGTGAAGGAGTTTGACCTTTTTTGTCAGGGGGCCTGATGAAGATTGCTTTGGTGTCTACAGGTCTTGGCAGGATAAAACGGGGGTTTGAATCATTCGCGGAGTCGTTGTTTCAAGCGCTGCGACATCGGGCATCACAAATCGACGTAACATTATTTCAAGGAGGGGGTAAGCCCGGCGAACGGCGGGTGGTTGTACCCAATCTTCACCGTTACGGGGTTCCTGCAAGATGGCTTGGCTATGACAAAGGAAATTTACTTGAAAAGCGTTCTTTTGCCCTTTTGCTGTATCCATTGTTACGTATAGAAAGGTATAACGTCGTCCATTACAACGAGCTAGTCATGGGAAGCGCTCTTTTTCATTTACGTCGAAATTTTGGTGGACAATTCAAACTTCTCTATTGCAATGGCGGGCCATCGCCGCCGATACACTATCATCGCCGATGTGATTTTGCGCAAGTTCTAACAGGGCCTGCATATGAGGAGGCAAGGGAATATGGATTATCTGAAAAACGGCTATTCCTTTTGCCGTACGGAGTAGACACCCAACGATTCTCCCCGAGTACACGTTCCTATCGTTCGACAACTCGCCGGGAATTAGGGATTCCAGAGAATGCCTGGGTCGTGCTCACCTCCGCGGCCCTTAATCGGAGTCATAAGCGGATTGACTATTTACTGAGAGAAATGGCCGCGCTCAAATATGCAGCCTGGTTCGTGGCCGCAGGACAGGTTACAGATGAAACCCTTTCGTTAGAACGCGAGGCGAATTGTCTCCTACCTGGACGTTTCCGTTTTGTGACTTGGCCCCATCACAAGATGCCCTTGTTGTATGGGGCAGCCGATATATTTGCATTGGCTTCCCTCTCTGAAGGCTTTGGAATTGTCACCATTGAGGCAATGGCAAGCGGGCTTCCTGTCATTATCCACAACGGGCCGGAATTTCGATGGATCGCAGAGGAGTCAGGTGTACGTTGTATTAATATGAGCGAAAGGGGGGCCTTGACAAAGGCTCTGGAAGAGGCTTTGTCAGATGGTTTTAAATTTGAAGCGCACAGGGATGCCGTGAGGCGCTTCTCTTGGGAAACCCTTATTCCGAACTATATTGAAATGTATGAAAAAATGACCAGCGTCCAGGATACGGTATGCTGATTCGGTCGGATATTCAGATGGAGTCAACTGCCTGCGACATATGCGGAATTGACAACCCCAATATATTGTTTCAGGAAAATGGTTTCCCCCTGAACCGCTGCGGTCAGTGGGGCCATTTTTATGTTTCACCAAGGCCTTGCTCGGGAGTCATATTCGAGAAAATGTCGCCTATGACGAAATAGGGCTGGAAAGCAGTGTTATTGGGTCTGACGCTAGAAAACCGTGTTTTTCTCTGGGTCGCGCAAGGGACCTCAGCGCGCGTAGTTGACATGTCGAGGGAAGAGCAGCTTGCTAAAGTTCTCGAGCCTGCAAGGCGATTTGCGCGGGAAGCTTTGATCCCTGCATATCTTAGTATGTACTATCAGGTTGGGGAGACGTCGAAAACAACGTATTTCCCCGGGCCTTGTAGGTATGGCGGCTCATAAACGATTATGGAAGAATTCTTAGGGAAGCTTTTCATATCGCATCTCGATGGCGCCAACCAAATACCCCTGTCGTACACTACTCGGTCACTAACATTTATTCTGCCGATCTTGATTGCTATGGTCGGCATATCATCGAGATGGAAAAATCAAACGAAGGCTGAGGAACCATTACAAGAGAAGCTCTTCTTCACAGATGAAACTTCAACTACATTAAGAGGCATAGCGATACTTTTTTTGATCTTTGGCCACTTATCGCTCAAATGCGTTGAAGGGGGCTTGCCTTTTCAGTATGCAGGGAGTTGGGCAGTTACTGTTTTTCTTTATCTATCGGGGATAGGCCTAGCAAAGACATATGGGCTACAAAAAATAGACCGCAATTTTTGGATCAAGCGTTTGCGGCGTCTCGCTTTTCCAGTATGGTTAACTTTTCTTCTTTTCTATGTGCTGGATTTCTTATTGCTCCGGAAAAGCTACGACCCTTTGATCGTTGTTATCAAGCTTCTTGGCATAATCTCTCCATCAGCGCCAAATCCAGCGGCATGGTTCATCACGTATATTCTGGTTTTTTACGGGGCATTTTGGGTGGTTTCGTGGTGGCCATCTACCGTAGCGATAAAATCCGTTGGTTTGTTCTGTATTTCGGCGATCTTAGCAGTATGCAGTAGCCAAGCGTGGTTTAAAGCATATTTTGAGATGTGGAGCCGGTATAGTATAGTCTTTCCGACGGCGGTCCTGATTGGACTGCACGCCGAGAAGATCAATAGGCTCCTAAAATGGTTATACGCTGCATCACGTCCTATATACTTTGGGAGCCTATTTGTAATGGTTATCCTATACTATAGGGGAAGCGGCGTTTTTGTCTTAGCCTTGTTCCTTTCTGAGGGTGCGGCTGGCGAAGTCATGGAGGTTTTAAGGCCGCTCTATTTGCTTGGAAGTCTTACGCTGGCTGGCTCCCTGCTGGATAACTTGAGAATTCGATCAGGGTTATTGGTCTTGGTTGGAAACTACTCATTTGAAATATTCCTGCTTCACCAGCCTTTTATGGAATCCTATGACTTTTTTCTTTTTAGAAAACCATTATGGCTTTTTTTCTTTTTATACCTTGGTCTTCTCGTATTCATGAGCCATAAACTCAGAGTGGTCTCCGACAGGATGAAGGGCTTGGCTTTTCCAAGCCCACAGGAACCCAGCACCTGCCCGCAGCTAACTGGGGGAACAGGAGGCCTGTTAGCCGGGCCAAGCGAGAGACGAGGAATTGGTGGTTAAGATCGGCATCTCCGAGAGGCAGAAAAAAGCGAACTAGGACCACCCATACAATGGTAAAGAGTAGAATATCAGGATGGCTGCTCGGAATAATCCCGAAGGAAACGAAAAGACGGCTGGGTGTGCTTTTGGGGGCGCCGGATATTCGTTGGTCACTCCGAGAAATCCGCGAGTTTGGCTTCCGCCCGAGTCACGTAATGGATGTCGGGGCGTTCCAAGGAGACTGGGCCAGAGTTTGCCTTGATGTTTTCCCCGAAGCCACCATCGTTTGTATTGAACCGCAGGAGGGTCCTCAGGAACAGCTGAAGAAATTAGCAAACAGGCATTCAAATGTCAAAGTTATTCAGACATTGCTCGGAAAATTTGAATCTGCGAATATCCCTTTTCGAGAAGTTGGCTCCGGCAGCAGCGTTTTACTCAATTCCGGCAGGGAGAGCCAGCGGCCGATGACCACGATTGATGCCTTGATCAAAGGCCGGCATTGCGAATCACCCGAATTATTGAAGCTGGACGTCCAAGGGTTCGAGCTCGAAATTTTACAGGGTTATACCCATGATTTCGAGCGTTGTAAAGTAATTCAGATCGAAATCAGTCTCTTACCGATTGTCCAGGGAGCACCGTCCCTGCATGACGTGGTCAATTATCTCTATAAAAGAGGGTTTGTGATGTTTGATGTCGACGAACTGATAAGGGCTCCTTCCGACGGAAATGTGTGGCAAATTGATGCCTTATTCTGCCGCATCGATTCCCCACTACGGACCAAGCGGATTTGGCGAACCCCTTCTGGTCAAGGAAGAGCCTGATAACCGTTGAATGGCAGAACAATGACTGGGGAATACATTTGGATCTTTTTTGCTGCGAACGCGAAACCTACCTCTATGCGCCGTGCAGCGGCGGAGCGGTTGGCAGAAGAGGAGACCGTTGTAACCATCGATCAACCCGTGAGTGTTTTGGGGGAAAAAAGAATCCCGCCGCTGGAACGACGCTCGAAGAAAATTGAGGAATTTAAAGCCTGCTGGCATTATCGCCCATTACATTATCCCGAGCGATTTCGGGGATTCGGGAAAATCATAAGGCGGATAAATCGGGGTCAGTTACGGCGAGAACTGGATGAGCTGGTCCCCCGGGATACAAGGAGAATAATTTGTTACGACTCTCCCACTCAGAACAACTTGGTCGGAGAGCTTGGAGAGGATGTGAATGTCTATCTAGCCATTGATGACCGGACGCTTACAGTCGGGGGGGATGTCATTGCTGGAGAGATTGAGGCAGAGAGAGCCCTATTGGGAAAGGTGGATAAAGTCATATGCGTGAGTGAGGTCCTTGCCGGTGTCTTGCGGTCGCGCATTCCCGGAGGGCGACGCCTTCCCGTCCACGTCCTGTCCAATGGTTACGACGAACGGCTTTTTGATCCCGAAAGAAAATTGCCGGAGCCGCCCCTTCTTGTGGGCATTCCAAGGCCGAGGATCGTTGTGACGGGCCATGTATCCGAGCGCATCGATTGGGAGGGAGTTGCTGGCGCTGTCAATGCACGACCCAACTGGACATGGGTATTTGTGGGGCCGGCGGATCCGGAAATTCCAAAGAAGATTGGGCAATTTTCCGTGCCTACAACCAACAGAAGTAATGGCGAGGACAGTCCCCGGATCCTGTGGCGGGGCGCGGTTCCGGTGGAAGAAGTCCCGGCATGGATCGGCCACTCCGATGCCTGCGCCGTACCGTATCGCCTCAATGCCTTCACTCGTGCGAGCAGTCCCTTAAAGGCGATCGAATACCTGGCCATGGGGGTTCCGGTTATAAGTACGCGAGTGCCCTCTCTTGAACAATATGCAGGGGCGATTCAATGGATTGAAGAAGGGGATGGAGATAGTTATGCCCGCGGGCTGGACAAAATTATGGTAACGAGGGACGACGCGGCCAGAAGCGCAGCCCGGCGGGCGGCTGTGACTAATGAATCGTGGGCAATCAAGATGAATCATTTCAGGAAAATGGTGCTAAATGATGAACCTTGAGGCCCAGGGTAGGCGTTTGGTTGCGGCTGTCCTTTCGGCCATATGGCGCAAGAGCATTCCGATTATGGCCGGCCCATTGAAAAAGAGACGCTTGCCAAAAGTGGTGGCTCTGCAAAATCTGAGCATGCTTTGCGGGCGGTATGAGCCTAGGGTCGTGTCGGAATTATTGTCGACGATTGCCCGAGAGACGATTGCCTACGATATTGGAGCGCATATCGGTTTCATGACCCTGGTACTTGCCGAGGGCATGGTCAATGGGAAAGTCTTCGCTTTTGAACCCGTCGAAGAAAATTTACGTTTACTCGAAGAGTTGATCACGGATAATGACCTCTCCCGGCTGGTTGTGGTCGTACCGGCCGCTTTGGGAAATGCGAATGCCATTCAGAAAATACTTATTTTCAAATCCCCCGCGATGAACCTGCTGGAATCCGCGGTTGATGGGCAGGATACGAATGGCTGTCCCCAAAGGAGGGTGAACACCCTTACTCTGGATAAATTCGTTTTTGATCAGGGAAATGCGGCCCCGGGCCTTCTTAAAATTGATGTTGAGGGAGCCGAGGCTCTTGTGATCGAGGGTGGGCTACGAACGCTACAGGTATATTCGCCGAAAATAATCATCGAAATTCATGGACCTCGGAATGCGCAAAAGACGTGGTCATTACTTCATGATTTAAAATACCAGTGGTCTCATCTTTGCCGGGGGGAGCGAAGAGGGATACCGGAGGAGGAAGACCTCCTGTCCCTCTTTTCTAAGGAGTCTTGGGTTCACCATTTTCTGCTGACTCGAGAAATTTGATTTCTTTCAGGGGCGTAGCCCATTGGTCCAAAGTATCTTAATCACTGGCGGTGCGGGATTTATCATGGCAAATGTCAACTAATTCTGTGATCATTCACCTTGGATAGAATGAGTTTCGATCATTGGAAAGATCTTGAATATGTGAAGGTGTGCGATCTTTGCGGAGGTTCACAGTTTAAACCAGAACTTGAGCTGAATGAGTGGAAATTGGTCAGATGCCACCATTGTGGTTTGGTTTTCACCTCTCCCCGGTATACCGAGCCGTATCTACAGAGGCTGTATTCAGATCGTTATTATGAAAGAGCGTCAGGGTATTTGGCCATGCAAAGGTCTATGCCGTCAGATGACGATTATGATCTTCCGAATGCGCTGTGGGAGATATGCAGAGTTGGGAGAGAAGGCCGGCGGTTAAGGAGTTTGGACGTTGGGTGTGGAGCTGGCCGCATGGTTCAAGCATTCCAGAAAAGTGGCTGGGAAGGGGTGGGAATAGACCTGAGCCCTAAAGCGGTCAGGGCCGGTATCGAGGTTGGTTTGGACTTGCGTGTCGCTGGACTTGACGCTGAGGGATTGGGAACTTTTGATTTGATTACTGGTTTTCACATTCTCGAACATGTTCATAGCCCCAGGAAGTTTCTGGACAAATGCGCAGAGCGTTTGCAGGGGAATGGATATTTGCTTATGGAAGTTCCAAATTACGGGTCCCACAGGGCAGCGAAGATGGGGAAATATTGGCCGTATCTGTATCCGGATGGGCATTTGTACCAATTTAAGCTGGATACGCTGGGAAGATACTTGAATGGGGCGAAATTCGCAAGGATCTGGGCTCGAAAGGTCCATGGGAAGGGGCCTTTGGAAGAATACAAACCCAGCGGGACAAGTAAACACCAACGTCCAGATAGAATAAAAAACTTTTTTTTCGGGTTGCGGCATAGCCTTTACTGGTCTCCTACATGCCGAAGGATTATCAGACACATATTATGGCATTCCTTGGGATACGGTGAATTTATCAGGGTACTCGCGCAGAAAAGGATAACTTAGGTCAGAAACAGCGGCCGATCCATTCACCGCAGGAATACCTATTCATTCATGCCGGAAATAGAGTGCTTTCATAATAAGGAAGTGAATAATTATACATTAAATATCATGCGATGAAATGAATGAGAAGATTCCGGTATTAGGGATATTAATACTTAACCACAACGGTAAAAGGTGGCTTTCACCTCTATATGAATCGCTACGAGATAATGAATATTCCAAAAGCAAGATTTACCTTGTGGACAACGGCAGTGAGGACGGCAGTGTCGAAGCCACGCTGGAGCACTACCCTGAAGTGAATGTTATTCGAATGCCCGGAAACCTTGGTTATTGTATGGCCTATAACCTAGCCATGCCGCAAGCATTCGCGGATGGCTGTGAATGGGTTATCTGGGCGAACAATGACATCCTTCTTGAAGGGAATTGCCTAAATGAGTTGGCGCGGGCTGCCCAAAGGGATTCGCGCATCGGTGTGCTCGGTCCAGCCTTCTTAGCATGGGAGGGCGACGATCCCAATTGTGATATGGTAGGAAACCACCCCTATGCCATTCCGGCGATGAAGACCAAATCTTGCGAACCGATTCGCGTGGAATGGGTGGAGGGATCTTTTTTGATGGTTAGTCGGCGTTGTGTCGAGGCTGTGGGCCCGTTAGATCCATACCTTTATTTTTATTGGGAAGAAGCGGATTTTTGTCGACGCGCACGCTATCAAGGCTGGCGGGTTGTATTAGTGCCAAGTGCATTGGCCCGCCATTACATGGGGGGATCGTCAGCCAGCGAGAACAAAAATATAACTGCGGTTAACCACTTGCGGTCGCGGAATTACTATATTTACAAATTGGCGAATCCTTTCCAAAGTATAGCAAGGAATTTTGGCGAAGCACTTCATCTGTTATTGGTTATTTTAAAGGGATGCTTGTTCTCAAAGCCCGAACTGGCCAGGTTTCACCTTCGGGTATTTGCAGGCATCCTCCGAGACCTCCCACCGATTTACAACAAATGGAAACGGGATCGGAAAGGAAAACTTCCTCCGCCGCTAAGGGACGGTGTCTCTAGCGAAAAAGTTAAGGTAATCCACAGAAGAGGGGCGAATTGCGCTTCGAACTGAATCTTTATAATTCTCAATTGACAGGAAAAAGCAGATGAGGAGAAATCGATGAATGTGCTGATTACCGGCGGGGCCGGATTTATTGGTTCGCATTTATGCGAAGCGTTGCTCGGTCGAACGCCTGAAGCAGGAGAGGGACCAAGATAGAGAGCCGTTGAAATGAAAGTATACCCATTTGGCGGCGGTGAAAAGCCCGGTCCTGATCGGCATGCCGGTCAGACGGAACAGATCGCGGTTGTTATTCCTGCGTGCAATCGGCTTGAGGTTTTGGAAAAATGTCTGGATTCGCTTAAAGGCCAATACTTCCAGACCGGGAGATGGGAGGTATTGGTATGCGATGATGGATCCACTGAAGATTTAGGAAAGGTTATTTTTCGATTCAACTCCAGTCTTCCGAATCTCCGCCTTCTGCGGCAGTTGCCGAAAGGTCCCGCAGCGGCGCGTAATTTGGGTTTCCGCTCCAGTTCAGCGAGCATCTTCGTCTGCCTCGATAGTGATATCATTTGTGGACCGAATTATTTTAGTCGGATGGTCGAAGCGCTGGAAAGGAATCCCGATTGGGTGGCCGCAGAAGCTACGGTTCTTCCCGGGGACGGAAGGACTTCGATATTACTGGACGCCCCGCAGAACCGTGGCGGGGCTTTCCTCTCGGGGGCGAGTGCGTATCGCAGGGAAGCATTAATACGCGTGGGGGGTTTTGATGAAGAATTTTTGCTTCCTGCCTGTGAAGACGCTGACTTAGCCGCGCGGTTGATCCAGTTGGGCAAATACGGATATGTTCCTGAAGCTCTGGCTTATCACCCCCTTCGGCGCGTATCTTTAGGTACCCACTGGCGCTGGCGGAAACATTGGAGATACGAAATGATCTTGGCCAAAAGATATGGGTTCCTCTCGTTCCCCGGGAATCCAGCCGGGCCTTATCCAAGATTGAGAGTAGCATTGGCGGCAATCGTAACGCTACCCGCAGGGAGGTTCATTCAGGGCCTGAGGGAGGTGTTGAAAAAGCCCGGCGATGGGGTGTTCGCTTGCCTTTACGCATTGTTCGACGTATTTTGTGGAATTTGGGCACTCCCCTGTATCCTGCTGGGCTCCGTTCCCCCCCATCGCAACTATCTGTCGAATCATAGGCCAGATACTGGAAGAGTTTGAAAAGGCTCCGCTGCTTATACGTGTCGCGTTATGCACCCACCAGGACTCGAACCGATCCTTATACCGGGCTGCCTTGGTACCTGTGTGAGAAGACAAGATTCGTAGGATTGTGGGGTAGAGCAAATAAGCCCGCAGCTTTTGAAAATCATTGCGAAAGAGTCATCGAAACAAGGGCGAACGGGTGGGCGATCCCCAGCAGCTTTTTGGCTGTTTGGCAATTCCGGAGACGGGACAATCGGCCAGATGCGGTCGTTTGCGGAATCGACGAGCACTCGCTAATCGTCGGATTGTTGGCCGGAAAACTTGCTCATGCGCCCGTTTTTTGCGTCATTGAAGATCCACCTTTTACGGATCGATACGGCCAAGAAATGGGATGGGGGCGAAAACAAGAAAGACGGATTCGTTGCCTCGTTCTTAGGACATTATTGAAGGCATGTTCCGGAATATTTTGTTTCATCGAAAAAGATGTGTTAAGTGAACTGAATCTGGCGAACGTCCCCATTTATCAATTAATGAACGGGGTTTCTTCGCAAGCCTTGGAATGGCTAGGAGGGCAGCGAAGAGAAAAGGGAGATAGTCCCCAATTTATAATCGGGTACGTTGGAGCCATTAACAAGAGACAAGGGATTGGAGATCTATTGGAAATCTTCTCCCTGGCCCGAAGCCAGACGACTAAAGTTCGTTTGCGTTTAATCGGCCCGATCGATAATGACTACAGTAAATGGTTTGAGGACAAGATTCATAAATTGGGACTGGATGAAATTGTGGAGATGACTGGCTGGTTACCCTACGAAAAGATGTTAGAAAAATTGAATGACTGCGATGTGGGTGTTTACTGCAATCCGGCAACAGAGTGGTTCCGGTTCGCCCAGCCTCTCAAGATATGTGAATACCTAGCATTGGGAAAACCAGTGGTCGCATGGGATTATCCTGGAACGCGGCGGCTGTTAGACCGGGGGCGGTATGGCATTCTTGTGCCCCCGGGGAACAAGGCCGCTTTTCGGGATGCGCTGGTTTCGCTGGCAGGTCTCAATGGCTGTGGGGCCATGCAGCATGAAATCCATGTCGCCGTCCGGGGAGATTGGTCGAGCGATTTTTGGTACAATCAAGTCCTAGACACACTCGGCTCTCCAAGAAAAGGCTAGATGAATGGGGATAGAACGACAGGATCACGGAAACTCCAGGGTGGACATCGGCGCGATTGCTAGAGTCATCGAAGCCTATAAGACCTCAGGGTATGAAGTCTTGCTCGGAAACCCTGATTGCCTACCCACTCGTTTGCTCAAACAGGACAGGATGATCGAGGCTAGCTTTGCCATTTCATTGAGCGATATTCTCGTCTTCCAGTGGATTGCAGGATTTGCACCCTGGCAGCGGGCGCTGATCATTGGGAATTCATTCGGGTTCTCAACCTTGCTGACCGCCGGTCTTTGTCCAGGATCCTATGTAGATGCAATCGATGCCGAGATTGAAGGGAGCGAGAACCACTTGGGTTCTCATCTTACCACAGAGATCGCGAGAGAACATTTCCCGGGGGTACGTTTGACGATGGGTTTTTCTCCTCAAGATCTGCCCAAGACCTGCCGCTTTGATGCTTATGATTTTATTTTCATTGATGGGTTGCATACGAACGAACAACTCATCGCCGACTTCGGCGGAATTTGCGAAAGGCGTGAAGAAAATAGCGTGGTATATTTACACGATGTAGGAATAGCCGGAATGACGTCTGCTTGGTCAACTATTAAATCCCAATTCCTTACGGGAAACGATTCGGCATTTGATTTGAATTTTACGAGTTTCGGCTCCGCCGTTGTGATATCCGGATATCCAGAGCTTAAGCGATTTATGGGAAACTCGTGCCGGCCCGTTGAAGAATGCTTCTATTATTTTGGTGGCCAACACATCGGAATCAGGAGCGCGTTTCACTTGCTCCTGCGTACAGTCCGTTATTCAACCCGCCTGGGGCGAATCCTGCCGTAAAGTGGCTCGGTAACAGCATTGACCATGCGAGCAAAAGTCATCTACTTTAAGTACCTGTATTATTTTGTATGCTGCGGCAGCACAAGAAAATTATATAATTATCTTTTGAACAGAATTGAAAAGGCAATGAGGAAAGTGTTCCTCAAGAGTCTGCCAGTAAAGGTAATGATCGAACCCTGTAACATTTGTAACTTAAAGTGCGAAGGTTGCATCACAGGGATTAAGCATCCAGAAGCGATTAAGCCGCTTATGTTAAATTTTGATCAATTTAGGAGGATATTCGACCCGGTTAAGGAATACGTCTTCAGTATCTCTCTCTATAATTGGGGGGAGCCTTTTCTAAATGAGGATATCTTTTCGATAGTAAATTACGCTGTTTCAAATCGGTGTGCCGTAACCCTCCATTCAAATTTCAACGTATTTAATGAAGGGATGGCTGAAAAGGCCATATTAAGCCGGCTAACGCACATCTATTTATCCATCGATGGGGCCACACAGGAAACCTATGAGAAGTATAGAAAAGGGGGCGATTTATCCCGAGTGCTTAAAAATATTGAGATCTTAGTCAATAAAAGGAAGGAGATGAAGAGCATTTTTCCAATCGTGACCTGGAAATATCTAATATTTCCTCATAATTTTCGAGAAATTGAAATGGCCAGACGAAGATCAAAGGAGATCAACGTAGATGGATTTGAGGTATTCTTCGGCAATCTGGACAATATAGCCACCTTCGGGTCGGAAACAAGATATGATCCAGCCACGGGAAAAATAGTGACCTATCATAAGCACTTTTGTGATTCATTATGGGATACGCTCATCATGTATCCTGACGGGTCTGTAATCCCTTGCTGTCAGTCCTTTAGAAAGATAGATATCTTTGGTAATAGTAACGCTCATTCCATAAGAGAAATATGGAATAACGATGATTATTCGAAAATGAGGAGCATCATCGGGAGAAGGAGGATTGAAAAGGGGATCCGGACCCCTTGTCGCGATTGCAAAATTATAGAACATTTATGAGAGAGAAGGATGACGGCGCGTGGAATTGAAGGTGCAGTCTTTCTGGATTCTATTTTCGGCCTTATGAAACAGAGTGGGGAGTCATTTGTAAGGGGAACCCAAATGATCGGGGAAAGTAGGAGGCTTCATCTTGGGTGCGGATTAAACACGCCGGAAGGGTGGACCCATGTGGACGGGTCTTGGAATGCATGGGTGGCTAAGTATCCAACGTTGCGCAGGATGTTTAAAGCGATCCACCTTCTACCGGCGGATCGGGAAGATATCGCCTGGAATCCGGACATCATCATCCATGACCTCAGGAAACCATTGCCTTTCCCCAATGATCATTTTACGGCGATCTACGCTTCTCACCTACTGGAACATCTCTATCGCGAGGAAGCGAAAGCCTTGTTGAAAGAATGCGTCCGAGTGCTCATTCCGGGGGGAATTCTAAGGATGGTTGTCCCCGATTTGCGTTCGATCTTATCAGAATATATGGATGGACGGCCGTCTGGAGGGGGATGCGGGAATATGGATGCGAATAATCGCGCCGACAGACTGAACCAGAGGCTTATGTTCAGGAGTTGTGAGCCCAGGTCCGGAAATATATTCTTGAGAATATATTCTTCCCTTAAGGACTTGCACTCGCATAAATGGATGTATGATGCGGATTCACTCATTTTCTATTTTCGAGAAGCGGGTCTGTTAAATGTTAGAGAGATGGAGTATCTCCGTAGCCAAATTGAGGGAATCGAGAAGATCGAAAAAGGGGAAAGCATTCTTAACGGGGAAGGGATTTGTGTAGAGGGTTGGAAAGCCGGCTGAGGGAGTTGAAAGAAATGGAATCTGTCTGCGTCGCCAAGAAGACCGGAAAGATAAATCGCCCAACCGTAAATGAAAGATATAATGGCTCATGTAGTAAGATCTGGGGTGTTGTCGGGCCAATGTATTTTAGTAATTGGGAATAGATGCGGGTAGGAATCGTCATCGCAGCGCATAAAATGTTCCCGCAATTAGAAGGTTGCCTCGGGAGCTTTGTATCCTTTCTGGCGGATTCGAATGACGTAATATTTATAGACAACGGATCGAGAGAAAATATTAAAATCTGGGTGGAGGAGAGATTCCAGAAAATAACCGCCTTGAGGTTGTTAACGAATCGTCTGTTCTGTGGTGGGTATAATGCTGGGATTCGGGCGGCAATAGAACGGGATTGTGACTTTGTGCTCATGGTGAATGCGGACGCCGAGGTGGTCAATCCGGGATTTGTGAGTGACCTTTTGCGAACCGCCGAGCGCTGGCCAAAGGCGGCATTTATCGGGCCTTTGGTGTACTTTCGTTCTCCGAAAGTTGTTCAGAGGACATGCCTGGAGTTCCCCGGAATTGTACGGAGTGCCGCGATTTGGGTGCCCTGGAGGGTTTTCCCGGGCTATTTCCGGAGGCAACCCGGGGAAGAGACGGTTGTCGAGGTCCTGAATGGTGTTTGTGTTCTATGTAGGGTGAGGGCCCTGCGGGAGTTCGGTTTGATGGATGAGAATATGGGGGGGTATGCTGAAGATTATGATTGGTCGTGGCGTGCCCGAGAAAGAGGCTGGGTCAGTGTGTTTGCACCGGTAGCGAGCGTTTTGCACCACGAGAACCCATCCGGTTACGAGGCCTTTTCATTGAAGACGTTTCTGCAGAAGCGAAATACGGTCTATTGGTATCTTAAAATTGGCCGCCGGCATTCTGCATGGCTTTACGTGCGCGCTTCGGTTGCTCTTGCCAGCGCTCGATTGCTGGCCGCAGGTTCGAGCGAGGAACGAGAGAAGCATCGCTACTTCTTTGAGAGGTTGACCCGAGCCTTTAGCGGCCTGTTGGAAGGTGAACCCTTGGGAGAATGGTTTGGTCCCCCGATCGGTTCGTGGGAGAGTGGATATGAATTATGATCGGAGGGAAGGTCGGCTTTCAAAGAAATTGGCCTTAATAGCGATTCCAACGCCGGTCCTCATCTGTTTGCTATTCTACATCGTTACTTTGACGGCTACGCAAACCATATATGGGGTCCCATTCTTGAGCGTACGGTGGGTGGCTTTGAGCACTTTGACTTTGGTTAGCTTTATTTACTGGCTTTTGGGGCGTATCCCCCAGAAGGGGGGAGGGGAAGTCCGACATGATCCAGCTATGGTATTCGTTTATCTAGGGGCAACTCTGCTTAGCGTGGCAGCTGCGGAAAATTATGAGTTCAGCGGTTTACGGTGGGTGACTCAGGGGATGCTTATATTAAGTTGTATGGTTTTCTTGCGGGGAACATTCAACCCGGAAAGAGTGGAAGACCTATTGTTGCCCTTGAAAGTCATCAGTCTGATTCTCTTATTGATTTCCTTCGTATTCCCTGCCCCCTTAAACGTTTATGACAATCCCTATTTTCGTGGGGCCATGGGGGACTCCAATTCCTTTGGCCATGCTTCGGCCATTTGCGCATTAGTGTACTTACAGGGGGCAGTAACCGGCAAAAGAAGAGGTTGGCGTATTATCCAGTCGATGGTGGCGGGTGGTGCCATGGTCATGTTGGTCCAGAGCGCAGCCCGAAGCTCCATGGCCGCTTTCTTAGCTGGCTTCATCTTAATCAGTTATTATTTCGGTTTAACCCGCTCGCTGCTGAGTAAAG
>Ga0153915_10002459_pt1 | contig 16893 bp, 17 predicted proteins | sample Opewatmetagenome_2_FD_107003 | JGI IMG/M metagenome (GOLD analysis project Ga0153915, IMG submission 107003) | Freshwater wetland microbial communities from Ohio, USA - Open water 3 Core 3 Depth 3 metaG | ecosystem: Environmental > Aquatic > Freshwater > Wetlands | place: USA: Ohio, Lake Erie...
CTCTTGGCCCGCGCGAGGACCGCAAGCGGGATGACAACTTCATTCTCATCCTTCCTCCTTACATCACAGGATAACGCCAATCCCTTTATGCCCAGGGCCTTGAGCCCCTTCTCAAGTACAGGGAGATCCTTTTTAACGATATCCGCCTTTTCCTCGCTATCCATCAGTATCCGCACGGATATTCCATCTTGTATCATGTTCACATTGACCTGGAATCGCCCCAGCCTGGTGAACTCAAGAAGGACCGAAAAAAACATGCCCCCTTTTTTATCGCCCTTCTTTGCGAAGATCTCCCCCCTGATGAAACCGTCTTCTTCAAGGCCGGGGATAAAGAACAGCCAGCCAAGCCCCTCTTCCACCGCAGCAAGATTGAGCTGCTGATTTCCGTCAATCAGGTTGATGGCATGCTTGATCTTTGTTGCGAGTGCGTCATCCCCTTTGCCCTCCTCAGCGCCAAGGTCCTTTTCAATAGAAAGAAGGATGCCCTTCAAGTCGGTTTTTAAAGCCTTTTTTATTGCATCGTCTTTTTCATTAAGAACGATATCGGCGATCTTGCCCTCCCAGAAGATACCGCTGGCCATTATATTTTCTTTTATCCACAGCCCGTTATGATCCTTGGGATTGGTGTAAAGGATAGAAGGCAGGAGCTGACGCAGGTCCTGTGCGGAGAGTGCTGTTGTCCGGGGGAGGCCCGCCTGTTCCAGTGCGCCCTTCAATTCCGTCAGAACCCCTGCCATGGTTTCCGTAGTGACACCGGAAGGCACTACCGTAACAGGCTGGTCTGATTTTACAACCCCCTGGAATAACCTTATCTCTATCTTCGAACCTGCCTGATTGATCTGGAATATATATCTCTCCTCCTCAGGGAGATTCATGCCTGTTAATGCACTCAGCTGCCTTCCATTGGCCGAAAGAAGCACCCCTTCTTCTGGAGGCTTATCCGCAACCGTTAGATTAATCGTCTCTCCATTTTTCAGGATGATCCTTCCCTCCCGGATGTTATTCGGAAAGGTCTCCTTTGCGATGCCGGGCGAGGGGATTGTTAAGGGTTGGTCTGGCTTTAAGGCCTGCCCTTCAACAAGCCTTAGTTCGATCTTCGAACCGTCCTGGTTTATCTGAAAGATATACCTTTCCCCTTCGACCGGATTCAGTCCTGTTAATGCGCTTATCTGTTTACCGTTAGCTGACAGGAGAACCTCTCCCCCAGGTGACTTATCCGCGACCGTTAGATTAACCGTCTCTCCGTTTTTCAGGACGATCCTTCCCTCCCGGATGTTGTTCGTAAAGGTCTCCTTTGCGATGCCGGGCGAGGGGATTGTTAAGGGTTGGTCTGGCTTTAAGGCCTGCCCTTCAACAAGCCTTAGTTCGATCTTCGAACCGTCCTGGCTAACCTGAAAAAACTGTTTGCTGCCCTCGGGCAGATCCAGGCCTGTCAGTACATTCAACGGCCTTCCGTTTACGGACAACAGCATACCCCCTTCAGGGGTCTTGCCTGAGACCGTCGCCTTTATGATCTCTCCGTCCTTCAGGGTGATCCTGGCGTCCTGCAGTATGCTCTGCGTCACTTCCTTTGTAGCAGAGGGTGCCATTGACGATGGAATCCGGCCTGATCCGGAAAGCCTTCCTTCAACAGGCTTGAGTTCTATCCTTGAGCCGTTGGCAACCGCCTGAAACAGCTGCCTGCTGCCCTCAGGGAGGTCCAGGTCGGTCAATACACTCAATTGTTTTCCGTCCACTGATAACAGCATCCCGCCATCTGGGAGCCTGCGCATAACAGTGGCGGTTATCAGATCTCCGTTTTTCAGATTTATCTTGCCGTCTTGAAGGTTATTCAGAATGGAGCGGTCGGTGTTGTTGATATTGGAAATGTTAATGGGCATTATATCCCCGGATTAAAGGAACATCAGGGCAGGCTCAATGCTGATCGGATTTATCTTACCCTGCCGGAATTGGTCTGGAGCTTTATCAAGAGGTCGATCTCATCCACGGACATGCCCAGATGCTGGGCGATCTCTTCCCTCGGCAGCCCCTTTGCCATAAGGGTCTTCACTGATGACCTTATCTGGTCCGAATTCTTAGAGACCCCCTTGGAGCGATCCGGGTTGGCGCCCAGGTCCCTTGCAGTCTCTTTAACCCGCCGGCAGGCATCTTCTGCCCTGTCTATGGTTTCATCCATCTCCTCGAGTATCCTGCCGCAGGACCTTCGTTTCTCTTCCAGGCCTTTTTCAAGACTGAGGCTCAGTTCCCTGATCTCCGCCAGTATCCCTTCCGATTTGCGCAGGGCATCACCGGTCTCATTATCAGCCTTTTTTGACTTCATATTGAGCCTTATGAACCACAGGAGCAGACAGACGATTACCAGGTCTATCACCATCTGAACCATTATCCAGTTTTGGATTTCCATTCCCTCTTCCGTCTTCAGATAACTATATCTATTTTTCTCGTTGTAACAGCTTCCACTGACTCTGCATCATCTTTCTCTTTTGTGACCTCTGTCTCTGCAGCTGCAGTGATCTCTTCTCTGGGGACCAGTCCGTCCTCAAATCTTTCTTCCCCTTTGTCTTCCTTCTTCCTTTTTCCCTTATGCTGGTCGTCTATCCTGCCTTTTTTCTGGATCTCCCATACCCCTCCCAGTGCCTGAGAAACAGAGGCTGATCCTTCCATTTTTGCAGATGTATCCATATATAACTTCTCCTTATATGGATTTTAACTCCTTTATCCTGACGGCCAGGTCCTGCACCCCCAGGGATTTTCTGAATATCACGCTCATCCCTTCTTCCATAATGGGCTTCTGGGATTCGATATCCGCCGTATTCTCCACAGCCTTCCTGAGATAATCATAGACCTCGGACCTGATCCTGAGTTCATTGGTCTTAAAACGGACGGCCGCGACACCGTCCCATATCACAGTAAGGTCAACCCTTATCGCCCCCCTTGACAGGTCTGCAGGCGGCGGGATAAAAAACGGCGAAAGGCCCTCTTCCTTGAGGTTATCCTTCGTGAGATCGATAGGAGCTGAAGTCGACCTCTTTCCTTTTATTATACTAAAGAAATCAGGTTTAAGAAAGGCTAATGTTCCGAGTGTGGAAAGGATGATGATTGCTATCAGGCCGGGCATCCGGAATCTCTTTATCCATGATCTCTTCGATGCGCCCTCTTTCTCCTCTGATTCCGGGCCGTCATTTTCTCCGCCCTCTCCTGCATCCTGTTTGGTCTCCTCTTCTCCGGAATTATCGGCTTTTATCTTCTCGTCAGCTGGGTCTTCCCCGCCCTTGTCTTTTTTTTTCTTTGCCATGACTATCGTTCAAAATATTCTTTCAAACTGTTTCTGAGCCTTATAACAGCCTTTGTGTGAAGTTGCGACACCCTCGATTCCGTATATCCCATCACGTCGCCTATCTCTTTCATTGTCAGCTCCTCATAATAATAGAGGGAGACTGCAGTGCGTTCGTTCCTGGGCAACCGCTCTATGGCCTCTGCTATAATCCTGACCGCCTCAGAATGATTGAGGGACTCCAGCGGGGTTATATCTATGCCCAGGATATTTATCTGATCATCATCGCCATGGGCCATCGAATTGCCCTGATTGAGGACCTCATATTCATGTATAACCGATATCCCCTTTGCCTCATCCAGAAGCTTATAAAATTCCTCGATATCAACCTCAAGTTCTACGGCCACCTCCTCATCCCTTGCAGGCCGCATCTCCCTGTTCTCCACCTTGGCATAGGCCTCGGACAGCTTTTTAGCGTTTCTCCTCACAGAACGGGGGACCCAGTCCATTGCCCTGAGTTCATCGATCATTGCCCCCCTTATCCGGAATTCCGCGTAGGATTTGAATTCGACGCCCTTTTCCGGGTCATACTTGTCGATAGCATCCAGAAGCCCCATGACCCCCGAACTCTTGAGGTCATCCTGACTTATATGCTGGGGCAGTCTCAAGGCCATCCTTCCTGCGATTGTCTTTACAAGATGGGCGTATTGAGCAATCAGCCTGTTTCTCTCCTCTTCATCTATTTTTTTCTTTTCAGAGCGGGCAGACTGAGTATATTTTTTGATCTTCCTTGCTGTCATAGGGGTCATTCCCCTGTCCTCCCTTTAGTGCTCCATCAGCCTGCGCCAGAAAAATTTGATATCTCCTTCAAAGGCAATATCATCCTCGGCAAGCATCCTTTTTGCCAGGGCCATAATGCTCCTGCTGGCAGGGGCATCGGGATGGCATTCAAGGGCAACCTTCTGTTTTCTGATCGCGGATGGTATCTGCTTATCATATGGTATCCATCCGAGATAATCAAGCGCCGGTGAGGCAAGATATCTGTCCGCCACCATGCTCAGGCTTTTAAATATCCTGTCCGCCTCCATGCCGCTGCGGGCCAGATTCACAAGGATCTTGAATCTCTTCTGATGATACTCCTTTATCAGCACCTTTATAAGGGCGTAGGCGTCGGTAAGGGATGTAGGCTCATTGGTGACGACCACGATCCTCTCCATTGCCGCGTAATTGAAATACATCACATTCGAGGATATTCCTGCCCCTGTATCGATCAGTATCAGATCAAACTGTTCATGAAGTGAATCCAGTTCGTTCAACAGAAAAAGCCTCTGACTGTTATCTAGGTTTGTCAGCTCCGGCAACCCCGATGCCGCAGGAAGGAGTTTAAAGCCGCTCGGCGCTGTTACAATAACCTCTTCAAGGGTCTTTTCGCCTTTGAGGACGTGACTTATGGTGTATTTGGGATTCAGCCCCAGTATGATGTCCATGTTTGCAAGGCCCAGATCCGCATCCAGTACGAGCACCCTTTTTTTAAGCTTCTGAAATGCATCAGCCAGATTGGCGGTTATGCTTGTCTTTCCCACTCCGCCCTTGCCGCTGGTTATTGATATCACCCTGATGTGCTTGGAATCATATCCGTTATTCTTCTCAACGACCCTGAAGGGTGTTCGGTTATTTAATTTTATTAGGTTCCTAAGACCGGCAGCTTGATCTGTCATCTCTCTCCTCACATATTGAATTATTTTGTGTTCCCCTCATCCCGGCCAGAAGAAAGGTCGCCAACTTCTTCCTGGAAGCGGTCTCGATATCCTCCGGGACATTCTGCCCCGCTGTAAAATAGGAAACCGGTTTTTGTTCCGTCAGTAAAAAATTAATCATGGCCGATTGATCTTCCGACTCATCCAGCTTTGTGAAAATAACGCTCTTGAATGAAAGTTCATCAAATCTCTTTTCGGCGTTTATCATGTTCCGATATTGTGTAGTAGCGCTCAACACTAGAAAAGGATGTATCTCTTCATCAATGTTCATAAGCTTCTTCAGTTCGGCGATGTCTCCGTTTTTATTGGGACTCCTGCCGGCGGTATCAATGAAGACCCTTTCGCAGTCGCTGTGTTTACGGATGGCCTCTTTCAGTTCACTGCTGTTTACGGCCACCTCCAGAGGCAGGTCCATAATCCTGGCGTAGGTCTGCAACTGCGCCGTTGCTGCAATCCTGTATGTATCCAGGGTTATAAGGGCCGTCTTCTTGCCCCTCTGCACCGCATTCAGTGCCGCAAGCTTTGCAAGGGTGGTTGTCTTACCGACCCCGGTCGGGCCTACAAATGAGTAGATCTTCCTTTTCCTTCCAGTTTTCTCATCTCCGTCGATCCGGATCTTATTAAGGACCTTTACAAGGGATTCCTTTAAAAATTCCGACTGGCTTCTTCCGGTCAGGCCCTGGGGCCCGTCCTCCTCCTTCATAAGGTCTGCAATGATCTCCGGATTCAGTCCGAATGTCTTATAATACCCGTATCTCTCCTTGAGTGCCTTGTTGAAATAATATTCAGGCCTAAGTATAGAACCTGCACCTGCGCTGAAAAGGGCATCCTTGATCTCCCTGATATCCCTTTCCAATCGGTCAAAGGGCACCCTGGCGGAGATCTTCTCCGTCTGTTTTAGAGGCACATCATCATAATCAATCGCAGCGGTAACCTCTATGCCCTTCTTGTTTCTGCCATAGGCCCGGCCAACCTGGGAAATGGTCTTTGTCCTTAAAATAACCGCATCAGGTCCCATCTCCTTCTTTACCATCTTCATTGCCTCCTGTGTATTCTCGGCAACAAATTTCTTGATGTTCATTTTCTTAACCTATCTCTCCTAAAGATTGAACTTCCAGTCCGCCGGGTATCTCGTTATGGGAAAACACGGCAACCTGCACGTGAAAGGTATCGCACAGCTTTTTAAGATGTCTTCTTATTGCCGTGGAGCACAGGATAACCGGCTGCTCGATCTTTACTGTAATGCCGTCAATGCCCTTCTTAATCTGATCGACTATCTTTCTGGCCTCTTTGGGCCCCAGGGCCAGATATGCGCCGTAATCGGTCTGATTGATTCCCCTTGAGATTATATCTTCGACAGCCGGCTTCAGATTAAGGACCTTGAGGGTCTTTTTGCCCATGAGATAGGGCTTGGTAATGGAACGGGCCAGCCTCTGTCTTACATATTCGGTAAGGATATCCGTATCCTTTGTCATTGGCGCGTAATCGGCCAGTGTCTCGATTATGGATAAGAGGTCCCTGATGGAGACCTGCTCGCGCACCAGGTTCTGCAACACCTTCTGGAGGGACCCAAGGTTAAGGAGTCCCGGCACCAGTTCCTCAACAACCTTCGGGCTTGTCTTTGAGACATTGTCCAGGAGACGTTGAACCTCCTGTCTGCCCAGGAACTCATAACCGTATTGCCTTACAACCTCGGACAGGTGGGTGGTGAGTATGCTTGAGGGCTCAACAACCGTATATTCGGCGAGCTCCGCCGAGGCCTTCTTATCAGGCGTTATCCATATGGCCGGGAGACCGAAGGCCGGGTCTTTGGTCTTGATCCCTTCTATCTTGCCCCGTGCATCTCCAGGGTCAATGGCAAGGAGATGATCAACCATCAAATCGCCCCTTGCAACCTCGTTTCCCTTGATGCAGAAGGCATATTCGTTGGGCTTGAGGTCCAGATTGTCCCGGATATGAAGGGACGGCATGATCAGCCCCATCTCCGTGGCGAACTGTTTTCTCAAGGCCCTTATCCTGTCGAGCAGATTGCCCTGTCCCTTATTATCCACAACAGGTATTATGCCGTATCCGATCTCAAGTTCGAGTGGATCCAGGGGCAGCATCTTTTCTATCTCTTCATGGGTCAGCTCCGGTTTTGCCTCCTTGGGGGCCACGGCCTTCTCGACAACCTTTGCCGCCTCCTCGATCCTCAATGTCCTTGATATGAAGAATATCACCCCGGCAAGGAGGGTGAAGGGTATCATCGGCATCCCCGGGGCAAGGCCGAACATAAAGATGATGGCCGAGGCGATCATAAGCGCCTTCGGCTGGAATCCCAGCTGACGCCCCACCTCGACGCCGATATTCTGGCCTTCAGATGCCGCCCTTGTTACAAGTATGCCTGCGCCTGTCGATATGACAAGCGCAGGGATCTGCGATACAAGACCGTCGCCTATGGTAAGCAGGGTATAATTCTGAACAGCGGTCGAGATATCAAGGCCCTTCTGGAGCACGCCTATGATAAGACCGCCTACTATATTGACAAGTGTTATGATAATGCCGGCAATGGCATCGCCTCTCACGAACTTACTCGCGCCGTCCATTGCCCCATAAAATTCAGATTCTCTGGAGATCTCTTTTCGCCTGGTCCTGGCAGTCTCCTCATCTATAAGGCCTGCATTCAGGTCCGCGTCTATGGCCATCTGTTTTCCCGGCATGGCGTCCAGGGTAAAACGGGCGGCCACCTCGGCAATCCTTCCGGAACCCTTAGTGATGACCACGAAGTTTATTATGACGAGTATTACAAAGACGACCAGACCTACGGTCGGGTTTCCCCCTACAACAAAGGACCCGAAGCCCCTTATAACCTTGCCTGCCGCCAGGAGGCCGGTATGTCCGTTTAAAAGGATCAGCCTGGTGGATGCCACATTTAGGGCAAGCCTGAACAGTGTGGTCAGAAGGAGCACCGATGGGAACACGGAGAAATCAAGTGGTTTAACCACATAGACGGTGACAAGTATAATAAGTACGGCCAGGGAGATATTCATGGCAAGAAGCACATCCAGGATGGCCGTCGGTAGGGGAATAATCATAACCGTGAGTATCCCTATGATGCCGACTGAGATCCCTATGTCCATATGTGCCAGTAATGAGTTCTTTTTTATCTGCGCCTTTTCTGTATTCATCGCCTGTCCCTGTTCCCTGTGAAAGCCATGCAATTATCTTGCGTTCGCTTTTTTCTTCTTAAGGCCGTATACGTAGGCCAGGATCTCGGCCACTGCCTGATAAAACTCGGGCGGGACCTCCTGTCCTAGCTCCAATTTATACAAATTCTGTGCCAAGGGTTTGTTCTCTACTATGGGAATATTATGTTCCTTTGCCAACTCTTTAATCTTTAAGGCAATCCTGTCCGCGCCCTTGGCTATAATTTTAGGCGCAGTCATCTTCTCGCCCGGCTTGTAAACGAGCGCCACTGCAAAATGGGTGGGGTTGGTGATGACGACGTCGGCCTTGGGCACCTCTTTCATCATCCGCCTTCTCGCCATCTCCCTCTGGATGGACCTGATGCGGGACTTTATCATCGGATCGCCCTCCGACTGTTTGAATTCGTCCTTAACCTCCTGTTTTGTCATCTTTAAATTCTGTTCAAATTCCCATTTCTGGAATACATAGTCCAGGACCGCCAGGACGAGGATTACATAGCAGCACCTGGTGAGGACCTTCAGGGATATGTGCCCGAGCATGGCCATGATCTGAAAGTTATCCTGATACATCAATGGAATAAGCTGCGAGTAATCGTTTTTAAGGACTGAGAAGGCCGCCCAACCGACAATAATGATCTTTAAGATGGATTTTAACAATTCCGCAAAGGAGCGTTTGGAAAACAGCTTTCCGAACCCCTTTATCGGGTCTATTTTTGACAGTTCCGGCGTCAAAGGTTCGACAGTCATTATAAAACCGGTCTGAAGGAGGTTGGCTGCCAAAGAGACAACGACCAGGAGGATCAGGATAGGAAGCATCATGACCAGAAAGCCCTGGATGGCGCTGGATATATATGCAGCAAGACCAAGATCGCCGGACGCAATCCTGGGGATAGACGAGAATGTCTGTCTGAGATTCCCCCCAAGTTTTTCAGTTAAGTTACCGGCATTAAAATACATGTAGATAACCCCGGCGGCCAGGATGGCGACTGAGGAGACCTCTTTGCTCTTTGCGACCTGTCCTTTCTTTCTGGCGTCCTCCTTTTTTTTAGGGGTCGCCTGTTCGGTCTTATCCTGAAAACTCTCTTCTCCCATTTTTCTCCTACATCAACCGCATGAGGGCCATTAAGGCCTCCCCCATATTTTTGAACAACGAGGTTAAGAACGGGGTCATGTTCGCAAAGGTCATGATGAGAAAGAAAAAACCTATGCAGATATTGACCGGAAAACCTACCATGAGGATATTGACCTGGGGAACAGTCCTGGCCACGATCCCGAGGCACAGATTGGAAAGAAACAGGGCTATCACAATGGGCGCCGCCAGTTTTAGCCCTGTTAAAAACATATCACCGCCCAGTTTCACGAGTATCCCGGCTATGGAGGAGTCGAATGCCAGACCGCAGGGAGGCGCCAGTTTAAAGGAACTTGCAAGGGCCCGGATAAATATATGATGGCCGTTTATGGTAAAAAACATGAGTATGGTCAGGAGATACATGAGTTCGGTTATCACCGAATCCTGCACCTCGGCCTGGGGGTCTATTGCCCTTGCCATTGAAAAGCCCATCTGAAAACTCATGAAATGTCCCGCCATCTGGATGGACGTAAAAAACATCCTGACGGTCATTGCCAGTATCAGGCCCATAATCGCCTCTGAAATCAGATCAATTATTATCTCTGCGGCAGCGGAAGGATATACGGTCGTCTGAGGCACGGCCGGCATCAGGGATATCGCAAGTATCATCGACAACCCGATCTTCCATATGGATGGCACGCCCTTGGCCCCGAAGAGAGGCAACAAAAAAATCATTATGCTTACCCTCATGAGGACCCAGAAAAAACACTGCATCTGGTTCAGGGATTCGAGCGGGAAGGTCATATTCTATCCGCTATTTTATGATTTGCGGGATGCTCTGTATCAGGTTGCCGGTAAAGGCCGACATCTTTTCGAGCATCCAGGGAGAGACGGCAAGGAGGGCCAGCAGGACCGCTATTATCTTCGGCACAAAGGAGAGGGTCATTTCCTGTATCTGGGTGGTGGCCTGTATTACCGCGATAAGCAGTCCCACGACCAGCCCCACCCCCAAAAGCGGAAGCGAAAGCAAAAGCGTCAACTTCACTGCCTCGCCTCCAAGGCTCATAACGTATTCCGGGGTCATTTTACAAAACTCTCCTATGCAAAGCTCTTTATCATTGAACCCACAAGCAGGTTCCAGCCGTCGATCAATACAAAAAGCATCAGTTTAAAAGGAAGCGATATCATGAACGGCGGAAGCATCATCATGCCCATGGACAGGAGGACGCTTGCCACCACCATATCTATAATCAAAAACGGTATATATATGACAAAACCTATCTGAAAGGCGGTCTTCAGCTCGCTTATGGAAAATGCGGACACCAGTACAAGTGTGGGCACTTCATCGTAATTCTGAGGCTTGTCGTTCCCTGAGATATCCATGAACAGGGCTATGTCTTTCTTCCTGGTCTGTTTAAGCATAAATGCCCTGATAGGCTTCACGGCCTTGTCCAGCGCCTCTTTCTGGGATATCTCCTCGGCCAGATAAGGCTGCAACGCATCCTTGTTTATCTGGTTATATACGGGGGACATCAGAAAAAAAGTCAAAAGAAGCGAAAGGCCTATGATAATCTGGTTTGGCGGCATGTTCTGTGTCCCGAGGGCCTGCCGCAGCATGGAAAAGACTATGGCCAGCCTTGTGAATGATGTCATCATGATAAGGATGGCAGGCGCCAGGGACAGCACGGTCATCAGGAATATGATCTGTAAAAGCATGGAGACCTGCTGAGGGTTCTGGGCCTGGTCAAGGCCTATCTTCAACGTAGGCAGGGTTATCGGGTCCTGAGCCCATGCATACCCGGTCATGATAATGAAGGCAATCAACCCCAGGATCGGGGTGATGCCGAATAATATTTTTTTATGTCCTGTCATTTTGTCTTGTATCCGTTGTTCCTGAGGCCTTTCTTGGAAGGCCGATATTTTCCAGAATCGATTGAAACACATTCCCGCCTCCAGTAACACCAGTATTGGGGAGATTCTCGCAAACGGGACGGTCAATCCTGGATATCAGGTTCACATTTTCCGCGCCTATCCCTATCACAAACCATTGATCACAGACCTCTACCAGGGCTATCCCCCTCTTGGGGGCCAGGCTCAAATGGCCCAGCAACCGCATCGGGGCGACCCTGTTGCCCGACATGGGGCCTAATTTGAGCCTCTTCAGTATGAAGACGATGGCAAAAATCAACCCCAGCATTATGATTAATGATATGAACATCTTTAATGAAACTATGCCGAGTCCGTCAGACAATATTCACCTCCTGGCCGCTTTAGTTCATGCAGGCCTTCATGAAAGGCCCTTTACCCTGTCTCCGGGGCTTACTATATTTGTAAGGCGTATGCCGAATTTTTCGTTCACAACAACAACCTCTCCATGGGCCATGAGCTTTTTATTGACAAAGATGTCCAAAGGTTCATCCGTTAATTTATTAAGCTCCACGACCGATCCCTGACTCAGTTTGAGAAGATCGCCTATGGTTATCTTGGAGCTCCCCAGTTCCACCGTTATCTCCAGCGGTATATCCAGCAGGAAATCCATATTCTGGGCCGTCTCCATCACTGAATCGGAATCTATCTCAGCCAGATTCATATCCATTGCGGATGCCCTGTTGTCGTCTGATGTCCTCTTGTCGTTCATTGGAATACCTCTTAATTAAATTTTTTGTTAAAACCCGGAAACATAAGGCTGTTCAACCTTGAAAACCTTTTTATTCTTGTACCTGCCTGCGAAACCCTCATAGAGGTTTATCCCTTCCACACTGGCATTAATTGGTTTCTTGCTGTCATTATCCAGCACAATAATGTCGCCTTCCTTCAGGTTCATAAAATCCTTGACGGAAAGAGATGTGCTGCCCAGGTTGACAATCATCTCAACCTCTGTGCCCAGTAATTTTCGTTGCAGGCCTTCGACCCACGGCCTGTCGAGCTGGGTGACCTGTGTCTCTTCCCTGTAATGCCCTGCGAGCTTGTTCCTGATCGGCTGGTAGGCCGTATAGGGCACACAGATAATAATGTTGCCCAGCACCTTGGTCATCTCGACCTCAAACTTCGATGATATCAGCAGTTCCTCCCCCGGCACCACGTTTACAACAAGGGGGTTGCTCTCAGACCGTACAAACTCTGTCTTTATGGGATTGATCTCCTCCCATGCCTCAACCAGATTAAAGAGGGCCATCTGAACCACCTTCTCAATAATCTTCTTCTCGATTGAGGTGAATTCCCTTCCCTCGATCTTTGTTGATCCGCTGCCGCTTCCGCCGAAAAAGGCCTCAACAAGGCTGAAGACAAGCCTGCTCTCGACAACAAGGATGCCGAGGCCTCTCAGCGGCTCCATCTTGAAGATGTGCATGCTGGTCGGCACCGGCAATGATTTCTGAAAATCGCGATACTTGACGGTTGCAACAGGATCAGGCGTGACATCTATCATCTTTCGCAGGGCGTTTGAGAGGGTGCCTCTGAACTTTTGACTGAAGCGGCTGTTGATCACCTCAAGCAGAGGCATATTGCCCCTGATGTTCAAACCGGCGGTCGCCCAGTCATAGAGCTGAAGATCCGCTCCGATCTCCTCAAAATCATTGAGGGTGGATATGTCGCCAGTATCAAGTCCCTTTAACAGGGAGTCGACTTCATCCTGAGATAACAGCTTGTTCATAATGCGGATCCCTCTTTAGTTGCCTGATGTTCATAATAAAATCCCCGGTCTTATCTCGGTTATGCTACTGGACTATGAAATCGCCGAAATAGACATTGCTGATCTTGCCCGCCTTGAGATATTGATTCAGCATGGTCATTATCTCTGCCCTAATCTGTGCCTTTCCTTCAAGTGACTTTACATCTTCAACGGTCTTGCTGGTTAAGAGTGTCAGGATGGAATCACGGAACGGTATGAGCCTTTTTTCCACCTCAGTTTTCGCCTTTTCACTGTCCAGTTCAAGGCTTATCTTTACCTTAAGATAATGGTTGCCGCTGTCGCCTGCCAGATTGACGATGAATGTATCCAGTTCATAGATAGTGACTGCTTCACTTGCTGCATCCGTCTCAGATTTTTCCTCTGTCTTGGCATCTTCCTTTTCGGAAAATTTTGAAATGATGCCGGCCTTCCATACGAATAATCCGCCGCCGATGAGAGAGACCGCCAGGATGCCTATGATTATTAGATTTATCGGCAGACCCTTTTTAGTCTTGGCCTCATCCTGTCCTTCCTGTTCTTCCCTTTCTTCTTTTTCTTCAGCCGGCTTTTTTGGTTTTTCCGCCATATCAAGATCTCCATTTTAATTTTTTAAGCTGACGAACCTGATGACACCCTGGGTGTCAGCATAAAGATTTCTATATCCCAAATCTTTTATTGCCATTCATTAAAGCAACCTCCGTGCCACAGGTATAGGCACTGGAATGCAAAACCGGGCAACAAGGTCTTGTCATAGCATAACATTTTGTATTATTTAGATAATTTAAATTAAACCCCTTGTCACTTATCAAGAGAATATCATCCCTTACGTCATGATATTGACGGAGAAAAGGGCTGTCAGGACATGATGGAATGTCAAAATTTTGGATGGCTTGGATATTGGGGTGACAGGGATTGGACCGACAAAAGATGACTGGACTTTGTAATGCCTGGGAGGCGGCCTTGTTAAGCGCCTCCTCCCATCGCATTCATTATTAAAAAGGACTAACGTTTGAGGTTGATAAGCTCTGAAAGCATGTCATCTGTTACGGTAATTATCTTGGAATTTGCCTGGAACCCCCTCTGGGTCGTGATCATCTTCACGAACTCATTGGCGATATCCACGTTTGATTGTTCCAGGGAGTTGGGTGCGATACTGCCAAGGCCGTTTGTGCCGGGCAGACTGGTTATTGCATCGCCGCTCTGCCTGGTCTCACTGTAAAGGTTTCCACCCTCTTTCTTGAGGTTTGTAACGCTCTGGAACTTTGCCAGGGCCAGTTTATACAGCGGGAGCACCTGACCGTTTGAATAGGACCCGGTTATCAGGCCATCCACATCCACGTCAACCCCCTGAAGCGCGCCCGCCCCGTAACCGTCCGCAGACTGATATACGGTCGTCGAGGAGCTGGCATATTGTGTCGTGGCCAGGGAGTCAGGGACCTGCGTGGTGCCGTTCCACCTGGTGCCGATATCGAGGGCTATGTCCTGGGTCGTGCCGGTGCCTCCTATAAAATCCGTCTGAAAGGTATAATAGCCTTCTGCATTTATATCTGTTGTAGCCTGTGGGTCCCAGGTGCCAGGGGCTGTCTGCCTGTCCATGGTCAAACCGGTAATAGTGCCGTCGCTGTCGCTGAAGGTGATGGTCCCCCTTGCAAGGAGACCGATTTCCTCGTCTGTGGCAGCAAAGCCTGTCCTCAGGTCCTCGCTTGGATTGCAGGTAACGATATATTCCCACTGAGAGCCTGATATCTTGTCATAATAAACGGTTATATCATGGGTACTGCCCAGGGAGTCATAGGCCTTAACGGTAGATTGATATTCATAGTTTGTTGAGGCCATGGGTGTGGTAGCTGTTCCATCCCAGAAGTTTTCCAGACCGGTCACATTGCTTGTGCTGTCCTTGTCCAGGTTTGTTATGATGGTTACATCCTGTGTCGCCTCAGGCTCCGAGGTAAAGGATGTCAATGCGATATCCGTCGTCGTGCCGGTGATATTCCCCTCTCCATCCACGGACCACCCCTGGACCACATAGCCCTCGGGGTTCACCAGATATCCGTTCTCATCAAAACGGAAATTTCCCGCCCTTGTGTAAAAAACACTGTCGCTGCTGTCCTCTCTCACGCAAAAGAACCCTTCACCGCCGATTGCCAGGTCGGTTGTATTTCCCGTTGATTCAAAGGAGCCCTGCTCAAAGTTTGCTACGATGTCAGAAAGGGCCGTGCCCCTGCCCACCTGGGATGTCCCCGCCCTGGTGAACATGTTCTGGCTCAAGAGGTCCTGGAATGTAAAGGTGCTGCCCTTGAAGCCTACTGTGTTTACATTGGCGATGTTATCGCCGATAACCTGCATAGCAGAGCCGAGGCTGCTGAGTCCGCTGATCCCTGAGAATAGTGCGCTTGATAATGCCATTTTAAAATCCTCCTGTACGTCCTTGTATTAATAATGATTTATGTTTTTATCCTGGCGGTGATCAATCCTTAATCAGCCGCCAGCGTTATACTCGTTATTTCAGAAAGAGGGACCGATAAGGACCCGATATATAATAGCGGGTCATCCTCATTCAGGTCTATCTTCTCCACAATGCCTACGATCCTTGTCTCTGTATCAACCGAGGTGCCCAGTTTATCTTTGGCCACGATCTTATAGCTGTATGTCCCCTCGGCCAGGGTTGTCCCTGTCAGGCTCTTGCCGTCCCATGAGAAAGTATGGTCTACGGCGGCAAGAGGCCCCAGATCTATCGTCCTTACGACCTTGCTGTTGGAATCGTAGATTACCGCCGAACATGTCGCTGCGGCACTGCCTAAAGTGAAAGTCCCTGAAGCGCTCCCATCTTCAAGGGATATATCGTTGCCGTCCGCCTCTATCTGTTTTCCGATCATGTCCAGGGCCTTGTATTTAGTATTGGTATCCTGGGATTCCTTCATGGATTCCAGGCTGGTGTTTATATTGGTGAGCTGCTCAAGGCTGCTGAACTGAGCCAGCTGTGAGCTGAACTGCGAGCTGTCCATGGGATTGAGCGGGTCCTGATTTTTCAACTGCGCTAGAAGTAAAGTGGTAAATGTATTGGTATCGATTGTGCTGTTGCTCGTCTCGGCAGATGCGGTCGAATCCGTATAATCCGTTACCCCGCTGATGTTGCTTAGTGTTGTTCCAGTTATCATTTCGGGACTCCTTTCCCTATTGTTGTTAGTCTCGTCTCCATCCATAAAAGCCTTATTTAAGGATGGACACTAGACCCTGACGTCTATCCTGTTTCTGTTGCCCGCTATTATCGAGGATGTTCCTTCATCCGTAACAGCGGCAATATCCTCTACGCCTGAGACCTCTGCATCAGTTGATCCGTTGCCGTTTCCCCAACCCTGCCCTGCATCGTCCCTGAACTGCCTGTTCTGAGAGCCTACCGAGACATTGAATTGTTCCACAATCAGCCCCTGATCGTTAAGATTTTGTTTGAGCTGATTCAGATTGGTCTCTATGATCTCCTTTACCGCATAATTTTCCGTGCTGAGATTGGCCTGGATATGTCCGTTTTTAATGCTAAGATCTATATCAATCTTGCCCAGCTCCGGCGGTTGTATAATTATTTTGCCGGTCTGTTCGCCGTTCTTGATCATGACCACCATCCGGTCAAAGACCTTGGGCAGAGGTTCAGGCATGCTGTAAACGCCCTTTGTGTGTGTTTTTGCCTCGACATCCCCTGAGACCTTATTCATGTTCTGCGATATCACGCCGATTCCCTGTGCATCCTTTATACTGAAGAGACCTTCCTTTATTTCTACCGACTCGGCTGTCTGCGCCTTTGATACTGCCTTGGTCTCGCTTACGCCCGCAAGGATATCCTGTTTTCCATTCTGGTCCGCCTGTTTCAGGAGATCGGCAGGTTCCTGAACCTTTTCGACCTGATCCTGGAATATTCCCCTGGCCGCGGTCCTGGCATTATC
>Ga0153915_10002460_pt1 | contig 16892 bp, 29 predicted proteins | sample Opewatmetagenome_2_FD_107003 | JGI IMG/M metagenome (GOLD analysis project Ga0153915, IMG submission 107003) | Freshwater wetland microbial communities from Ohio, USA - Open water 3 Core 3 Depth 3 metaG | ecosystem: Environmental > Aquatic > Freshwater > Wetlands | place: USA: Ohio, Lake Erie...
AAAGTATGATCAGTTTTGGTGTTTTTCAGTTTCACCAAAGCACCCAGGTCACCAGTGTAAAGTTCCGGAACACGTATCCTGCTCTTCCCAGCACATACATATAATTGTGATAATCTTTCTTTTACCCCGTTATTGGTGTTAACTACATCGAGGTTCTCAGAAATTTTACCTGAGTATACCCTGAAGTAATTTATTTCACCAATATGTTCTTCAATCGATGATTTGAACACGTAAACAGAAGCTGGTCCTGCGGGATCAGGTTTTACATCCTGTCCCTTGCTGTTAACCGGAACGGGCATATCAGTTATAGAAGGTGCTTCACTTACGATGAATTCCATAAGCCGGTCAACTCCTATATTGTTTTTGGCAGACACACAAAAAACCGGAAACATCCCTCTTGATAAAATTCCTTTAGCAATACCCTTTCTGATTTCTTCTTCTGTGAGTGTGTCATTCGAAAAGTAAAGCTCCATAAGCGATTCATCACTTTCGGCCGCTTTTTCTACAAGGGCATTATGAAGTTCTTCCGCTTTGGCTTTCTGGTCGGCAGGTATCTCGATAACTTTTGCTGCTCCGCCATCTTTGGGATACTGGAGCATTTTCATCTTCAGCACATCAATTATTGAATTGAATCCAGCGCCCTCATTAACGGGATATTGAACGAGTATTACATTATGGCTGAACCGATCCCTCATTGTTTCTATCGACTTCTCGAAATTAGCTTTGTCATGATCCAATCCATTGATTACCAGAATAAGGGGCTTATGAACTTTTTCGGCATGACGGTAATGGATTTCCGATCCGACTTCCACACCGTTCTGAACATTGATTGTAAGAACTGCGCAGTCGCTGGCATAAAGTGATGATATAACACCACCGCTGAAGTCATCTAGACCCGGAGTATCAAGTATGTTGATTTTCTTATTGAGGAACTCAGTATATAATACGGTTGAGAAGATTGAGTTACCGTTTTCCTGTTCAATAGGACGATAATCGGAAACTGTGTTTTTTGCATCAATAGTACCCCTGCGTTCTATAACTCCGCCGACAAAAAGCATGGCTTCACTGAGCGTTGTTTTTCCGGATCCGGAATTTCCCAGGAGAGCAATGTTCTTTATCTGGTCAGTCTGATATGTTTTCATAATTGTCTGAATGTTATATATTATACTTATTTTATATACGGAGATTTGGGCGGGACAAAAATAGCAATTTTTTAAAAACTGATTAAGAAAGAGATCATAATTGCAAAATTTTTATTTTCTTTGCACCAGTTTTTTGAAATACAGGAGTACCGGTTTATCTCTCACAGTAAGTTTACAAAACGAATATTCACCGGGAAAGATCGGGAAGGAACCTGTTAATAACTTGCATTTTTAAGTAAGATATTTGATTTTAAAAGACGTTTTAGGCACTACTTATCAATGATAAATAGTGCCAGTAAATGTATATGTTACAGGATGTTTAAAAAATATGAATATGCGTTTGCATATTAAGAAATAAAAACGATACCTTTGCGCACCAATTTTTAAACGGAATTTTAATTCTAAACCATAGTATTTATGCCGACAATACAGCAATTAGTAAGAAAAGGCAGGAAAAAACTGATCGACAAGAGTAAGGCGCCTGCTTTGGATTCATGTCCTCAGAGAAGAGGCGTTTGTGTCAGAGTTTACACGACCACGCCAAAAAAACCGAATTCTGCTATGAGGAAGGTAGCCAGGGTAAAGCTTACCAATCAGAAGGAAGTGAACGCCTATATTCCGGGTGAAGGACATAACCTTCAGGAACACTCCATTGTTTTGATAAGGGGTGGCAGGGTTAAGGATCTTCCCGGTGTCCGTTATCACCTTGTGCGAGGTGCACTGGATACTTCAGGAGTTGATGGCCGTACTCAGAGAAGATCAAAATATGGCGCAAAAAGACCAAAGAAATAACGCTTAATAAATAAGATCATGAGAAAATCAAAACCAAGGAAAAGGATTATGTTGCCGGATCCAAAATACCACGATCCGTATGTAACCAGGTTTGTGAACAATCTTATGTTTAATGGTAAAAAGAATCTTGCTTTTAAAATTTTCTATGATTCTCTCGAGATAGTAGGCGATAAATTTAAAAACGAAGGAAAGACCCCTCTTGAGATTTTCAAGCAGGCTCTTGACAATGTTACCCCGCAGGTTGAGGTGAAGGCACGCAGGGTCGGAGGTGCAACTTTCCAGGTTCCGATGGAAATCCGCTCTGACAGGAAAGTGAGTATCAGCATGAAGAATATGATCTCATTTGCCAGGAAAAGGACCGGACATTCAATGGCCGAAAGACTTGCTGCTGAACTGATGGCTGCATACAAGCTTGAAGGCGGTGCATATAAGAAAAAAGAAGATACTCACAGGATGGCAGAGGCAAACAAGGCTTTTGCCCATTTCCGGTTTTAATTTGATTGTCTGGCACAGGAAATTAAAAAATTGATGGATAAAAACCTGAAATATACCAGAAACATTGGGATCATGGCCCACATTGATGCCGGTAAGACCACTACGACAGAGCGTATTCTGTTCTATACAGGTCGTACCCATCGTCTGGGGGAGGTGGATGACGGTAATGCCCAGATGGACTGGATGATTCAGGAGCAGGAGAGAGGGATAACAATAACATCTGCTGCAACAACCACTTTCTGGAAATATCAGGGTGAAGAGTTTAAAATAAATATTATTGACACTCCCGGTCATGTTGACTTTACGGTTGAAGTTGAGCGGTCACTCAGGGTGCTTGATGGCGCTGTTGCTGTATTTGATGCCGTGGGAGGAGTAGAACCGCAGTCAGAAACCGTTTGGAGGCAGGCAAATAAATATAATGTTCCCAGGCTGGCTTTTGTAAATAAAATGGACAGGGCCGGAGCTGATTTTTTCAGTGTTGTGGAGCAGATAGCACAAAAGCTGGACGCAAACCCGGTACCGGTTCAACTACCTTTAGGTTCCGAGGAAAACTTCAGGGGAGTTATCGACCTGATAAGGATGAAAGCAGTAGTCTACTATGAAAATGATGCAACCGGAACAAACTTCGAGGTAGAGGATATTCCCCGTGATCTGATGATGGAAGCTGAAGAATGGAGGGGGAAACTGATTGAATCAATTGCAAATGTTGATGATACACTTCTCGCAAGATTTCTTGAAGATCACGATTCAATAACCGTAGATGAAATCCTTACCGCTCTCAGAAAATCAACTACACAGGGACTTGCAGTACCTGTTACATGTGGTGCGGCATTCAGGAATAAAGGAATCCAGAGCCTTCTCGATGCAATAGCTGCATTCCTTCCGTCACCTGTTGATATCGGAGCTGTTACAGGCATTGATCCAAGAAATGACCAGGAAGTGAAACGCGAGCCCGATGATAATGAACCACTTGCCGCTCTGGCATTTAAGATAGCCACGGATCCTTTTGTCGGCAGGCTGGTCTTCCTTCGCATCTATTCCGGTGTGCTTCACGCCGGAGATACAGTGCTAAATACCAGGACAGGGAAAAGGGAGCGTATAAACCGACTTTTCCAGATGCACGCAAATAAGCAAAATCCAAAAGACAGCATATCAGCCGGCGATATTGGTGCAGGTGTAGGCTTTAAAGATCTTAAGACAGGTGATACTCTTTGCGCGATTCATAAGCCGATTTTACTTGAATCAATGGATTTTCCGGAACCGGTTATCGGAATTGCAATTGAACCTAAAACCCAGGCAGATGTCGATAAACTTGCATTGGCACTCAATAAACTGGCAGAAGAAGATCCAACTTTTCAGGTCAGGATTGATCCAGACAGCGGACAGACTATTATAAATGGTATGGGGGAATTGCACCTTGAAATCCTTATCGATCGTCTGAAAAGGGAATTTAAGGTGGAATGCAACCAGGGTGTACCGCAGGTTGCATATAAAGAGGCCATAACAACAAGCGCTGATTTCCGTGAGGTATTCAGGAAGCAGACAGGAGGCAAGGGTAAATTTGCAGATATTTCTGTTACCATGATGCCAACCGAAAATGGAGTAAGAGGCCTGGAGTTTGTAAACGAGATAAAGGGAGGAAATATCCCCAGAGAATTTATCCCGGCAATTGAGAAAGGATTCCGCGAAGCCATGTCAAATGGACCTCTGGCAGGATTCCCTCTCGAAAGCCTTAAAGTAGTATTAAAAGACGGTTCATACCATCCGGTAGATTCCGATACCCTTTCTTTTGAAATTGCAGCAAAGCAGGCATTCAGAAAACATGCCGGCAAATGCAATCCCGTGCTTCTTGAGCCGATCATGTCGACAGAGGTTGTCACCCCTGAAGAATACGTCGGAGATGTCATCGGCGATTTCAACAGGAGAAGGGGGAAGGTAGAAGGTATGGAATCGAAAGCAGGATCGAGGGTAGTAAGAGCAAAAGTACCTCTGGCCGAAAAATTCGGTTATGTTACAGTATTACGAACCCTAACATCGGGAAGGGCAACTTCCACAATGGAGTTCTCTCATTACGAAGAAGTGCCTGCAGAAATAGCAAACAGAATTGTAGAAATTACCAAAGGAAAAATTCTTTAAAGAAATGAGTCAGAAAATTCGTATCAAACTGAAATCTTATGATCATAATCTGGTGGATAAGTCCGCCGAGAAGATCGTAAAGACAGTAAAATCTACTGGTGCAGTTGTAAGCGGTCCCATTCCTCTTCCGACGCATAAGAAGATTTATACTGTTCTCCGTTCTCCGTTTGTGAATAAAAAAGCAAGAGAGCAATTCCAGCTTTCATCCTATAAAAGGCTGCTTGATATTTACAGCTCAACACCAAAGACAATCGACGCTTTGATGAAGCTTGAGCTTCCAAGCGGTGTGGAAGTGGAAATTAAAGTGTGAAACCAGTAAAGTAAAAAGAGATGCAGGGATTAATAGGAAAAAAGATAGGAATGACCTCCGTATTTAACGAAGACGGAAAGAATATTCCTTGTACCGTTCTGCAGGCAGGGCCATGTGTAGTTACACAGATAAAGACAAAGGAAAAAGATGGCTATTTTGCAGTGCAGCTAGGTTTCGATGAAAAGAAGGAAAAGCACACTACAAAAGCTGAACAAGGCCACTTCAAGAAAGCCAATACAACCCCCAAAAGGAAACTTGTTGAATTTACAGGATTCCAGGAAGGCCAGGTAAAGGAAGGCGAAATTCTTACTGCTGAACTTTTCAGACCCGACAACTGGGTAGATGTAAGAGGATGGTCGAAAGGAAAGGGGTTTCAGGGAGTAGTAAGACGCCACAACTTCAGCGGCGTCGGAGGCCAAACCCACGGACAGCATAACAGAGGAAGAGCACCAGGTTCACTGGGCGCTTCATCGTTCCCTTCAAGGGTGTTGCCCGGGATGAGAATGGCAGGCCATATGGGAACCAATAAAGTGATGTCTATAAGCATGAGGGTGATAAAGCTTATGGCTGAGAACAATATATTAATAGTAAAAGGATCAGTTCCAGGTCCAAAAGGTGGTTACGTAATAATAACAAAATAATGGAATTAGCGATTATAAATATCGATGGAAAAGAAACGGGAAGAAAAGCTAATCTTAACGATTCTATTTTCGGTATAAAACCGAACGACCATGCTATATACCTTGATACAAAACAATTCCTTGCAAATCAGAGACAAGGAACGCACAAGTCCAAACAACGAGGCGAAATTACCGGAAGTACAAGGAAGATAAAACGCCAGAAAGGAACTGGCACAGCCCGTGCAGGAAGCATAAAGAACCCTCTCTTCCGCGGAGGAGGCAGAATATTCGGTCCCGAGCCTCGATTCTATGGATTCAAGCTTAATAAAAAAGTGAAACAGCTGGCAAGAAAATCTGCTCTTTCATATAAAGCATCAGCAAATAATATTATTATCCTGGAAGACTTCTCATTTGAAGCTCCGAAGACAAAGGAAATGTTAAAAGTTGGTGATAACCTCAATATCGGGAATAAAAATTCATTATTTGTTTTACCGGAACAAAATAAAAATATATATTTGTCATCCCGAAATGTACAAGGGGTTGAAGTTGTAACTGCCGGAGAATTAAACACATACAATATAATGAAAGCTTCGACACTCGTGATCGTGGAGAGTGCAATTGACGTTTTGCAGTCAACTTTTGAAAACCAGTAAACTTTGTGTGATGAATATTTTACTTAAGCCGATAGTAACGGAAAAGATGACAAGCCAGGGCGATAAATTTAATCGCTATGGATTTATTGTTGAAAAAACCGCGAACAAACTTCAGATCAGGAAAGCCGTTGAGGAATTGTATGGTGTGACTGTAGAATCGGTTAACACAATGAGATACGGCGGGAAGGTAAAAACAAGAAATACCAAGTCGGGCTTTCTTGTTGGAAAAACTGCAGCTGTAAAAAGGGCAGTTGTAACCCTTGCGGAAGGGAATAAAATAGATTTCTATAGCAATATTTAACAACCAATATGGCAGTCAGAAAGTTAAAACCTGTAACACCAGGTCAGAGACATAAGATCATCAGCGCTTTTGACAACATCACAGGCACTGCGCCGGATAAATCCTTGCTCCGACCGCTGAAAAGAACCGGAGGAAGGAACGTTAAAGGCAGAATGACAATGAGGTACATCGGTGGCGGTCACAAAAGGATGTACAGGGTCATCGATTTTCTCAGGGAAAAAGATGGCATCCATGCAACGGTCAGAGCAATTGAATATGATCCTAACAGATCATCAAGAATTGCTCTCGTTGTTTATGAAGATGGGGAGAAGAGGTATATTATAGCTCCTAACGGACTTAAGGTCGGGCAGAAAATTATGTCAGGCAAAGATGCAACTCCGGAGGTGGGCAATACAATGTTCCTTAGTGACATTCCGCTTGGTACTATCGTGCACAACATTGAGCTTAAGCCTGGCAAGGGTGCAGCTCTGGCCCGCAGTGCAGGAACCTATGTCCAGCTTTCCGCACGTGAAGGCAAGTATGCAACAATCAAGCTTCCGTCAGGTGAAACCAGAATGGTGCTTACAACATGCCGTGCCACAATAGGAACAGTTTCCAATCCTGACCATAACCTTGAGAAATCAGGTAAAGCAGGCCGATCACGCTGGCTGGGACGCCGTCCGAGAGTCAGAGGTGTTGCTATGAATCCGGTCGATCATCCGATGGGTGGCGGTGAAGGCAAAGCTTCAGGAGGTCATCCCAGATCGCGAAAAGGGATTCCTGCGAAAGGTTATAAGACACGTGACAAGAAAAAATACTCTGCAAAACTTATTGTTGAAAGAAGGAAAAAATAACTGATATATTATGAGCAGATCAATTAAAAAAGGCCCTTTCATTGATTTTAAACTGGAGCAAAGAATCCTGGCGATGAATGAAGGACAAAAGAAATCGGTTACAAAGACCTGGTCGCGGAGATCTGTTATTTCTCCTGATTTTGTCGGGCATACTATAGCAGTTCATAACGGGAACAAATTTATCCCTGTTTACATTACTGAAAACATGGTAGGACACAAGCTTGGTGAATTTGCACCTACCCGTACATTCAGAGGACACTCTGGCAATAAATAGGAAGTAATGCAAACTCGAAAAACATTTTGAAATGGGTGCAAGAAAAAGAAATTCAGCAGAACTTAGAAAAGAAGCCGTAAAGAATCAGTATCAGGCGGTCCTGAGGAACTGTCCCACATCACCCCGGAAAATGAGACTGGTCACAGGTCTTATCAGCGGAGTGGAAGTGAATAAGGCACTTGATATCCTGAGGTTCAGCCCGCAGGAAGCATCCCGCAGACTGGAGAAACTCCTTCTTTCGGCTATTGCTAACTGGCAGGCAAAAAATGAAGGTGTACGGGTTGAAGAAAGCAATCTTTTCGTAAAGAAAGTAAGCGTCGACGGAGGCCGAGCTTTAAAACGGCTTCAGACTGCTCCTCAGGGGAGAGCCTACAGGGTAAGAAAAAGATCAAATCATGTAACCCTGGTTCTCGACAGTATGAATAAGGAAGTTGATAAAACAACAAAATAGAATAGATGGGACAAAAAGCAAATCCGATAGGTAACCGATTAGGTATAATCAAAGGTTGGGATTCAAACTGGTTTGGAGGAAAAGATTTTTCCGGCAAGCTTGTTGAAGATACCAGGATCAGAGAATATCTGAATGCAAGGCTCGCTAAAGCCAGCATTTCAAAAATAGTTATTGAGAGAACCCTGAAGCTTATCACTGTTACCGTTAATACTGCCCGTCCGGGTATCATTATCGGGAAAGGCGGTCAGGAGGTTGACAAGCTTAAGGAAGAGCTCAAGAAGATCACCAAGAAGGAGGTTCAGATCAACATTTTTGAGGTAAAGCGTCCTGAACTTGATGCTAACATTGTCGGGAACAATATAGCCCGTCAGCTTGAAGGTAAGATATCATACCGCCGCGCCATCAAAATGTCGATTGCGTCCACTATGAGAATGGGTGCTGAAGGTATTAAGGTGGTTATTTCGGGCCGCCTTGGGGGTGCTGAAATGGCAAGAAGCGAAACATATAAGGAGGGTAGGGTCCCTCTTCATACCTTGCGTGCAGATATTGATTATGCACTGGCTGAAGCGCACACAAAGGTAGGTCTTATCGGAATTAAAGTCTGGATCTGTAATGGCGAGGTTTACGGGAAAAGAGATCTCAGCCCGAACATTGGTGCCAGGAATGCGAAGAACAAAAGCCTTAAGCGTAAAGCAAAGAAATAAGCTTCAGGAGGTAATAATACAAATAACACATTTGAGTCATGCTACAACCGAAACGGACAAAATTCAGGAGGGCCCAGAAAGGCAGAATGAAGGGCAATGCACAGAGGGGCAACCAGCTGGCATTCGGATCATTTGGAATTAAGGCGCTGGAGCAATCCTGGATAACAGGGAGACAGATTGAAGCTGCCCGTCAGGCGGTTACACGTCACATGAAACGTGAAGGTCAGCTCTGGATAAGAGTATTCCCGGATAAACCCATTACAAAGAAACCCGCTGAAGTAAGAATGGGAAAAGGAAAAGGAGCCCCGGAAGGATTCGTTGTTCCTGTAACTCCGGGAAGGATTATTCTTGAGGCAGAAGGTGTACCTTATGATGTAGCCAAAGAAGCTCTCAGGCTCGGTGCACAGAAGCTTCCGATATCAACAAAATTCATTGTAAGGCAAGATTTCAGGGAAGAATAAAACAAGAACGTAAATGAAAACTTCTGAGATAAAGGAATTAAGCACACCGGATCTGATCGAACGTATCGATACCGAGAAAACCATGCTTACACGCATGAAGCTTAACCATGCAATAACACCTCTTGATAATCCGCAAAAGATCAAGCAGGTGAAGCTTACGATTGCACGTCTGCTTACAGAATTGCGCCAGAGAGAATTAAATGAAAAATCTAAAAGCTAATTCAGCAATGGAAAGGAATATCAGAAAGGAACGTATCGGTGTTGTTGTCAGCAACAAAATGAATAAATCGATCGTCGTTGCAATTAAAAGAAAAGTCAAGCATCCTATCTATGGCAAGTTTGTTAACAAGACAAAGAAGCTGATGGCTCACGATGAAGAAAACTCATGCAATATTGGCGATACTGTACGCATATCGGAGACCAGGCCTCTGAGCAAGAATAAAACCTGGAGACTGATTGAAATTATCGAAAGGGCCAAGTAATTATGATACAGCAGGAAAGCAGATTAACAGTAGCCGACAACTCGGGAGCCAAAGAAGTATTGTGCATCCGTGTGCTTGGAGGCAGCAAAAAGAGGTATGCCACTATCGGCGACAAGATAGTTGTGAGTGTAAAAAGCGCACTACCGTCAGGTGAAGCAAAAAAGGGTACTGTAAGCAAAGCCGTTGTTGTACGCACAACAAAGGAGATACGCCGTCCCGACGGATCGTATATCAGGTTTGACGATAATGCAGTTGTCCTGCTCAACAATCTGAATGAGGTCCGCGGCACCCGTATTTTCGGCCCGGTTGCCAGGGAACTCCGTGAAAAGTACATGAAGATAGTCTCACTTGCCCCTGAGGTACTATAATATTTAAACAAAATCCAATGCAGAAGAAGTTACATATCAAGAAGGGCGACACGGTAATGATAATTACCGGTGAATCAAAAGGCCAGAAAGGGCGGGTTCTGGAGGTTGACAGAGATAAGAACCGGGCTATTGTTGAAGGAGTGAACATGGTATCAAAGCATACAAAGCCAAATGCAAAATCACCTCAGGGCGGTATTCTTAAAAAGGAAGCACCCATTCATCTTTCAAATCTTATGCTTGTCGATCCGGCATCCGGTAAACCGACACGCATTGGCAGAAGGCTCAATGACAAAAATAAACTAGTTCGTTATTCAAAAAAATCAGGAGAGGAGATCAAGTAATGTATACACCTGCATTAAAAACCAGATATAAAGAGGAGATCGTCCCTGCATTAATGAAAGAGTTCGGATATAAAACCGTTATGCAGGTTCCAAAGCTGGAGAAGATTGTTGTCAGTCAGGGTGTCGGACAGGCTATCGCCGACAAGAAACTGCTTGAATTCAGTGTTAAGGAATTATCGGATATTGCCGGGCAGAAAGCTGTACAGACCTATTCATCAAAAGACATCTCAAATTTCAAGCTGAGGAAGAATATGCCCATCGGAGTTATGGTTACATTACGCAAGGAGAGAATGTACGAATTCCTTGAGAGGCTTATTTCAGTGGCCCTGCCGCGCATCCGCGACTTCAAGGGGATCAGTTCCAGGCTCGACGGTCGTGGCAATTACACTCTGGGAATCACCGAACAAATAATATTCCCCGAGATCGATCTGGACAAGATTGCAAAGATCATGGGACTTCAGGTTACGTTTGTAACATCAGCAAACACTGACGAAGAAGCTCTGGCTCTTCTGAAACGCTTTGGATTACCTTTTAAAAATATTAAAAACTGATTATATGGCTAAAATATCTATGGTAGCCCGCGAAGTAAAACGCGCAAAACTGACCGAGAAATATGCTGCAAAGAGAGCAAAACTGAAAGCCGAAGGTAATTACGTCGGTTTAAGCCGTTTACCACGGAACTCAAATCCCAACAGGTTACATAACCGCTGCAAGCTTACCGGGCGTACAAGAGGTTATATGAGACAGTTTGGAATCAGCAGGATCACGTTTAGGGAGATGGCATCTTTCGGACTTATTCCGGGTGTCAAGAAAGCCAGCTGGTAAATTGATAATGAATATTAACTATATTAATGAATAAGAGATGACTGATCCAATTGCAGATTTACTGACGAGAGTAAGAAATGCCATATTAGCCGGGCATAAGGTTGTTGAGGCGCCGGCGTCCAATCTTAAGAAGGAGATTGCCAGGATTCTGTTCGAAAAAGGATATATCCTTAGCTACAAGGTGGTTGATGCTGAGAATAAACAGGGGATCTTAAAAATTGCTTTGAAATATAATCCAAAGAGCAAGAAGCCTGCAATCAAGAAAATAGAGAGAGCCAGCAGACCTGGCCTCAGAAAATATATCGGCGTCGATGAGATGCCACGGGTGCTTAACGGACTCGGGATAGCAATTATCTCAACCTCAAGAGGATTAATGACCGACAAAGAGGCAAAGAAAGAGAATATAGGTGGAGAAGTTTTATGTTATGTTTACTAAATTGGAGGATAGTTCAATGTCACGAATAGGAAAATTACCTGTAACTCTGCCCAAGGGTGTAACTGTAAGCATCAGCGACACCAATGAGGTAAGCGTGAAGGGACCTTTGGGTGAGCTGAAACAAAGCGTCAACAAAGACCTGAAAGTTGAAGTGGTGGACAACACTATCGTATTGGAAAGGCCGTCGGAATCTAAAAATCACAAATCCCTGCATGGTCTTTACCGGGCACTTATTGCCAATATGGTTGTTGGTGTTTCACAGGGCTACAAGAAAGAACTTGAACTTGTTGGAGTCGGTTACCGTGCCGAAGCCAAGGGGCAGAATCTTGAAATGAGCCTTGGCTTTTCGCATGATATAATACTTCAGCTTCCCAGTGAAGTGAAGGTTGAAACAAAAACCGAAAGAAGGAGCAATCCTGTTATAACCCTGACAAGCATTGATAAACAACTTATCGGCCACGTTGCAGCCAAGATCAGGTCACTTCGTCCACCGGAACCATATAAGGGAAAAGGTATCAAATTTGTCGGTGAACAGCTAAGAAGAAAGGCTGGTAAATCTGCTAGTGTTTAGGGTGTGTAATATTATATAAAAAGGTAATTGAAAAATTAAAAGAAATATTAGGGGTTAAAAATAGTATTTACTATTATACACCCTTAATCAGGAAAAAATTAGAAAATCATGGCCTTAACCAAACTGGAAAGGAGATCCCGGATCAGATTGAGAATCCGGAAAAAAATTAGCGGAACTGCAGAAAGACCGCGTCTTGCGGTATTCCGCAGCAATAAACAGATTTATGTTCAGGTGGTTGACGATCTCAAGGGTGTTACCCTTTTGTCGGCCAGCTCCACGGAAAAAGAAATTGCTGCAAAAACAGGCATCAAAAAGACTGAACAGGCTAAACTTGTCGGGAAGTCGCTGGCTGCCAAATGTAAGGGAAAAGGCATACAGAACGTCATCTTCGACAGGAGCGGATATAAATATCATGGCAGAGTAAAATCATTGGCAGATGCAGCCCGGGAAGGCGGCTTAAAATTCTGAATAATATGGGAAACGGAATAAGAAAAGTAAAAACCAGCGACCTTGAACTAAAGGACAGGCTTGTTAGTATCCAGAGAGTTACCAAGGTTACAAAGGGTGGACGTACATTCAGCTTTTCAGCTATTGTTGTTGTTGGAAATGAAGACGGCATTGTCGGACACGGACTGGGTAAGGCCAGTGAAGTGACGACTGCTATAGCAAAAGGCATTGAAGACGCAAAGAAGAATCTCATAAAAGTACCTGTCATAAACGGAACTATCCCTCATGAGCAGGTGGCAAAATTCGGAGGTGCAAAAGTCTTCATCAAACCAGCAACTGAAGGAACGGGTGTCAAGGCAGGAGGCGCAATGCGTGCAGTTCTTGAAAGCGTCGGAGTAAAAAACGTGCTGGCAAAATCAAAGGGATCATCAAATCCTCATAACCTGGTTAAAGCCACATTTGCAGCCCTGCTCGAAATGCGCGATGCAATCTCTGTTGCTGAGCACAGGGGAATCCCGATGGAAAAAGTTTTTAACGGATAGTAAAGTACAAGGCAATGGCAAAAATTCGTATTACCCAGGTAAAAAGCAAGAACGGAATGCCCGAAAGACAGAAACGAACTCTTGAAGCTCTGGGAATTCATAAACTCCACCATAGTGTTGAACACGAAGCTACACCACAGATTCTGGGAATGATAGAAAAAATAAGACACCTGGTCAAAACAGAAAATATTTAAGGTATTAACGATATTATAAAAGAAGCAATGGATTTAAGTAACTTAAAACCTGCTAAAGGATCAGTGAGAAGAAGCAAGCGTCTTGGCCGTGGACAGGGTTCCGGAAAAGGAGGTACCTCAACAAGAGGCCATAAAGGTGCAAAGCAGCATTCTGGTTATAAGAAGAAGATCGGTTTTGAAGGAGGCCAGATGCCCCTTCAAAGGCGCGTTCCGAAATTTGGATTTAAAAATGTCAACCGCAAGGAATATAAAGCTATAAACCTTAGTGTACTTCAGAGAGTTGCTGAAACGAGAAATCTTGACAAGATTGATCTCCATGTGCTTATAAGTGCCGGTTTAATTTCGAAAAATGCTCTGGTTAAAATACTCGGAAAAGGAATTCTCGAAAAAAAGCTGGAAGTTCATGCCCATGCATTCAGTAAAAGTGCAATTGCAGCAATTGAAGCCAAAGAAGGAACTGCCGTAAAACTTTAAGTTCATGAGACTTGTCCAGACAATAAAGAACATCTTTAAGATAGAGGATCTTCGTGCAAGACTGCTCTATACTTTAGGAATTATTACACTTTACCGGCTCGGGAAGTATATTACATTGCCAGGTATAGACCCATCGCAACTGGGAAACCTTAAAACCCAGACTTCCTCAGGTATCATGGGTCTTCTCGATATGTTCTCAGGAGGTGCTTTTTCCCAAGCTTCAGTATTTGCACTCGGAATAATGCCATATATCTCAGCATCAATCGTTGTTCAGCTGCTTGGCATCGTATTTCCTCATTTTCAGAAACTTCAGAAAGAAGGTGAAAGTGGCCGGAGAAAACTGAACCAGTACACAAGGTATCTTACAGTTCTGGTCCTGATTTTGCAGGCCCCGACATACCTTGTTAACCTCACGGCACAACTTCCGGCAACGGCGTTTGTGCTGACGAACGGATTCTTCTTCAGGTTTTCGTCAGTAGTGATCCTGACTGCCGGTACCATGTTTGTAATGTGGCTCGGCGAAAAGATCACCGATAAAGGCATCGGGAACGGAATCTCCCTGATCATCATGATAGGGATTGTGGCCCGTTTGCCTCAGAATTTCTTTTTTGAATTCGGAACCAGGATAAACGGTACAGGTGGTCCGATTGCTCTTATTGTTGAAATTGTGCTGCTTTTCGTTGTCATACTTGGTACTATCATGCTTGTTCAGGGGACCAGGCGCGTCCCTGTTCAGTACGCCAGAAGAATTGTCGGAAACAAACAATATGGTGGTGTTCGCCAGTATATACCTTTGAAAATCAACGCAGCAGGTGTTATGCCAATTATCTTTGCACAGGCAATTATGATGCTGCCAATTATCATTGCAGGATATGCAAGTTCCAGTTCAAGTTTTGTCGTGGCGTTTTCAAATATGTACGGATTCTGGTATAATCTTGTAACCGGACTTCTTATCATTTTATTTACCTATTTCTATACTGCAATAACTATCAATCCGGTTCAGATGGCAGAAGACATGAAAAAGAACGGTGGATTTATTCCTGGAATTAAGCCCGGGAGGAAAACAGTTGAGTTTTTTGACACGATCATGTCCAGGATCACGTTTCCCGGTTCTGTCTTCCTGGCAATTATTGCAATTCTGCCGTCTATTGCTGTGAAATTTTCAGTATCACCCCAGTTTGCCCAGTTTTACGGAGGCACTTCGCTTCTTATTCTTGTAGGGGTTGTTCTTGATACGCTGCAACAGATCGAAAGTCACCTGTTGATGCGTCATTATGATGGTCTTATGAAATCAGGCCGTGTTAAGGGAAGATCAGGCGCCACAACGTCGATATAATAATCTCAGCGTTCTTTGATGTTGTATTTAAAGACAGATGAAGAGATTGGACTTTTGAGGGAAAGCAATATGCTCGTATCCAGGACACTGGCTGAGGTTGCTGCACTTATAGAGCCGGGAATAACCACTCTGTATCTTGACAGGATTGCTGAGACTTACATTAATGATAATGGCGGGTTACCTGCTTTCAAGGGATATGGAGGATTCCCCAATACTCTTTGCACATCAGTCAATGATGAGGTAGTTCATGGTATACCATCAAACTATATTCTGAAGGAAGGAGATATAATCTCAATCGACTGTGGAGTGATATTGAATGGATGGTATGGCGACAGTGCCTATACATTTGCAGTTGGCCGGATCGATGATGAATTGAAACAGCTTCTTGACTATACCAGGGAATCGCTTGAAGAAGGTGTCAAGGAGGCAATTGCGGGGAACAGGGTAGGAGATATTTCCAATGCTGTCCAAACCAAGGCAGAAAGCGGAGGATACTCCGTTGTCAGGGAGCTTGTCGGGCATGGACTTGGAAAAAGACTTCACGAACCGCCTGAGGTACCCAACTATGGCAAAAGAGGCACAGGTTCAAAAATGGAAAAGGGGCTCGTGATTTGTATTGAACCCATGATCAATCTCGGGAAAAAGGAAACATACCAGATGAAAGACGGATGGACGATAAGGACTGTTGACGGGAAACCTTCGGCTCATTTTGAATATGCTGTGGCGATCGATAAAGGAAGGGCGGATGTATTAACAACGTTCAGGTTTATTGAAGAAGTTTTAAATAAAATGTAATCGTATGTCGAAACAAGCATCTATCGAACAGGACGGTACAATTATCGAAGCCCTTTCTAACGCAATGTTCAGAGTGGAGCTCGAAAACGGACATGTAATAACTGCTCATATTTCCGGCAAGATGAGAATGCATTATATTAAAATCCTGCCAGGCGACAAGGTAAAAGTGGAGATGTCTCCATACGATCTTACAAAAGGAAGAATAACATTCAGATATAAATAAGAAATATTACAGTAATGAAGGTAAGAGCATCTGTTAAAAAGCGCAGCGCTGACTGCAAGATAGTAAGGCGTAAAGGGCGCATTTATGTTATAAGCAAGAAAAATCCCAAGTTCAAACAGAGACAGGGATAATTTGTGTAATTTTGCAACTCATTTAAGAAAAGTAATTTATGGCACGTATTATTGGGGTTGATTTACCACGAAACAAAAGAGGCGAAGTTGGCCTTACCTATATCTACGGTGTTGGAAGAAGTACTGCACAGAAAGTACTTGATGAGGCAGGCGTTGACAGGAATGTCAAGGTCCAGGACTGGACCGATGAACAGATCAATTCAATCCGCCGGATCCTGAGCGATAACTACAAGCTTGAGGGAGAACTTCGTTCTGAAACTCAGTTAAATATCAAAAGATTAATGGATATCGGCTGTTATCGCGGAGTACGTCACCGGCTTGGTTTACCTGTTAGGGGACAAAGTACCAAAAACAACGCCAGAACCCGGAAAGGAAGAAAGAAAACTGTTGCAAACAAGAAAAAAGCTACTAAATAAATAGAATATGGCAAAGAAAACCGGAGCACAGAAGAAAAGGATCGTAAAGGTTGAATCGACTGGACAGGCTCATGTTCATTCTTCTTTTAACAATATAATTATTACCCTGACAAATAATTCTGGTCAGGTTATCTCGTGG
>Ga0153915_10002461_pt1 | contig 16882 bp, 17 predicted proteins | sample Opewatmetagenome_2_FD_107003 | JGI IMG/M metagenome (GOLD analysis project Ga0153915, IMG submission 107003) | Freshwater wetland microbial communities from Ohio, USA - Open water 3 Core 3 Depth 3 metaG | ecosystem: Environmental > Aquatic > Freshwater > Wetlands | place: USA: Ohio, Lake Erie...
CCCTCCTCCTTCACGCGGCGCTCCAGCTCGGCGGCGCCGCGGATGCCACCCACGAAGTCCACGTTCGTGTCGCGGCGCGGGTCCTGGATGCCGAAGATGGGGGCGAGGATCTGGTCCTGCGCGATGGAGCAGTCGAGCGAGGCCACCGGGTCCCGCGCGTCGAAGCTCCCCGGCCGCGCGCTCGCCCGGTACCAGCGCCCGCCGAGGAACACGCCGAAGGAGAGCGGGCGTTCCGGCGCGGGCCGTGCGGCCGGCTCCACGTCCATCGCCTTCCGGATCTCGGCGAGCAACGCCTCCGGCGAACGCCGCCTCGGGTCGCGCGCCAGCCTGTTGTAGGCCAGGATCTGCATCTGGTCGTGCGGGAAGACCACGGCGAGGAAGACGTCGTGCTCGCCGGGTTTCCCCCGGCGCAGCGCGTGGACCCGCGCAGCCGCCGCCGACCGGTGGTGGCCGTCCGCGACGTACAGCGCCGGCACTTCCCGGAAGAGACGCTGCAGAGTCCGGCCGGTCTCCGCCGCCACCACCCAGAGCCTGTGCTCGACCCGATCCGGCGTGACGAGGTCGTACTCGGGCGCCGCCTCCACGACTCCGGCGACGGCGGCGTCGATGGCCGGCACGGCCCGGTAGGTGAGGAACACCGGCTCGTCGTGCGCCCCCAGGGTGTCGATGTGACGGGTGCGGTCGTCCTCCTTGTCGGCCCGCGTCCTCTCGTGCTTCTTGATGACGTCCTCGACGTACTCGGCGACCGGCGCGCAGGCGACGAGCCCCACCTGTCGGTGGCTCCCCATCTTCTGGGCGTAGACGTAGAGCCGCGGCTCGGGGTCCTGGCGCAGGACGCCGCGGCGCACCAGCTCGGCCAGGTTCTTCGCTCCCTGCGCGTACACCGCGTCGGCGTGCTCGTCCGTCCCCTCGGGCAGGTCGATCTCGGGCCGCGAGACGTGCAGGTAGCTGTCGGGGTTGCCCTTCGCGAGGGCCCGCGCCTCGGAAGTGTTCACGACGTCGTAGGGAGGCGAGGCCACACGGGCCGCGTTCTCCCTCGCGGGGCGGAGGGCTCGGAACGGGCGGACGGTGGCCATGCGGTTCTCCAGGCGGCTCGAGGCGACTTCGTCGCGGATCGAGGCCGGCCCGCCAGCGCCCGAGGGGCTGCGCCTGTGCGGGTCCGGCCGGCCGGCCCGGGGTCAGCCCCAGAGCTTCTCGTCCTTGCCCGCCACGGCGCGCCCGCAGTGAACGCAGATCTTGGTCCGCCCGCCGACGAGGGCGCTCTGGCCGCCGGCATAGGTGTGCGAGCAGTCCTTGAGGAGAAGCTCCTCTTGCTCGAGCAGCAGGCGGATGCTCTCCTCCAGCTTCACGATATCGGCCCGAAGGGCGTCGCGCTTGGCCAGCCGCTCGTCTTGGGTCACAGGCTCGCTCCTTAGGTTCCGTGGAATGCCGCAGCCGGGGCACCTCACGACCTCGGCCCCGGCCGCTCATATGATACTCCCCCTCGTGGGTCGAGGAGAACCCGCTTCGCCGCCGAGCCGTGCGGCGAGGCCGTCGTCCCGGTGCTCGCCAACGCATCGCGGCGGCGAACGGCGACGAGTCCCGGCATCCCGGCTGCGACGCGGAGGAGGTCCAGCAGTACCTCCGCCTCATCGAGTCGTGCGCTCTGGCCTGCGCGTTGCAACGCGAGCCAGCGAGTGCCCGCGTAAGCGACAGAATTGCGCTCGGCACCTCGCAAGCGACCGCTTGCGCCGGAGCTCGCGCAGAAATTGACGGCCGTCAATTCGACATATTGCGCCGGAATTGACCCAAATCTGGAAACTTACATGTGGCGCCTGCTAACCTCCCGCCGTCCGTGGCCGGGGCGGATGGCGGCGAGTCGTCCCCTGGGCCCCAAGTCGTCTTCGCTCGTGAGGTGAACATGCGTCCCATCGGCTGGAGCCTCTCAATCCTGACTGCCCTCGGACTCGGCCTCGCGCTCTCGGCCTGCGGCGATGCGCGCCCGGCCATCGGCGGCGGAGGCGGAGGCGGGAGCCTCTGCGCGGGGTGCCACGGCACCGCGGGCCGGACCGGCTTCCTCAGCGGAACCGACCCCGATCTTGCGGCGGCGCCGCCGGTCGTTCCGGTGGGCACCCCGGCCTCCGCCGAAGGCCTGCACCAGCTCCACGTGAACCCGGCCGTCGCCGGCGCCATCCGCAGCCCGTTGGCCTGCAGCGAGTGCCACGTCGTCCCGACCGACACGAGCCACGCGACCAATCCGCCGGCGAACCCCGTCGTCTTCGGCGTGCTCGCCACCGCGCAAGGTGCGCTGCCCGCGTATTCCCCCACCCCCACTCCGGGATGCTCTGCCACCTACTGCCACGGAAGCTTCAGCTACGGCACCGTCCTCGGAAACGGGAGCAACCCGTTGTCGTGGACGGCCACCGCGGCCCCGAGTTGCACCAACTGCCACGGTCTCCCGCCCAGCGGCCACATTCCCCTGGCCGGGACGGTCACGCCCGCCACCTGCGCCGAATGTCACCCACAGACGGTGAACGCCGACGGGTCCATCAACGTCGCGACCGGTGCGCACATCAACGGCCAGAAGGACGTGCAAGTCAGCGGTTGCACGGCATGCCACGGCACCGCGGGCCGGACCGGCAACCTGCCGGGGACCGACCCGAACCTCGCCGCGGCGCCGCCGGTTGCGCCCGCCGGCGCCCCGGCCGCCGTCGTCGGCGCGCACCAGGCCCACCTGAATCCAGCAGCCACGGGCTCGCTCACCGGGCCACTCGCCTGCAGCGAGTGCCACGTCGTCCCCACCGACTTCTCGCACGCGACCAACCCGCCGGCCCAGATCGTCCAGTTCGGGCCGCTCGCGACGGCGTCCGCGAACCCCGCCACGCCGACCTGGAACGGGATCGCGACCCCGAACTGCTCGAGCGTCTACTGCCACGGCAGCTTCCAGTGGAGCGGGAACGGCCAGGGCGGCACCGACGTGATCGGCAACCTCGCCAACGCGCCGGACTGGACGCTGGGCAGCGGCCAGGCGGCCTGCGGGACGTGCCATGACCTCCCGCCCACCAACCACATCCAGAACGCCTCCATCGTCACGAACGACGCCAAGACCTGCGCCGGCTGCCACCCAAAGACGGTGAACGCCGACGGGTCCATCAACGTCGCGACCGGCGCGCACGTCAACGGCCAGATCGACGAGGGCGCCCACGCCGATCCGAACTGGGTGACGGCGAGCGGAGGCGACCACACGGCGGCGGCCCTGAGCCAGAACCCGCCTTTCGCGAGCTGCCTCGCCTGCCACGTCAACTTCGGCGCGGCCGATCCCAACGACGTCGCCGGCAGCTCCTGCAACGCGTGCCACGGGGCGCAGCTGACCGGCGCGCAGGTCACCAACTGGCAGCAGAACTGCGTCTTCTGCCACGGCGACAAGACGAAGCTCCTCACTTACGCGGCCGCCGACCAGACGAGCGACCCGTGGATCATCGCGCCGCCGACCGGCGCGCAGGGCGAGACCCTCACGACCTCGATCGCCGTCGGCGCGCACCAGCAACACGCGAACCCGACCACGAACACGCTCAGCACCGCCTTCCTCTGCTCGGAGTGCCACACGCCATCGCTGCCCCCGGACATCCTCCAGACGGATCACCTGAGCGCGGACGGCTCCGTGCCCGTGCTGCTCGCGGGCTCCATCGCCACGACCGGTGGGGTGCAAGGGTCCTTTGCGGCCCCGTCGTGCTCGGCGACCTACTGCCACGGCAACTACCCACAGGGTGGCAACGCCGCCACGCCGGCCTGGACCACGGTCGATGGCTCCTTCGCCACCTGCACGAGCTGCCACGGGGCGCCGCCCAGCACCGGCGAGCACGCCTTCCACGTGACGACGACGGGGTTCAACTGCTCCGTTTGCCACAACGGCATCGCCACCGGCTCGGGCGCCAGCATTCCGGTCACGAACGGCGCCATCGTGGGAAAGTCGCTGCACGTGAACGGCGTTCGGGACGTGGTGTTCTCGCTGGCCGGCGCCACCTGGACGCCCGCGCCCACCGCGGGGAACGCGGCCGGCGGGACATGCAGCAACGTCGCCTGCCACGGCGCCGTCCCCAACTCCAGACCCTGGTGACCGCCCCGCCGGGGCGCTCCGGCCCGCCACGGCGCGCCCCGGCGAATCCTCGGCGACCGGGCCGGCTCCCACGCGGGGAGACCGTCCCGAGGTCGCCCCCATGAGGCTCGCCCGCTCCACCATCCTCGCTCCCGTGCCCGGCCGCGCCGAGGTGCTCATGGTCCAGCCGCTCTCGGGCCAGGTGGCGCTCGTCGAGACCGGGAAGGCCGAGGCACTGCGGGCGCTGGAGCGCGGCGGCCCACTCCCCGCGGACCTCTCGGAGCGGACGCTCCGCGAGGCCCGCTTCGTCGTGGACACGGAGGACGAGGAGCGGGCGCTCCTCGCCGAGGCCTACGCGGCGTTCCTCGACGAGACGGCGAAGACGCCCACGCAGCTCGTGGTGGTCCCGACCCTCGGCTGCAACCTCCGCTGCACCTACTGCTACCAGGAGACGTTCGAGCCCGAGGCTCGCGGCCTCGTCGCTCCGGAAGCGGTGGACGCCTTCTTCGCCTGGGTGGACCGATTCCACGCCGGGGAGTCGCCGCGGCCGTACCTCACGCTCTTCGGCGGCGAGCCGCTCGTGGACTCGCCCTCCCACCGCGACCGGGTGGAGCGCTACCTCGCCGGCGCGGAGCGGCGTGGCCTGCAGGTGGCCGCGGTCACGAACGGCTACGACCTCGAGGCCTACGCCCCCCTCCTCGCCCGGGGCCCGGTGAAGGAGGTCCAGGTCACGCTCGACGGGCCGCCCGACGTCCAGGATCGCCGGCGCCCGCACGCGAGCGGCGCCGGCAGCTTCGCCCGCGTGGTACGCGGCATCGACGCCCTGGTCGCGGCGAAGGTGCCCGTGAACCTGCGCGTGGTCGTGGACAAGGAGAACGTCGGCGACCTGCCGGCGCTGGCCGGGCTCGCGGCGGCGCGCGGCTGGGTCGACCTCCCGGAGTCGCGCTTCAAGACGCAGGTGGGGCGCAACTACGAGCTCTTCGGCTGCGCCAGCCGCCAGGGGCGCGACGCCCTGTTCGACCGCGCCGATCTGTGGGCTCGCTACGTCGAGATGGCCGAGGCCCACCCGGTGCTGCGCCGCTTCCACCGGCCGCGCTTCCACGGCATCCGCCACCTCGCCGAGACCGGCGAGTTCCCCGTCGCCAACTTCGACGCCTGCCCGGCGGCGAAGAAGGAGTGGGCCTTCTCGCCGGACGGCGGCGTCTACGGCTGCACCGCCACGGTCGGAAACCCGCGCTACCGGCTCGGCACCTTCCATCCGGAGGTCCGGCGCGACGAGGCGGCCATCGCCCGGTGGCGCGAGCGCAGCGTCCTCGCCATCGCCGAGTGCCGGTCCTGTGATCTGGCGGCCGTCTGCGGCGGCGGGTGCGGCGCGCTCGCGGCCGAGAAGGCCGGCGACCCGATGGCCCCCGACTGCCGACCGGTGCGGGAGCTGTTCGGGCTCGGCACCCGCTTCTACGACCTCGGGCGGTAGCGCGGCTGGAGCCGCCGCGGGAACCTTTCCTTGCGGCGGAGGGCCCGGCCTGATACTCGGGCGGGATGAAGCGCGCCACCGACAACCAGAGCATCGCCCTCTTCGTCGACTTCGAGAACCTGGTCACGCGCACCGGGCTCACCGCCGACACCTTCGACATCCAGCCGGCGCTCGACATCCTCCTCGAGAAGGGGAAGGTGCTCTTCCGGCGCGCCTACTGCGACTGGAGCCGCTTCGGCCCGGCGACGAAGAACCTCCACGAGCGCGGGGTCGAGCTCATCGACGTCCCGCCCTCGACCCGGGCGGGCAAGAACGGCGCCGACGTGCGGCTGGTCATCGACGCGCTCGAGCTCGCCTACCTGCGCGAGCACATCGACACCTTCGTCATCGCCTCGGGCGACTCGGACTTCTGCCCGCTCGCCTACAAGCTCCGCGAGATCGGCCGCACCGTCATCGGCATGGGCGTGAAGGAGGCGACGAGCCCGCTCTTCGTCAAGGCGTGCGACGAGTTCATCTACCTCAAGGCCGGCGGCGGCCAGCGGCGCGCGAGAGAGTCGGGGCGCGAGCGGCCACCGGCCAAGGCGGCCATGGTCCCGGAGGTGGCGCGCGAGGCGGTGGCCGCCATCCTGGCGCGAGCGACCGGCGTGGTGAACCCGTCGGCGATCAAGGAGGCCATCGTCCGCAAGGAGCCCGACTTCGACGAGCGCGATCACGGCTTCTCCTCCTTCAAGCGCATGCTCGAGGCCCTGGAGAAGGAAGGGGCGCTGAAGCGCGAGCAGGGGCCGAAGGGGCAGTGGTACGTCCTGCCGCCCTGACGGGTCAGGGAACCGCGTCGTCCGGCGCCGCGTCGCGCGCCGTCCTCGCGGGCGGCTTGGCCGGCCACCCGACGATGCCGCCCGAGAAGCCGAAGAACAGCGCCGCGGTCCAGACGTTGGACGTGATGAGGCAGGTGCCGCTCGCACAGCCGATGGTGTGGGCGTAGGCCGCCCCGGCGCCGGCGCCGATGGCGACTCCAGCGGCGGTGCGCCAGTGGGAGGTCCAGAGGCGACGCAGGGTCTCGCTCACCTGTGCTCCTTCAGCCACTTCTGCGCCGCCAGCGCGGCAATGGTGCCGTCGGCGACGGCCGTCGTGATCTGCCGGAACTTCTTCGAGCGGATGTCGCCGGCGACATACAGGCCCGGGACGCCCGTCGCCATGGATTCGTCGGTCTCGACGTATCCCCACTGGTTCATCGGGACGAGCCCCTTCACGAGGTCAGTGCGCGGCACGTAGCCGACGAAGACGAAGACGCCGTCGGTGCGGAGCTCCCTGAACTCGTGGGTCTTCACGTTCTCGATCCGCAGCTTCTCGAGCGCATTCTCGCCGAGGAAGCCGCGCGGCTCCGAGTCCCAGATGACCTGGATCTTGGGGTCGTGGAGCGCCTCCTCCACGGTCGCGGCCTCGGCCTGGAAGTGATCGAACTGGTGGACGATGGTGACGCTCCTCGCGAACTGGGTGAGGAAGAGGGACTCCTCGACCGCGGAGTTCCCGCCGCCGATGACGTGGATGTCCTTGCCGTCGAAGTAGGCGCCGTCGCAGGTGGCACAGTAGGAGATGCCGCGCCCCTTGAACCTCGACTCCCCTGGCACGCCGAGCTCCCGGGGCTTCGCGCCGGTGGCGACGATGACCGCGGGGGCCTCGACCTCCTCCTCCTCGTCGAGCTCGAGCTTCTTCGGGATCGAGGCGAGGTCGTGCTTCGTGATCTCGACCGCGCGGCGGACGCGGGCGCCGAAGCGCTCCGCCTGCGCCGCGAAGGCCTTGGCGAGGTCGCTCCCCTTCACGTCCTCGGGGAAGCCCGGGTAGTTCGACACCTTGTGGGTGGTCTTCACCTGGCCGCCCGGGACGCTCTCGTCGAGGACCAGCGTCCTGAGGCGCGCCCGCGCTGCGTAGATGGCGGCGGCGAGGCCCGCCGGCCCCGCGCCGATGATGATGAGATCGGAGCGCTCGGCCATGGCGGCCTCCGTTCAGGCCGCGCGCGCGGCCAGCAGCGACTCGACCTGCGCCTTGATGGCGGTCCGCCTGATGTCCTCGCCGCCCATCCGCTCCCCCACCTCGCGTCCGCCCGCGAAGAAGATCAGCGTCGGGCTCCCGGTCACGCCGAGCTTCTGCGCGAGGTCGCGGTTCCCCTGCCGGAAGATCTTCGCGAACCGCGCCTTCCCGGCGAACTGCTCGGCCACGGCGTCGTACTTCGGCGCGAGCGCCTCGCAGGGTGGGCAATCGGTCGAGTAGAAGTCGAGGACCACCGGCTGGCTCTCCGAGGCCCTGACGACCTCGGCCTCGAACTCGGCCTGGGTGATCTCCTTCACGAGCTGGCTCATCGGTCTCCTCCATCGGGCGCACCCCTCCATTCGCCCGGACGGGCGCGCGCCGGATCTCCTGGTTGCCTGGCTTGTGGGAGGGAGCCCCTCCCTCGCGGCCCAGCCGCGTCAGTCGTGGCAGCCCGACACGAGCCGGGATGCCTTGGCGCAGCACTGCGCCGCATTCTCGGGCGCGCAGCAGGCCTTCTTCGTCTGGGTGAGAAGCCTCATCGCGTTGTCTCCTGGCTCGTTGGAGCCGCGATCACGATTTCAGGTTCTTCTCGAGCTTTTCCTGGAGGTCGCGGGCCGCGTCGCAGTCCTCGCAAGGTGCGTCGGGCTTGACCGACTTCTTCTGGCAGGTGGCGATGCAGTTCGCGAGCGACTGGACCAGGATCCGGAGCTCCGTCTGGCTCAAGTCGAGGTGGCTCGTCCTCTCCGTCGCGCTCATCGGGACCCCCTGATCGTCAGGCTCCGCACCATGACGCCGCCCTTCTCGTAGGGCTCGGTTCGCTGAAGCACTTCCACCGTCGCGAAGCCGGCGCGTCGGATGGCGTCCACGTACTCGGCTTCGGGGATGGCACCACCGTAACACGCGGCCCATGCCTCCGGGTCCTCCCGGATGGAGGCCGGCAGCTCCTGCTCGGCGACGACATCGGCGACGACGAACCGGCCGCCGTCCTTGAGGATTCTTCGGATTTCCCGGTAGACGGCTTCCTTGTCGGGTGCGTGGTTGATCGTGCAGTTGGAGATGACGACGTCGGCCATCGCGTCCGGGATGTCGAGCGCGGCGAGGTCGCTGAGGACGAAGCGGGCGTTCCCGAGGAAGGGCGGCACGCTCGAGCGCGCCTTCTCGAGCATGGCCTCGCTCGCGTCCACGCCGATGGCCTCGCCAGAGGCGCCCACCCGGCCCGCCGCCCGGATGACGTCCTGCCCACGACCACAGCCCAGATCGACGAGAACCTCGCCCGGCCGCGGTGCCGCGAGGTCGAGCGCATGGCCGCAGGACAGGCTGCAGCAGGCATCCGCGAGGGTGGCGTACCTGCCGCCGACAGCGGCCTTGAGGGCGTTCCGGTCGATGGTTCGGGCTTGGTCGGACATGGTTCCTCGCAGCATGCACCGTCGGGTTCCACGGGTGGGAGCCAGCAACCGCAACCCTGGATTCGGCCTCGCGGATCCGGTGGTGTCCGGCACCAGCCTTTCGGGGGAGTCCCGGCCCCTATCGGGGACGGACGCCCTTTGCGCGCCGGGCCCGTTCCGATCGGGGCGTCGACCGCCCGATCCCACAGGCGTAAGAGATGCGCTCCCTCCCGGAGGACGCACATGCCTCGACCTACCGTGAAATGGCTCCTGACGCTCGTCGCCGCGCTGCCCGCCGCCGCGCTGGCCGGCACCGGAAACGACCCGACCTGGTGGAGCAAGTACGAGTACCTCGCCAAGTTCGGTCCCGATCCGGCCACCGGCGCCACCACCTCCACGTGGTCCCTCGCCAACGTGGACGTGTCGAACGAGTGCGGCCCGCAGAGCGAGACGTACATCACGCTCGACCCGAACCGCCCGAAGGTCCTCGCGGCCGGGTCGAACGAGATCTACCGACTCCCCATGCGCGCCTACTTCTCCGCGGACGGCGGCGACACCTGGGGCGGCGTGGACCTGCCGCTGCCGCCGCCGACGCAGGGCACCAACGACACCCTCTTCGGCTCCGACCCGACCCTGGCCTTCGACACGCGCGGCAACGCCTACTACGGCTACATCGTCGTCTACTTCGGCAACGGCTCGGGAGTGAAGGGCTCGGCGATGGCCGTGGCCCGCTCCTCCGACGGCGGACGCACCTGGCCGCAGACGACGGTCTTCTCCTTCGAGAACGGCTCGAACCACTTCAACGACAAGCCGATGATCACCGCCGACCAGAACCCGCGCAGCCCGTTCCAGGACAGCGTCTACATCGCCTGGGACGCCGCCTCCGGCGGCGCGACCGGCGGCGGCATCCGCGTGGCGCGCTCCACCGACCTGGGCCTGACCTTCTCGGTGGCCGCCGCAGCCTTCACAAAAAACCCGGGCCAGTCCAGCGGCGCCGTGCCCCACGCCGGCCCCGACGGCGCCCTTTACGTGGCGTGGAACGACTACCACGCCAACACCATCGAGGTGAACCGCTCCTTCGACGGCGGCCGCACCTGGGACCTCCAGCGCACCGTCGCCCCGAAGACCCTCCCGTTCGACCTCGGCATCCCCGCCGAGTCCTTCCGGGGAGCCCTGGTGTACCCGGCCTGCGATGCCGACCGCTCCAAGGGGCCGCACCGCGGGCGCCTCTACTGCACCTGGATGGACCTCACACCGGCGGGGACGACCGACATCTTCATCTCATGGTCCGACGATGGGGCGGCCACCTGGTCGGCGCCGAAGCCGGTGGCCGAGTCGCCTCCGAAGCTCGTGGACCGCTTCGACCACTGGATGTCGGTGGACCCGGTCACCGGGGACGTGAACGTGTCCTACTACGACACCCGCAACGACACGACCGGCTTCCGCTACCAGACCGACGTCTACCTGTCCCAGTCCCAGGACGGCGGCTTCACCTTCGCAGAGGGCGTGCGCATCACCGACGTCTCCTCGAACGAGCACGACTGCAACGGCCTCTACCCGTGCCCCGGAATCAACTACGGCAACCAGCAGGGCGACTACGAGGGGCTCGTCTCCTACGGCGGCACCTCCCACCCCGTCTGGACCGACAGCCGGAACCAGCTCGCGCCGTCGAGCGGCTGCCGCCGGCCGTACCTCATGGAGGAGGTCTTCACGGCGGCCGTCCCGCGGTGACGGCCTGTCAGACCCCCCTGCCATTCTCCGCTGTGTGAAGGAGCGGCGCTACCTCGCGCTCGACATCGAGACGGTTCCCGACGAGGCGCTCGTCTCGGCGGTGGACGGCGAGCCGTCGCGCCCGTACGTGGAGCAGCTCCGGCGGCTGCTCGCCGATCGGCGTGCCCGGTCCGGAGGCCGGTCGGACTTCCTCCCCCTCCCCTACCACCGCCCGGTCGCGGTCTGCACGCTCGAGGCGGTGGAGGAGGACGGCGTCCTCCGCGTCGAGGACGTCGCCACCTGGACCGACCGCGGCGAGGACGAGGCGGCGTTCCTGCGGCGCACCTGGCAGCGGCTCGCCGCGAGGACGCTCGTCACCTTCCACGGGCGCGGCTTCGACCTGCCGGTGCTGGAGCTGCGATCCCTGAAGCTCGGCGTCGCGGCGCCGCGCTGGTTCCGGTCCGCGCGCGAGGAGGGCTCGCCCGCCCACCTCGACCTGCTCGACCTCCTCTCGAACCGGCGCGCCGCCCCCACCGCGCCCCTCGACCTCTACGCCAAGCTCGTCGGGCTGCCGGGCAAGGAGGGGGTCGCCGGGAAGGACGTGCAGGCCCTCTACGCCGAGGGGGCGGTCGATCGCATCGCCGCCTACTGCATGACCGACGTCGTCCAGACCTGGCTCCTCTTCCTGCGCTACCGGCTGCTCGAGGGAACGCTCACGGGGGACGGGTACGCGGCGAGCGGTCGATCCTCGCGCGAGGCGCTGCCAGCGCTCTTCGCCCGGCTCGGGCCGGGCGAGCGCGCCATCCTCGACGGATATCTCGAGAAGTGCGCGCCCTATTTCGCGGACGACCCGCGTTCATCGCCGTCCGCCGAGCTGGCCCTCGCGGGCATCCGACGAAGGGGGGCGTAGCGGCGACCGGGCCCGGGCCTGTCGCGGTCGCGCCGCAGCCTACGGCGCGTTCCTCGAGCTTCAGCCCGGCCGCAGCGCCGGCTCGGGCCCGCCCGGGCGCGAGACGACGGGCGGGGCGGCGCCGGCGAGCGCGGCGGCGCGAGCGGCGAGATCGTTGGCGTCGTCGCGGCTCCAGCCCTCCGCCACCGCCTCCACGCGGCCGCCGCGGGCGACGAGCACCCACGTCGGCGTGGCGCGGACGGCGTAGGCGTCCGAGGCCGGCCAGGGCTCCGGGTCGAGGAGGACGCGCACCGCCTCGCCCCACCCGCTGGCGGCGGCGAAGGCGCGGGCATCCTCGGGATCGTCCTGCGAGACCGCGGCGAGCGCGAGGCCCGGCACCGCCGCGAAGCGCGGCAGCACCGGCGCCGCCACCGCGGTGGCGGGGCAGTCGGCCTTGTGGAAGAAGAGGAGCGCGGGGCCACGGGCGAAGAGGTCCTCGAGCCGCGCCGGCGCGCCGGAGAGGTCCCGGGCGGCGGCGGGCGGGGCGAGGGTCCCGGCGGCGAGCGGCACGGCGGCTAGCGGCTGCGCCTGCCGCGGCGCTTGCGCTTCACCGACAGGCGGCGCTTGCGGGCGGCGGTCGCCCTCTTGGTCTTGCTGCGGGACTTCACGCTGCGCTTCGAGCGGTTGGTGCGGAGCTTCGCCATGGCGTTCCTCCTAGTCGAGCCAGTCCTTGTCCTTCAGCTTCTTCGGCAGGTACTCCTCGGTGATGAAGCTGATGCCCCGCCGGGACAGGGCCTCGAGCTCGTACTTCACGCCGGAGCGGATCATCTCCTGGATCTCGTCCTGCCAGTGCTTCTTCTGGAACCAGGGGTACGCCAGCATCTGCTTCGCCCGGTTCACGTCCCCGTCGTCCATCTTGATGGCCACGTTCGACGGCAGCTTGAAGATGGCCTTGTCGAACGAGGAGAGGCCGACGAAGCGGGCGTCCGGCACCGCCATCCGCATCGACTCGTAGGCGAGGTTGATCGAGCCCTGCTTCATCACCGAGTAGATGTAGAACCCCCAGGGATCGTTGTCGACGAGGACGTACACCGGGAGCCGGAGCTCGGAGTGGAGCCGCTGGACGAGGCGGCGCACGCCGCGCGGAGGCTGGCCTCCGCCCTGCAGGATGATGCACTTCTCCCGCTTCCAGAACTTGTCCTCGTTGAAGCGCGTCCAGACGGCGTCCTTCTCGATGAGGAGGACGTACCGCGCCTCGTGCTTGGCGAACTGGATGACGGTTTCCTCGACGATGGAGGGAACCGCCCAGCCGCCCGAGCCCATGCGCCTGAGGTCGATGGTGTCGCCCGAGTCGCGAAGCGTGATGGGGCCGACCATCGAGCCCTTGCGCGAGGCGAAGAGGTGCAGCTCCTCGCGGAGCGCATCCAGGGCCACCTCGAGGTCCTCGATGATGGGGTCGGACTCGTCCTGCTCCTCGAAGGTGTTCTGCTTGGTGTCGCCGATGGTGTGCTTGGCGATGTAGTAGAGGTCGCGGATGCTGGTCGTCTTCCCGGCGTCGATGAGCTCCTTGCAGGCCTCGGAGACGAGGAAGGTCTGCATGAACTTCTTCGCCATCGAGACGTTGAAGAAGTAGCGCTTCTGCCGCTGGCTCCCGAGCTCGATGAGCCGCTTCTTCTCGCTGTACTTGACGTTCGCGAGCGAGCGGATGGGGATCTCGACGAAGGGGTTCTTCCCGGCCTTCGTCGTCTTCAGCACCGACTCGGCGAGCCTGTCGATCTTCTGTGCCGTCCTCTTCGAGACTGCGTCCAGCCTGGCCATGTCGGACTCCGTTCCCTATGCCGCCCCGGGTGCGCGCACGCACACCGCTACTCGCCCTCGTCCTCCGCGCGACGCGGCCGCTTCGAGACCTTCTCCGACGCCTCCTGGAGCTTCTGGTCCTCCTTCTCCAGCTCCGCCTCGGTCACCTTGGTGGCCACCTTCATGAACTCCCGGCGGATGGGGTCGGGGCTCTTGCCGGTGATCTTCCCGATCGCCTGCGCCACCTCCCGGATGTACAGCTCGAAGATGCTCCGGCGCTGCGCCTGGTAGTCGGCGTGCTGCTTCTTGCGGATGTGGGTCGCGAGCTTGCGGCCGCACTCCTGGGCTGCGAGCTGGATCTCCCGGAGGATCTCCGGATAGTGGGCCACCGCCTCCTTGGACTCACTCGTGAACGGCACCCACACCGAGGCGATGTGCACGAGGAGCGCCATGGGGCCGACCGGCAAGGAGCCCTTGGGCTGGCTGAGGAGGTAGTTGCGCCAGTCGGTCTTGACGATGCCCTCGGTGATGCCGCAGGCGCTCCGCTGGAAGAGGAGCGGCACGCGGTTCGCGAAGCGGAAGAGCTCGATGGGCTTGTCGGCGGGCCAGCTGCCGCCGTAGGCGAGGCCCACCTCGACCTGGAACGGATTGCCGCGGTAGACCTTCGGCGCTCGCGTCACGGTGGCGATGAAGTAGTTGTGGCCCTTGATCTTCTCGACGCCCTCCTCCGGCGGGGCGTCGGGCACCTCGGGCGCGGCCGCCTGCGCCTCCTTCTCCTTCCTGGACGGCTTCCGCTTGGAGGCGCGGTCGAGGTCGAGCTGCCCGTCGCCGTCGTCCTCGGGCCCCTCGCTCTCGATGACGTGGAGGAAGGAGACGAGCCCCTTCCTCATGAGGGCGTCGCCGATGGGGGAGAGGCAGTTCGTCGGCGGGGCCATGATCCTGGTCTCGCCGATGGCCTTGTGGAGCTCTTCCGCGAGCTGGCGGTCCTCGGCGAGGTCGCGCGGCCGCACCTTCTTCTTCCAGGAGAGCCGCTCCAGGATTTGCTCCGCCACCGACGGCGAGACGCGGCTGAAGCTCGAGGTGAGGAAGCCCTTCACGTCGTGGCTCTTCGACTCGGCGGCCATGAGCATGAGCGCGCCGAGCTCGACGCCGTGCGGGTGGGGGCGGATCTCCAGCGCCTCCTTGGGAAGCTCCTCGGTGGCGCGCGGGAAGCTGAGCGGCGGCTGCTTGGGCCGCAGGTAGTGGACGGTCGCGTGGGGGTTCGCGAGCGCGGTGTGCTCGACGTAGCGGTTCACGAACCGCTGGCCCTGCTGCCAGTTGGCGACGATCTCCAGCTCGACCCGGGTGCCGTGCTCCTGGTGCCAGTCGTCGAGCGTCTCGTCGCGGGTGACCACCGGGCTGTTCTTGCGGGTGTCGATCTGGATGTCGAAGGCGTGGGCGGGCTTGCCCTTGCCGGTGCGCGAGACGACCGCGATGGGCGTGCCGGTGGTGAGCTGGCCGTACATGGCGGCAGCGCTGATGCCGATGCCCTGCTGCCCGCGGGCCTGCTTGAGACGGTGGAACTTGGAGCCGTACAGGAGCTTGCCGAAGATCTTCGGCACCTGGGCCTTCACGATGCCCGGCCCGTTGTCCTCGACGACGACCACGAAACGGCCCTCGCCCTTGGTGAGCTCTCCCTCCTGGTTCCGTTTCAGCGCCAGGTCGCGAACCTCGATGGTGAGCTCGGGAAGGATGCCGGCCTCCTCGCAGGCGTCGAGCGAGTTGTCCACCGCCTCCTTGATGGTGGTGAGGAGCGCCTTGGAGGGGTTGTCGAAGCCGAGGAGGTGGCGGTTCTTGGTGAAGAACTCGGAGATGGAGATCTCGCGCTGCTTCTGCGCCATCTGCTCGGCGGTGGCGCGGCGGCGCGGACCGCTGGCGGCCGGCACGGCGGGCTCCACCGCCGGCGGCGCCTCGGGCTCGGCCGCGCGGGGAGGCGCGAGCTTGCGGACGGCCTTGACGGGGCCGGTCTTGCCCCGCCTCGGCGGACCGGTCGCCGGTCCCTTGGCCGGTTCCGGCGGAACGAGCTCGAGCTGCCGCATCGCTGGACGCGCCATGGCCTTCCCCTTCGCCGCCGCCTTGCCCTTCCTCGCCGCCATCGTCCCAGCTACCCCCGCGATATCGCTCGATTCCGTGTAGCACGGGATGGCCCGGCGGGCGAGAAAACCGGCCTCGAAACCCCGGTGCCGGACAACGCGACGATCGATTCAGCAGGCCGGGTCCGGACATTCAAAAAATCCAGGGATTTCGCGGTCGAATTTCGTTTGACCGGCCGGGGTCCGTGGTTAAGCTCCGCGCATGGCATGGAACGAATCGAGCCCCGCCCGCGGCATGAGGCCCCCGAAGGTGCCCGGAACCGGGCGCAACTACGCGAAGACCGCGATGATCATGGCCCTCCTCATCGCGCTGCTCGCCATCGGCGGCCAGGCGTGGGGTGGCTACCAGGGCATGCTGCTCTTCGGGAGCATCGGCCTCGTCTTCAACTTCCTCTCGTACTGGTTCTCGGATCGGCTCGCCCTCATGATGAACCGCGCCCAGCCCGTGGCGCGCGAGCAGCTCCCCGAGGTGTACGAGATCGTGGAGCGGCTGACCCGCAAGGCGGGAATGCCGATGCCGCGCATCTACGTCATCCCCTCCGCGACCCCGAACGCCTTCGCGACGGGCCGCAACCCGGCCCACGCGGCGGTGGCCGTCACCGAGGGCATCCTGCGGCTTCTCGACCGGCGCCAGCTCGAGGGCGTTCTGGCCCACGAGCTCTCCCACGTCCGCAACCGCGACATCCTCATCTCCACCATCGCCGCCGCGGTCGCCGGACTCGTCTCCTCCCTCGGTTACGCGGTCCGCTGGGGGGCGATGCTCGGTGGCTTCTCCGGCCGGGACGACGAGCGCGGCGGCAGCGCCCTGGAGATGCTGGCCTGGGCCATCCTCGCTCCCATCGTGGCGCTCCTCCTCCAGCTCGCGGTGTCGCGCTCGCGCGAATTCGGCGCCGATGCCAGCGGCGCGGAGCTCGTGGGCGACCCGAGGCCGCTCGCCGACGCGCTCCTGGCGCTGGAGCGCGGCAACGAGGTCCAGCCCTACGAGTACGCCGGGCCGGCCACGGCGCACATGTTCATCGTGAACCCGTTCCACGGCACCGGCGCGAAGCTCATGAGCCTCTTCTCCACCCACCCGCCCATCGAGGAGCGGGTGCGCCGGCTGCGCGAGATGCGGCCCGGCGTGCGGTACGCCTGAGATCGGGCGAGCGAGGCCGCGGGGAGCGATGTCGGCGGGAGCGCGGGCCCAGGCGGCGGCGCTGGCCCGGGAGGTCGCGGAGCGCTACGCGGCGCTGCCCGCCACGAGTGGCGTCGCGCTCGGCGGCTCGACCGCCGCCGGGACGGCGAGCGCGGGCTCGGACGTCGACCTGTACGTCTACGCCTCGCCCGAGATCCCCATGGCCGATCGGGCCCGCATCGCGCGCGCGGGCGCCTCGCGGTGCGAGATCGACAACC
>Ga0153915_10002462_pt1 | contig 16871 bp, 16 predicted proteins | sample Opewatmetagenome_2_FD_107003 | JGI IMG/M metagenome (GOLD analysis project Ga0153915, IMG submission 107003) | Freshwater wetland microbial communities from Ohio, USA - Open water 3 Core 3 Depth 3 metaG | ecosystem: Environmental > Aquatic > Freshwater > Wetlands | place: USA: Ohio, Lake Erie...
TAATATTGTGGATTCGGAAAAAATTGTAACTGCTTGCAAATCTGTGATTGAAAAAAGTAAAGACTCTGATGCATTTTGGGAGTTATTAAAATCTCTCGATATCCACTTCGTTTACATAGGTGTACGTGGTGGATCAATTTCACCGGAATTATTATTAGGCTCACCCCATTTTAGACTCCTATATAATGAGCAGGGAGTGTTTATTTTTAAGATGCAACCATAATCTTTGTAAGAAATATCGATCGATAGTTCTTAGTTACATTAGCACAAACCTTGACATCTATAACAGTAAAACGTATAATCCCCCTGCCTGCCCATTGGGCAGGCGTTCTTTTGAAGTCCCTGGTCAAAACCCATTTTCAAGGATTGGCTAGAAAAGGATTAACAGAACAAATATATCGCTGGGTTTACCCAGACGATCCACAGGAGTAAGAACATGCCCCCTCAACCGAAACGTAAGCATTCTTCTGGTCGTCGTGACCGAAGACGCGCACACGATGCCTTGGAATTAAAAAATCTTGTCGCCTGCCCAAATTGTGGCGAGTTGCGGCTTCCACACCGTGTATGCCCAAATTGTGGTCATTATAAAGGCCGCGAAGTAGTCGAAATGGAAAAAGAGAAGAAATAACGCAGGCGGGTCGTGAAATTCACGACCCGTTTTACTCATGATAGATTTACACCCACAGCATGTAGCCTTCCTCTTTCCCGGTCAAGGTTCTCAATCAGTTGGGATGGGTCGCGAGCTAGCGGAAATATATCCTGTCGTTAAGCAAACATTTCACGAAGCCGATGAAATATTAAATATTAACATTTCTAAAACTTGTTGGGAAGGTCCTGAAGATCAGCTCAATGATACGATAAATACACAACCAGCTTTATTAGTCCATTCTGTAGCAGTATTACGCGCTTTCCAGGAGAAAATGCCCGGATTCCAACCTTTATATGTCGCCGGGCATTCAATGGGTGAAGTAAGTGCTTTAGTAGCTGCTAAAGCGGCAACATTTTCAGAAGCATTACGGCTGGTTCGAATTCGTGGAGAATCGATGAAACAAGCTGGGGAGATTTTACCTGGTGGGATGGCTGCTATCATTGGGTTAGATATTCCTACTTTAGACCGCATTTGTTCGGATGCAAGCCAAAATACAAAAGAAATAGTCCAGGTAGCAAATGATAATTGTCCTGGACAGGTGGTCATCTCCGGTGCACGAAAAGCCCTGGAGTATGCGGTGACCTTATCCCAACAAGCTGGGGCACGGCGTGCGGTTTTATTAGCTGTGAGTATTGCTGCTCATTCACCCTTAATGATTTACGCTCAAACTGAGTTTAACCGAGCCGTGCTGGCGACTCCGATTGTAAATCCAGCCATTCCCATTATCGGAAACGTAAATGCTAATCCTCTCCAACATAAAGAGCAAATCCGCACTGATTTACAAGACCAACTAACCCATCGTGTCCGTTGGACAGAGTCAATTCAATATATGGTATCACAGGGGGTTAATACTTTCATAGAAATCGGTAATGGATCGGTTTTAACAGGATTAGTAAAACGTATTGACCGGCATGTGGAAACAATTAACCTGGGGGCACCGATAGATTTTAATCAAATTACTTAGAACACCTACAGGTATAAAATTGTCGATTTCTAACTGAAGTATGGTAAGAAGAAACCTTAGTCGAGGTATAATCATCACAACTAATTATTATTGATAAATAAAAGGAGCTGGAAATATGGGTATGGAAGGTAAAATTGCTATTGTGACCGGTGGCGCACGTGGGATTGGGCGAGCTATTACCGAAACCCTTGCTCAACGTGGGGCGGATGTGGTTATCGCTGATTTAAAAGCTGAACTTGCAGAACAGACTTCCCGGGAGATAGCCCAGACAACTGGAAGGCGCATAAAAGCGTTCTCAGTAGACGTGTCAAACTACACCAGCACACAAAAGATGGTAGAGCAAGTTTTATCTGAATTTGGTCGTGTAGATATTCTGGTTAATAATGCTGGAATTACGCGCGATAAACTTATTATGCGCATGGAAGAGGAAGATTGGGATCTGGTGATCGATATAAATCTTAAGGGAGCGTTTAACTGCTCAAAAGCTGTCGTCCGCACTATGATGAAACAAAGGTATGGAAGAATTGTCAATATCTCCTCTGTCTCCGGGCAGGCTGGACAGGTTGGTCAAGCAAATTATTCTTCTTCCAAGGCTGGGTTAATAGGGTTAACGAAATCTATGGCACGTGAGTTGGCTTCACGCCAAATTACGGTAAATGCAGTTGCCCCGGGCTTCGTACCCACGGCTTTAACAGAAGTCCTGGCACCGGAGTTAAAAGAAGCAATACTTAAAGCTATTCCACTGGGCAGGATGGGTAAACCACAAGAAATTGCTTATGCTGTTGCTTTCCTGGCTTCGGATGAGGCTGCCTATATTACAGGACATGTCCTGGCAGTCGACGGTGGTATGGTCATGATGTAGTCATAAGGAACAGATTGGAGGAATTATGACTGGCTACCAGCATTTTTCAGGTAAGACAACAATTGCGCTTGATGTATTACAGACTATTGCGCTTTTAACCACCCTGAATGTACCAGGTGTTTGTCGTATGAGTCCGGCTCCAGCTCATGTTAGTAGATTATTCAAACGCAGTATTAGTGAAGGTGTATTGATTGATGTACAGGATGACGCTGTTTTTGCAGATGTATATATCATTCTAAATAGTGGGGTAAATATTCGTGATGTAAGCCGGGCTATCCAACGTGAAGTAGCCCGAGCGATTTCAGAGATGGTTGGAATGCAAGTCGGTCGTGTTAATATCCATGTAGAAGACATCGATTATCCTCCGGAGCCAGAGGCATAAGTCTTTATGAAACCTAGAACCAGGGCACGTAGCGTAGCCCTGCAGGTACTTTACGAAATTGATATTGTTTCTCACCTTCCAGGAAATGCGCTGGAAGAACGAATTGTTGAAGCGGAATTAGATAGCAAACAAGCTGAGTTTGCTCGTTCTATAGTATTCGGTGTAATACCGCAAATCGAGAAACTAGATGGTTTTATCGCACAGCATGCACCTGAATGGCCTCTTGATCAGGTAGCAATAATAGATCGGAATATCCTACGGATTGCATTATGGGAAATAGCTGTAAGCAATCAGACCCCAATAAAAGTTGCGATAAATGAAGCGGTGGAGTTAGGAAAAGTATATGGTTCGGATAGCACTCCGCGTTTTATAAATGGAGTACTTGGTAGTCTAGCAAATCGTTATAACGAGATCATCCAGTCTTTCAAGCGATCTACATAAAAGATAGAGATATGGAATTATTTGGTATCGGTCCCCTTGAGCTAATTTTCATAGTCATAATCGTGTTACTTATCCTCGGCCCAAAAGATATGATAAAAACTGGACGGATGCTTGGGCAGTTCTTAAGAAAGACTATATTCTCCCCCACCTGGGTTGATCTGCAGAAAAAGATGCGTAATTTACCCAGTCAATTGATGCGGGAAGCAGGAATCGAGGAAGAAGATTTAAAAGTTAATCTATCCCCAGAGGAACTTCTTAATACAAAAGAGCTTGTTAAAGATCTAACAGTTGACCTAGATAATCCTATTCCCAAAGAAAACGACCCAAAACAGATGAAAAGCGAGGTGGACAAAAAAATAATAAGTCCACCCTATATCATAGATGGACCTCCGGTTGGTCGGGATTCGAATCCTTCAGAAAAGGCAACTACTCAAATACCGTCGAAGGATGTAACGCCTCAAGAATCGGGGTCAGGAAGTAATTCTACTCAGCCAACACCCCCAACGGATTCACCCTCTAATCCATCTCCCACAACACCCGATAAACCATAATGTAGCTAACCTATGCGTAAATTTCTTAAGAGTATCTGGAGAATAATCACCTTTCCCTTCCGATGGATATCTAAATCCATCAGCAATGTTAATAATTTTTTCACTGAGGAACCTGAAGACACTCCTTTGCCCGAGATCGTTGGTAAGACTGTCGGTGATTTAGATGGGCTTTTTTATCATATCAACGAATTGAGGAAGCATCTATTTGCATCGGCGGTTTTCATGGCAATTACTACCGTTTTTTCTTTTATTTTTGCCAAACAAATAATTGACTACTTATCAGAACCGATCGGTGGTATTGGTGCATTGCGTGCGATTGATCCTACCGAATCAATCGGTGTTTTTATGCGCGTATCTTTGTTAGCTGGTTTTGCACTTGCATTACCCTTCATTTTTTTCCAATTGTGGTTATTTGCAGCTCCTGGATTGAGTCGAAAATCGCGCATATGGGGATTGATCGGCATACCAATCGTGACCCTCTTTTTTATTGGGGGTTTGGCTTTTGGTCGCTATGTAATGATGCCTCCAGCTTTAAAAATGTTACTTAATTTCTTGGGTATTCAAACCATACCTCGCCCCTCGACCTATATAAACTTTGTAACTGGGCTTCTATTCTGGTTAGGAATTGCCTTTGAATTTCCTTTTGTGATTTATATCTTGGCAGGTATGGGAATTCTTAAAGCAAAAGTGTTGGCGAAACAATGGAGGATTGCGATCGTAATTATTGCCATCGTAGCAGCTGCTATAACACCCACTATTGATCCAGTCAATATGTCTATAGTGATGTTTCCAATGATCGGCTTGTATTTTATCAGTGTGGGATTAGCATATCTTGCTGAACGCGGTCGGAAATAATTGGTGTAATTTTTTATAGTTATTCACCGCGAACCGACGGCATGTACCACATTTTGCGATTGCCTAAAAAGAGTAGTTTTTCTTAATTAGAAAAAAATAATAGGAGGAATTATATATGCGACCTGTATATGCCATTTCTGGAGGGGTTTCCAAATTTAATAAAGCCCGACCCGATAAAACTTTTCAAGCAATCGTGAAAGAAGCCTATGATTACGCTGTTGCCGATATCGGGCTAGATTTCCCAACTATTACACGCTTAGTAGATGGTTCAGTTGCCTCGTACTTTTCAGATCATTTTACCCGCCAACTAATGGCTGGTATCATGGTCCAAGATTATTTGGGACTCTGCCCAAAACCGAGTCACCGTGTGGAGGGAGGGGGTGCAACCGGCGGATTGTGTTTCCAGGAAGCCTGGAAATCAATCGCAAGTGGAATGATGGATGTATGCGTGGCTTATGGTTTCGAAATAATGAGTCATGTAGAAACCTGGAAAGGCAACGAGTTTATTGCCTTGGCTTCAGATGTATCTTTCGACTATCCAGTTGGCGGATTCTACTCAGGCTACTATGCTATGATGGTTACTCGTCACATGAAAGAATTTGGTACCACTGTAGAACAAATGGCTGCTGTGAGCGTCAAGAACCATCTCAATGCATATTTTAATCCCTACGCCCAAAAATGTAACCGGTATACTATACAAGATGTACGGAATGCCCCTATGGTTGCTTGGCCACTTACGCGCCTGGATATTTGTGTAATGTCGGATGGAGCAGCAGTTACATTACTAGCCTCTGAAGAGGGTATCCGCAAGCTGGAGGCAAATGGAGCACAAGTACCCCGACCATTGGTACGGGTAACTGGAATTGGAAGAGGTACTGATGCAATGCGTATGGCAGATCGCCCCCATGTGGATTTTGATGATTTCTTAACGAATTATGCAACCGAACAAGAAAAAGCCTCAGACGAGACACGTTTATATTACAAAACCCTCTGGGAGAAGGGAACCCGATATCCCGGTGTGCATTCTTTCCGAGCAGGGAGAACGGCCGGAAATATGGCATATAAAATGGCAGATATTCATGAGCCATTGACAGAGCTAGATTTTGTTGAGCTCCATGATGCATATACATCGAGTGAAATACAAACCTATGAAGATTTAGGATTGTGCCGGTATGGTGAAGGAGGCCCATTTGCATTATCCGGTAAAACCTTTATGCCCGGGATCGACTACGGGCTTGACTTACCTAACCAACCTGAATGTCCAGTTAACCCTTCGGGAGGTTTGATCGCTTGTGGGCACCCGGTCGGTGCAACTGGGCTTATGCAAGGGGTTTTTGCCATCTGGCAGTTACAGGGAACCATCGCTAAACATTTCAATAGCGACACATTACAAATAACAAACGCTCGACGAGGTGCCATTCACTCCCACGCAGGCACTGGAACTTATGTTACTGTTTCAATTTTAGAACGAGAAGATTAAGAGGTTCATATGACGAAACTTAAATCTCAACGTGATGAAACTTTGGGTGGTTATGTTGTACATAACTTACCCTTTCCGGTGCAAATTACCCCAGAAACACTCCAAATCTTAAAAAAATTAGCACCCATATCTATCGAGCAAGAATATAAGATTACTTACCTTCATTCTTACGGGCAAGACAGCCCATGGTTCGCAGCCTTAAGTAACCGTCGATTACTAGCATGCAAAGATCAACAGCATGGTTACACCTACGCAAATCCACGTGGACATGACATGTACTCCGGGCAAGAGACCGAATGGATTGATATTACCGATCGGGAAGCTAGAGTACATGCTTTTACTGTATGCCATTTTGGATCAGAAGAATTCCTTCCTGAAACACCGTATGTTTTAGTATTGATCGAATTTACGGGAGTAAATACATTATTGTTAAGCCGGCTAATGGGAGTGGATCCTCTGCAAGCGAATCTTAATTGGATAGGGATGAAGGTTCTTCCGCGATTTATCCGACTTAGCAAATTAAAACCAACCGATGTATTTTTTATTCCGGCATAAACCTAGCAGATCAAAAAAAGTTAATAGATAGGTCCGGGCAAGATTCCTATCTAGAGATTTTGCATGAAAAAATAATAGGTATTACTTATTTTAAATCGAGGGGTTCCTTATGAGATATTTTAAGACTTATCTAAAATACAATAAAAATAATCACCAATACGATCTACCCTCGATTGCTCGAATTAGCACGATTTTATTACTATTAATATTAGCTTTTCCCGCTTTGACAGGTCTGGTATGTGAGAATCCAATAACGACCACACCAACATCTCTATTTACTCCCATTCCATCTGAAACGGCCATACCCGAAGCAATGGTAACATTTCGTGTTACCTTGCCAGAACCAATTACTCCCGGGGTATCCGTTAATTTAAATATACTAGATGAAGTCACTGGTCTGGCTCTCAACCCAAAAACTTTTCCAATGGAGGCAGAAGATGCCCAACATTTTGTAGTCATACTTCCGTTTCCAATTAATTCGGTTCTTAAATATCGATATACTCGACAAGGGGATAAATTTGCCCAAGAGCATATTAGTGACGGGAGATCCGTCCGATATCGTCTATATATCGTTGAAGGACCAGGTATTGTACAGGATGTTATAAGTCGTTGGACAGATACCAATTTTACTGGTCCTACAGGTCGGATCAATGGTCAAGTTACTGATACACAGACCGGAGCACCAGTCCCAGATGTCCTCGTGACCGCAGGTGGAGCTCAAACCCTCACAACTGCCGATGGAGCATATTTATTGGAAGGTCTACCTCCCGGAACGCATAATATTGTGGCATATTCACTTGATGGAAGTTATCGGGCTTACCAACAAGGAGCGATCGTAGCAGGGGAATCGACTACACCAGCCCCTCTTCATCTGACAAAAGCCATAATGATTAAAATAGTTTTCACTGTGAATGTACCGCGCGGTACTCTTCCTGTAGTACCAATCCGATTTGCTAGCAACCTATACCAACATGGTAATACATTCGCTGATCTGGAGGGAGGTGTCAATACCATTGCATCACGGATGCCGGTATTATCTCCACTTCCAGATGGTCGTTACATGATTACATTAGACTTACCCGCAGGAGCAGATATCCGGTATAAATATACTCTTGGTGATGGTCTATGGAATTCTGAACACACATCAACCGGTCATTTTAAAGTTCGACAATTGATTGTTCCAGACACTCCCACCAACATTAAGGATCAAATCGAAACATGGAGTTCAGGAAATTCAGCCCCGATTACCTTTGATATTACCGTTCCGGAGAATACTCCATCTACGGACCGGATCTCAATCCAACTAAATCCTTCTTTTGGTTGGACTGAACCTATTCCGATGTGGCCTGTAGGTAAAGGACGTTGGATTTTCGTTTTATACAGCCCTTTGGATACCTTAGGAACAATTGGTTATCGTTATTGCCGGAATGAGCAATGTGGTAGTGCAGATAATGCAGAAACAATGGGACCATACTCTCCTGGTAAGCCAGTCGAGACCAGTCTTGTGCCAGTCACCATTGATGATCCAGTAACATCATGGGCCTGGCTACCAGGTTCCACTTATTCACCACCTAACCTTAGTTCTAACGTAACCAAGCGTGGTTTGGGTTTCATAGCTGGCGTTGAATTCCAGGCCTATTACGAACCATCCTGGCAACCTTACTTCCCAACGGCTTTAGATGACGTGATTTCCCTTAAGGCAAATTGGGTCGTTTTGGCACCTACCTGGACATTTACACGCGCCAATCTACCTGTACTTGAACCATTACCCGGTCATGATCCTTTATGGGCTGATATGATAGATACACTCATCCAGGCGCGCAACCGGGGATTGAATGTAGCGTTATTCCCTACCCCGATATTTCCTGGCGGTAAGGACTCATGGTGGGAAAATGGAACTCGCGATTTTGCATGGTGGAATGTGTGGTACGAACATTATCGTACTTTTATCCTGCATTTTGCCGACATGGCATCCACACAAGGTATACAGGCATTAATTTTAGGAGGTGAATGGTTAGATCCTGCTCTACCTAACGGAAATTTGCCAAATGGTAAACCTTCCAATGTCCCCGCAGATGCTGAGGTCCGTTGGCAGCAATTAATAAAAGATGTGCGCAATCACTTTAAAGGTACTTTATTGTGGGCATTACCATACCCAGAAGGCGTAAAAAATCCTCCTGTTTTTCTAAAAGAAACTGACATGGTTTATTTACTTTGGAGCGCAAAACTTGAAAAAAAACCTGGCGGAAGTGAAAAAGAAATGGTCCAGAGCGCAATTACTATTTTCGAGGAAAATCTCCGTTTTTTCCAACCCCAAATCAATAAACCTATCGTCATAGGATTGGCTTATCCATCTGCCCAGGGAGGAGCTACTGGTTGCATTCCCCCTGAACAAGGTGGATGCCTACCCTTAGAAACATTATCACGTCCTAATCCAGACATTGGATCTGTAAATATAGATATGCAAGATCAAGCAAATGCATATGCTGCGATGTTGCGCGTATTAGATGGACATGATTGGGTGATGGGAGTCATTGCACGTGGTTATTATCCACCTGTCCTGTTACAAGATAAATCAACCTCAATTCGTAGCAAAATAGCAAGCTATATCCTGGCATACTGGTTCCCACGGATTTTAGGAATTACACCCTAAATACAGTTTTTATATTCACCAAATCCTTACAGAAACGATAATAGGATAAGCAAAGAGTTTGTGGTATATTACGTTGAGATTGGTATTATTACTTGATGTTGAAGGTTAACAAGAGAACACGGTTCTTTAATATACTTTCAGACAATTTAACTACCCAGGTTTATCGATAATGGCATCAAGCACAACATCGAGTATATTTAGTATATCTGTAACAGGAGTGAGTCAGACTCACCTGTATCTGTCTGTTAACCAAAAACCTTTTAGCATCCGATGGGAAGAGTGTTCACCGAGGCTGTCGAAAGCCACTACATCTCAAAGGCTTAGTTTAAGAATTTTACCTTCCGGGGACGGGATCCATTGGCCTGAAATTGGTGAAGATTTAGTCATCACCCCATTACTTTTACAAGCCAGTGGCTCCAAAACCAACCAGTGACGAATTTTACTGAGCTAAAAACCAGTTTAGATAGCCATGCCTGGTTTTTATTTTTTAATTACTTAAATCCCACTTTTTCATACCTCTAATACCGATAGCGCAACATTGTCGATATGATCACATATACGTTCTAAATCACGAATCGCGTCTAAGAAGATAATATGCGCTTCCGGGGTGCAGATTCCTTTTTCCAGGCGAACCATATGCCGGTCACGTGCTTCCATATACATATTATCAAATTCCTTTTCCCGCTGGCAGGCTTCCTGTGCAATACTACTTTCACCCGTATCTAAGGCTTTTAGTGCCAACCGAAACATTACTTGAGCATGCTTAAACAATCGTCGTAAATCCTTTTGAGCCTGATCACTCAATTTAACCTCATCTTTTACACGGCGTTTTGCACCTTGAGCCAGATTTTCTGTTAGGTCTCCCACCCTCTCCAGGTCAATGATCAAACGTTTAATTTGGAAACAGCGTTTTTGTTGCCCAATACTTAAATCACCTTCCATCAGTACATTAATAAAGTTTTCCAGGATTGGACAGATAGGATCCACAAAATCACTTTCTAATTTTAATACTTTTTTCGCAGAATCCAATTCTGCCTCCACGAATGCATCGCGGCTGAGATCTAACATTTCAGAGGTTGTATTTGCTATTCTGAGGAATTCTTTGGTCGCTTCGGATAATGCAATAGGTGGTAAACGGAATTGACGAGTGTCAATAAATTGAGTTATGGGTTGTTTTTCTGTTTTTATAGTTTTCGGGATCAACCGATCTGTCAACCACGCCAATTGTTTAATAAATGGAAACAAAACTATACTTATACTGACGTTAAAAAATGTATGCGCATTAGCTATCTGACGTGCCAAATAAACCGAACTATATGAAATAAGTTTCGCGAAAGGAGAAATAAAGGGTAAAAACAATAGAACACCAATTATATTAATAAGAATTTGTGCGATTGACGCCCTGCGTGAATTCCGAGATAATGTTAAGGAAGCAATTAATCCTGTTACACAGGTACCAATATTGGCTCCGAGGATTATTGCAATAGCCCCATTTAATGTAATTGAGTGGCTAATTCCCATTGCAACAACTAAAGCCGTCACTGCTGAGCTGCTTTGAACCGCAGCAGTAGCTACCATTCCAGCGAATACTCCTGCAAAATTGTTCTTTTCCATCAATGTAAGCCAATTGATAACCAGAGGTAATTTCGTTAATTGCCCCAGGGATCCCGACATTAGATTCATCCCTAATGAGATGATACCAAATCCCAAAACTACCTGCCCATAATCATTTACTTTTCTATTTGACACAAACTGAGTAAGAATAGTGCCTAATACTATAAAAATATATGAAAAACCCCCTATTTTGAATGAAACTATTTGAGCGGTAATCGTTGTACCAATCTCTTGACCCATCATTACGCTAATTGATTGTTCAAGAGTTATTAAATTAGCATTAATTAAACCGATCATAGTCACCATTAACATACTACTACTTTGGATCAAAGCAGTAGCAAGCGTACCAAAGGCTGCAGCTTTTATCGGACTATTGATCATCCGATCCAACCATATTTGAAGCCGTCCACTCGAAAGCTTTTCCATTCCAGAGCTGAGTGTTCTGATACCATACATGAACAACGCTAAGCCACCAACAACTTCAAGGACGATGGTCATATGCCTCCTAAAACCCGGCTAGACGCAGTGGAGTATTATATTTAGCTATTCTTTTTTAGGTACTTTATTATCAATATAGAATTAATTAAGACAATTCTTATAAAAGAATATTTAGAAAATACTTAAAACATACTGTTTAACTTTTCTAACGACTCCCGCGAAGGTCGCAGACGACTCTCTGGTAAGCGATTAAGTGGTGTATCTGTTAAATCATATAGATCGACTAAGGTTGGTTGCCCTTCATTTATATAAATCAATCCTGTAAGTAACCACTGTTTAGCATTCGCTTCCTCAAGGACTCTTAAGGCTTCGGATCGGTTGGTTGGATCATAATCGCGTTCCAGTTTTTTTAAGATCACCATTGAACCATCATGCATAGTCACTTCTTTAGCCTCCCCCTCCTCATAATCTACAAAGATCTCTTCAGATGGAGGAACATATGCCAGATCATGTAAAGCTACTTCATGCTCTTTACCCCAAGCATAAGAATGCGTGGCCTGGTCTTGATTATTAAAGGTTACACACGGGCTGATAATGTCTAACACAGCAATACCGTGATGGCTAAGTCCAGCCTTTATTAATTCTTTTACCTGCTTAGGATCACCAGCAAAAGATCGGGCAACAAATGTAGCATTACTAACAATAGCTTCCCAGGCTATATCAATTGGCATATATGGATTTTTCCCTTGTTTTTTTAGAGAAAGCCCCAGATCAGCTGTTGCTGAAAATTGCCCTTTTGTCAGACCATAAACGCCATTATTTTCAACAATATATACCATGGGGGTATTCCGTCGAACTGCATGTTTAAACTGCCCCATGCCAATACTGGCTGTATCCCCATCACCACTTATACCCACGGCTTTCAAAGTACGATCTGCGAAAATACCCCCAGCTGCCAGGGAAGGCATACGTCCATGTAATCCATTAAAACCAAAAGAGCGGTTTAAGAAATATGTTGGACTTTTACTCGAGCAACCAATACCACTAAATTTTAACAAATTTTCAGGGATTATATTTAATTCATAACAGGCTGCGATTATCTGGGAAGAAATCGAGTTATGTCCACACCCCTGGCATAACGTACTCGGAGCGCCCTTATAATCAGTCTTTGCCAGACCAACCAAATTTACCGGCATCTTATCAATCGTATTTTCTTTCATTCGGCTTTCTCCTCATGGGATAAAATTCCTTCAACAACCCACTCAGCAGTCAAGGGTAAGCCATCGATATGCGATAATGAAATCATATTAATCGCTTTTTCTTTTGCCTCAAGAGTGAGGAGTTGATGCATTTGCCCATCGCGATTCAACTCGATCACGTACACGCGGTCATGACAAGCTATAAATTCCTTCACCTGATAATTAAACGGAATGGCTTTAATCCGCATATAATCTGTTTTTATCCCATTCTTCTCCAAACGGCTGCGAGCTTCATAGATGGCCGGATCAGTAGATCCATATCCTATAAGTCCAATCTTAGCTCCTTCCATCGTATTAATGACTGGAACTGGAACAAGCTTACGGGCAGTCTCATACTTTTTTCGTAATCTATTAAGGACTCGCTCCCACACTTCGGGATCTTCGGTATAATGCGCATTTTCATCATGTCCAGTTCCACGAGCAAAGTAGGCTGAGCGTGTGTGGCGATTACCCGGTAATGTCCGGTAGGGGATGCCATCCCCATCCACATCATGATAACGACCCCATTCACCATTCAAGCGTTCTAAATCCCCTTCCCACAACACTTTACCACGATCCATGGGAATATCTGGATATTTCAAGGGGTCTGTCATCCAAAGGTTCATGCCGAGATCCAGATCAGATAAAACCAGAATTGGCGTCTGCAACTGTTCTGCTAAGTCGAAGGCTTTCCAACCGTACTCAAAACACTCGGTAATATTCCCGGGTAATAATATGACATGCTGAGTGTCACCATGGCTGATAAAGTTTACAAAAGTCAGATCGCCTTGAGCAGTACGAGTTGGTAAACCTGTGGCTGGTCCAACTCGTTGCACATCCCAAATGACAATGGGTGTCTCAGAATAGTATGCCAATCCGATATATTCTGCCATCAGGCTTAAACCTGGTCCAGAGGTTGATGTCATAGCGCGTAATCCACCCCAACCAGCTCCGACAACCATTCCCACCGCTGCCAATTCGTCCTCAGCCTGGATGATAACCAAGGTGTTCTTTCCTGTTTCAGGATCGTTACGCAATATCGGTCTATATTCCATTAGCGTCTCAGCCAGAGTGGTAGCTGGTGTAATTGGATACCAGGCTGCAAATTGAACTCCGCCATATAATGCCCCAAGGGCTGCGGCTGTATTGCCATCCATCATGATGCAATTATTATTAGATTGAATAGGCTCAACCCAATAAGGATCCAATTTATGTAGATTCTCCGATGCCCATCTCGCCGATTTCTCTACCGCAGCGAAATTCATTTCGATCGGCTTAGGTTTTCCTTTAAAGTGAAATTCTAAAGCCTGATGGATCTTTACGAGCTCAATACCAATAATTTGGGCAACTACCCCTACATAAACCATATTGGCAACATAATCTCTCAAGCCGGGGGTGGCAGCATCCTCCCTTGATATTCTTTGAACAGGCATGGGATAAGTTATGATATCCTCGCGGTTGATTGGGGTTTTTATATGATCGGCATAAAATAAAACACCACCCGAGTTAAGATTAGCCACATCCCTGGTAAAACTATTAGGGTTCATTGCAACGAGTATATCGGTATCTTCACAACGCGCCGTATATCCCTCAGCGCTGACTCTAATCGTAAACCAGGTGGGCTGACCTTGAATATTCGAGGGAAATATATTTTTCCCAGAAACAGGTATCCCCATCTTCAAAAGCGCCCTCATGATAGTGAGATTGGATGTTTGACTACCCGAACCATTTACCGTTGCGACAGTAATACAAAAATTATTAACTATGCGTTGCCCACTCGATAATTTCTGGGTAGTGGCATCAGATTGATCATTAGATCGTCCAGATAACATGGTTACTCCTATGAGGGTTGCTTTTTATAAGCCATGCGAAATTCTAATCGCTGAGGATGTTATAAGGGTTGTGGCATAGATAAGAGCCTGTTCATCGAAATTAAAGTTTGGATGATGGTGGGCAGCAGTGAAACCTTTTTCGGAGTTGGCTGATCCAATAAAAAACATACAACCGGGAATATTTTGTAGTATATAAGCCATATCCTCAGAAACCATCGTCCTAAAACTTGTATCAATAATACAAGTAGGAAAAATTTGGGATGCTATAGTAGATATACAACCAGAAATCCTGGCATCATTGATCACCGCAGGCGTGAGTTTTATTACATCGATTTCTGCTCTGCAACCCATGGCACTTGAAATTCCTTCCACTATCAAGGAGAATTTTTCTAAAACTCTTTCTCGAACTTGAGGTTCGAACGTCCGTATCGTGCCTTGAAGGTCGATCCATGGAGGAATAACATTAAATGCTTCACCCCCATTTATTGTGGTGACACTAACAACGGCAGTTTGAAGAGGCGAGACATTACGTGACACAATGGTCTGCAAGGTCGTTATAACATTCGCAGCGGTCAAGACAGGATCGTTGGCAAGATGAGGAAGAGCGCCATGTCCTCCTTTACCATGTATCCGTACATGAAAAATATCACCAGCGGCCATCATTGACCCTGGTGTTATCCCAAACGAACCTATTGGTATTTCGTTCCACAAGTGTAATGCAAGGGCGATATCTGGCTTTGGCTTATCCAACACTCCATCAGAGATCATACTCTCTGCCCCACCCAATCCTTCTTCCGCGGGCTGAAATATGAATTTTATTTTCCCTGCAAACTCAGATCTATGGTTGTTTAAAATCCGGGCAGTTGTCAAACCCACTGCTATGTGTCCATCATGTCCACAGGCATGCATTACACCTTGATTTTGGGATTTAAAATCTACGTCAGTCGTTTCTTGGATAGGTAGTGCATCCATATCAAAGCGGAGTAATATAACAGGACCTGGTCTTCCCCCTTCTAACAATGCTACAACACCTGTCTTTCCTATCCCGGTCTTAACATCAAGACCAATAGAACCTAACTCACGAGTAATAATCGCTGATGTACGATTTTCCTGGAAACCTAATTCGGGAAAACGGTGAAAATCACGCCTCAAAGACCGCGTATAATCAAATAAATTAAGAGCATCCTCATAAATGCTTGTCATTTAATATCCTTTTATTCGTTGAAACCCCCTTTTTATCTGATCACACCCTTGTAAAAAACTCGTTAAATTTATCGTTCTACAATCCATTTATTATATTTTCATCGGGAATTTGCGTTTTATTCCGCGGTTGTTCTCCTTCATCTACATGTTGAAGATCGGTTTGTAAATATTCATATTGGACACCATTATCCAATTCAACAATTACTGCTCCTTTAAGCGGTAAGACATCGACAACTTTTGCTTCTCCTAAAGGTGTTTTTACCCGTTTATTCTTTTTGGGTAAATTCTTACGTGCTTCTGCGTAAATGTTATATTCATAAACGAGGCAACACCGCAGCCTGCCACACATTCCGGTAATTTCGGAAGGAGTCAGAGAGATTCCCTGGTCCTTCGCCATTTTAATCGATACTGGACAGAAGTCGTTTAAAAATCGAGTGCAACAACGATTTTCTAAACCACAAGCACCCATCCCACCCAGCATTTTTGCTACATCACGTGGACCCACTTGATGAAAGTCTATCTGTGCGTGAGGATATATCCGCACCATGGCTTTTCGTAAGACTTTTAGGTCTATTTTTTCTTCAGCTTCGGTGCTATACATAAAAGACAAACGCGTACCATCAAAACTAAATTCAGACGAGATAATTTTTAGGATCGTCAGATTTAACTCATTGGCCTTTAAACGGCAATTATTCGTTGCCTCTGACTCTTTTTCTTGCCAGGTTTGCCTAAGAATTAGATCTTGCGGTGTGGCTTTTCGTTGTATTTGTTTCCAACCACCATCAGGAGGGGCAGGCGGGTTTTCAAGAATATGCACTACTTGACCTAACTGACGCCCTCGGGTTGTTTCAACCACGACAAAATCACTAGATCGTAGATCAACACAATTACTCGCATCAAAGTGATAAATCTTACCGGAGTTCTGAAAACGAATTCCCACGATAAAGGGTTTCATTAAGAATTATCCGCCTGTCTCTTGCACCATAGATTGGTTTTTTCCCAATGCTGCCATACTAATTTTTGCAGCAACCTCACAAGTAATAGCCTTGAAAGCTTTAGCCACAGGACTATCGGGAGATGTAATGACTACAGGTTTACCTGTGTCACCCCCTTCGCGAACAGCTGGATCCATCGGGATCGCACCTATATATGGA
>Ga0153915_10002463_pt1 | contig 16866 bp, 9 predicted proteins | sample Opewatmetagenome_2_FD_107003 | JGI IMG/M metagenome (GOLD analysis project Ga0153915, IMG submission 107003) | Freshwater wetland microbial communities from Ohio, USA - Open water 3 Core 3 Depth 3 metaG | ecosystem: Environmental > Aquatic > Freshwater > Wetlands | place: USA: Ohio, Lake Erie...
ATCCTGACGGCTATCATCGGCCAGAGCGAATTACTGCTTGGCGATCTTCCCCCAGGGAATCCTCTGTGCAAGAACGCGACCGAAATCCGCAAGGCTGCCGGATTAGCCGCGATCTTGACACGACAGCTTCTGGCTTACGGACGCAAACAAATGCTCCAGCCCGAAATCCTCGATCTGAACTCCGTCCTCGCCAGCATGGAAAGCACCTTGCGCCATCTGATGGGCCGAGGTGTGGACGTGCGAATTGTTCACGCCGCCGGACTTAAAGCGGTGAAGGCAGACGCCGGACAAATTGAACAGGTTATCATGAACATGGTCATCAATGCGCGTGATGCCATGCCCAACGGCGGCAAACTCACGCTGGAAACCGCGAACGTCTCATTCGACCAAGAGAGTGTGGATCGTTATCCAGAATTGAAACCGGGCGACTACGTAATGCTGGCCATTACGGATACCGGCACGGGTATGAGCGAGGAAATAAAGGCGCATGTGTTCGAGCCGTTTTTTTCCACCAGAGAAGTTGGCCAGGGGACAGGTTTGGGATTGTCCACCTGTTACGGCATCATCAAGCAAAGTGGCGGGCATATCAGCGTCTATAGCGAACTTGCCCAAGGCGCCACCTTTAAAATTTATCTGCCGCAAGTCAAACAACAGACGAAGATTCCCATTCAGCATCTTACTCCACCTGATTTGCCGCATGGGATGGAAACCATTCTGCTGGTCGAGGACGATCCCGCCTTGCGTGAGATGGCTGCAACATTGTTAAGACGACTGGGTTACACGGTTTTTGCGGCGGCCAACGGCATCGAAGCCTTGAGCCTGAAACAACAGCGCGACATCGGACACATTGATTTGTTGTTTACCGATGTCGTCATGCCGCATATGAACGGCAAAGAATTGGCTGACCGTGTGCAGGCGTTATATCCGCATACCAAAATCCTTTTCACCTCCGCTTACACCGAGAATGCCATCGTCCATCAAGGCGTGTTGAACGAAGGCGTGGCGCTTCTGCAAAAACCGTTCACGCCGTCCGCGCTGGCGCATAAATTACGGGAAGTGCTGGATCAACCGAGATCTCCGAAACCGGATCCCGCGCAGAAAACATTTGGCTTCACAAAAATCACAAATGGGGAAAACACCCCATAGTAGCCGCGAGAGCGCCTCCCGTCTGATCGAGGAATGGCGGGCATCGACCAAGAGCAAGTAAACCCTGCCACAATTGCGTCGGGGCGGTCGGACCAACTCTCAAATCACGAAGAAGATTAGCATAAGAAGGCAATTCGAACCGCGCAGAGACATCTTCGTCACAAATGCGAAGTTGACTCCGTCTATACATCAGCTATTCATGAGTGCGTTCCGGCAAAAGCCAGACTGAACAGACCAAAAATAGAAACACTGCCGCCGATCCTGTCCACTCCCAGAATCCCAAGTGCCAATAATGATTCTGCATTACCAGTCTCAACACGACGGCAATAACCGCAGGCAGTGTCGCCAGGCTCCACAAGACGAGAAGGCTGCTCCGGTAAAGTTTCTTTCCCGTCGCCCGATTGAGACACCCCCACGCATCGAACGCCATCATCCCTGTCCCAATGCCAAGCGCAGCGGCACGCGCAAGTATTGAATGAAGCCTTGGAAGGCTCGATTTTCCATACAAAGGGTGTGACACAATCAGACCGGCCATGATGAGGCAAATGACGCCTCCCACAAATGCAACGGTTCCAGCGTTAGCGCCAACTGGAGAAGCAACACGCAATCGCCGGTTTATGTATCCGGCAAAAGGAATCATCAACAACCCGGTAACAGCGATACCGATGGACGCAATCAGATGAAACTCAGGATTATTTCGAGGATACAGCAACGTTGAGATGGACCTGTCACACCAGTCATAAGGCCCCGGAAAAAACAAGACGGCAAGTCCAAGCGTCCCAAAATAAGATATAAACATCAGGGGGATGAGCGTGAACAGCGGGGTCCTTTTCGTGAGATCGCCGGAAAGGAATTTGAACAGTTTCGCAAACATCGCGCTACCGCTTGAAAAATTGGCTCCCCGGGTAGGGCTCGAACCTACAACCTAGTGATTAACAGTCACTCGCTCCACCATTGAGCTACCGGGGAACCGCGAATCGTCGCACGCCTATATACCGGTAACGCCAAGCTTCGTCAACTCCAGCCGCACTTGATCGGTGTTCTTATAGTGGATTCCGCGCAGGCCCGCTGCCAGCGCGCCATCAACATTGGTTTGGATATCGTCAATAAACACCGCGAGGTCGGCATGCAGCCCGAACCGTTGCAGGGTTAGTTCGTAAATACGCGGGTCGGGTTTCAGCAGTCCAACTTCATGGGATAGCACCAGTCCGTCGAGTTCACGCACGACTGGGAACCGGCTGAAGATGTGATCCATGTGCATTGCAGTGGTGTTCGACAGAATCAGGCGCTTCACCTGCCCTTTGAGCCGACGCGCCAGCGCAATCATCGGCTCATTTGGAGTGAATATCTCAGACCAGATGCGCGCAAACTCGGTAAAATCTCCGCTGAACCCGGTATCCCGCCGCATGATCTCAAAAAACTGCTGCGACGATAACTCACCCCGCGAAAGCTGATCTACAAATGGCGTGGTTATGATGAAATGGTCGAGTTCCTGCCGCGATCTTCCCGTGCGCGCACATAACCGATCCGCCGCAATCTTCCAGTCGAAAAACAGGAGCACATTGCCCAAATCGAAGATGACCGCTTCGATCACCGGCTGTGGCGTCGGCGTCACCGCAATCCCCGCAGCCCACCGGGCTTCACGATCCCCTGTTCCGTTATAATGCCGGTGATGAACCTGGCGGGCGTCACGTCGAAAGCCGGGTTCGCCGCTCGCGCGCCGCGCGGCGCAAGGCGGACTCCACCGATAAACCTCACCTCGTCCTCGTCGCGTTCTTCGATGAGAATATCCGCGCCCGTCGGGCATTTCCAGTCAATCGTTGAAGTCGGCGCTGCCACGTAAAATGGGATCCCGTTCTCGCGGGCGAGCACCGCCTTCTGGTATGTGCCGATCTTGTTCGCGGCATCGCCATTGGCGGCAATGCGGTCGGCGCCAACAATGCACAAATCCACTTCGCCGCGTTGCATGTAGAATCCGCCGGCGTTATCGGCGATGATCTTGTGCGGCACGCCTTCGTTCAATAGTTCCCAGCTCGTCAGGCTCGCGCCTTGATTGCGAGGCCGCGTCTCGTCCACCCATACGAACACCTTGCGCCCCTTGCGGTAAGCTAGATAGATCGGTGCGGTCGCGCTCCCCCAGTCCACCAACGCCAGCCAGCCAGCGTTGCAATGCGTCAGCACGCGCACGCCGCCCCGCCGCCGCGACGGGATCAATGGCAACCCGACCTCGCCGATGCGGCGCGACCGAGCTGCGTACTCGTCGGCAATGCGTTCGGCCTCGGCCACAACAGCCGTTTGCAGGGCCGAACTCCCGCAAGACCGCCGGGAAACGACACACGCCATCACCCGATCAACCGAGTGTTTCAAATCAACGGCCGTTGGCCGCGTCGTCACCAACGTTTCGTACGCCTTGCGGATGTAAGACGGCGACTGGTTCTCCAGAAACGCCTGCGCCATGCCGTAAGCTGCCGTCGCGCCAATCGTGCCTGCGCCGCGGATGGTCATGGTCGAAATGGCGCGCGCCGTCTCACGGTGGTTCTTCAGGCAAAGCAACTTGAACCGGTGCGGCAACAACGTCTGGTCAATCACCACGACGTCGCGGCGATGCATCCATACTGCGCGATAATATTTGCCGTGAACTTTCATTAGAGTTTGCGGCGCCCTTCGAGGGCGCGGGACAATGTGACTTCGTCGGCCGATTCCAACGCGCTGCCGGCTGGCAATCCAAGCCCGATCCGGCTGACATTCACACCGAGCGGTTTGAGTTGCTCGGCAAGATAATGCGCCGTGGCTTCGCTCTCGACGTCGGCGCCCATCGCAAGAATTACTTCGGTCGGCTTTTCATTTCGGACGCGTTCCAGCAGCGCGCAGACACGTAGTTTCTCAGGTCCGATATCGTTCAGCGGCGAGATGCGACCCATCAATGCATGATAGACACCCTGAAACACCCCTGTTCGTTCGAGCGTGAGAATGTCGTTCGGACCTTCCACGACGCACAGAACACGTTGCTCACGACGCGAGCTTGAACAAATCTCACATGGATCCTGCTCGGTATAATTACCGCACCGCAAGCAGTTGCGAATTTTCGATTTCGTCTCCAGAATTGCCTGCGCCAATTGCTTGCTGGTGTCGGCATCGGCTTTCAAAAGGTGCAACGCGATACGTTCCGCCCCGCGTTTGCCGATTCCCGGCAACCGCGCCAACTGAGCAATCAAATTCTGGACTGGTCTCGGATAATCCATGGTCAGAATCGTTATAACAATCAGAACACCGGTCGCGTCTGTGTTGTCTTCTTAACGGCATTGCCGGTTCAAACCGTTCCAACGCGCGCGCCTCTTTACATTCCGAGGCCGGGGATGTTCATACCGGCGGTGACTTTGCCCATCTCTTCTTCCTGCGTTTTTTTGGCAACTTCGAGCGCGTTGGTGACCGCGCCAAGCACCAGGTCTTCGAGCATTTCGACGTCTTTCGGATCAACGACCTTCGGATCTATTTTGATCGAGACGATCTTGCCGTCACAATGCGCGACGGCCTTGACCGCGCCGCCACCAGCGGTGCCTTCGATTTCGCGCTGCGCAAGTTCCTCCTGAACTCGCTGCATTTCTTCCTGCATCTTGTGCGCCTGCTTCAGTAGCTTGCCTAAACCAGCCATGTAATTCTCCTCCACGCAATGGACAGGCGGGACGCCTGTCCTACTATTTTCTCACTTCGACGATTGTTCCTTTGAAAACTTCCAGCGCTTTCTTGATCAACGGATCGTTCCGGAACTCTTCCAGGTTTTTGCCTGCCCCCGCAGTCGCGGGGCCGTTGGACGCCGGTTTGACTGGCGTGGTCGCAGGCGCTTTCGACGCCGGCGCGGAATTTATCGCCGATGGCTCAGCATCATCCTCAGCCACCTCAAACTTCAGCGACACGTTTACCCGCAACTTCTCTCCGAGCTTGCTTTGGAGCAGTTCGCGATTGCGGGCGGTGTCAACAAACTCGCGCCTTTCGGCAAATTCAGGATCGAACCCGATCACAACCACGTTGCCTTCCAACCGCAATGGTCTGGCGCCAACGAGATAGGTCTTGGCCAGCGGCGTGACCTTGCCGAGGTGTTCCACGGCGTATGCCCAAGCGTCCTCGACCGATGCTGTAGTAGGAGCGGCCTCCCGGCCGCGATTGCCATGGTCCGTGGTGACGACGGTCGCGATGGAACCCCGAACGCTTTCGGGGCAGGTGTCGCTCCCACGGGAAACTGCGGGGACATGCTCTTTCAACTCGTTAAGCTTCTTCAGCAACGCATCAAGGCTGACCGCTACACGCGCCTTGATGGCTTTGACCACCGCAATCTCGAACAGAATCCGTTTCGATAGCGCGTACCGCAGTTTACCTTCCGTCGCGGCCAGCGCGTCAATGACCCGCAATACGGCGTCGGAATCAATTCGTTGCGCTTGCGCCTTGAGCAAATCCAGCTCGGTCTCCGGCAATTCGAGCGCGACATCCGTCGGAGAGAGCGTGACTACGAGCAGATTGCGAAAATGATCGAGCAACTCGGCCAATAACCGCTGTAAATCCTTGCCGGCCTCGTCAAGTTCCTTGAGCACTTTGAGCGCGGCATTCGTCCCGCCGTCAATGATCGCATCAGTCAACGTCGCCAGTTGTTTGTGAGCGACGAGGCCAAACACGGCAAGCACGTCTTTCTCGGCAATCTCGTCGCCACAAAACGCAATGAGTTGGTCGAGCGCGCTTTCCGCGTCGCGAAGTCCGCCTTCGGCGCCACGGGCAATGGCCAACAGCGCCGCGCCGTCTATCTCCACCTTCTCGTCCTTTGCGACTGCCTGAAGCCGTTTGACAATGAGATTCGCCGGTATGCGGCGCAGATCAAACCGCTGACAACGCGAGAGAATTGTTGCCAACACCTTTTGCGGTTCGGTCGTGGCGAACAAGAACTTCACGTGCGGCGGCGGTTCTTCCAACGTTTTCAGGAGCGCGTTGAACGCCTGCGTACTCAGCATGTGAACTTCGTCTATGATGTATATCTTGAACTTGCCATGCGCTGGGGCGTAACGAACCGTGTCACGCAATTCGCGCACTTGTTCGACGCCGTTATTGCTGGCGCCGTCGATCTCCAGCACGTCGAGAGAGCGGCCTTCGGCGATTTCACGGCAGTTATCGCATTTGTCGCAGGGTTTGACAGTTGGGCCTTTCGCGCAGTTCAGCGCCTTGGCGAAAATGCGGGCAATGGAAGTTTTGCCGGTGCCGCGCGGGCCGACGAATAGATAGGCGTGGGCGAGCCGCTGTTGTTCGATGGCGTTCTTCAGGGTCGTCGCGACGTGTTCCTGGCCTACGACCTCATCGAACTGCTGTGGCCGCCATTTGCGGGCCAAGACTTGATATTGCGCTGCCATGGGATCAACGAAGGATGAAGGATGAAGGATGAAGGATGAAACTCAGCAATTGTCGCGAGCTTTCACGACCGAAGTTTGTGACCGTCATCGTAATCCGCACCTTCATCCTTCCGCCTTTCGCCTTCATCCTTAAAAAAGGTCGTGCACCCCGATTCGACCGGCAACGCCGGTTTGCCCATCGCGGTTGAAGCTCCAGTCAGGCGCCCCGACGGCACATGGAACATCAAGCTTACCGTTGCTGTCTTCCGACTCTGGCGGGGTTCGCAGGCAACCATTGCATCGGACCCGGCCTTCAACGCCGCGCCGCGAAGTGCGCCCCCACGTCGCAGCCTGCACGGGGAATTCAGCCCAGCTGAGCGGGTTGCTGGTCACAAGGAACCGCTACCTCCCCACCTAGCACGACCAAACTCTTTGCCGCCGGCTTTCAGACCTCAGCTTTCGGCTCGGCTGCCGCTACTGATAGCTGACCGCTGACAGCTTTTACCTCAAAAAACTGGAGCCAACTCCGAGAAACGACTCTCGGAGACGACCTGCTCCGAACACGAACCTGCGAGTTCGGAGTTGCTCTACCCCGACTATGTCGCGAGCGAGCCAGCCCGCTCCGAATAAGTGACACTTGTTCGGAGCTGAACTACGTTGGCTTCCGATTGCTTTTCAGCCACCGTTCTATATACACACTGCTTTTCCTGTTTTTCAAGGCTCGCTCCACCCGCCGCGCTTCGGAGAGAGTCTCGAACTCCTGCCAGCCAACAAGTTTCACGGGCAACATCCGCATTTAGTGTGACATTGTCCACTGACGTGCTGCGAGCATCACTGTGTTAAGTTGTCAGTGGAACCAACATAGTAGCGCCCATTGCGTTCCGATTTCAGCACGTAAACATAACCGGCCATCGCTTCAATAACCACCTCAAAAAACTGGAGCCGATGGTCGGGATCGAACCGACGACCTACGGTTTACGAAACCGTTGCTCTACCAGCTGAGCTACATCGGCTTCCGATTGCTTCTCAAATCTCGCTCCCAGCCGCTCTTCAGCGACCCTGCTCCGAAAGCAACCTTTGCTTTCGGAGCTGCTCTACCCCGAACTCGTTCAGGGCTTCAAAACAACCTCGCGCTGCAATCTTATAAGCGAACGCCTCGCGCCGGTCAAGGTTCGCGTCAAATGCCCAGCGTGGATGGAAGTTGCAAAGTTCATGTGGTCTTGGCAGGTTGATGTGCAGTCTCAATGAAGAAGGATAACGTTGACTTGGGAGCATTATTGACCGGTTGGCGTAATAGCCACAGAAAGGAAAACCGATGAACGCCTTGGAAACTCTGAAAACACGCCGTAGCGTCCGCGCATACAAATCGGAAGCCGTCCCTGCGGTCATCGCGGAAGATATCGTGGATTGCGCGCGGCTTGCCGCCACGGCGCGCAACGTCCAGCCGTGGGAGTTCGTTGTCGTCACGAATGAGGAGATGCGCAAAACGATAGCGGGCATCGTGGACACGGGACGATTCATCGCCGACGCGCCGGTGTGCGTCGCGGTCTTCTGCCGCGACACCAAGTACTACATCGAGGACGGCAGCGCGGCGATTGAGAACATCCTGCTGGCCGCGCACGCGCACGGACTGGGTTCATGCTGGGTTGCCGGCGACAAGAAACCATATGCCGCGCAGATTGGGCAGATGCTTGGCGCGCCGGCAGGAGTTAAACTCGTCGGTCTGGTAGCCATCGGGTACGCAGCCAAATCGTCATCGATGCCGTCCAAGCGTTCCCTCGCCGAAGTTCTTCACCGCGAGAAGTTCTGACACGGATTTCCGGAGTGCTGCCTTTCAATAAGTCGGGGATTTGTCGGCTGACAAACTGCGGATGTTTTTGTCTTGACAGGAATATGACCTGCTTAATATAAGCGCGCCGATGTTGCAGGTTCAGTGAGTGAGACTGCGCATGCAATTAAGGGAAAAGTCAGGGAAGAAGCAGGAGTTCCAGTCAGTCGCCCATCACGGGTGGCGTATCTCTATCGCTACCCAGTCGGTTTTATCCCCCAATCACTATTTTCGGAAAGGTTCTCCTGTCGGATATGGAGAGCTGTGCCGCGCAGACTCGCGACTGCGAACGTTGGTTGAAGAAAGGATGTCCAGCAACACATTTGCGTCAAAGACGGGGCGTGAAGGGAAACCATGACAAAGCAAATCGATCGGAATTGGTTATTGTCCGTGGTGGTGTGTGTTGGTTGTGCGGTGGCAATTCAGGCGTCAGCAGTGTCGACAGACGTTGCCGACGTGTCGTCCGAGGACGCCGAAGCGACGCTGGCGCAATCTTCGAGTACTGAGGCGGATGCTGCGCAATCCGATTCGGCGGCCACAACGGAAAGTGCTGCCGCTACGCAATCGTCTACGGCTGGGGCGCCGACAGACGTTCTGCCTGAGGGTGCGCAAGCAACACCGGTGCCGGGCGATATTTTGAATTTTCAGACGGATTTATTCACGGGACGTTTTACGTATCGTGTGCCGATTGCCGTGCCACCGGGGCGTGGAAACTCACAACCAAACATCGTCTTGGGGTATAACTCGTCTGGGGGCAACGGTTGGTGTGGTGTGGGTTGGGCGTTGGATATGGGCTACATCCAGCGCGATACACGTTACGGGGTGCCACGTGCGTGGGGAACCCCATCACCCTTGAACCAGTACGAAAATGCCTATGGATTTGTCTTTTCCTTCGGCGGGGCAAACACCCGGCTAGTCAGCATTGGTAACAATGTGTATCGTGCTGCGGAAGACAGCGGCGCGTTTTTGCGATTTGAGGTTCAGACGGACGGTTCATGGAAGGTCACGGACAAGAACGGCGGCCAATTCTATTTTGGAGATACAACTGACAGCCGGATGGAAAACCCGAAGTTTAGCTCCGCCACTGTCTGGCAACGGACTTTTCGCTGGGCGTTGCGGCGGGTCGTGGATGCCAATGGTAATGAGACCGTACTGAGTTACACAACGGATCAGAATCAGTCTTCCCTGCTCTATCTCGATAAGATCGAATACAACGGTAACGTCAACGATGGATTGAGCCGGACACACACCGTGGAGTTTACGTTGGAGACCCGCCCTACGGACTGGACAATCACATTTCAGCCGGGCTACCGGGTCGAGACACGCAAACGGTTAACGGACATCAGGGTGAAGGTGAACGGCGCTTTGGTGCGCCGCTACTCGCTCGGTTACACCACGTCACCGTCCACGTATCGCTCCCTCTTGACCTCCATTACGCAATACGGTTCCGACGATCAGACTGCTTTGCCGCCACTTAACTTCAGTTATCAAGTGAAGCCATTCGAGTTCGAGGATATGGTCGAATGGCCTAATGTGTATAGTCAGGGAGAGAGCAGCGCAGCTTGGAATAGTATTCGCTCGGTCACCAGCGACGCGGATTACCGTCTCGATCTTTTTGACACAGATGGGGACAGTTTCCCGGATCGAGTAATGCGGCTGACATCGACACCCTATTATACGTTGGCAGTGCAGCGTAATACCGGCAGTGGGTTCCATCCTCCCATCGGCTACTACCCTTGGGGTTGCTTGGATACCCAAGGTCAAAGCAATAACGCCAATTGGGGTAGCGTGCGCGGCATTGCCACCGATGCTACGGTTGCGGATCTCGTTGATATCAACGGGGATGGATTCCCTGACCGGGTAATGCGCCGCTACGACAGTCCCTACACGAATTTTGTAGTTCAACTGAATCTTGGTGTAGGTACTCTCTCTGGAGGTTTTTCTACTGCCTTCAACTGGGGACCGGTGACCAACGAAAGCACGGCGGCCGACTGGCGTTCGGTACGTTTCGCGGCAAGCAGCACCAAGGTGGATCTGGTAGACATGAATGGGGATGGTTGGCCGGACCGGGTGACTCGCAAGTACAACAATCCCTATGACCGATTCAAGGTGCAACTGAATACGGGCAGTGGATTCGGGCCGCTGGTGGATTGGTATCCGCTTGAGAGTCAAGGGGAGACCGGTGATGGTTGGAATAGTGTCTACGCCGTTGTTAATGGCGATACGTTCGTCGGATTATTTGACATTAACGGGGATGGACTGCCTGATCGTGTTATGCGGAAGGCCAGCTCGCCCTACAGTCAATTTGCCGTTCAGTTCAATAACGGCGCGGGCTTTGAGGATTGGGAATACTGGGGCGGAACCATTGATGCGCAAGGTTATACCGGCAGTGGGTGGGGCAGCCCTGTCGGCACGGACAATGGCGATACGCATAATACGCTTCTCGATATCAACGGTGACGGATTGTTGGACCGGGTCATGCGGAAGGCCAGCTCGCCATATAACTGTCTCGTAGTGCAACTGAATACGGGATCCGGGTTTGCGTCCACGACCGTCTGGAGCAATGTGTCGGCAGATTCGTCCAGTGCAGAATGGCGCAGCATTGTGGCGACGAGCAGCGGTGATACCAAAGTTGATTTTGTGGATATGAATGGGGACGGACTACCTGACCGGGTGATGCGTTCTTACAGTTCTCCGTACGATCATTTCACGGTGCAATTAAACAAATGTCCAGTTCCTGACCTGCTATGCACGATCGAGAATGGCCTCGGGGGTGATGTCCAAGTTGCCTATACCCCATCTACACAGTATGACAACCGCGACCGCCCGTGGAGTAGCGACCCATGGAATTCAGGAGCAGTCAGCCTGTTGCCGTTCCCCGTTTGGACGGTCTCCAGCGTCTCTATTTCCGATGGTTTTGGCAACACGAATACCACCGCCTACGGTTATCGTGGCGGTATGTTTGATCCCGGTCTGCGCGAGTTCCGCGGGTTCAACCGCGTGGAAGTGACCGACCCGCTCGGTACGAAGAGTGTGACCTATTTCCATCAGGGCGGTGGCACGAATGACGTGCTCAACGGCGAGTATCAGGACGCCGGTTCCAGCGCCAAGAAAGGCATCCCATACCGGACCGAGATCTACGGCAACGCCCAGAACACAAATCTGTTCAACCTGACACTCAACAAGGTCTGTGAGGTGGGATTGTACACCAATGCCGCCGGTCAGGTCTGGAACTTCCCATACATCGCTCAAACCATCTCGATGGAGTACGAAGGACAAAGCAACTACCGGGCGACGGCTAAACAGTTCACTTATGATTTCACCAACGGCACGTTGGTTAACGAGATTAACCTCGGCGAGGTCACCAGCGTCAATGTTGCCAATCACACATTCTCGGACACCGGCAATGACTCTGTCAGCACGGAGATCACCTACACCACACTCGGTAACAATGCCGTCAAGCCGGCTGACACCATCATCCGGGCAGATGGCAACAAAGTGCGCGAGACACAGTTCAGCTACGACAGCCTCGGCAATTTGACTACGACGCTCACGTGGCTCGATACCAGCAATAGTTACATCATCAATTCCATCGGCTACGACACTTGTGGCAACCCGACCAGTGCCGTGAATCCTGTCGGGATCGTCTCGACCACCGAGTACGACTCCACATACAAGTTGTTTCCTCTAAAGACCATCACTAGCACCTTTACAAATCAGGCGACATTTGACGAGAGGTCGGCGCAGGTTATCACTACCACCGACGTAAACGGCCTCATCTCTTCGAATGTATTCGACGCGCTATATCGCCTGACGGAGACCTGGGTTTCCACCAACGCATACGGTTCATGCGCGCTCTGGCGCACAAAGAGCTTCTACAATCTGGGCGGCGTAACCAACGGCATCAGTTCCAACTATGTCCGCCAACACGTGTTCGATGGGATTGACTTGACGGACGGCCACGTATCCTATGCGTACAGCGATGGTCTGGGCCGCGCCATCCAAGCTCGCGTGGAGTCAGAACGATCGGGACAATACCGCGTCACCGACACCTTCTATGATGAGCGCGGCAATCCCGAATTCCATACTTTGCCATACTTCGAGTCGGATTACGGCTTTGGGACGGACGGCGCCAGCAAACCGGGTTCTTTGGCTGCCTACGATGCAATTGGACGCGTGTGCAGCAACGTCAGTCCGTGTTCCGCAAATGGCTCGCCCTTGGGCGATACCGGCTCGCCAGTCAGTTGGTCGCAGGTGGCATACAGGGACGGCAGTGATCCGTGGGCTGTCGTCAGCACCGATTCCGAAGGCAAAGTCCGCAAGTCATACCAAGACGCCTATGGGCGCGTGATCCAGATCGTGGAAGTGGTCGGCGGCTCCAGCCAAAACACCTACTTCAGTTACGACAAAGTGGGCAACTTGACCAGCGTCACCGACAACGCGGCCAACGTCACCACCATGCAGTACGACAGTCTCGGTCGCAAGACCAGCATGACCGATCCGGACATGGGCGCGTGGACGTATGCCTATGACGCCGCGGGCCGGCTCACCGAGCAGACCGATGCCAAAGGTCAGAAGTTGAAGTTCTACTACAACGACGAAATCGGACGGCTCACCCTGAAGGAAATCTACGACGCCTCCAGCGCCTTTGTCACCAATGTCACCTACACATACGACACCAGTGATGACGCCAACTACACCGTGCTCAAAGGTCAACTGTACAAGGTCACTGATCGTCAGGGCTGGCAGAAGAATGGTTACGACGCGCGCGGACGCGCTATCAAGGCCACGCGCTATCTCTCCGTCAACAGCCAGAGCTACACGGTCCAGACCCAGTACGACGATGCCGACCGCGCCACGCAGGTTGCATATCCCGGCAACGTCACGAAGATCAACTACGCCTTCGACAACGCCGGTAACATGACCAGTGTTTGGAGTAGTTGCGGCACGATCTCCAACGAGACGTTCTACACCGCCCAGAGCTTCGACGAATTCGGGCGCGTCACTCAATTCACCTATGGCAATGGCGTCGGGACTGTCATTACCAATTACCCCAACTCGAAACGGTTGCTCGGCATCACCAGCGCAAAAGGCGGGACCAATCTCCAAAGCTTGGCGTACACCTACGACACGGTCTCCAATATCAAGTCCATCACGGACAACGTCTACTCCGACACCGCCGGCGGTGCGTTGACCAGTATTACCTACGACGATCTGCATCGGCTGACCGGTTACACATGGAATGGCGCGGCGAAAGGCTTCAGCTACAACGCCATCGGCAACATGACGCAGAATGGAGAGTTTGGCGGCGGCAACTACACCTACAGCGGCACAAAACCTCATGCCGTCGTCAGCGCCAACGGGAAGACGTACGATTACGACGCCTGCGGCAACATGACCAACCGCAACGGCCAAGCCTTGTTCTACGATGAAGAGAACCAGCTTGTCCAAGTCACGACCGGCACAAACACCGCCATGTTCGGCTACTCCGACGGCGGGGAACGGTTGTGGAAATACAGCGGCGGACAATTGACAATCTGGATCGGCGGCATTTACGAAATCAAAGGCGGCAAAACGCTCTGTCACGTCATCGCCAATGGCCGGCGGGTTTGCACCTTCGAGCCGCAAGGTGGTTTCTGCGCGTGGTTACAGACGACCCCAGTCATTGCCAGTATTTATCGAGGACTGGATGTGGCCACCACCTGGCCGTTCCAGCAATGCCGCACGCCGTTTACCCTGATGCTTATCCCGCTGCTCGGTGTCCTCTGTGCCTCTTTGCTTAGCCGCAAAAAAGCGCAAAAGGCACAAGGATCTTTGCGTTTCTTGCGCATCTTTGCGGCCAACGATTCTGTCTCCGCTTCTCTCCATCGCCGCAATGCCCGGCAATGGGAGCAATACCTCGACCGCGAACTCTGCCCATGGTTCTACGGCGGACTGCCCGCAGTGCTACCAGCGTTGCAGGCGGGCCTGCCCGTGCCATGGACGCGTAGCGGCAGTCCCTTCGCCATATCGCCGCTCCGGCGGTTCGCCCATTCGCTCATCTCCGTTCTGCTGATCGTCTCGATCTTCGCTTGCACGACAAGCCAGGCCGAAGCGGCAACGTACGATCCGGTATTCTACTACTACCACGCCGACGATCTTGGCAGTTCGAATGTAATGACTGATCGCAATGGCGAAATGGTCCAGCATTACGAATACACTGCGTTTGGCAAAGAACGGTTTACCGACAATACCCAAGCGTTCAATGTCAGCAACCGGTACACCGGCCAGATCTTCGATGACGATACCGGGTTGTACTATTACGGTGCCCGGTACTACGACCCCGAGTTGGGCCGATTCATCCAGCCAGACTCGATTGTTCCTAGCGCCGGTGACCCGCAAACGTTGAACCGGTACTCGTACTGCGGCAATAACCCATTGAAGTATGTGGATCCAAGCGGGCATGGAGGTCTTTTTAGCGATATCGGCAAGGCGCTCGCAAGTATGTTTACAAGTCCACAGACATTCGCAGCAACATTTTTGGGATTCGTGGTCGGCGGCCCGGTTGGCGCTGCGATTGGGTTGGGAATCTCTACCGCAGCAACAGTTGCCACTGCAATGGCTGCGCATTACGGGGGCCCGACGGCAGGGAAAATCGTAGGGACTGTAATTGGAGTAGCACTTGCAGCAGTTGGCATTGCTTACGGAGTCGACAATGAAAACTGGACTATCGTGGGAGCGTCAACATTGTCTCTCGGCTCAAGCGCCGCGGGCGCAGCAGGTGAAAAAGACCTCGCTAACGCCTTTGGCTGGGCTAGTCTTGCCACTTCAGCAGCAGGTGCGGTAAACGACAGTATTGAGAAGGATAATGCGGAGCCAACTAACATAAAGGTGAAGGTCGATCTGCCGGGTGTCGGTAAACGTGGGCCTGAGGGTGCAGTATCGTCCAATGGAACCGCGCTTGATGACCTGTATGAAGCGGCGGCTGAATACATGTCGTTACCGGGCGGAAATGAATCGAGCGTTCAACGCCTAGCGCAACGGGTTGCGAACGAATTAGGGGCCGAAGGGAATGTGCTGATTCGCGGTCATAGCGAAGGGGCGGAGCACGCAAGAATGCTCGCGGGAGATCTGAAAGCGCTTGGCGTGGATCAGGGGCGGATATTCATCCAAATCGCAGGTTCTCCGATTGCAAAGTACCGATTTGCGGGGGTGCTGCCTCTAAGTCATGTTAGTGTTGTTCACGGAGGGGCCGGGTTCGTTGACCCGGTTCATAATGCCTTCGGCGCTTTACACAACCCGGTGCAGACAGGATTTGGATTGCTTGGCCTGATGTCAGGCCAGTTGTCTGCCCATGCCCTCGAAGGGTATTATGGTAAGAATTTCGGAAATGGCATTGTTCAATGAACAGATACCATATTCTCCTACTCATCGTTTGCTGTGGATGCACGAGCTGTGCTTGGAAGCTTGCACGTCCGGAGGAACGTCCGCATGCGCCCGAACCAGAGCTATCTCCAGAAGCGGTGTATTGGGATGACAAGCCAGGCATACAAAATAACCGATTCAATTTTGACTTTGACGACAATGAAAGGGCGTGGTGGCCGAGGTTTTATTTTACCATTGGTGCGGTGGAGGCACTACACCGCAGAACGCGCGCCGAGGTTTTAGCTTTTTCATTCAAGCCAAATGCCCTTAAGCCTCAACTTCTGTCTGGCCCTAGCGCGACGACCAATTTAGTGCAACAGGTTAATGCTCTTGTTGCGAGGTACCAAGGGTCGAATATTGTGCAAACCATTGAGGTTCGCACACACAAGAGGGTTTTAACGAAACGCCGCTTGTTTTCACGCGCGCAAGAGGCGGATATCGAAGACAGCCGAGAATACCTTTGGGTGCGAACATTGTTTACCGGGAAAAGGACCTCCATTACCGGGGATGACCCGAAGGAAAGAGTGGAATGGATACTATACGTCACGGACTACAATCCTGATCGTTTGGGCGAACTAGATTGCCCACTGGCTGTTATTGCGTTGGAAATGCCTCTCGACACCTCTCTTATGGATCGTAGACACCTATTGGAAGTGCTTGAAAGATCGGTGCGCAATATCTTTTTCTACCGGTAATTAGCATTACGTCAACAAGTTTCGCAGTGAAGGTTTTAGGTCACATGTTTTGGGCAACACGCCCAAACGGTGTGGTCAATGACCCGAAGGCTGTGGGAAAATAATAAGGGCATGCGCCGAATGAGAGTCTGTTCAGTACTAACTTTGGCGGTTCTCCTTGCAACGGGAGAAGCGCATGGCGGTTTCTTGTACGGCCTGGCAGTCGATTCCTATCAGCCCGCAAATAGGATCTATGGTTTCCGCGTAAACGAAATGACCGGGGAATTGTCTCCTCTGCCCGGTTTTCCGATTGCGACGCAAGGGCGCGGCGTCTGCAGCGGTTGGCCGGAAAGCTTCAAGGCATTGGTTGGACCACATTCGGCGCGCCTGTATGCGATTAACAACGATGGGGTCAACCAGAGTTATAGTTCACCCAGCGTGAGCG
>Ga0153915_10002464_pt1 | contig 16865 bp, 19 predicted proteins | sample Opewatmetagenome_2_FD_107003 | JGI IMG/M metagenome (GOLD analysis project Ga0153915, IMG submission 107003) | Freshwater wetland microbial communities from Ohio, USA - Open water 3 Core 3 Depth 3 metaG | ecosystem: Environmental > Aquatic > Freshwater > Wetlands | place: USA: Ohio, Lake Erie...
AGTTAAATAATATCATGCAAATGAAACTTAAAAAAATTACCAGGCTTCGGTAACATCTTTTATGAGGCAGCGTAACCTGAAATTACGCTTCTCTCGGTAACATTTATTTATGAGGCAATAGGAAGAATGGCTGCCGTACAGTGCCTTCAACGCGGACATCATGACGCGCTCCACATTTTGTGGTAGAATATTTTTGACACACAAGAGAATGTTTCTTATACTTACGACAACTAAAAACAGGTTCTTATCAATATTCAGTTCAATAATTGTCCCATTCCCGCTTCGCCATCATTTATAAATACTCAATTTTAATTGATAATCTTTATAACCAATTGACATGCGCTGCCTTTTCATGTCAATAAGTACCGGTTCTTTTTCAGTGACGTACCGATATGAAAAATACGGGCGCATTGCCCGATAAAAAAATATTTTTTTAGAAAAAAGGAGTAACAGCATGAGTAAAGCAAATCTCGATTCTTACTATCCTAAACCTGACAACCTGGTTGATTGGTTTGAGGAAAGTGCGGCAAAATTCGCCTCCCGGAATTTATTAGGGACAAAAAACAAAACAACCAATCAATATGAATGGGTAACCTTCGCCCAGGTTGCCGAACGGGTGAATAATCTGCGCGGAGCCCTGAATAAACTCGGTTTGAAAAAAGGCGAAACGGTCGGCGTCATTCTCGGCAACTCGGTTGAGTGGTTCGTGTGCGCCAATGCCACCCACGGCCTGGGCGGGGTTTTTGTACCCATGTATGAAAAGGAGCTGCAAAAGGTCTGGCAATACATCATTAAAGACGCGGCCGTTAAATATCTTTTCGTAAGCAATCAGAAAATTTATGACGCCATAAAGAGTTTTCAGGAAGACATTCCAACATTAAAGGAAGTATTCGTTGTTTACGGCGAGGGGGAAAATTCCCTGGCCTCTCTGGAAAAAACAGGCAAGGAGAATCCCGTCGATTCCTATAAACCGCACTGGTCGGAGACGGCTTTTATCATCTATACATCCGGCACCACCGGCGATCCGAAAGGCGTGCTGCTCCATCACGGCAACATGACGTACGACGCCAGGGAGTGTCACAATACCTTCGATGTGGGAGTGATCGAGGTCGGTTTAAGCATTCTGCCCTGGGCCCACAGTTTCGGCCTGACCGCCGATCTGCATGTCTTTATCCTGGGCGGCTGGCAGCTCGGACTTGCCGAATCCGCCGACAAGCTTCTGGTTAATTTCGGCGAAATCAAGCCCACCCACATGAACGCCGTGCCGCGGGTCTTCAACATCATTTACGACAAGATCCAGCAGGGTTTGGCTGCTGATCCCGGCAAGAAACAATTTTTTGACCTTGCCTGCGCCGTGGCCGTCAAGAACAGGGATTTAAAGGAAAAAACAAAAGAATTCCAAGACTATGATACCCTGGTCTTTTCCCAGATACGGAACATTTTCGGCGGGAAATTAAAACAGGTGGTCACCGGCGGCGCGTTGATGAAGCCGGAAATCGCGTTGTTCTTCGACGATGTCGGCGTGCCCACTTACAACGGCTACGGTTTGTCGGAAACCGCGCCCGTCATTACCAACAATTCACCCACGCGGGGCAATAAATACGGCACGGTCGGCAAGGCTTTCAGGAACACGAAGGTGATTATCGATAAATCCAATGTCGGGGAAAGCAGCCCGGACGGCGAGATCGTGGTATACGGGCCGCAGGTCATGCAGGGTTATCATAACAAGCCGCAAATCACCAAAGAAGTGATGATGCCCGATACCTGGAACGGATTGCCCGGAATAAAGACCGGAGATCGCGGCTGGCTCGATGAGGAAGGTTACCTCCATATTACCGGACGCTTCAAGGATGAATATAAACTGGAAAACGGCAAGTATGTTCATCCCGAATCCATCGAAAACGAGATGAAGCTTCTTCATTATGTATCGAATGTCATTGTCTACGGCGAAGGCCGCACGTTTAACGTGGCCCTGGTTGTTCTGGATTTCGATGCGCTCAAAAACGATCCCAAAACATCCGCTTGGGCTCAGGGAACACCCGAGGAGACAGTTGCCAATAAAGAATGCACCGGTTTTATTTCACAGCATATAACCGAGCATTTGCGCAAATCTTTCGGCGGATATGAAATTCCCCAGAGATTCCTTTATGTCTCGGAAGACTTTTCCGTGGATAACGGCATGATGACCCAGACGCTGAAACTGAAACGCCGCATTATTATGGAAAAATACGGCGAGAGACTGCGCGGTCTCTATGATAACGTATGCTGATAACCAAGGTGTAGAATAAAGTTCAAAAAATCGGGGGTATGCGCAATCGGGACGGTGTCGCGCATGCCCCCTTAACATCTCTGTTTCCGTGAGCGTCCATCGCGGCAACAAACGTAAATGCAACATTGTCAACTTTTGTTATTTGTGGCATATAATGTAAAATTTATTTTTCACGGGAGGTTTATTTGCCGGCTAAAAAAAATGTAACCAGAGAGCGCCTTGTTTCGTGCATCAACGCTACCCTGCAAAGAAAAGCGAAAGAAATCGTTGTTCTGAATTTAAAAGAAATTTCCGCTTTTACGGACTACATGATTATATGCAGCGGAACATCGGAAAGAGAAGTTCAGGCCATCGCGCAAGCAATTCAGCTGTTTTTAAAGAAAGCGGAAATAAGGCCTATGGGTGTTGAAGGGGAATCAAACGGTCAGTGGGTTCTGCTCGATTATGACGATGTCGTGATTTCCGTTTTTCATGAACCGGTAAGAGCTTTTTACGACATAGAAAATCTGTGGGATGCCCCCAGGATGAATGTTGATGAAAACAAGAAGGAAATAAAGAGGTTAAGCAGGGAAATGGCATGATTTGGGGCGAAGCTTTAAATGATATTGGCGAGGTTATTTTCCCGCCTCAGTGTCTGGGCTGCGCTGAAATTCTGCATCCGTTTACCGGTCAGATATTCTGCCCGGTCTGCAGCGATAAAATCAAATTAATAACCGGACCTCTGTGCTCTGTATGCGGCACAACTTTTCCCGACAGTCCGGCTTCAAGCCATTTATGCGGGGATTGCCTGCAAAACAAGACTTTTTTTTCTTACGCGCGTTCCGTATTTTGTTACGAAACATTTATTTTGAAGGCCATTCATAAATTCAAATACAGGCGGAATATATCCGTCGGCGAAACGCTCGCCTCGTTTATGGCCGGTTTTTCTTTTCCCGATATTGACTTTACCGATTATTCCCTGATTGTACCGGTGCCTCTGCACATTAAAAGACTTCGCGAACGCGGGTTTAATCAATCACTTATTCTCGCGCGTGCGATGGAAAAGACACGGCGGATTCCCGTCAACTTTTCCGTGCTGAAACGGCGCAAATTTGCCCTGACCCAGGCCGGTTCAAAAAGAGACGAACGGAAACAGAACATCAGGGATGCCTTTGAAGTTACCGACAGAAAAAAAATCGACGGCAAAAACGTCATTGTCATCGACGATGTTTACACTACCGGGGCCACCATAAATGAATGCGCGAAAACCCTGACCGGGGCGGGAGCGCAAAAAGTTGCTGTTTTAACGCTGGCCAGAGTTCTCCCGAATTAATATTAAACACAGAAAATCAAGGAGCGGAAATGAACAAAATATTAGAAAGAAACGAACTCCGGGGAAAAATGGAAGAACTGCGGAATAAAGGTAAAAAAATCGCTTTCACCAACGGATGTTTCGATATTCTGCATGTCGGTCATGTGCGTTATTTGCGCGAAGCCAGAAAAACCGCCGATGTGCTGGTGCTTGCTCTTAACAGCGATTCTTCCGTCCGATCGATAAAGGGAGAAAAAAGGCCGCTGATGAATGAAAAAGAAAGAGCCGAAATTCTTGCCGCTCTTGAATTTGTTGATTTTGTTACAATATTCCCGGAATTAACGCCCCTGGAACTAATCAATTACCTCAAGCCCGATGTGTTAATCAAGGGGGGCGACTGGCCGGAAGAAAAGGTTGTCGGGCGGGAAGAAGTTAAACAATGGGGAGGCCGTGTAGCCATAATTCCCGAAGTTGAAGGCAAATCCACAACCAACATCGTGGAAAAAATAAAAACGCTTTATTGCTCCGATAAATAAAGTCTTTGATTTTACTGGTATTGTTCCGATTCCGCACAATTTGATTAAAAATATCATTGACAAAAATTTCTCTTTACAAATAAATTGTCCTTATGTAATAAAGGCGATTAAGTTTTCTACCAAGGAGCGACTATTTTGGAAAAACAGACAGCAAAGCAAGACAAAATGAAAGCGTATAAGTTAATGCTCACTCAAAAGATCAACGAGTTACTGGGCGAAGCCGGCAAAACTGTTTCCGAAATGACCAACGGCAAAGAATCCTATCCCGATCCCAATGACAGAGCGTCCCTCGAATCCGACAGAAATTTCGAATTACGCATCAGGGACAGAGAACGCAAGCTTATTATGAAAATGCAGGAAGCCATTAAGAGAATTGAGGACGGCACCTTCGGCATTTGTGAAGTCTGCGGCGGACCCATTTCCGAAAAAAGACTGATGGCCAGACCGGTCACCACTCTATGTATTGACTGCAAAACCAAACAGGAAAAGATGGAAAAGCTCAAAGGCGAATAGCCATAATGAAATAAATTTTCCTCAAAAGCCCCGGCTTCGGGGCTTTTTTATTTCTAGCCAAATCGCCTTTGATTTCTTATACCAATTCCAAATCAAAGATGATAATTAGATTGTATGTTTGTTAACGTTGCATTGAACATTCCATCAGACAAACTCTTCACTTACCAGGTTCCTTCCTCTCTTTCGCAGGAAGCCCAACTTGGCAAACGCGTATTTGTACCCTTCGGCAACAGGAAACGCACCGGCTTTATTGTCGGAGTGGTTCCGTCATGCGATCTGAAAAATATAAAACCCATAGACGAGATACTCGATGAAGAACCGCTGTTCGGTCAGGGCGACCTGGATTTTTATCAATGGATCGCCAATTATTTCATGTATCCTCTGGGCAAGACTCTGGCCGAACTGATTCCTTCCGGCTCCGAAAAAAAAGATTTTCTCTGGATAACCCCGCTTAAACCGGAAAATGATATTATTCTTCCGCCCGCGCAGGAAAAACTGCTGGCATTCCTGCGGCAATATCCTCAAGGCGTTGCCATGAACAACATAGCCAGAATAAGCGGCCTTAAAAATGTTTCCTCAACAGCGCGAAAGCTGCATCTGGCGGAACTTATTAAAATTGAAAAAAAGCAGAGCAAGCAACTCTCCCCTCTTGCCGAAAAAATCGTGACGCTGGACGAGAGCAATATCGCCGGAACAAAATTAACCGATAAGCAAAAAATAGCCGTCGAATTTATTCAAAGCAGAGGAGTTGTATCCTTAAATGATTTGATTGAAGGATCAGGTATTTCCGGCGCAGTTGTAAAAAAGCTGCAGGATAAGGGAATTATTAAATTCACTGCGGGTGAAAAAATCCGCAATGCCTCTTTCGATTCGGCAATCAGTCAAAACAAAGACACGATCATTCTCAATAACCGGCAGAACAGGTCTTTGGAAGAAATTTCGCTCTGTCTGGGGAAAAATATTTTTACCCCTATTCTGCTTCACGGCGTTACAGGCAGCGGAAAAACCGAAATTTATCTGAAAGCAATTGAAGAAGTTTTAAAAAAAGGCCAATCCGCCATTTACCTTGTCCCTGAAATAGCGCTGACGCCGCAACTGATATCGCGCATTGCCGGAAGATTCGATGAGAGGAAAATCGCCGTTCTTCACAGCGGCATTGCCGAATCCGTCCGCTACGACCAGTGGCGGCAAATCAAGCGCGGCCTGATTAATCTTGTTATCGGCACCCGTTCCGCTTTGTTCGCCCCCCTGCCGGACCTGAAACTTATTATTGTAGATGAAGAACACGATGCTTCCTACAAACAGGATGAACGGCTCTGCTATAATGCCCGGGACCTGGCGGTTCTGAAAGCAAAAATGGCTTCCGCCGTTGTAATCACAGGTTCCGCGACACCCGGCATCCGCACTTTCTTCAACGCGCGGACAAAAAAATACCGTCATCTGGAATTACCGCAGCGTGTGGATGATAAACCCATGCCCGCAGTCGAAATTATCGATATGAAAGCGCAGCAGGAAAAGGCAGGAAAAGTTCCCATACTTTCCGACGCCCTGATTGCCGGAATAGAAGAGACACTCCGTAAAAAAGAGCAGGTTCTTCTTTTTCTCAACAAGAGAGGTTCCGACACTTTTCTCGTCTGCGCCGATTGCGGCTATAATTTCCGCTGCCCCAATTGCGCCGTTTCTCTGAAGAACCACGCGGCGGAAGGCGTGGTCAAATGTCATTACTGCGATTACACGATAAAGTCCATGCCGCTTTGTCCGTCATGCAAAAGCAGCCGCATTTTAAGTTACGGAGTCGGCACGCAAAAGCTGGAAAAAGAAATAGAGAAATTTTTCCCCGAAGCCAGGATTCAAAGAATGGATTCCGACACCACTTCCCGAAAGGGAACCCAGGAAAAGATACTCCGGTCGCTTCAGCAAAGAGAAATTGATATTCTTATAGGAACACAAATGATTACGAAAGGGCATGACTTCCCTTTCATAACTCTGGTCGGCGTTATTTCGGCGGATACATCCCTGAATATGCCTGATTTTCGGGCAGGAGAAAGAACTTTCCAGCTGATAACACAGGTTGCCGGACGCGGCGGACGCGGAGATTCTCCGGGAAAAGTAGTCATTCAGACTTTCAACCCGGACAATTACGCTTTAAGACACGCGCGGAATCATGACTACAAGGCATTTTACGCGGAAGAAATCGATCTTCGCCGGGATCTGCAATACCCGCCGTTCGGCAGGATAATCAACCTGCGTATGTCTTCCGTAAAGAAAGATGAATTGATTGAAGAAGCGCATCGATTGGGAAAACTGGCGAAAAAACTGAGCATGGCGCAGGGAAATATCGTCGAAATTCTGGGTCCGGTGGAATCTCCGCTTTCCAAAATCAGGGGACGCTACCGCTGGCAGATGCTGATTAAAGGCAAGGACATAAATGCGCTGCACCGGATCGCGCAGGAAATTATCAACAAACAGAAGAACAGTTTTGTGAGGGTTACTATTGACGTCGATCCGGAAAACTTCATGTAGCGTAACTGTTTAAAAACGCTCATCTGCCGCGTTACGCTGCAAACCGCACCGCTCAGCGTATTTTATATACGCCTCGCGGTCCAGTTTTTGCGTGCCTTGCATCTGAACATCTTTAAACAGTTATATTTATTTCATGCCTTGCTATTTGTATCTTCCAAATCTTCGTAAATATTCTGAGTAAAACGCGGTGAGCAGACGGCAAGAAATATCAAATCCTCTTTATCAGTATTGGTAATGCGCTGGCGGCACATGGGCGGGATAAGAACGATATCACCGGCGGTTACTTCCTGCGGCGGAAGCCCGCCTACCTCGGCAAGCCCTTTGCCGCTGATAATGAAATAGCGCTCAGTTGTTCCTTTAAGACGATGCCAGCGTGTTGTTACTCCGGGTTCGACTCTGGCCCGCGCGATCGATACATCCGGATCGTCCGGCGTGTTGGATAATTCTGTAACATAACATTTCTCATCTGTATAAAATTCATTTTTAATATTTTGCTTTTTAATCTGTTCTTTCATTTTCTTAAGCAACCCGACAAATCATTTTTTCCGCAATATATTTCCTTACCGCTTATGCCACAATATGGGCCACCACGATAGACGCTTCCAGCTTTTCCATGAAAGATTATCGGGAAGAGTGGAAATGACTTTGTCTGAAGAAACTCCGGAAACGTATGACACCCTGCGCTCTTCCAAATCCAAAACCATCGTTCCGTAAAATGATCGGGCTTTTCCCGATATGCCCAGCCTGATGCTATAGGGAGCAACCACGCAGAACCTTTCTCCGATCCATTGTATTGATTTTCCGGCAGTGGTTGAAACAAGGCAGGTAAGCCCCGGGGGGCGCAGAAGAAGCCGCGGCGAATCTTTCGGTCCCTCAAACAGAGCAAATAATCCGACTTCTTTGTAAATATCAATCTCTCCGCATGCATAAAGAACCGCTGCGTATCTGCCTTCAGGACTTTCCTGAATAAGGTCTCTCAATCCCGGCCATTTCTTCCGGTCGGGACCGGGCCACTTATCAATATCAAAACACCATCTATTCATTTTCTAATTATGCCTGCTGCACCACTTTATCAACAATGTTTTCCGCAATCTCCAGAAATTTTCCGAGTTCGGCTTCTTTGCGGGGAGTGGAAAGATCCCCGCTGATCTCTATCACAACCGCCCTGCCGTCAATATCTACAAACGGGTTTTTAAATGCTTCCAGTTGCATAACCAAAGCGGAAAAACTCGAATTAAGAATTTTTTCAGCAAATACTTTATCCGTACCCGATATTTTGAATTTACTGCTGAAGTTTCCATCAGGCAACGAGATGCCGTTTTTATCCGACCAGCCGATAATCTTATTGAGCAAACCCTTCCTGTTGATCAACAGCCATCCTCCGGAATGCCTTGTTACGGCTTCCATGCGGGTGGCTGATTCCTGATTTTTACCGCCCTCCTGAAAAACAACTTTCCCCAGCCATCCCTCTCTGGCATAGAAAATCACAGGAGATGTTCCTCCTATGAATAAGAAAGCTCCCGGTCTTATACCCGCTATGCGCTTTAGAACCGGACATATCCTTACCCGCCTGTGATATTCCCGAAAGCTCATCATAGAAACGAACAGTACGAGAAATATCAATAAAAAAATAATCAGAACTGCAAAAGAAACCGGTCTATGGGTTTCGTTGTATTGATACCCGTAATAACACCATACGATAAGGGTCAAAATAAATACTGTATAAACCGGCAGGGGTTGAATTTTCATCCGGGGAACCGATGCGCTTTTCTGCTCCATTTTTTGACGAAATGCCGCCGGATCCTGAAATTCACCGGGCAGATCCGCTTCAAACGCCTTGATCTTTTTCGGTTTGTCTTTCTCTTTCATCCATATTTTCTGCAATTGCCGGGTTTTAGCCTGCATTTTTTCGCTATCCAGAGAAATGCCCATTTCATCGGCAACTCTCTTTACTTCCAGCGAAGTTGGACCGCCCCTGTCCATCCGCCACTTCATTTCTTTTTTATATGCTTCTTCGAAATTAGAAGAAAATTCTTCTTTTGTTATTTCTTTCCTCCCTTTGTCTTTTCTCTCGGCCAGAACTTTTGCCAGAAGTTCTTCCAGGTGACTTCCTTTTAAATAAATTTTTGTGCTTTGAGGCATATGATCAAGTTCATTTCCCTTGGGCGCGTTGGAAACAGTCAGATTTTCTCCATCGCTATACTCAACACAAATATCCTCCCAGATTCCGGCGACAGGATGATCGTATATTACTCCGATCAATTGTTCGGACGGCTTCACAAATCCCGATACTACGAGACCGGGCATTTCCCGGCAATCATAATGTCCGGCAAGATCAAAATCATGTTTTTGAAAAAAATCAATCAACTCTGCGATTTTTTTCTTATCTGACCATCCGGGATCATCGGACGGCGTAAGACTTATTTCCAGAACAGGCTTTATGGTAAGTTTTAAAAGAAATTTGTAAAGAAAAAAGAGCGCCGCAACAGCGGAAACCGTTGTAACAATCACAAAAAGCGATGTGTCCATTGTAACCATCCTTTCAATAACTGTTAACGTTTCACATCATCGGCAGCCGGAAAGCGGCTAATAAAACCGAACGGAGCCATAAAGCAGTTCCATGCACGCAATATTTGCTCGTCGGGGACTATAACCACCGCCGCACTCTTAAAACATAAGAATCGTAAGCATCGCCGAATATAATTCTGAGCGCTCTCTCTTCCGGCCGGATCTGAAATTTGTTCATATAGGCTACAAAAGGAATCAGCAGTAAAAGAGAGTAAGCGCTTTCGATATAAAAACCCCACGCAATCAAAACAAACAAAAGGCCAACGTACATCGGATTACGGGTAATAGAGTATATTCCCGAAGTAACCAGCGACGTGGCCGAATCCGGTTTCATCGGATGAACTGTTGTTTTGGCTGTCCTGAAACTCACTACGCCTGCAATGGCAAACGCGGCTCCGGTAAATGAAAATATGATAACCGCCGCGGAATGAAAAGCGCCGCCAAAATGCATTTTTTGCAGAACCATGGAAACAAGCCACATCAATGCGGCAAAAATTATCGTTACCGCGACAGGCGGTATTTTAAGTTCAAGATTTCTCATTTGCCGCCAAACAGAAAATAAAATGCCCCAAGCAACGCGATAATTGCCGCCGCAATAATCAGCAGGCGGGGAGAAAAGAACGACTCCGGAGAGACCGGCTTTGAAGCATCAGAAAAAACCGTAATTCCATCATTTTTCAAGCCAGCGTCCGCACTGCCGAACTTATCCGGAGTATTTCCGCCAGGAGAAGTTTGCCCGTTTTTAACCGTTTCCATGATCGTTTCGTAGGTCCGGCGTATGTCGGCGGGCATCGAATCAGCGCTTTCATATTCCTGTCCGTTAAAAACGATTTTCCCGGAGGATATGGATTGGAGATTTCCCTGTTCGAGACCGGCCCTTTTGCCAACCGCTTTCTTGTAGGCTTCAAGAATTGCCGCCGGCATTTCTTCGAGAGAGTTATACTCCTTCCCGTTCACTTTGAATTTATATTTTACATTAAAGTTTACTTTCATCACATACCTCCTTTAATGATCCAAAAGTTAAAGAACCTTGCCGGTCATGAAGCAGGCTCAATTTGTTCATCGGAAATCACATTAGTAAAAAGCCGCCCCACTTATGGAAGAGAGGCGGCTTTTCCGGTACAAATTGATATTGCGCGTTCGGTGATCTACTTGACGGCGTCTTTCAGACCCTGTCCTGCTTTGAATACGGGGACTTTCTTCGCGGCTATCTTGAGAGCTTTGCCGGTCTGAGGATTTCTGCCTACACGGGCTTTTCTCTTTTTAACGCCAAACGTTCCGAAGCCTACCAGTGTAACGGCATCACCTTTTTTAAGTGCTTTTTTGATTGCCGCAAGTACTGCATCCACTGCTGAGCTTGCTTCCTTCTTGGTGCATGTAACCTTTGCTACCTCATCGATCAACTGCGTTTTGTTCATTAACAACCACCTCCTGATTTATTTTAAAAAACACTACTGCAAATTAAGATAAAAAAAATAACAAAGAATGTCAACACAATAAGTGTGAATTTATCAAATTATTTGGATCCCTGATATCTATTTTTATCCTCTTTGCGTCCGCTGTGACGGCGACTTCGTTTCCAGCCAGCGCTTTATCCGGTTAGCATCGCCTATACGGGTCATCTTTCCCTGAGAATCGAGCAGGACAATAAGTACGGGACGCTGGGCCAGATTAGCCTGCATTACCAGGCAACGGCCTGCCGCGCCGGTAAAGCCTGTCTTGGAAAGACCTATCTGCCAGTTGGAATTCTGAACCAGATGATTCGTGTTATGGAATTCCACCACACGATCTCCCGAATATACAGTTGCTTTTTTGGTTGTCGTGAATCTGCGGATAAGACTATATTGATAAGCGGTATCGACAAGCCTGGCCAGATCTCTGGCCGAGGAAACATTGCTCCCTGAAAGACCCGAGGTATCCTTAAAATGCGTCTCTGAAAGTCCCAGAGCCTTGGCTTTCTCATTCATCGCGTCAACACAATCTTCGAAACCGCCCAGATAAGTTCTCCCCAATGCGTGAGCGCAACGGTTATCGGATGACATTAACGCAAGAAGCAGCGCGTCTCTGCGCGTGATGGTAGTGCCGACAGGCATACGGGAATGGCTGTGATGAATGGTATCCACGTCTTCGGGTTCAATGGTCAGCGGTTCATCAAGATCCAGGCCGGCATCAATCACTACCATGGCGGTCATAAGTTTGCTGATAGACGCGATGGGCAATACTGCATTCGGCTGTTTCTGAATAAGCAATTTACCTGTTTCCTGATCTTCCACCCATGCGGCGGCTGAGCGCAAAACCAGATTTCCGGAATTTGTTTCTGTTTTCACGCTTGAATATTTTCGCTGAGAATGATGTTTTTTTGCAGACTTTGAAAATCCGGCGGGTACGGAAACCAGCAATATAACCACACACAAAATGATTGCCAGAGCCGCCCTGCTGTATTTAATACCCATTCCTTCTCCTTAGTTTAAGATATAAAATTCAATTTATTGATTCATTATCATGAAATATTGCACATTTTTCCAAATCAGTCAATTTTAGATTTGTTTTTCGGAAAAATATTGACATGATGTCAAACTATATCTTCATTCGCAAAACGCCAAAACAGCAATGCGCCGAGAATAATGCAGTATGCAATAATGTTGATCAGCGGATATATTGAGGCGGGTTCGCCCAATTTTTCGCCACTGATAAACGAAGAAGCAAAACTCTGTGCTTCTGAAAGTTTCGGCCATAAATAATAAACGGTTTTCCAGAATGCAGAGTCTGACTGCGAACCCTGCTGCTGCATCATCGCCTGCGCCATCGGACTATTGCTTACGGCGTGAATACCATTGGAGACGAGGCCAATGATGCCTATGAGCATAACAGAAAGCAAAGCGGCAATGTCAGGCATCATAAGCGACAAAAGAAGCACGGCAAGAATGACAAAAAGCAGATTCAGCGAGCAAAGCAGCGAAGCAGCCATGTATTCCGGCATCACAATCCCCGTATTCATGAAAGCAATCATGAACACGATGCCATGCAGGATGAACATGAAGACCGTCAATAAAATCCACAAACCGATGATTTTACCGGCTACATACTGCCACCGGGCAACCGGTTTTGAAAGAATGCATGATTGCGTTCCGTCACTCCCCTCGCGCCCAAATACGCGCATAGACAACAGACCCGCCAGAAACATCACACCGAATACGATGATATTGAAAGTTATTTTTGATACGGTCCGGACAAGCTCCTCCGGCGTGATTGCCTGTCCGCTTACCGTGTAACTGCCCTGATAACAGCCGCGAACAAGAAATACGAACAAGGCGCAGATAATAAACATAACGATGAAGCTTCTCTGGCGGACTTCATCGGTTACGGCATATTTCGCGATTTTTAATACCCTGGAAAAATCTTTCGACATTTTCAAATCAACCTTTCACCAGCCTTACAAACACGTCTTCCAGCGTGTCGCCGTCCCTGACCAGGGCGGAAATCGCATCCTTCACCAGAAGCCTGCCTTTATTGATGATTGCCGCGTTGTCGCATATTTTTTCAACTTCCGACAGCAGGTGCGAATTCAGGAAGATGGTCATTCCCTGATTCTTAAGCGATTCCAGAATCAGCCGTATTTCCCTGATGCCGATAGGATCAAGACCGGACGTGGGTTCATCGAGAATCAGCAGTTTAGGATTTCCCATGAGCGCCGCGCCGAGTCCAAACCGTTGAATCATGCCCTTGGAATAGGTGCCTGCTTTTGTGTGTTCCCTGCCCTGCATTCCGATAAGTCCGACAATGCGTCCGCACTGATCCGGCATATCGGCCCTGCTTATATCCAGCAGTTCGGCGCAGCGTTCCAGATACTGCCATCCGGTAAGATAAGGAGGGATGTGATGGTTTTCTGCCAGATAACCGACCGAGGCGCGGCTTGCCGCGTTTGTGCTGGCAAGACCGTTTAATAATAAGCTTCCCGACGTCGGCCGGGTGAAATCAAGCAGCATTCTGACTATCGTTGTCTTTCCCGCGCCGTTGGGACCCAGAAGGGCAAAATACTCACCGGCCTTTACGGAAAATGAAACATTATCTACCGCGGCAAGAGAACCATACCGTTTTGTTGCTTCCTTCAATTCAATCATACCGCAAAGTATATGTGCCGCGGCCCGTCATGTCAATACAATATTGCCTGTACGCAGGCGCGGATCACAACCCGCACCCGTTTGAATGATTTACGGGCAAAGATATTTTATGATTCGGAGCTTTTCAATTCCTGAATTACCCACGGATCAACCGATTCGCCGATAAGAATATCACGATAATCTATCGTCGCCAGTTTGATTGCCGATTTCAGGGCGTCCAGGGAACCCCTTGATATAATGAGCGCGTCACGCTTGACCCGTTCTTCTTCTCTGTGCCACTCCTCTTTACCGTACTGAGATAATATATCCAGAACCTCGGCAAATTTCTCTTCCGGGAAATACCGTTTAATCCAAAACTCGTTCATCATGGCTGCCTCGAACTGTTTCGCCGGTGCTTCATTATTTCCTGATAATCATATGTTCAGCCGGAATATTTAGAATCCCGGCGGATGTTTGTACGCGCCGGCAATCTTATCAAGCTGTCCCGAAACATTGAGAAGCTCCATATCATGCCACCGTTGTCCCACAACCTGAACACCTACTGGCAGGTTTTCTTTTGTATATCCCACAGGCATTATAACCACCGGGTTGCCTGTTAAATTGAATATGCTGGTATATGACGCGTTTGCGGTGTAGTACTTGATTGGTTTATCATCAACCATGAAAACCTTATTATAGACAGGCATTGAAAAATAATATTTGTCAGGAGTAATATGTTTATAGGCGACAGTTGTATGAACAGGACATAGAAAAACATCATATCCTGATAAGAAGCGATCCATTATCGAAATAAATTTTTCCCGTTTAGTCAGTTCCGTCAAATATTTTTCATATGATATCGGATATGCCATATGTATAGTGGGATTGTCTTTTCTAACAGACCCTCCGAAAACGTATTGGAGAAAACGAACAAATGACGGCATTAAAATACCAATTTCCATATCCACAATCCTGCCATATGTCTGCCATGCCGACATAAAATCAAAATCAGCCGGATTGATCTTTTCAACTGTGCATCCCGCTTTGGATAACTTGTCCGCGAACTGCTTCAGTGCGGCCTTTGTATCTTCTGAAACGGGAATGCCGCCGAAATCATCCGTCCAGGCAACGCGAAGGTCTTTCAGATCTTTTTTCCTGGGCTCAATTAAAGGGATGTAAGGAATATCCGCATCCGTTCCATCAGGCCCCGCAATGATTGTAAGACACAGCTTCAGGTCGTCGATAGAGCGGGCCAGAGGTCCTAATGAAAGTAAATGACGCATCGATCGATATTCTTTCATGGGAAAACCCGGTGTAGTGCCGGTGACAGGAACAAGGTGTTCTGTCGGCTTCAGGCCGTATATACCGCAGAAATGGGAAGGAATACGGATTGATCCGCCAAGATCATTCCCGATTTCCAGCGAGGTAAATCCCGCGGCAACCGCGGCAGCCCCGCCTCCCGTACTACCGCCCGTAGTTCTGGATATGTCCCATGGATTATTCGTAATCCCGAAGACAGAACTATTGGTCTGATAATCCATTCCGAGAGTAGGAAGGTTTGTCTTTCCCAGGATGATAGCCCCGGCCTTGCGCAAACGCGCAACAACAGTTGCGTCAAAATCGGGGACATAACCGGCAGTAAGTTTATAGCTGTTTGTTGTCTTAAGCCCGCGGGTGGCAACATTATCCTTGATAGTTATCGGCACCCCATGGAGAGGCCCCCATAGCTCGCCCCGGGCAAGAGCCGCATCAGCATCCTTAGCCCTTTGTATTGCCACATCTTTATCAAGAGTGACAATTGCATTTAAAGTATGGTTATGCTTTTCAATCTGATCGAGGCAGGCATTAACGACCTCAAGGGATGTAACCTGATGCGACCTGATCTTTTCCGCCAGTTCACTTGCGGAAAGGAAGACCAGATCACTGGAAGAGGAAAAGGTTTCTTTCTCCTTTTCACCCGCATAAACAGATGAACCGATAAAAACAATACAGGCAAAACAAACCATAAGGTAAACCAAAAAGAAATGTAATCCTGCTAATCGCTGACCTCTTTGTTTCATGGAAAACCTCCCCATTCCAGAATATATATTGATTATTATTCAGTTCGTTCTGCCCAACAGAGCCACAACCCTCTGCTTTACGGGATAGATCAACTTACCAATTCCGATGCACTTCGCTTGCGGAATTGGAGTTTCACTTAGAAACTTGAATCTGAAAATTTCAGAAGATCGAAAATCATAAAAACACACCGGTTAAGAATATGTCAATATTTTTCTATATCTTCTGTTTCGATACCAGTTCGGTAAAATATTCGAATGACCTGTTGTATGTTTTTTCCGCGTCTTTCGGGAAAAAGCACGCGGGCAGTTCCCTGCTCTTACGATGATACGCGAGACAGTCGCAGCATACGCCTTTTCTGCTGCACGGCTCATAAGTGCAATTGCACTTATCAAGATTTTTCTCTTTTTTGCAATCCATGGTTTTCCTGCTTTTAATATTTTTTATCTTGATGGCTGGAAGACGCCCGCACGCACGGAACGAACATCCTCAATGGTAAAAAATGCCTGAGGACTGCTCGATTGGATTATTTCCAGAACGTGTTCAATGTTTTTTCTTTTAACGATGGTAAAAATAATCTTCACCGGGCCCAGCGCTCCCTGAGCATCCACGTGAGTAACGCCGTAGCCTTCGTTTTTAAGAAGTTCAATTAATTCAGCCGCGTTCTTTTGTGCTATTATTCTGACAACAACCGTGCCGATCGCCATTCTTTCTTCAATCAAAATCCCGACGTAATTGCCCATGGCGAATCCTCCGGCATAGGCAATGTAACAAAAAGGATTGGTCAGATTTTTAAAAATCTGAGTGATGGCAAACAGCCAGATAAGAACTTCAAAGAATCCGATAGACGCAGCCAGAATTTTTATTCCGCGCGAAACATAAATGATGCGTAAAGTATCAAGAGTAACGTCGCAGATACGCGTCGAAAAAATGATTAGAGGCAGAACAACAAATTTAAATATTTCCGAATTGAGAAAAGCCGCGTCCATTTTCCCTCTTTCTTTTTA
>Ga0153915_10002465_pt1 | contig 16864 bp, 11 predicted proteins | sample Opewatmetagenome_2_FD_107003 | JGI IMG/M metagenome (GOLD analysis project Ga0153915, IMG submission 107003) | Freshwater wetland microbial communities from Ohio, USA - Open water 3 Core 3 Depth 3 metaG | ecosystem: Environmental > Aquatic > Freshwater > Wetlands | place: USA: Ohio, Lake Erie...
GACCGAACCCCGCTATTCCGTCCGCGCCTTCGGCAACGACGAGAAACCGCTCCCGAACCACCACGACGTAGCTGTCATGAGACAGCAGACCGGCCCAGGAGGCTATCTGGCTCGCGGAGTACGGGCGCGAGCAGACTTCGCGAATCGCACGGACATGCACCATGTGTATACCCTGGCGGTCATCGTCCGTGGCCCGGCGTATTCTCAGTGTCAATTCACCCTTCTTGAGAGTTTGCCGATCAGCCTGAGGCTCGGCGGCGAGCGACGGGAAGCAGAGCCAGCCCGCCAGGGCGGGAGCCCCGGCGGAAGGTGTAGCTGAGCCAGAGCACGCCGGAACGATATGTCGGGGCGTAACTTCCATCCAGCGATGCGCGCGAAACCATTGAGGCACAAGGGCAAGCACCTCGCGCTTGACACGTGACTAAACGGTCACGTATAAATGGGTATGGCCATGGACGCTGTGTTCAGAGCCCTCGCCGATCGAACGCGTCGGAGCCTGCTCGACGAGCTGTTCCGGCAGGACGGGCAGACCCTGAGCGCGCTCGGGCGCCGGCTGCCGATGACGCGGTTTGGTGTGATGAAGCACCTTCGCGTGCTCGAGGAGGCCGGCCTCGTTGTGACCAGACGGCGCGGGCGCGAGAAGCTGCACTTCCTGAACCCCGTCCCGATCCGGCTCGTCCATGACCGGTGGGTGAGCAAATACGCCGAGCCCTGGGCCGCGACCCTGAGCAACCTCAAACAAAGATTGGAGGACAAGACCATGGAGAAAGTTTTCGAGATCTACATCAAGACCACCCCGGAACGTCTCTGGGAGGCGATCACCAATCCCGAGATGAGGAGCAAGTACACCTTCGGGCTATGGATTACTTCGGACTGGAAGCCCGGGTCCTCGTACAAGGGAGCCGCCGGAAGGGCGACGATCGCGCCGAACACGGCGATCCTCGAGGGCGAGAACCTGGAGGTCGATCCGCCGCGGCGGCTCGTCCAGAGCTTCCGGGCCCTGTGGAGCGACGATGTGAAGGCCGAGGGGACCTCGAGGGTCACCTGGGAGATCGAGCCGGTCGGCGATTCGTGCCGCCTGACCGTCACTCACGACCAGTTGCGCGCCGGCGCCAACTCGGAGCTCTATGGCGGCTGGCCGATGATCCTCTCCGGCTTGAAGACGCTCCTGGAAACCGGAGAAATGCTCACGACACCCGGCTCACTGCGCTACTCGCAACCCTCGCAGTGGACTGTCTGAGCCGCTTTCCTTGTTGAAACGGCCGCCGTGAGCCAGCACGACGCCGTGGCTGCCGGTGCCATACACGTCTGCGAAGATGAGCCCACCGTCCTCCGTCGGAAACGTGACGCGATCCTGCGCTTCCAGGGGAGCCCCGTGAGCGAGCATCACGGCTCCCAGCACGACCGCGGTCGCCAGGGAGCGAGCTCTTTGCGAGAGGAAGGCCGAGATTCAACGGAAGTTCAATGTGAGACGGGTCACGGTGGCTGCGGCGAAGACCGTACAGACCTCGAAACTGCACGCGCGAAACCAGAAGGCGAAGCCGCGGTGGGAACGTGCGAGCTTCACGTCAGCGAGGGCGATAAGAGGAAGCGCGACGAGGAGGAGAAGAAAGCGGTCACGAATACCTGAAAGAGACAGGACGAAACCGGCCACGACGCCTAAAGCCACGAGAGTAACTGACCAGAGAATCCGCTTGCGTCGCGTCAGTCCGGACCGGAGGAAGAGACGGACGCCGCTCAGCCAGAGGATTGGCAGAAGGATGGTGAAAGCGGCCCAAGCGGCAATGTCGAGCATCTTACATAGCCTGGCGTCTCGAGGCTCAGCGGCGAGCGCGGCTAGCCTCCTGAAGCCGATATGTCAGGCGGCGATGATTTCATTGAGGCCTTCCACGACGCGAAGAAGCTCTTCTGGCGTGACGCCGCGTCGACTCAGCGATCGGTTCAGCCCCGCCGTGTCCTGTACACATCGGTGTTCAGGTATTTCAGGCCAGAATCGGCCATCAGGGTGACGACCCTGGCATCGGGCCCCAGGCGTTCTGCCACTCGAATCGCGGCGACGACGTTTGCTCCGGAAGACGTCCCCGCGAAGAGAGCCTCCTCCCGCGCGAGGCGCCTCGCCATGTCCTTCGCATCATCTGTTCTGACCGCCAGGATGTCGTCCACGAGAGTCGGTTCCCAAAGTGGAGGGGTGTAGCCAATCCCGACTCCTTCGATCCTGTGAGGCCCCGGCTTCCCTCCCAGCAGCACCGAGGATTCGGCGGGTTCAACGACGACGACCTTGATTCCGGGATTGTGCCGCTTGAGCGCCGTGGCGACCCCAAGCGACGAGGCCGCCGTACCCGCGCAGTGCACGAAGGCGTTGACCTCTCCGTTTGTTTGACTCCAGATCTCCTCCCCCAGCGAGTGGTAGCCGGCGATGCTGTCCGAGTTGTTGAGCTGGTCGATCCAGTAAGTGTGAGGCTCCTGGCTCAACCGACGGGCGGCCTCGACCATGTCCAGGATCAGCTTTCTGGTGGTGAGGCCTCCCTCGCTTTGGACCAGTGTGAGTTGCGCACCCAGCGCGGCCATCTGGTCCAGCTTCTCCTGGCTGAAGGCGTCGGAGCTGACGATCTGGATGCGGTAGCCTTTGGCGGCGCAGACCAACGCAAGCGAAGCCCCCGTGCTGCCTCCTGTGTACTCGACAACCGTATCGCCGGGCTTCAGCCGGCCGTCCTCTTCCGCCCGAGAGATCACGGCGCTAGCCATCCGATCCTTGAGGCTGCCGGTCGGGTTCTCCCACTCGAGCTTCACGAAGACGTCCGCGCACCCGGATGGAACCACCTTCCGAAGTCGGACCATCGATGTGTTTCCTATAGCCTGGAGAATGTCCATGGGCTGAGCTCTCCTCCTTCCGGCCGATGTCCGCCGGGCATTCCTCGCTGGACCGGGCACCACGGGTGCTGACGACGTTGCCTGACGATCTCGGTATCAGCGGCTGCGCGCAGCGCCGCTCGTTGCCGGCCGTCGTTGGGCGGCATTCTTTGCGATCCGAGCCTTCACCAGTTTCCGTACGAGGCCGGCCGGCAGGGGATTGTCCGGCTGAAAACGGATCGTGCCCTTGCTGGTGTCGTAATCCTCGAGCTCGGCTTTGTAGGCTTCCACGACGGCGCCCGGGTAGAAGGCGCAGTGATTCGCGCCCGCCCCAAACCAAACGAGCACTTTTCCGTCGAGACGGAAGGCCGGGAGCTGATAGCTGATGCACTCTTCCGCTCCCGGAGCCGCGGCGCGGATGGTCCTTCGCAGCCTCTCGAGCGCGGCTCGCTTGTCGCTGCTCAGCGCCGCGAGGTACCGGTCAATGGCACCGATCTTGGTCTTGATCCTGGACTTAGCTCTCATGGCCTACGAGCCACCTGTCGGTCCTATGAGCAACCGCGGCTCTCCATGTCGAACCTGAAGATAGACTCGCCCGTCGTCACGCACGAACCGTACCCCGACGAGCAAGTCATAAGAGGCACGCCGGTTGGGATGCCGGGAATCCCACGAGCTCGTCGACGGCTGATCGCCCACAATAAATAGCCGGCGAGTTCCGAGAAAGCCGCGGACCGGCTTCTCCGCAGGAAACCACCACCAGTCGGCATGCGAGTCAATGATCGCAGCCAACTCAGCGAGTCGCTTTCCTCTCGATCCGCCCGTAGCCAAGCTCGTTCTAAAGAAAACTGTCGCCAAACGTTCGGAAGCTCAGCGGCGAACGCAGTGAAGCGGAGCGGCTCGTCGGTCTCATTCTTTGAAGTCCTTGAAGAATCGCTCGTCGACCTCAAATGCGGCCCGCGGTTTGAGCCCGAGTTCCAGTTTTTCCGAAGATGTGAAGCAATTTCCCGTCGCCAACCGATTCGCCCTCTTTCGTTGTTGTTGTCCTTCAGACGTGAGTAGACATCGCAAGCACGCATTCGCGCAAGTGACGCCGGCTCCCGGCTCTTGAGCGAAGATCCTCCGAGAGATCTCCGGCGGGAAGATCCCTCCCAAACGCCATCCGATGCCGCGAATCTTTGCCGTCAAGCGATCGTGCGAGGCTTCACCGTGGGCGAACCGGATAAGGAGAGAGCCGTTCAAGCGGAGGCGCCAGATGCAGATGCGTCCTTTACCCTGCCCTACCGCTGCGGCCTGTACAAGACTGCCGCCGACAATTCCAGCAAGCCGAGCCTGGCGAGGGCGCGCGATCAGGTCAGGTTCCCCTGTTGTGAAGCGCGTGCTCGATACGGCGATCGGGCACGAGCCACAGCAGAGCCATCGATCCGTAGATCGCCAGTGAGATCCAGGGCGACCAGAAGGTGAAGGCGATGGCGATCAGGTACATGACGGGAGAGAGCTTGCCCTTCCAATCGGCCCCCACCGCTCTCTTGAGCACTGAAGTCTGGCCCTCCGAGGCGATGATTGCCCGCTGCAGCAGCAAATAGGCGCCGGCTGCCATCAGCAGGACAACGCCGTACAGGGCCGATGGCACCGCCCCAAAGTGGTTCTCCCCCATCCAGCCTGTCGCGAAAGGAAACAACGACAGCCAGAACAGGAGATGAAGGTTGGCCCACAGCACGGAACCGGACGGCTTTGTGCACGCGTACAGCATGTGATGGTGGTTGTTCCAGTAGATTCCGACGTAGAGGAAGCTCAGAACGTAGCTCAGGAAGACGGGCAGAAGCGGACGCAGCGATTCAATTGACTCGCCACGTGGCACTTTCATCTCGAGCACCATGATGGTGATGATGATGGCGATGACTCCATCGCTGAACGCCTCTAGTCGACTCTTTCCCATCGTGCCTCCTGGCGGCATCGTCGATCACGGCCTGGTCCGACAAATTCTCGCCAGGCCGCGATGATTTCGTTGAGGCTTTCTCGCGCTCCGTTCGCCGCGGCTACGCGCGCTTCCTGCCCGTCGCGCACATCCAGCCCTTGTCGTAGTCCTCGAATACTTGAACGTCGGAATACCCGGCGCTCGCGAGGAGCTCGCGGTGCTCCTCCACCGTCAGGTGCGAATAGCCTCCCGTCCGGCTCATCGCGTCCGCGAACATCTGCATCTGTCTGGCCTTCTTTCCGCCTTTGTACGCCTCCGCGACGATCAGGAGCGCCCCGCCCGGTTTCAGCACGCGCAGCACCTCTCGCACGTCGGCGGGGAGATCGGGCCAGTAGAAGTGGGTTTCGACGGCGGTGACGAGGTCGAACGTGTCGGCCGCGAAGGGCAGTTCAGACACGGACGCGAGTCGGATATCGATCCGGCCCGCCCGAATCCCCCGCTTGTTCGTCCTGCGGGACGAGGCGACGCTGGCCTCCGAGTAATCGACACCGAAGATGCTTCCCTCGGGGGCCAGGGCGGCGAGCTTGGAAACGGTTCGCCCTCCTCCGCAGCCCACGTCCAGAGCCGTCGAGCTCTTCCCGATCGAGACGCGCGCCAGGCCCCAGTCGGCCAGTTTGGAATGATGCCGGTTCATGTTCGACAGGTTCAGTCTGCCGAACCACCCCGTCGGTTTTCGGAACTGGTTCAAGAGCCCGGTCGCTGTGTCCATTCGGCTCCTCGCCTATCCGCCGTGAACCTGCGGGATGAAGCCCGCTCGGATCGCCCGAACGATCGATCTCGGGGTGAGAACCGCGACCTCCGTCGCCGGTAACACGCTGGCCGCCGGCCCATATCCGGCAAAGCTCCAGGGGCGCAGCTGGCCGCCCGAAACCAGGTGGGCGAGCCCTTCGTGCTCGACGATGACTCCCGCGGGGAGAGAAGACAGCACCGCCGGATATTTCTTCTTGCCGCCGCCGGATCGAAAGCGCTCCGAGTGCAGAACCCGGTCGATCTCATCGGCGGTCGGAGGCCGGGATTCGGCGCGGTCGGATCGGCCTGCGGCCCACACCGCGCGGAACTCCTTGAACCGGCTCCTTCGGCACTCCGCGCATGGCCGATGCCCCGCGGCCAGTGAAGTCGCCTCATCGAGGAAGAACAGCTCGCTGTACCTGTGGGGAGCAAACACCTCGCGCCGCCTGCCCTTGAAGTCGAGCGCGCAGGTGATCCAGCGCGGCGACCGCCACGCCGCGACGATCTCTCTGGCTTCGTTGTGGAGGACGCCTCGATTGCCCATCCACGCGCCGCGCGCCCCGACCGCCTGGAGCCGCCCATAGGGATCGACACGATTCTGAAGCGGCATCGTACGGGATCATTCCAACTTGACGGCCGGGAGGCCGGCGGCCGCGAGGGAGTCGTTCAGGCGGGGCAGGTTCTCGCGCAGCAGGGCCTCCCAGCGCGGGAGCGCCCGGGAGAGCATGTCCCGGCGCTGCTGGAATCCCGAGACGAGATCGGGAGTCGGCGCGGCGTCGGCGCTCTCGACGGCGCGGGCGAGCTGCTGGAAAGCGGCGGCGATTCGGCGCAGGCTGGCCAGGTCCACCGCCGGCTCTCCGAAGAAATCTTCCTCGGGTGTTGCCGGCGGAGGGCCCGCGATCTCGTCGAGCTTCTTTCCGAAGGCTTCGACGTTGGCGGAGGCCTTGCCGGCCTTGCCTCGAAGGGCCACCAGTTGCTTTCGGATCGCATCGACCTGCCCGCGTGGACCGGCGACGCGGATGCGCTCTGCCTGGATCTGCCGGGCGACCTCGAACTGGCGGACGAGATCCTCGTCGGTGGCCTTGATGCGAGGATCGCGCGCCACCAAGAGCGGCTGCATCAGCGTCTGGCCGGCGGCAGTCAGGCGCACGGTGTAGCGGCCGGGAGGAGCCCAGAGGCCGGCCGCGCCTCCGAAGGGAGACGCGGGGAGCCCCCGGGGCGCCGCATAGCGCAGGTCCCAGACGATCCGGTGCATGCCGGCCGAGGCCGGCGGCGGAGGCGACGGCGCGACCCAGTCGGGCGTGAGCACGATCCGGGAGAGGTCGGGTGATCGGGGCTTGTCGTCGGAGGCGAAGCGGCGGACCAGATCTCCCTTCGTATCGAGGATGTCGATCGCTATGGGTACGGATGAGCCTGTCTTCAGGAAGTAGTCCAGGATTGCCCCGTTGGGCGGGTTCTCCCCCGCCGGCTCGTCCTTGGGAACCGGCGTTCCCTGGAAGGAGGCCGGGTGGATGCGCACGGCCTCGCGCGGCGCAAAGAGCCAGGCCGGCGAGGCGGCGATCTTCGCCGAGAGCTCGCGCAGCGGCGCGACGTCGTCGAGCACCCAGAAGGAGCGGCCATGCGTGGCGACGACGAGATCGCCGCGGCGGATCGAGATGTCCCGGATCGAGCAGTTGGGCAGGTTCAGCTGGAGCGGCTGCCAGTGGTCTCCGTCGGCGAAGGAGACGAAGACGCCGGTTTCCGTGCCGGCGTAGAGCAGCCCTCGCCGCTCGGGGTCTTCGCGGACGACGTTGACGTAGCTTCCGGCCGGAATCCCCTGCGTGATCGCGGCCCAGCTCTTCCCGCCGTCCTTCGTGCGATAGATGTAAGGACGGATGTCGTCCAGGCGGTGGCGGGTCACGGCCGCGTAGGCGGTCTCCGCATCGAAGCGCGACGCCTCGAGAATGCTGGTCATGGACCAGGGCGTGATGTCTTTCGGCGTGACGTTCTCCCAGTGCTTGCCGTCGTCGGCGCTCTTCCAGATCAGACCGTCGTTGGTCCCGCACCAGAGCAGGCCGTCGCGCGCGGGCGAGGGCGCGATCGTGTAGACGACGCCCCGCCGCGGCCCGGCGACGGGAGAGTTTTTGGCCGTCACCGGGTCGACGGTCGCCGGGACACCCGGAGCCTCCCGCGTTAAGTCGGGGCTGATCTTCTCCCAGTGCTGGCCGGCGTCGGTCGTTCTAAAGACGAACTGGTTGCCGAAGTAGATCGCCTTCGGATTCCTCGGCGAGATCGCGAGCGGGAGGGTCCACTCGCCGCGGTAGTCGTCGGCGAAGCCGAGCGTCGGGGTGATGTTCTGGTCCTGCAGGGTCGTCAGGTCGAAGCGGCCCACGCCTTCGCCGTAGAGGATGTTCGGGTCTGTCGGGTCGGGAGCGATGTAGCCGTTCTCGCCGCCGCTCGCGATCGGCTTCCAGTCGCGGAGCAGGATCGTCCCGTAGTCCGTGCGCGAGGGAACCGCGGCGGCGCCGGTGTCCTGCTGCGCGCCGTAGATCCAGTAGGGAAAGCGGCCGTCGGTCGCGACGTGGTAGAACTGGGCGGTCGGCTGGTTGTACCAGCTGCTCCACGTTATTCCGCCGTCCACGGTCACGACCGTGCCCTGGTCGGTCGCGGTGATCATGCGGCGCGAGTCCGAGGGATCGATCCAGAGCTCGTGGTAGTCGTCCCCTCCGGGCGCGCCCTTGAACGGGACGAACGTCTTTCCGCCGTCCTTCGACCGGTATATCGAGACATTGCAGACATAGACGGTGTCCGGGTCCTTCGGATCCACGGTGACGCCGCCGAAGTACCAGCCGCGCCCCCAGAGGCGGGACTCGGAGGAGACGCGAGCCCAGCTCGAGCCGCCGTCCTTCGAGGCGTAGAGGCCGCCCTCCTTCGCGTCCACGATCGCGTAGACGCGCTTCGAGTCGGCTCGGGCAAAAGCCACGCCGATCCGGCCGAGCTTCTCGGAGGGGAACCCGCCGCCGCGGATCTCCTTCCAGGTCTCGCCGCCGTCGGTCGTCTTGTAGAGGCCGCTGCCCGGACCGTTCGATGACGGATAGACGTTCCAGGGCGGCCTGCGCGTCTGCCAGAGAGCGGCGAAGATCGTCTTCGAGTCTTTCGGGTCGAAGGCGAGATCAATCGCGCCGGTGTCGTCGTCTTTTCCGAGGACCTTCTTCCAGCTCTTGCCCCCGTCTCTGGAGCGGAAGACACCGCGCTCGGGATTGGGGCCGTAACCGTGCCCGAGAGCCGCGACGAAGACGAGCTCGGGGTCTTTTGGGTCCACGAGGATCTTCCCGATCTGCCGGCTGTCGGAGAGGCCGATCGCCGCCCAGGTCTTCCCGCCATCCGCGGACCTGTACATGCCGTTGCCGTAAGAGATGTCCGAGCGCATGTCGGCCTCGCCGGAGCCGACGTAGAGGATCTTCGGGTTCGACGGCGCAACCGCCACCGCCCCGATCGAGGCGATCGGCTGGCCGTCGAAGATCGGTGTCCAGGTCCGCCCGGCGTTCTCGCTCTCCCACACTCCTCCGCCGACCGCGCCGAAGTAGAAGTGATCCGGCTCTCCCGGCACGCCAGTCGCCGTGACGGCGCGGCCACCGCGGAACGGCCCGACGAGCCTCCAGCGCATCCCGGAGAAGAGCGAAGGGTCGAAGGGCTGGGCCGCCGCTGCCAGGGCCACGCCGGTCCAGACGAGACACAGGAGCAGATGTCGCGCTCGAAGCAGGAGCCGCCTCCCGCCGTTCAGGACGTTTTTCATGAGCGGAGAATCATAAGGTCACCGCCAAACCGGGCAACGGAGCGTCTCCGGGAGGGCCTCCCGGGACAGATGCATTCGAATCAGGCAAGCGGCGCCCCCTCGCTGCTACACATTGAGTTTCCGTCCGGCCCTCCAGGGTCGGGCCCTGAAACTCGAAAGAACGAGGGAAACGATGAGATTCAAACCGGGATTCCTTTGCCTCGCCCTGCTCGCGGGCCTGGCCTTGCCGGGCCTCGCCGACGAAGGGATGTGGCCGTACAACAACATTCCCGTCCGGTACCTGAATCAGAGGTACGGGTGGGCGCCGGATCAGGCCTGGCTCGACCACGTGCGCCTCGCCTCGGTCCGGTTCAACAGCGGCGGCTCGGGCTCCTTCGTGTCCGAGACCGGGCTCGTCCTGACCAACCATCACGTCGGTGCCGGCTGCATCCAGAAGATCTCGACCCCGGAGCACGACTACATCAAGGGCGGCTACTTCGCCAGGTCCGCTGCAGAGGAGGTCAAGTGTCCGGACCTGGAGTTGAACGTGCTCGAGGGGATCGAGGACGTGACGTCGCAGGTCAACGCGGACGTCAAGCCGGCCATGGCGGACGCGCAGGTCCTCGCCGTACAGAAAGCCGCGCAGGCGAAGCTCGAGAAGGACTGCAACGAGAAGACCGGGCTGCGCTGCAACACGATCACGCTTTACTCGGGGGGCGAGTACGACCTCTACAAGTACAAGAAATACACCGACGTGCGCCTGGTCGTCGCGCCGGAGTTCGGAATCGCCTTCTTCGGCGGGGATCCGGACAACTTTACCTATCCGCGCTGGGACATCGACTTCGCGATCTTCCGCATCTACGAGAACGACAAGCCCGTGAGGCCGAGGCATTACCTGAAGTGGAATTCGGCCGGCCCGAAGGAGAACGAGCTCGTCCTGGTCTCCGGCAACCCCGGCTCGACCGCGCGCCTCGACACGCTCGCGCAGCTCGAATTCGACCGCGACTTCCGGTACCCGCTGCAGATCGAATACCTCACACGCCGGGCGAAGCTCCTCCACGACTTTTCCGACAAGGGACCGGAGAACGCGCGCATGGCCAACCGCCAGCTCTTCGGCATCGAGAACAGCCTCAAGGGCAACCGCGGAAGAGAGCAGGCCCTTCAGGATCCGAAAGTCATGGCCAAGAAGGCGGCGGAGGAGGGAGAGCTCAAGGCGAAGGTGGCATCCGATCCGAAGCTCGCCTCCCATGCCGGGGCCTGGGACGCCATCGCCGCCGCGCGCGAGGCTTATGCCCGGCGCTACAAGAGGGACACCGTCAGGACGCGGGCCCTCGCTTCCGCGCCCGAGATGACGAACGCGCGCACGATCGTCCGCTATGTCGCCGAGAAGGAAAAGCCCAACGAGAAGCGCCTGGAGGAGTTCCGGGAGTCCAGCTTGAAGTCGCTGGAGTTCTCGCTCTTCTCCCCTGCGCCGATCTACCCGGCGCTCGAGAAGGTCACGATCGCGGATTCCTTCAAAGAACTGGTCGAAAAGCTCGGCGCGGACGATCCCTTCGTCCAGAAAGTCCTCGAGGGCAAGTCGCCCGAAGAGCGGGCCAACGAGCTCGTGGAAGGCACGAAGTTGAAGGACGTCGCCTTCCGCAGGGAGCTCGTCGCGGGGGGCGTCAAGGCGGTCGAGGAGTCCACAGATCCCATGATCGTGCTCGCCCGCCGGACGGAGCCGGAGCTTCGCGAGATCCGCGATTGGCGGGAGGTCAACGTCGAGAGCGTGGACAAGAAGAGCGGCGCCCTGATCGCCAGGGCGCTCTTCGCGGTCAAGGGGAAGGAACGCTATCCGGACGCCACCTTCACGCTGCGCCTGGCCTTCGGGCCGGCGAAGGGCTTCGTCGAGAGCGGAAAGCCGGTCGGCTTCCAGATGACGTGGGACGGTATGTACACGCATTCCGAAGAGCACGGCGGCAAGTCGCCGTACGACCTGCCCGGAAGCTTTCTCAAGGCCCGCGCCGTGGTGCATCCGAAGACACCGGTCAACTTCGTCACGACGGCCGACACGACCGGCGGCAACTCCGGCAGCCCCGCGGTCAACCAGAAAGGCGAGCTCGTCGGGCTCCTCTTCGACGGCAACATCCAGTCGCTCGGCAACGACATCGTCTATACGGAGGATGTGGCGCGCTCGGTCTGCGTACACACGGCCGCGATGATGGCGGCCCTGCGCCATGTCTATGACGCCGGCGCGGTGGCCGACGAGCTGGAGAAACCGGGCATGGCACAGACGGGGTCCGGAGGATCGGCGGCGGGAAACAAGTAGACCGGATAACCGGAAGAAAGCGAGCTCAGCGAGGCCCCCGAGCGCCCGATGGCCGGGGGTCTTTTTCTGTTCCTCGTCGTCCTTCTCGCGCCGTAGGGGCGAGCCTCGCGCCCGCCCGCCTCTCTCCATGAACACGGCGGGGGCGGGAGGAGACAAGCTCCTCCCCTACGGCACGACTGTGAGCCCTCGTCGTGCTCCTCGCGGCCGCAGGGGCGGGCCTCGCGCCCGCCCGTCTCTCGATGGGCACGCCCGGAAAGGTAGAATTTCGCCTTTCATGGCATTGACCGCGGGCACCCGGCTCGGCCCTTACGAGATTCTCGCGTCTGTCGGCGCGGGAGGGATGGGAGAGGTCTATCGCGCCAAGGACACGCGGCTGGATCGAACCGTCGCCGTCAAGGTCCTGCCGGCTCATCTGTCGCGCAGCGAGGAGGTCCGGCAACGCTTCGAGAGGGAGGCCAGGACCATCTCCTCGCTCTCCCATCCCCACATCTGCTCGCTCTACGACGTCGGGAACCAAGACGGCACCGAGTACCTCGTCATGGAGTTCCTGGAGGGAGAGACGCTCACGGACCGGCTGTCGAAGGGGCCGCTCCCGATCGAGCAGGTCCTCCGCTACGGCACCGAGATCGCGAACGCGCTCGAGAAGGCGCACAAGCAGGGGATCGTCCACCGCGACTTGAAGCCCGGCAACATCATGCTGACCAAGTCGGGCGTGAAGCTTGTGGACTTCGGGCTGGCGAAGCTCGCGGCGACGAACCCGGCGACCAACACGGCCGTCTCGATCCTCCAGACGGAAATCGGGTCCAACCTGACGCAGGAAGGGACCATCCTCGGAACGTTCCAGTACATGGCGCCGGAGCAGCTCGAAGGCAAGGAGGCCGACGCCCGGTCGGACATTTTCGCCTTCGGGACGGTGCTCTACGAGATGGCGACCGGGCAGAAGGCGTTCGCCGGCAAGAGCCAGGCGTCGCTGATCGCTTCGATTCTCTCCGCGGAGCCGCAGCCCATCTCCCAGATCGCTCCGATGGCGCCTCCGGCGCTCGACCGCGTCGTCAAGACCTGTCTCGCTAAGGAGCCCGACGACCGCTGGCAAACCGCGCACGACGTCATGCTGCAGTTGAAATGGATCGCCGAAGGAGGGTCGCTCGCGGGCGTGCCTGCGCCGATCGTCGTTCGGCGCAAGGGCCGGGAGCGGCTGGCATGGAGCGTGGCGGCGATCCTCGCCCTGGCGACGCTGGCCCTCGCGGCCGTGCTGCTCACGAGGCCGCGGGCCGCCGCCCGGGTTGTGCGGAGCTCCCTGCTGGCGCCCGAGAAGACCTCGTACCATTTCGTCGGGGACAACGCAGGGCCTCCGGCAGTTTCCCCCGACGGCCTCCAGATCGCCTTCACCGCGAGGGACGCCTCGGGCAAGGCTCTCCTCTGGGTCCGCGCGCTCGACAGCCCCGTCGCCCGGGCGCTCTCCGGGACCGAGGACGCGATGTACCCGTTCTGGTCGCCGGACAGCCGGTTCCTCGGCTTCTTCGCCGGAGGGAAGTTGAAGAGGATCGAAGCTGCGGGCGGGCCCTCGATCGTGCTGTGCGACGCCGGCGACGGGCGCGGCGGGACCTGGAGCCGGGACGGAATCATTCTCTTCGAGCCGCATTTCCGGGAGCCGATATTCCGCGTGCCCGCCAACGGGGGCAAGGCCGAACCCGCGACGAAGTTCGACGAGTCGCGCAAGGAGACGACGCACCGCTTCCCCGTTTTCCTGCCGGATGGGAAGCACTTCCTCTACCTGGCAGGCAGCCACGCGGTCGGCACCGAGAGCGAGCTCCACTCGATCTACGTCGGCTCGCTCGACGGGAAGCCTCCCCGCCACCTCGTCAACGCGCGCTCGAAACCCCTCTATGCCGCCGGGCACCTTCTCTTCGTGCGCCAGAAGACGCTCATGGCGCAGCCGTTCGACGCGAAGAGCGGGACGCTTTCGGGCGAGGCGTTCCCGATCGTCGCCAACGTGCAGGAGGACCCGGGATTCTTCACCGCGGTCTTCTCGGTCTCCGACAACGGCCTGCTGGCCTACCAGGAGGCGGGAGGAGCCGGCGATCAGCACCAGTTCACCTGGTTCGACCGCGACGGCAAGCAGCTTCCGGGCGCGGAGGCAAAGGGAAACGTCTGGTACCCGCGGCTTTCTCACGATGGGCGGCGGCTGTTGTTCGCGCAGGGAGACCCGGGCGACATCTGGCTCGAGGACCTTTCCCGCCACGTCACGACGCGGCTGACCTTCGAACCTGCCGACGACGCCTCCGCCGTCTGGTCGGCGGACGACACCGCGATTTACTTCATGTCCCAGCGATCGGGAGCCGGCGACATTTATCGGAAAGCCGCGGCCGGGACGGGCGCCGACGAGCTCCTTTTCTCCTCGAACTCATTGAAGAACCCGACGAGCGTCTCGCCCGACGGGCGCTACCTGCTCTACGACGCGCTCAACTCGAAGACGAAGTGGGACGTCGAGGTCCTCTCGCTGCAGGATCGCAAGGTCGCTCCGTTCCAGCACGCGGACTTCGACGAGACCGGAGGCGAATTCTCGCCCGACGGCCGTTGGGTCGCCTATGCGTCCAACGAGTCGGGCCATAACGAGATCTACGTCCAACCCTTCCCCGGGCCGGGCGGCAAATGGCAGGCCTCGACCAGCGGCGGTGCATTTCCCGCATGGCGGCGCGACGGAAAAGAGCTCTTCTACGTGGCGCCCGACCGAAAGCTGATGGCCGTCCCGGTGAAGACCGGTGAGGCTTTCGAGCCCGGAACGCCGACACCGCTGTTCGAGATTCGCCTCCGAAACGACCCTACCCGGCACTACGACGTTTCGGCCGACGGCCAGCGCTTCCTCGTGAACATGCCGCTGGGAGAAGAGACGTCCTCGCCGCCCATCTCGCTCGTCCAGAACTGGACGGCCCTGCTGCGCCAGGGAAAATGATCGGGCAGACGATCTCCCGCTATCGGATCGTCGAGAAGCTCGGCGGCGGCGGGATGGGCGTCGTCTACCGGGCCGAGGACACGCGCCTGGGCCGCCAGGTTGCGCTGAAGTTCCTCCCCGAGGAAGTCGCGAAGGACCCGCAGGCGCTCGAGCGCTTCAAGCGCGAGGCGCGCGCGGCCTCCGCGCTCGAGCACCCGCACATCTGCACGATCCACGATATCGACGAGGCGGATGGAAAGGCCTTCATCGTGATGGAGCTGATGGAGGGAGAGACGCTGAAGGACCGCCTCGCGCCCGCCGCCCTGAAGTCCGACACCCTTATCGACTTCGGAATCCAGATCGCCGACGCGCTCGAAGCCGCGCACGGGCACGGGATCGTGCACCGCGACATCAAGCCGGCCAACATCTTCGTGACGAAGCGGGGCCAGATCAAACTCATGGACTTCGGCCTGGCAACCTGGCGGCCGCTCGACGCGGCCGGACGAGGGCAAACGGCCGCTCCACGGCATCCCATGGCAGAACTCAGCCAAACAGCGATTCCAACGATGATGAGCCCGAACCTCACTGAGGAGGGGACGGTTCTCGGAACAGTCGCTTATATGTCTCCAGAGCAGGCGCGCGGCGAGCCGCTCGACGCCCGCACGGACCTCTTTTCCTTCGGCGCGGTGCTCTACGAGATGGGAACCGGGCGCCAGCCTTTTTCCGGCTCGACCTCCGCTGTGATCTTCGACGCGATCCTGAACCGCGCGCCGACTCCCCCGGCCAGGTTGAACCCGGAGCTGCCGGCGGAGCTCGAGCGAATCGTCAACAAAACGCTCGAAAAGGACCGGGAACTGCGCTACCAGACGGCGGCGGAGATCAAGTCGGATCTGAAACGCCTGCGGCGCGACACGGAATCGGGCCGGACGGGCGCAGTCTCTTCCGCTTCGAGTCCGGCAGCGGCCGCGCCTGCCGCGGCTCCCGGTGTGGGGAAGGCCCTCCTCTTCGGCGGCCTCGTGGCCGCGGTTCTGCTCGTGGCCGGTGCGGTCTGGTGGGCCGCGCGACATAAGCCCTCGGCGAGATCCTCGTCGGGACAGACGACGCTCGCGATCCTGCCCTTCCAGAACCTCGGGGCGGACGCCTCGAGCGACTACCTGAAGCTTGCCCTGCCCGACGAGATCGCGACGACGCTCTCCTATATCCCGTCGCTGGCCATCCGGCCCTTCGCGTCGACGCGCAAGTACGCGAGGCCGGACGTAGATCCCCAGGCCGCGGGTAAGGAGCTCGCTGTCGCGGACATCTTCTCCGGCCACTTCCTGCGCGAGGGGGACCGGCTGCAGGTCACCCTGGAGGTCATAGACACGGAATCGAACCGCGTTCTCTGGCGCGATACCCTCGGCGCGCCCGCTTCTGACCTGATCGGCCTGCGGAGCGAGATCACGGCGCACCTGCGGCAGGGGCTCTTTCCGCTGTTCCAGGCCGGCGCCCCGAAGGCCGAGGCTTCGGCGCCGAGGAATCCCGAGGCGTACGACCTGTTCCTGCGGGCGTCGGCGCTTTCCCGCGATCCGAAGCCAAACAAGGAGGCCCGCGCGATGCTCGAGCGCGCGGTCGCTCTCGATCCGACCTATGCCCCCGCCTGGAACGCGCTCGGCAACCGCGAATACTTCGACGCGACCTATTCCGACGGCGGCTCGGCGGCCCTCGAACGTTCCCGGGCGGCTCACGAGCGGGCCTTGAGGATCGATCCGAATCTGACGGAAGCCGCCGCGAACCTCGTGATCCTTCAGGTGGAAGGAGGAGACCTCGCGGGGGCGTTCGAGGAAGTTTCGCGAATCCTCCGTCAGAGACCGGACAGCAACCGCGCGCGTTACACGCTGGCTTACGTTCTGCGCTACGCTGGGGCTGCCGAAGAAGCCGCCCGCGAGTGCGATGCGGTCTTTGCGGCCGACCCGAAGGATCCGAACCTGCGCTCCTGCGCCATCACGTTCATCCGACTGGGCAACTACGAGCGGGCCATGGACTTCGTTCGGCTCGATGCCGGGTCCCAATGGGCGACCATCGTCGAGTTCAACCTGCGCCTGAGTCAGGGCCGCTCCGCCGATGCCCTTGCCCTCCTTCGGAAGCTGGGACCCAATGCCAGCCCGGGAGACCGGATTTCGATCGCCTGCCTGGAAGGACGGCCGCCTGCCGAAAACGACCCGGCTCTTCGCGACCTGGAGTCCCAGGTCTCCTCCGGCCGCGACTCCGAGCCCAAATACTTCGAAGCGCAACGTCTCGCCTACTGCGGCTACACCGCGATGTCGCTGCGCCTGCTGC
>Ga0153915_10002466_pt1 | contig 16861 bp, 15 predicted proteins | sample Opewatmetagenome_2_FD_107003 | JGI IMG/M metagenome (GOLD analysis project Ga0153915, IMG submission 107003) | Freshwater wetland microbial communities from Ohio, USA - Open water 3 Core 3 Depth 3 metaG | ecosystem: Environmental > Aquatic > Freshwater > Wetlands | place: USA: Ohio, Lake Erie...
CGAGGCAATTATAAAAAGCGGCATTAAAAATGTTGTCGTCGGCATGCCGGATCCTAATCCTTCGGTTGCCGGAGGGGGCTCCGAATTTTTGAGACAGAGAGGCATTCAGGTGAAATCGGGCATCCTCGAAGCCGAATGCAGAAGGCTCAATGAAGTTTATCTAAAATATATTACAACCGGAAGACCCTTTATAATTGCAAAATCAGCACTTACCATTGACGGGTGGTCCGCTACTTCGACGGGTGATTCAAAATGGATAACCAACGAGATGTCGCGAAATTTTGTGCATCGCTTAAGGGACATGGTTGACGGAGTCATGGTAGGCGTCGGTACAGTTATCGCTGATGATCCCTCTTTGACAACAAGATTAAAGATTCGAAGAGGGAAGGACCCGGTTAGGATTATTGTTGATACTCATCTGAGAATACCACATAATGCGAAGGTACTTAATCATAATTCCGATTCAAAGACTATCGTGGCTATAGGTGATAATGTGCCGTCGGCCTTAATAAAAAACATTGAGAAAGATGGCGTTTCAACCATGATCTGTCCTACAAAGGATGCCAGGATAGATTTAGCGGCCTTGATGGATGCCCTTGGAAGGATATCCATTACTTCTCTTTTAGTGGAAGGAGGGTCTGATATTATGGGATCCATGCTCCGTGAAAGGCTGATTGATAAATTTTATTTTTTCAAGGCCCCAAAGATTCTTGGCTCTGATGACGGGTTGCCAATGGCAAAGGGAAGTGGCCCTGAAAAGATGAATGAATCAGTTGTTATAAGGGATATAAAGGTGCGGAGATTCGGAGACGACACCCTGATCAGCGGGTATCCGGAATATGAAAAAAAGTTTTAAGGTGTAAGGTTCAGGGTATAAAAAAAAGATCAATATCATTAGGACCAACTCCGAATGAGTTGGATCTTTACATTAGAAGGCAGTGCGGCTATATGTTTACCGGATTGATTGAAGGCATTGGAAAAGTCAAGGGCGTTGATCTGTCAGACAGGGATATGAATCTATCCATTGCGCCTAGCTTTGATATGCTGTCTGACTGCCGTATCGGCGATAGTATCTGTGTAAGCGGCATATGCCTTACAGTGAACCAGATAAGGGATGATTTTTTCAGTGCATATGTCTCCGCTGAGACTATTTCCAGAAGCACCCTGGGATATATAAGACACGGTAATGAAGTGAACCTTGAGAGGGCCTTAAGCCTGAAGGATCGTCTTGGCGGCCATATTGTATCAGGACATGTGGATGGGGTAGGGAAGATTATTCTTAAGGAACAGGTACAGAGATCCTGGCTCATAAGGGTCGGGATTGAAAGGTCCATGGCAAGGTACACAATTGAAAAGGGATCAATTGCATTGGATGGTATCAGCCTGACCATAAATCGTTGCGATGACAGGTCCTTTGAAGTGAATATTATACCTGAAACCGCAACAAAAACCACCTTGCTGAAAAAAAAAGCAGGCGATCTTCTTAATATTGAGACGGACATAATAGCAAAATATGTAGAAAAACTTATAAGCAAAGACAAGGCATCTTCCAATATTGACATGAAGATGCTGGAAACTTTCGGATTTGGTGAAAAAATAAAATGAGCCTAGCAAAGATAAAAGAAGTATTGGAAGACCTCAGACAGGGGAAAATGATAATTCTTGTTGATGATGAAGACAGAGAGAATGAAGGAGACCTGACAATTGCTGCGGAAAAGGTTACACCCGAGGCAATTAATTTTATGGCAAAATACGGACGCGGTCTGATCTGTCTCTCCCTGGCATCTGAGATTGTTGAAAGATTAAAACTTCCTTTAATGGTACAGGATAACCGTTCTCCGTTCAAAACCGCATTCACAGTGTCGATAGAGGCGCGTGAAGGCGTAACCACCGGGATATCGGCAGCCGACAGGGCACAGACAATTTCCACCGCTGTAGCAGATTTCTCAAAACCGGAGGATCTTGTTCAACCGGGTCATGTATTCCCTTTGAGGGCAAGGAGGGGCGGTGTCCTTTTCAGGACAGGACAGACCGAAGGATCGGTCGATCTTGCCCGTCTGGCAGGGCTGAAACCGGCCGGGGTTATATGTGAGATCATGAATGACGATGGCACCATGGCACGTATGCCTGATTTGATTAAATTTGCCGATATTCATGGGTTGAAGATAGTCTCTATAGCAGATATTATAGCCTACAGGATGAGATATGAATCCTTTGTCCATAAAGTAGCCGAAACCTTACTGCCTACCCCATACGGAGAATTCAAGGCAGTAGCCTTTGTGAATGATATAGATACTTATGAACATCTGGCCCTTGTCAAGGGAGACATCCGTCCTGATAAGGATATCCTTGTCAGGGTGCATTCGCAATGCCTGACAGGCGATGTCTTCGGATCACACAGATGTGACTGCGGGGCTCAACTTCAAAAGTCTATGGAGCTTGTTCAGGAGGAAGGCCTTGGCGTAATCCTCTACCTCCAGCAGGAGGGCAGGGGTATCGGTCTTGCAAATAAATTAAAGGCCTATGCATTGCAGGATAAAGGTCGAGACACTGTAGAGGCAAATAATGATCTAGGTTTTGAAGCGGATCTGAGGGACTATGGTGTAGGCGCTCAAATACTTGCTTCTCTGGGAGTGCACAAAATGAGGCTGATGACTAATAACCCAAAGAAGATAAAAGGGTTGGAGGGTTATGGTTTGATCGTAACTGAGAGGGTGCCTATCGAATCTGAGCCAAGGCCTGAGAACAGGAAGTATCTTCTGACCAAGTGCCGTAAACTAGGACACTTGATGGAATTGGGAAATAAAGAAGATTGATAAAAATATAAGAAAGGAGCGTGGATATGCCCAATGTATTTGAAGGTAAAATATCGGCGGAGGGTTTTAATTTTGCGATAATTGTCAGCAGGTTTAATGATTTTATCGGTTCAAAACTGGCTGAAGGAGCTATTGACGCATTAAAAAGATACGGTGCCAATGACGAACAGGTTTTCCTGTTCAAGGTGCCCGGCGCCTTTGAGATACCGATGACCGCAAAAAAAATTGCAAAGGCCGGTAAGTTTGATGCTGTCATTTGTCTTGGCGCTGTAATCAGGGGGGCGACGCCTCATTTTGATTATGTGGCTGCAGAGGTTTCAAAGGGCATAGCAGCTGTCTCCCTTGACAGCAATATCCCGGTCACATTCGGGGTCTTAACAACGGACAATCTCGAACAGGCCATTGAAAGGGCAGGCTCTAAGGTAGGTAATAAAGGCTGGGACGCGGCCATGGCTGCAATGGAAATGGTCAATCTCTTTAAAGAGATGAAATAGATTTTTTCAGCATACAGTTCTTTGAGATATTTATTTAATGGGAAATAGAAGAAAGGCCAGGGAACTGGCCATACAGGTTCTTTTTTATATGGAGTTTGCCAAGGGTGATGCCGGTAAACTTTTTGATGTGATTTGTGAAAATTTCAGCCCTTCAAAATCCGTAAGAGCCTTTTCCATGAAGCTGGTATTAGGGATCTGCACCAACATGAAATATCTTGATAAGGTGATCAGGAAATCATCAAGGAACTGGCGATTGGAAAGGATGTCTATTGTTGACAGGTGTATCTTAAGACTGGGGGCCTTCGAGATTTTATTTATGGATGAAACACCTCCGAAGGTAGCGATAGATGAGGCTATTGAACTTGGCAAGAAATATGGCGCCGAGGAATCAGGGGCCTTTATAAATGGCATTCTTGATAATATATTCATTTCGATCAGGGATATAAAAACGACATGAGACTGGATCTGCGATTTTTAAATCGTCCTCTTGGAGATATCTGGTGTCAGGCTGTTGTCGTTTTTGTTATTCAAAAATCAAGTATGACCAGTGATGTCCTTTTTCATCTGAACGAGAAAATGGGAGGATCTCTGGTTGATATCCTCAATAAGGGTTTATGGACCGGAGATAGGGGTGAAAATTTTCTTTTCGCGACCCAGGACGCTATCAAGGCGGGCAAATTATTATTGCGCGGTCTTGGCACTGAAGAGTCATTCGGGATTGAGGTCCTGAAAAAAGAGGCCTCTGAAACAGGCGCCATTCTCGATAAAATAAATATAAATGAATTCGGCATACACATATCCAAATCTGAGGGCAGAGAAAATGAATATGGATCTTTTCTCGAAACAGCAGCAACCAGCCTTGTCGAGACATTTTATAATACCCATAGAGATGATCCCGATTATCTGTTGAAGCTTTTTTTCTCAATAGGGAAGGATTTTATGCATGACCTTGATCCGGTCGTAAGCAGGTTAAAGGGAAGTTTCGGACCTCTATTGGAGTTCTCAATCATCACAGACAGACAGTCAAAAATGGGTTTGGAGGTTATTTAAGTAAATGAAGTACGATCCACAGGAAATTGAAAAAAAATGGCAGGAATCCTGGAAAAATGAAGGTCTATTTCGGGCGACTGAAGATCCTGAAAAAGCAAAATATTACCTCCTGGAGATGTTCCCTTATCCCTCTGGAAAGATCCATATGGGACATGTCAGGAACTATACTATCGGCGATGTTGTTGCACGATATAAAAGGATGCAGGGAAAAAATGTACTTCATCCCATGGGATGGGATGCCTTCGGACTTCCAGCTGAAAACGCCGCCATTGACAATAATACACATCCACATAAGTGGACTTACACGAACATCGATAACATGAAATTGCAGCTCAAGAGGATGGGCTTCAGTTATGACTGGGACAGGGAGATAGCCACATGCGACCCTGAATATTACAGATGGGAACAGCTTGTTTTTATTAAAATGTATGAGAAAGGGCTTGCCTACAAAAAGAGAACCTTTGTCAACTGGTGCGAGAGTTGTCAGACCGTCCTTGCAAAGGAGCAGGTTGAAAACGGCTGCTGCTGGAGACATACGGAAGAGGAGGTTGTCCTGAAGGAGATGGATAGCTGGTATTTCAAGATCACCGATTACGCTGAAGAAATACTTGATGCATGTGATGAGCTGAAGGGATGGCCTGAGAGGGTCATAACCATGCAGAAGAACTGGATAGGAAAGAGCTATGGCTCCATCATCAAGTTTCCTCTCGCGGATTCTAATGATGTGATTGACGTCTATACAACAAGACCTGACACCCTGTTCGGCGCTACATTCATGTGCTTTGCACCGGAACATCCCATGCTGAAGGATATGGTAAAGGGCCTTTCCCAGGAAAAGGATGTCCTTTCTTTTATAGAGCGCACCATGAAGATGGACAGTTTTATCCGCACATCGGATTTTACAGCAAAGGAAGGAATATTTACCGGCAGATATTGTGTTAATCCGGTAACGAATCAAAAGATGCCTATCTATGTGGCCAATTTTGTCCTGTTTGATTACGGTACAGGGGCGATCATGTCGGTGCCAACCCACGACCAGAGGGACTTTGAGTTTGCTAAAAAATTTAGCATACCTCTCATACTTGTTATAAAACCGAAAGATAAAGAGATAACCGCTGAAGGGATGACTGAGGCCTATGAGGGCGAAGGCATCCTTGTTAACTCTGGGATCTTTAACAGCAAGGGAAACATTGAGGCCAAGGATGCTATTACGGAGTATTTGAGTTCCAAAGGGATAGGGTATAAGACGGTCAATTTCAAGATAAGGGACTGGAATATCTCCAGACAGAGATACTGGGGGGCTCCGATCCCTATAATCTACTGCGATAAATGTGGCACTGTCCCTGTGGATGAAAAGGATCTTCCTGTAAGGCTTCCCGTTGATCTTAACCTGAGGCAGGGCGGAGGATCCCCCCTTTCTTTTGAATCCTCCTTTTATGAGACTGAATGCCCAAAATGCAAAGGAAAGGCAAGACGCGAGACGGATACCATGGATACTTTCGTAGAATCCTCATGGTATTTTAACAGATATGCCTGTCCTGATTTTCAAGAAGGCCCACTGGATAAAAAGAAAGTGGATTACTGGATGCCAGTGGATCAATACATCGGCGGCATAGAGCATGCCATACTCCATCTCCTGTACTCGCGTTTCTATACAAGGGTGCTCAAGGAACTGGGTTATATTGATTTCAAGGAACCCTTTATGAACCTCCTGACTCAGGGTATGGTATGCAAGGAGACGCAGACCTGTAAGACACACGGCTACCTGTTTCCAACAGAGGTAAAGGAAGGCAAATGTATAAAATGCGGGGAACCCATAATCACGGGGAGCATCGTCAAGATGTCCAAGTCCAAGAAGAACGTGGTTGATCCCAATGACCTGGTGGAGTGTTATGGGGCAGACACGGTCCGTATCTTCTGCTTGTTTGCGTCTCCGCCCGAAAAGGACCTGGAATGGAACGATCAGGGAGTTGATGGGGCCTTCAGGTTTCTGAATCGTGTATGGCGGCTTCTCGATGACAATCTTCAGGATATATCAAATGCAAAGTCTTTTTCAGGGGCAGAGCACCTCCTTATGGGGGATCTCAAGGATCTTCACAGAAAAACACATGAGACTATAAAAAAGGTGACTGTTGATATTGAAGACCGCTTCCATTTCAACACCGCCATAAGCGCCATTATGGAACTGGTCAATGAGGTATATAAATGTCTTAACAGCCTTGCTATAAAGGATGATCTTTTATTATGGCCGGTGATAAGAGAGTCCATAGAAGCAACAGTGCTCCTTCTTTCGCCGATTGTACCCCATATTGCTGAAGAGATGTATCGGATACTCGGTCATGAGGAACTGCTGCTTGATGTCTCATGGCCGACCTACAGGGAAGAGGCGCTTGAGGTGGAAAAGCGGACCATCGTCATACAGATAAACGGCAAGGTGAGGAGCAGGATTGATGTGTCTGCCTCATTCACGGAAGATGAGATTAAAAAAGCCGCACTTGAGGATGATAAGGTTATGCAACTACTGGCAAACAAAGAGATTAAAAAGATGATCGTCGTCAAACAAAAATTAATCAATGTGGTTGTGTAAAATGGTTGAGCAGGTAAAGGGGGTTTTTATATTATTTATTTTTATTATCCTTTTAGCTGTTTTCGCAGGTTGCGGATATAGTCTCAGGGCAAATGGCAAGATCCTGGGAATTGCCATTGACAGTCTGGCGATACCTCTTTTTGAAAGCACATCAACGGAGAGGGGTTTTGAGGCCGAGTTCACAGAGGTGATACGCAATGAGTTTATAAGTCATGCCAAATTTCCTATAGTCTCAAGCGATCAGGCAGGGGCAGTCCTCTCAGGCAGGATATACGATATTGATACCCAGCCGATGAACTACAATACGGTTACGCAATCTGTTGGAGGCAGGATGGTCTCCTATGAGACGGACGGAAGCAGAAAATTGATTGTCAGACTGGAGATCACGATGACGGACAGGACTTCAGGAAAAATTATTTGGCATGATGGTTCGATGGAGGAAGAATCCAATTTCCAAACAAGTTCCGATCCCCTTAAAAACCGTTATAATAAAGAGCAGGCCATAAAATATATTGCAGGACTTATGGCAAAAAGAATCTACCTAAATACAATGGAAAGGTTTTAATGGCCGCCGATCTACAGCCTGACGATGTTCTAAGTTCCCTCAATAAGGGTGAACTCTCGCCCTTTTACCTGTTTTTTGGGCCTGACGAATTCATGATGGAAATGCTCATTTCCAGAATAAGGGAGAAATTTATCCCTGAATCTGCCAGGGATTTCAACCTTGAAATCTGTTATGGCGGGGAGATAGATGCATCTGAGATAGTAAACAAGGCCCAGACAATCCCATTCATAGCCAAGAACCGCCTCATTATCGTCAGAAGGACAGAAGAATTCAAGGCTGATCAGCTTGAAAAATTTTTAACATATCTTGATAATCCTGTCACATCCACTTGTCTTATATTCTTATCTTTAAAAACTGATTTTAAAAAAAAATTCTATAAAAAAATCAGATCCGCTGGTCTTGCTGTTGAGTTCAAAGAATTGAAAAACAATCAGGTAGCGCCATGGATAAAGAAAATGTCCAGAGAACTTGGACTTAATATGGGTGGTCAGGCATGTGTATATCTCCAGAATATGGTAGGAGATAGATTAAGAGACCTGTACTCGGAGTTGATAAAATTGCAGACAAGATATGGTAAAGTTGAGATAAGCGATAATAAAATTAATGAATTGGCTATTCATGGACGAATATATAATATATTTGAATTAATGGATGCCCTTTCAATAAAAGATAAGGGCAAATCCTTATCGGTTTTAAATAGATTTTTAGAAGAGGAAGATAAAAAAAGCGCCCCATTTCAGATAATAGGGATGCTTAATAGACAGATCGGGCTCCTGTGGAAAACGAAGATGATTATAGAAAACGGCGGGAAATCAGACGATGTGGTATCGAAGCTCGGACTTGCTCCTTTTTCAGCCGGGAATTTTATAAAACAAACAAGGCATTGGTCTATTGAGGAACTGGAAAAAGGAATTTCTCTCCTCTACCGGGCCGATCAACTTCTTAAAATGGGTTCGCGGCCCGGTCCGGTATTGGAGAGTCTTGTCCTTTCGCTTTGTGGTCAGGATGCCGCTATTTGATTTATCTGTAGCGCCAGACGGGAGATCTTACGGGAAGCCTTCTTTTTGTGAATAGCGCCCTTGGAAGCAGTTTTCTGGAGAACGGAAACAGCCTTTTTAAGACTTTCTTTTGCCTGGTCTTTGGAGCCGTCTTCTATAGTGGACCGGACTTCCTTAACCACGTTTTTTACGCGTGTTTTGTAACCTGTGTTTATTGACCTTTTTACTTCACTTTGTCTGGCCCTTTTAAGGGCTGATTTATGATTTGCCAAATTCAAGACTCCTATATTTAAATGTATTTAAGTTGTAATAGATAGATTAAATGATTTTCCTTGTCAAGATAAAAAGTTTATGATCATATTTAAAGAATAGTTATGCAATAAAGTTTAAGTAGTCAAGCTGGTAAATCGGCAATGATCTGAAACTGGGTTTGATTTATTTAGTTTGCCACAGGTCGGTTTCAAGAGATACAAGATGCATATGAAAATATCAGGAAAGAGCGCTTTTTAAAAATTTTAATGACAACTGTGCAATCTTCCCCAAAAAAGGACCGCGAATGGCATGATGCCAGGAAAGAGTTCTTTAGGATTATTATTATTCCGATTTTAGAGATGGAAATTAAATTTTCTATGAATCTTGTCAGTCTTCTTTAGCCTGTTGTATTTTAATTATTATGGAGGATTTTTAGCATGATTTCATTAATTTTTATCATAGTAATAACCGGGACAAGTATTTTTATTACATATTCAATAAGCCCTGACATTTCATGGTTCGATTATTACAAAGGAGGGTTGATCGGCCTTTTGATAAGCGGAATTATCCTTAAGTTATGGAATAAGAAACAAGTAAATAAGGATGAGAAGAAAAAAACTCAGATTCCTTAAAAATCCGCCCTAATATATAACAATAACTCCCTCATGTGTCATTAATACCCTCGTCAAAAATCTAGCCCGGGTTATCCGCTTATCATTTCACGTTATTTAATGCATGCCATTTAAACAAGAATATCAGCAAGATATTAAACATGAATTGAAATATTACGAGTGTATTACGGTATACATCCACAACCCCGGGATCTATTTATCCAATATTAAGCCTATTTTCATGAAGGCTGCGATAAAATATTATCATATAAACGCTATATATAGATTTTTTTAACTTGACATGCCCCTATATGTTGGGTAATCTAAGCATGGTTCGTAAATTGAGGCAGGGCATAGGCCTGTCTTTTGATTTATGAAAGGCATCTCAATATAGGCATAAACATGACCTATCAACGTTATATACCAATTCCGGTGGATCTAGAATTGGTAATCTTAGCTAAGTAATTATGTTTAAAATAAAATTTAATGAATCATTGTTTCCGAGCATATCGGGCTACATTACTGTTTATATTTGTAGATAGCGTGTCGTACATTTGATATTCATTATTTTGAATTTTCTTGTTCAGCATTAATTCCTGATTAAATCAGTTCATTAGTAACCATAATGATGCGGATTAGTTTTAATCCCCACGAGAATTGCACTCACTGACAGTTAATCTTAAGTTTCACAAGAATAATATTAATCAACCTTATTTATCAGGGGCTTTGAGGTAGCGTAAATGTTTGAGAAAATTAAAAAACGTGATGGCAGGATTGTTCTGTTTAATTCATCAAAGATAACATCAGCCGTGGCTAAAGCGGGAAATGCCACTGGAGAATTTAATGAAAGAGAGGCAAGAAAACTTACACTCAGGATATTAACGCTTGCCCATGACATGCATCTAAGCCCTCTGCCGGATGTCGAGGAGATACAGGATATTGTTGAAAGGGTGCTTCTTGATTCGCCATTTTATAAGAGCGCCAAGGCATATATAATCTATAGGGAACAGCATGCCCAGATAAGGGCTATTTCAACTAATGCAAATATCGATCTGGTTGAGCATTATATTCAGAAGCTCGACTGGAAAATAAAAGAAAACAGTAACATGTGTTTTTCACTCCAGGGTCTCAATAACTATATTTCATCGGATATTACCAGTGAATACTGGCTCAACAGGATATATCCCCCAGAGATAAGGGACGCCCACAAAAACGGAGATTTCCATATCCATGATCTCAGTCTTCTTTCTGTATATTGTGTTGGATGGGACTTGAAAGATTTGCTCATTAACGGTTTCAAAGGCGTTGAAGGCAAGGTCGAGAGCGGGCCTCCGAAACATCTTAGATCGGCGTTAGGCCAGGTAGTAAACTTTTTTTATACCCTCCAGGGCGAGGCCGCAGGGGCTCAGGCATTATCCAATTTTGATACATTACTAGCGCCATTTATACGCTTTGATAATCTGGAATATAAGGACGTAAAGCAGGCCCTTCAGGAATTCGTCTTCAATATTAATATACCGACAAGGGTCGGGTTCCAGACACCGTTCACAAACGTCACCCTTGATCTCTATGTTCCGTCCATTTTAAAGGATGTCCAGGTTATTGCAGGCGGTAAGGAGCGCAAGGAAAAATATTCCGAATTTCAAAAAGAGATGAATATGTTCAACACCGCCTTTGCCGAGGTAATGATGGAAGGTGACGCAAGGGGCAGGGTTTTCACATTTCCGATCCCGACATATAATATCACATCGGATTTTGACTGGGATAATCCGAATATCGAGCCGATCTGGAAAATGACCGGGAAATACGGCATTCCATATTTTTCAAATTTTGTAAATTCAGACATGTCTCCAGAAGATACCAGGTCAATGTGCTGCCGTCTTCGTCTGGATAATCGTGAATTATTAAAGAGGGGAGGGGGTCTTTTTGGCGCTAATCCCCTTACCGGATCCATAGGGGTAGTAACAATCAACCTCCCCAGAATAGGCTATTTCGCCAAAGATGAGGAAGATTTTTTTGAAATCCTGAAAAAGATGGTGGAACTGGCCAAGGATAGTCTGGTAATTAAAAGGAAGGTGCTTGAAAGATTCACGGAAAAGGACCTTTATCCCTATTCAAAGTTTTACTTAAGAGAGATCAAAAACGGATCAGGGTGCTACTGGAAAAACCATTTCTCTACTATCGGCATTATCGGCATGAATGAGGCATGTCTTAACTTCCTGGGAAGTAACATCGCCAGTGATGAAGGCAAAAAATTCTCCCTCAGGGTTATGGATTATCTGAGAAAAATAATTGCGGAGAAACAGGAAGAGACAGGGGATATATATAATCTAGAGGCAACCCCTGCCGAAGGCACCTCCTATCGTCTGGCAATAATTGATAAGGAAAAGTATCCTGAAATAATTTGCGCTAATGAGGATGAATTCAGAAAAGGCGCTGATCCGTTCTATACTAATTCTACTCAACTGCCTGTGAATTACTCTGATGACATATTTGAGACCTTGACGCTTCAAGATGAACTACAGACCAAGTATACAGGCGGAACCGTAATGCATCTTTTTCTCGGGGAAAACATTAGTGATACCAGGGTTGTGAAAAATCTCATAAAGAAGATCGTAACCGGATTTCGTCTCCCTTATATAACCATCAGCCCGACCTTCAGCGTCTGTCCGTCACACGGATATCTGAGCGGCAAGCAGGAGAAATGTTCCATCTGTAATGAGGAGACAGAGGTTTATTCTAGGGTTGTAGGTTATTTAAGACCTGTTAAACAATGGAATAACGGGAAGCAGGCAGAGTTTGGTATGAGAAAGACCTTTAAAGTGGCATAGCACAGGTTATATATGCATTTCGGCGGGTTGAATAAGAGTTCACTTATCGATTATCCAGGGAAATTGAGTTGTGTGATATTCCTTTCAGGCTGCAATTTTGATTGTCCCTATTGCCATAATCCAGTCCTAGTGAACGGCAAGACCGAATGTCAGGATTTAATAAATAGTGAAAACCTTTATGATTTTCTTGATAGGAGAAGGGATTTTTTAGATGGCGTTGTCATTTCCGGTGGAGAACCGACACTTCAGAAGAATCTTTTCAGGCTTTGTGAGTCCATCAAAGGCTTGGGTTATTCCGTAAAACTTGACACAAACGGAAGCAGACCAGAGGAATTGAAAAGACTTATTGAATATGGGCTTGTCGATTATGTCGCAATGGATATTAAAACTGAACCCGTTCAATATAGCCGATTAATAAAGGAAGATTTTAATCCGGATGATCTTCTTTCAAGTATCCTGACAATCATGCAATCTGCTCCTGATTATGAGTTCCGAACAACATGCGTAAAAGGGTTTGTAGATGAACGGATTATTGAAAATATTGCTGTGCTTATCAAAGGCGCAAGATTATATGCCCTTCAATCATTCAATTGTACGAAAATCCTTCACCCCGAATTTTTTATGGATTCAGAGTTAGATTTCGGTCATGAGGGGATACATAAGCTGAAATCAATAGCGGAACCCTGGGTGGAAAAGTGCATAGTCCGCTGATATGAAAAAGGGGTCGCGGTGAATGCCGACTGTAAAATTTGAAGGACAGACCTTTAATGTGGATGAGGACGGATTTATTGATGACTTCAATAACTGGAATGAAGCCTGGGTACGATATGTAAAATTAGTTGAAGGCATAGAGGAGCTGACAGAAGAACATTGGCTGGTAATTAACGTATTGCAGGATTATTATAAAAAGAACGGCATCGCCCCAAGGATGGGCGCGCTAACAAGGGTCACAGGGTTTAAGCTGAAATATATCTATCAATTATTCCCATCAGGTCCGGGGAAGGGAGCCTGCAAGATGGCCGGGCTGCCAAAACCCACAGGCTGTGTATAATTCCCTTAAGTTACAGTCTCCTTACCCATGCAATTATTTCAGACATTAAAAAGACTCAACAGCCTTGATGAATATCACTGTGGCATCTTTTTGTCTTTTAATAATTTATACTGGATACTATCTACCAGAGCCTGCCAGGCTGCCTCAATAATATTCTCTGACACACCAACAGTAGACCATATCTCCTGTGAGTCCCCAGAATCGATTCTTACTCTTACCCTTGCCCCTGTACCTTCTGTTCCTTCTATTACCATAACCTTAAAGTCAACAAGCTTCATCTCTTTTATTTCAGGGAAAAAATTGGTAAGCGCCTTCCGCAGGGCATTATCCATTGCGTTAACAGGTCCATCGCCTTCCGCAGCGGTGATCTCATATTCATCGCCGACAGATACCTTGATGGTAGCCTGTGATGTAGTCGGTCCTGTCTGATCCTTTTCAATAGTCACACGAAGGGACTCAAGGGCAAAGGGTTCTTCAAATTGATTAGCAGCCTTTCTGATCAATAATTCCAGAGAGCCCTCCGCTGCCTCAAATTGATACCCCTTGTCCTCAAGAGTTTTGATTTCATTGACTATCTTTTTACTGTCATAACCGTTCAGACCCAGCTTTATATCCATTTCCCTGGTCTTATATTCGATATTGCTTTTGCCGGAAAGATCCGATACAAGGACCCTCCTTCTATTACCTACCAATTCAGGATCTATATGTTCATAGGCGGAAAAATTTTTTTGTATGGCGCTGACATGCACCCCAGCCTTGTGGGCAAAGGCGCTGCTGCCTGCAAAGGGTCTCTGATTCATAGGCGGAATATTAGCCACATTGCTTATATAACGTGAAAGTTCTGTCAAATGCCTGATCCTGTCATCTGTAAGACAGCTATATCCCATCTTCAATTGCAGATTGCCTATAACGGTTATAAGATCGACATTGCCGCACCTTTCTCCGTAACCGTTGATGGTCCCCTGCACCATGTAGGCACCTGCCAGGACCGCCTCAATGGAATTGGCAACAGCCATTCCGCAATCGTTATGAGGATGAATGCCTACAGGGATCATAGAAATTTTAGGCATGGCCTCATTCATGATTGATCTGACCTCATGAGGCAGGGTCCCGCCGTTTGTATCGCAAAGGACGACTATGTCAGCACCGCCGTTTATAGCGGCTTCAAGGGTCTTAAGTGCATATGAAGGATTCCGTTTATACCCGTCAAAGAAGTGTTCGGCATCATATATCACTTCCCTCCCTTTCTCTTTAAGATACCTGACAGTATCATCTATCATGGAAAGGTTTTCATCAAGCGTCACGCCAAGGATCTCGGTTGCATGGAGGTCCCAGCTCTTGCCGAAGATCGTTACTGCCTCTGTCTCTGCTGCAAGTATTGCGGTCAGACTCTCATCATCTTCAGGCGCAATGTTTGAACGTCTTGTACTGCCAAAGGCAGTCAACCTTGATGCATGAAAATTAATCTTTCTTGTCATCTCAAAAAATCTGGCGTCCTTGGGATTTGAGCCGGGCCATCCGCCCTCAATATATCCGATTCCCATTTCATCCAGCTTTTTTGCTATCCTAATCTTATCTTCAGCAGAGATATTAACATGCTCACCCTGGGTGCCGTCTCTGAGTGTTGTATCGTAAAGAACTATTTTGTTATACATTTTATTATATCCTTAAAATAAAAAGATCCGTTATCAAGCCTGATAACGGATCTTATGGGTGGTTTGGTTTAATCGAAGATTTCAGACTCGGTAAATAGGGTTCTCCGTTATGGGGTACAGCAACAGGGAGGAGACGGTAATCCCTGTTGCCCTGATAATTATTATGATATGAAGTAGAGGATTCATTATAGTAATTGACAATAAAAAGATTATTAATACATAAAAATTTTATAATAATGGTCTTTTCAAAGTTAATCCGGAAATAATCTGATATTAATATATTTAATGCGCAACTGATTGTCAACCTTTAACATTTGAGCTTATTAAAACCTGATTTTTTTTATTGACACCCTTGAAACCATTAGCAATAATAAAAACCAATTACCTAGCTAAACCTCCGGCGCAGCCGGGGATTTACCTAGGTAATTAATTTATCCATAATAGAATATAAAAGGAGAAATAAAAATGGAAACGAATTTGATTAAAGGTCTGTTTGATATTTCCGGTAAGGTCGCTATTGTGACCGGCGCAACCGGCGGTCTCGGTCATACAACCTCAAAGGCCCTTGCCCAGGCAGGCGCCAAGGTCATGCTAACAGGACGTAATGAAAAGGAACTTAAAGCACTTCTTGCAGAGATCGAAAAGGACGGCTGCACAGCTGCCTATTCTGTGGGCGATCCTACCATCCATGAAGATGTAAAAAAGGTAGTAAAGGCGACTGTCGATAAATTCGGCGGCATAGACATACTTGTCACCGCTGCAGGCTTCAATAAACCGGGACCGGTTGTCGACCAGCCGGTTGAGGAATGGGAAACGATCATGGACGCTAATGTGAAGGGAACATGGCTTTACCTCAAAGAGGTTGGAAAGGTCATGCTCGCTCAGAAAAGGGGCGGCAAGGTAGTCGTAGTGGGTTCCGTACGCGGAGAGTACGGCTTTACAAACCTTGGGGGCTATGCAACATCCAAGGGCGCGGTCCATATGCTTACAAAGACCATGGCATGGGAATGGGGCAAGGAAAAGATCAATGTCAATGCAATAGCACCCACGGTCTTCAGGACAAAACTGACACAGTGGATATTCGACAATCCGCAGGCACTGGCCGGTCTACTTCCCCAGATACCCATGGGAAGACTGGGCGAGCCGGAAGATTTTATTGGCGCAATCCTTTTCCTGTCTTCAAAGGCATCGGATTTCATGACCGGTGCAATTATACCCGTTGACGGTGGTTTCTTGGCGGGTTAATGTTTAGATGATAAGTGCCACAACATCAAGGACACCATGAAGCGCCAAGAGATCGTGGACAATATATGGTTTCAGGATATTATTAAGTTGTATTTTTTTTAATGAACACCTCTTGATATAGATTAATAGTGATTATAGGTGCTCATTGCTATACTGAATAAAGCTATTGATTCAATTATCAAAGATTATAATGTCCACGATATTGTGGCACTCATCATTTAGAGTTTAGAAATCTTCAAGCGGGTACGCTGCATTCATATCCTTCATGTACCCGCTCATAATATTTTTTGCCTCCATCGGGCCGATTCATACAGATATTCCAAACTGCCACACCTTCCGTTCATGTCATGATGAAAAATGTTAATCGCTACGGGTCTAATTCCCCGAAGCTTGCTTCGTAGATTTGAATTTGTTTTTTGATACCCCGTAGCTTGCTGCGGGGTAGTTCATGTGCGCCTGGCATGATGCAGACGCCGACCTTCCGGGAAGGAACCGGAAGTAAAACGCCCGCCGTTACCGGACGGAAGGGCAACGCCAAGAGGGCAAGGGCAGGCGCCAGAAATGGGCCGTCCGGAGGAAGCATGAGGCAGAACAAACAAAGGATTAGTAACCGAGTTCGAGGTACGAGAACTCGGTACTAATCCCAGGTTCAAGAAGCCGCGGAGTATAGGGGAAAAGGTTGAAGAGGCACAGGGCCAAAAGGAAG
>Ga0153915_10002467_pt1 | contig 16859 bp, 21 predicted proteins | sample Opewatmetagenome_2_FD_107003 | JGI IMG/M metagenome (GOLD analysis project Ga0153915, IMG submission 107003) | Freshwater wetland microbial communities from Ohio, USA - Open water 3 Core 3 Depth 3 metaG | ecosystem: Environmental > Aquatic > Freshwater > Wetlands | place: USA: Ohio, Lake Erie...
AGATCGGACAGAACACTTGCGCGTCGCTGACCTTGTTTTTCCAATCTCCGAACAGAATCTTAAAGTCAAACTGGCAGGCATCGGACGGGCATCTTCGATCAAAATAGCCATCATTATCGATGGGTATCTGAATGGGAACCGAGATAGCTCCTCCGTTCTGTTTTATCATTTCTAGTTCTCGAAGGATGTTATCGAACATTAGCGGTCCTCCGCTTGTAGCGCGCAGTGTCAACCCTTGCGGATACGGCATAACGGTATATGCACTTAAGACACACTTACCTGCTTAAATAAACAAATCACTGACGGTGTCGCTGGTAAGAACGGATTTGTGCCTGCACGCCAGTAACACGAAGTCGGAAGTTCACCAGCGTTTTGCTCACTCCGTACTGCTCGGCGATCGCCTCTATGCTGAGTGCTCCCCGCGCACACCGGGTGAGGGCATCTCGCGGCAAAAGAAGGCACCAAGCCAGCCAATTCGCCTCGTCTTCTTGCTTCTGATCGTAGCTGCGCATGACCAGAGTTCCGTCGTGCGACAGAATCACGGTCGCTGGTTTATGATCCAGGACCAGATGAGCAAGCTCATGCATTATGTCGCTCGCTTGGCGTCCCTTCGAGTGTGCCGGGTTGTAGATGACCAATCCACGATCTCGCTGATAAATGCTAACGGCCGACCAGCCAGATGGGTCGTGTTTAAGGAGTTGATCGAGCACTTCCTGGGGTAGGCCAGGGATCTCCTTGGGAGTGCACAACCGAACATCCAAATGTGTTGCAAGTAGCGCAGGTTCGAGGGGGGAATAAGCTTGAAGCCCGAAATCACGCCTGAAGTTTTGTGACGTCCGTTCCGCCCAGCTCTTAAACCCGCGCTCAAAATTCATTTTCAGCTCTCCGGTTCCGAGAGACCCGGTTGGGTTGACATGGCTATCAACACCATCTGAGCGAGGGCCTTAACCGTCTCAGGTTTTGGAGTCTGGTCAGCTTTGAAATGAGCTGCGATTGTTGAAATGGGCTGTTCCGTAGAGGCTACTTTTCGTAACCCGACATCAAATCCGAGGAATTCCGCAGGGTCCTTTTTGAGCCATCTGCATATCTTTCCGAAAGTTTCCACGTCCGGAATTCTGCCACTCTCCACCCTCATCAACGTTGCAGGCCCGATTTCTATCTCTTTGGCTGTTTCCCGTAATTTTCGGTGCCCTCTCTTTTCCCTCACGATTACGCCCAAGCTTTCGAGCGGTCGTTTTGGCATCGAACCTCCTTTTGCAAAACAGAAGTTGACAGATGAAACGTCTGTCTGTTTCAATAGTATCATCGCGGAACGGAACTACACCATCGAAACAAAGGGGTAGTTCCCGGAGACCGCGGTGTGCAATCGGGGTTTCGGAACTTGGGAGTGAGAATCCGAGGAGGGAGATCATGAAAAATGGCAAGGCTTTACTCATTTCATCCGGGGTTCTTCTGGTTGGCCTGTGGTTGGTGTCGCGTCCAGACTGTCGCCGAGGTTGCAAGAGCGTCGCGGAGCACCTTGTCGAGCATGGGCTCTCAGAATTTTTCGCGACTCTACTACCCTAAGCCGATGGGGCTGTAAGCAGCCGTCGTATATCTCGCTTTTGTCGGAAATGCGTCTTTGGAGATATGGAGGGTACGATGAGCAAGCAGTGCAATACAGGGCTTAACGAACGTTGCAGAGAAGAGGACGGAAGTATCCCTCGAAAACGCGGTGATACTCTTGTCGGAACGCTCCGTCAGGAGTACGGCGAAGATTTTGGGCCGGGTGCGAGGAGCGATATGCGGCTCGACACACTACTGGACCGCGCTGATTCCCACTCACTTAGCGAATACATCCGGCGCAGAAACAAGAGATAAGTCTTATGTTTCCCGAGACGGGCCGAAACTCACGATGGTCGGGCCACCAGGCCCACCTCTGCGAGAAGAAGCCTCTATGAATCCGGTTCCTGCGCGGGGATCCATTCTTCATAACCTCTACGGCCTGCAACCGCAGAAGATCGATTCAGCCTTTGAGGGCTTGCTGGACAAGGAAATCAATATTTCTAAGGCTCTTCGAACAAAAGCCTCCGAAAGCCAGAATCATCTTCGTGTTTTCCTAAGCAATGAGAATTCACGCGATAATTCCTTTCCAAGAGTTCTTTCTAACTGCGACCGTGACTTTCTCGGTGGTTCCTTTGCGCGTCACACAAAGACCTGGCCGCTCGATGACATTGACATCTACATTCCCCTTGATGGCGGCAGCCTGTTTTATCTGAGCGAAGGACGACGGCTGCCCTACACCGTTCAGTCAGATGGAACTATCTTCTTCAATCCGCTCCTTTCCAGCAGATGGACGGATGGGAATTATGTATCGTCATCGAAATTGATCGCCGAGTTCGCTAGTGTATTGCGGCGGCACTATCCGCGGGAAACCGAAGTCTACCCGAATGGGACATGCGTTAGCGTGCGAATGTCTCACGGTGAAACCCAGAGCAGTGATGGCTTGGGGTACGACGTTGTACCTTGTTTTTCGCTAAAGCCCGATGATGCTAACGAACTGGAGTTCTATCTCATGCCTAATGGTTTTAATGGCTGGATGAGGACCAGCCCTAGACTGGACACGTGCGTTGCAAATCTGCTGCAAGACTTTAATGGAAAGCTTTATCGAAAAGTCGTAAAGCTGATCAAGTACTGGAACCAGATTCGGTTCGGTGCAGCCTTCTCGTCCTACTATCTCGAACTTGCTATTTCTCGGGTTTTCTGGGCACGCAGGAGTGCAAGCCAGCCGATCTCTTCTGTCTCCGAGGGTCTAGCGATTGGATTCGAGGCTGTGCAAAATGCTTACAGTGGTGGCAATCAAACATCCTGGATTTCTCAGGCACCTCCGGTGATGAAACCGAGTTTGTCGGGCTTTCAGACCCTGACTTTGGCGGCCACGCAAATGAGAACTGCGTTGGCTTGGAGCGACGAACGGACCGGTCGAGAAGCCGAGGCGCGACAACATTGGTCTCAAGTATTCGGAAGATCGCTTTAGAGAATCGTGCTACGTGTAATTCATGAGCGTCTCAGAAGCTTTTGCAAAACTAATCGACCGATTCCAGCCTACGTCTGTTGAACTCCAATCAGCAGAACGACACGCGAGCCAGATCAAGACCCGCCTGTCGCAGTCGTTCACACTCAGAAAACTCCTTGTGGCTGGCAGCTATGCGCGCCAGACCTACATTCACAATTCGAGTGACGTTGATCTCTTTGCGGTGTTCGCACGTGACGATCTGCGGAAGGGAGGACATTACGTAAGCTCGGCGACGGCGCTCGGCAAGCTCAAGCGTGAGTTGGAGGGGAGATATCCCAGCACATCCGTCTATAAAGATATTCACGCAATCGTTGTTTGTTTCTCTGATGGCAGTCGCATCGACGTAGTCCCTCTCATTTTCCAAGAAATGACCTCGTCTAATTGGCCGCTCTATCGGATGCCTGATGGATCACACGATTGGATGGGAACCAGCCCCGAGCTTCACTCGCAATACATCAAAAACGCAGACGAAAAGAGTCGCGGTAAGCTGAGGCGGACAGCCCAAATAATAAAGTTTTGGCGTGAATGCCGCACCCCAAGGGTCCCGTTGTCGTCCTTTCATATCGAAATGTTGTTGGCATCTTTTGGTATTTGTGAAGGCATAAAAAGCTACGCTGAGTGCGTGACAGAAGCGCTACAGCTACTTGCCGAAAGGGACTGTCACGCCTTGCGTGACCCTCTGCAAGTTTGCGGCAACATAGAAGCTACGAAAAGCATTCTTCAACGAGATACCACCCTTCGCAGTATTATTCATTCACGCAGCCATGCGAAAGATGCGCTCTACGCCGAGAGGCATGGAGACATTCCCGAAGCTAAAAGACAGTGGAACATAGTCTTCTGTAACCAATTTCCACGATAGTACTAAGGGGGACGGATGAGTGGCAGGTCCGACATTTCCGTTTCAGAGAATTCTGATCCGCAATTGTCTCGTCTGGCCGCCGCCAGCGCTGTTTATGGTCGTGGCAAGCAAATTTTAGGACTTCAAATAGCTCTTACTGTGCTTGGAGGGTTCGTCTCTTCCATCACCGCTGCTGTGCTACCGCAGTCGAAAGTCTGGGTGGTCTTCTATTCTTTTGTCGTGGCTTTACTGGATGGTGTGGTTCTGGAGAAACTTCAGTTGGAATCGCGGAAGAAAGGAGCACGAATTCAAGAATTGTTTGATTGTGAATTGTTTAGCATCCCGTGGCGAAATCTTGTCTCAGGCGACCAGCCTACACGCGAGTTCTTGACCGAAGAAGCCGACAAATACAAAAGAAAACATCGGGATCTAACCTCTCTTAGAAATTGGTATTCGCCTTCGGTTTCCAGACTTCCACTTCCGTTGGGTCGACTCATTTGCCAACGGACAAATGCCTGGTGGGATGCTGGCCTGCGGAAGCGCTACACTTCACTGCTAACAACTCTGTTATGGGGACTCTGTATTTTTGCCTTTGCTTTGGCACTCCACCGCGGAATGACCCTGGACAAATTCGTATTGACTGTCGTCGCACCTGTGACACCTGCTGCCCTTTGGGGTGTTCGAGAGATTCGAAAACACAGCTCCGCCACGCTGGAACTAGAGCATTTGCAAGGGCAGATTGATAAACAATGGCAGTCCGCGTTAGATGGGACTTTGGCAGGGGATGACCTTGTGCGAGCAAGCATTTCTATCCAAGAACAGCTTTTCTACTTCCGCTCCAAGAATCCGTTCGTTTTCAATTGGGTTTATCGACTGCTGCGGAGCCGGCAAGAAAACACGATGCATCAAATTGCTGAACAACTTGTGGCTGAAGCAGAGCGCGTGCATTCGTAACTGTCCTCAACTTGCAAGACAGTGCGGCAGGAAGAGAAACCGGCGGTCCGGGATTCTGTATGGGGGCATACGGAACGCCGAGTTTGCACTGTAAGATCACTTGACGTGGCACCCTAGAGGGTATTATTATTACCCATCATGAGTACACCTTCCACTGCTACGCAGCTTGGCTTTACTCCCTTTTCCGACCCGAGAACGGTCGTCACCTATCTCCGGCCCACGCTGGAACGGTTGGCATCATTTTTCACCGCTGGTTGCGATCTCACGGCCCGTTATTTTGAAACCCGTAGCTGGACTTTCGACGCCAACCTTTTCGCTTACCTCGTTCGCAAAGAAGTGTTCCAAGCGTTGAAAGCCTCGGGAGATGATGTCGAGGAGGAGCTTGAAATTGCGGACATGCCTCTCTGTGGCCTGTTGCTAAAAAAGAATTTGGTTCATCTCCGGATTCGAAAAAGCAAGGATACGGAGGTTCCTCTTGCAGACAGTGAGCAATTGCTTGCGTTCTATAATTGGAATCTCTTTGCTTTTTCGAACTCTACGACCACAAAGGAAGTGATACCTCTTCACCTCGTGCTTCTCTGGGATGCTGACTCCGATCGTAGGTTAAGGGGTTTCTGGCTAGTTTGCATTGAAGGCCAAGGAAAGCACGTGAAATGGCATTGGCGGGAACCGATACAACTCAGCGGAGTGCCGCAGATTGACCATGGTCAGGAATACAGACGAGCGTTTGAGGCGGAGAACTCCGACCTGCCGATCACAGCTCGTGATAACGAACAGAAGAAAGTTGCCACCGCTACAGACAAGAAACTCGGAAAATGAACCGGACTTTCGATTTTTGCAATGCTCGAATTGTCAATGGAGAGCGTGTCCGTCAGGCTCGTGAGATGGCTGGTTTAACGCAATCCGATCTTGCTGAGAACACTTGCGTTAGCCAAGCGATGATTGCGCACATCGAAAAAGGATTAAAGCAGCCGTCGGGCGAGTTGGCTGAAGCGATTGCTCGCGAAACAATGGTGCTGACTGAGTTTCTGTATCGCCCAACTGGGCCTTTTCTTCCCGAAGGTTCCTTGCTGTTTCGCGCCCGCGCAAGTGTATCCGCCAAGAAACTGTCCCAGACTCACGCGCTGGCCGAGCGCGTCTTTGAAATGTTTACAGAAATGGCCGGTAAGTTTAATTTACCACCAGTGAAAATTCGACCGGTCCAAGGCCGACCGGGCTCTGCGGCAATCGAGGCGCGCCGAATGCTCGGTTTGTCAGTCGATCGCCCCATTCCTCATCTCATTCGTGCTTTTGAACGTGCGGGCGGGGTGGTCATTACCATCCCTGAACTTGAGGGGCGTGAGGCGTTTGCAGTGTGGGCGTCTGATCATCCCGTCGTGGCTCTTGGACCCACCACGAGCGGGGACCGTCTGCGGTTCAGCATGGCACATGAAATCGGCCACCTGTTGATGCATCAAGCTCCGACGGCAAGAGCGCAGGCTGAGAATGATGCGCATACATTTGCAGCGGAACTATTGACGCCTCACGCTGCGATTGAAAAGGATTTCGCTCTTGGCTTGAGTATCGAGCGCCTTGGCCGTCTCAAACAAAAATGGGGTATTTCGATGGCGGCGCTTCTCCGGCGCGCAAAAGAACTTGGAGCCATCTCCCGTCGAAATTACGAGCGGTTTGTAAAGGAAATGGCCGCAATGGGGATGCGGACAAAAGAGCCTGACGAGTTTGCAATTCCCATTGAGAAACCGCGGGCTCTGCGGCAGATGGCAGAAGCCTTGTATGGCAAGGGCCTTAGATTCGATCATATTTCTAAGGACTTTGGATTGCCGTCTTCTTTCGTTGAGGAAGTCTTGCAAAGATATGCCAGTTCAGCGGAAGTCCATCAGCCCTCGAAGAATTTAAAAGTCGTCAACATAACATCACATCTGGAGATGCGAAAGGCGGATTAAAACAGTATTTGAACTGCGGCTCAAGTTGCTCTATAGCTTGTGTCACAAACTACAGATTCCGTTGCTGAGCTCCCTGGTGTAGTGTCGGGAATGTAAGAAAGCATGGCGTGGACGAGACAGTAGACGGTTTGAATCAATTTCCGCAATAAAAGAATTGTGACGTGGTTAAATGAGGAAGGAGCTATGAAAAGCGGACTGAATTCTCCATTCAAGGTTCGTTTGTTTAGCAAAAAGCCGTTGATTCAGGGGCAGCCTCCCCATCTCTGGAATATTGATCGAGAGACTAGAATCGAAAACCTGGATTCTGCCTCTCAAAAAGACATCAATGTGTCTTCTCGCAGCGTCCCGACCTTCGGAGAAGTAGATGTGGAGTTTTCTTCCCCTGATTGTTACACCTTTATCGTTCCTGTGAACGCACCAACCAGAGACCCTAGAGAGGTCCTCGACTTCACAGTGGAGGGAATGCCAGGAGTCGAAGTTCTTGAATACGCTCACACGGACGGAAATAAGATTAGCATTGGTTTCGAAACGCACTGCGAAGAAGCTGATGTAGCTCACCGGAGGTTTATCGAATGGATGGAAGGAATTAAGTCTCGTTTAGATATCATTCGTGCGAAGTTTGACTCCTATAACGAGTCTCTCCGAGAGGCCGCTAAAGACGCGGTGAACAAGAGAAGGGTTGAGCTGGAAAAAACCGCGGAGATTAAGAAAAAATTGCTAGCTCAAGCCTAGATGTCGACGGAGTGTAGGATTGTACCCGACATTTGAGAAGTTCCTTGAGCCGTACCTTACTGACGAGCGCAGCGAGCTGATAGCTCGGACACGATCGCTTTTCGCACGTTGGAGGCTTCGCTATAATTGTCGCATGCCGCTGTCAAAAAGTGCGATCCTGTTCGACCTAGACGAAACGCTGGTTTTGACCAGTGCACTCGAACCACTCCGCAAGCGGAGGAACTGGCCCAGGGTTTATGCCAACTTCTCACAAACCGAGCTTCCTCCCGCAACCCTGAATTTCATCGCCAAAGTGAAGGCTCTCACTGGCGTGGAAATCGGGGTGGTCACGAAGCTGGAGCCCGACTTCTACAAGTTCATCAACGATTTTATCCAATCGTTTGTTACCTATCGACAGCAACAGCCTTTCTCTCTATGGGCTGAAAAAGAGAATGAGTTTAGAGCCGCCTCGGACGCATTTGCGTTGATTTGTCGAATCCTCGCGACGGCCGAGCAGTTTAACTTTGACAAGCGGGCTGACACGTTGCGGGAGGTCCATCCACTGTCGCTTCAAGTCCACCTTGAGTCAGGGGTTGCAAACGGTGTGCTCGTTGTTAGGAGCGTAGACGAATGTGCCGAGGTCCTGCACAAGTTATTGACAAATTCTCTGGATTTCTTGATAGAGTTCGATACGAAGGAAGGATGCACGCTACTGAAGGAAAAAATCTCGCAATCTCCTTTCAGAGCGGTTAGCAACTATGAGAAAATGGCAAATTCGTTCTGGAACTTTTATCTTCTAGAGGACTTCAGAAACCAATGGAGGGGTGGTTCAACATGTCTGACGTAAACGTCAAGCTCGTCTCACAAGGAGAGCCCAAGCTTCAAGAATACAAGCCATCCTCATATCTATTGAACGTCGAAGTGCTCAATGATCTAAAGCATGCGATACAGGAGGCTAAGGACACAAAATCGTCGGCTGCGAAAGCGGATCAGAAGTAGTGATGTAGACGCCTGTGCACTGCTCCCCTCGGAACTGACGTCCCTCTTCTGTTGACGCCTAATTTTGCCCTGTTCCTCGCTAGGGGCTACAATTAAGTCACCCTAGAGTTTCCTGCCGCGTTTCAATCATCTGTTCCTGATATCATACGCCCGCCTGCGGATTCTCTACGGACCCATGACTTATCGCCTATGATTCGCGCCAACGAAGCCGACACCTGTCGCAAATACGTGCTCCCGAAGCTCTATGCGGCGGGTTGGGACGACGACCGTATAAGCGAACAGAAAACTTTTACCGACGGTCGCATTGTTGTTGCGGGCAACCGGACGATCCGCCGACCGCAGAAACGCGCGGACTATCTGCTCCGGTACCGTCCGGACTTTTCGATTGCCGTTGTGGAGGCAAAGGCCGCGTATAAAGATTCCGGCGATGGTCTCCAACAAGCGAAGGAGTACGCTCAAATCCTGGGCCTTAATTTCGCATATGCAACCAACGGCCACGGCATCGTTGAGCATGACTTCACGACCGGGCGCGACAACGACCTCAACGATTTTCCATCACCTGAAGCGCTCTGGGAGCGCCTCAAACAGGCGGAAAACATCCCGAGCCAGATCGTCGAGCGCCTCCTCACTCCGTACTACCACCTCTCCGGGAAATCTCCGCGCTACTACCAGGAGGTCGCGATTAACCGAGCGGTCCAGGCGATCCTGCAAGGGAAGCCCCGGATCCTCCTCACGCTCGCTACGGGCACCGGCAAGACCGTGGTCGCGTTTCAGATCTGCTGGAAGCTTTGGAGCACGCGGTGGAACCGGACAGGCGAACCGCAGCGCCGTCCGCGCATCCTCTATCTCGCCGACCGAAATATCCTGGTGGATGACCCAAAGGACAAGATTTTCGCGCCCTTCGGGGACGCACGCCATAAGATCGAAGGTGAGGCACTAAAAAGTCGCGAGATGTATTTTGCGACCTACCAGGCAATTGCGAGGGACGAGCGTCGCCCGGGCCTCTATCGCGAATATCCGAAGGACTTCTTCGACCTCATTATTGTGGACGAGTGCCACCGCGGCAGCGCTCGCGACGAATCGAACTGGCGCGATATCCTCGATTACTTTGCCCCCGCCTTTCAGATCGGTATGACCGCGACGCCCCTCCGCCAGGATAACCGCGACACGTATCGATACTTCGGAAATCCCATCTACACCTACAGTCTTCGGCAGGGTATCGATGACGGCTTTCTTGCGCCCTATCGGGTCCATCGGATCGTGACCAACGTGGACGCTACCGGCTGGCGGCCCACAAAGGGCCAGCTTGACCGCTACGGCAGAGAAATCCCCGACGCCGAATACGGCACGCCAGACTTCGAGCGAAAAGTCGCTCTCAAAGTTCGCACGGAGGCCATTGCCCGAAACCTGACGGAGTTTCTGAAAAATACAGATTCCTTCGCAAAGACCATCGTGTTCTGCGTTGACCAGGAACACGCGGAGGACATGCGAAAATCGTTGAACAATCTTAATACGGACATCGCAAAGAAATACCCCGAATACGTCGTCCGCGTGACAGCCGATGAAGGAAAAACAGGTCGCGGATACCTCGACCGCTTCATGGAGCTTGAGACGACGGTACCGGCGATTGTCACTACGTCGCAGCTCCTCACGACCGGTGTCGATGTGCAGACCTGCAAGAACATCGTCCTCGCGCGCCTTATCAACTCCATGACCGAATTCAAACAGATCATCGGTCGTGGTACCCGGGTGCGGGATGACTACGGCAAGCTCTTCTTCAACATTCTCGACTACACCGGCAGCGCCACGCGCCTGTTCGCCGATCCGGAGTTCGACGGCGAACCCGCGCTCATAACGGAAGAAGAAATGAACGAGTCCGGTGAGACGGTGAAGGAGGTGATCGAGAAACCGGAGGAAGTCATCTCCGACGCGCCTCTGCCCGAAGGACCGCCTGTCACAGAGACCGGACCAGAGGAGCCACGACGAAAGCTCTACGTGGACGAAGGATGGGTAGAGATCTCCGCGCACTTTGTGTACGAGCTCGATGCGGAAGGGAAGCAACTCCGGGTCGTCAAATTCACGGACTATACCGGGGAGAAGGTGCGGAGCATGTATCCGTCCGCTGCCGACCTCCGGTCAAAATGGTCGGACGCGGAGGAGCGCGGCGCGATCATTGAGTCGCTCAACGAGCGGGGCATCGCGCTCGAAGACCTCATTGCGGCTTCCAATCAACCTGACGCCGACCCATTCGACCTCCTCTGCCAAGTGGCGTATAGTGCGCCGGTACGGACGCGGAGGGAACGAGCCGACCGCCTCCGAAAAGAACAAAAGGCGTTTTTCGAGCGGTACAGTAAAGAAGCCCACGCGATCCTCGACGATATTTTGAACAAGTACGTGGAGTACGGAACGGCGCAATTCGCGATTCCGGACATCCTCAAGGTGCCGCCGATTTCGGAGCGGGGCACCGTGATGGATATTTCAAAGATGTTCGGTGGCGCGGAGAAACTGCGTGCTGCTGTGAACGAGTTACAAACCCTTCTTTATGCACCCTAACTAGACTCCTATGGCCCAAACAAAGAAACACAAGAAAGAGTTGTCCCAATCGACGGCGCAGCAGCTCGCCTCCATCGTCAAATCCTGCCGCGATATCATGCGGAAGGATAAGGGACTCAATGGCGATCTCGACCGTCTGCCCATGCTTACCTGGATCATGTTCTTGAAGTTCCTTGATGACATGGAAGAGATTCGGCAAGAGGAAGCCAAGCTCGCTGGCAAGCGCTTCCGTCCCGCTATCGAGCCACCATACCGCTGGCGCGACTGGGCCGCGAAGCCTGATGGCATCACCGGCCCCGAACTAATTGCCTTTGTAAACCAAGACGAAGCCGTGCGCCCCGATGGCAAGCGCGGCGAAGGTCTCTTTGCCTATCTTCGCTCGCTTCGCAGCGCAAACGGAGACCGCCGCGATGTGATTGCGAAGGTATTCCAGGGAACCATTAACCGGATGACGAACGGCTATCTTCTTCGGGATGTCATCAACAAGCTGAACGACATCCACTTCAATTCCAAAGACGAAATTCATACTCTGGGACTTCTGTACGAGTCCATGCTCCGCGAAATGCGCGACGCAGCGGGCGATTCCGGCGAATTCTACACTCCACGCCCCGTTGTTAAGTTCATTGTTTCCGTGATTGACCCGAAGTTCGGCGAGACAGTTCTCGACCCCGCGGCTGGGACCGGCGGATTTCTTGTTGAGTCGTTCGAACACTTAAGAAAACAGTGCAAGACGGCGGACCAGTTCGCGCGTCTTCAAAAGGAAACGCTTTTCGGGATAGAGCCAAAACCGCTCCCGTACCTTCTCTGCCAGATGAACCTGCTCCTCCACGGGCTCGAATACCCCGAGATCGACCCTGGAAACGCCCTTCGTTTTCCCTTGCGCGAAATTGGAGATAAGGACCGCGTCGACGTCATCATGACAAATCCGCCATTCGGCGGCGAAGAAGAGCGCGGGATCCTCTCGAACTTTCCCGAGGACAAGCAGACGGCGGAAACTGCCCTCCTCTTTCTGCAACTCATTATGCGAAAGCTACGCCGGCCCGTCGGCGGCGCAAAGCCCGGTCGCTGCGGCATGGTCGTTCCCAACGGCGTCCTTTTCGGCGACGGGGTCTGCGCGCGGATCAAGGAAGATCTCCTGAAGGAATTCAACCTCCACACAATCGTCCGCATGCCGAAAGGAGTGTTCTCCCCGTACGCAGATATTCCCACAAATCTTCTCTTCTTTGACCGCTCGGGGCAAACGAAGGACATCTGGTATTACGAGCATCCGCTTCCCCAAGGCAGAAAAACGTACACCAAGACCAACCCAATTCGCTTTGAGGAATTTGAGGCGTGCCTCGCCTGGTGGAGGAAGCGCGAGGAAAGCGACAAAGCCTGGAAAGCCCGCGTCGAGGAAGTCCTCAAATACGATGAGAAAGGCACCCTCATTTCGGTCAACCTCGACATCAAAAATCCCTGCGCGAAAGAGGACTTTGAGCACTTGCCGCCCGAAAAGTTAGTGGAAGATATTCTCGCGAAAGAACGACGCATCATAGAAGTTGTAGGAGAGATCAAAGAAACACTATCCCAGCATGACCTATAAGACCTATAGAATCCGAGATGTTTGCTCTGTAGTCCGGGGGGCCTTTCCCACCCTCAAGACGGAGCCCGGGGAATTCCCGCTTGTCGTCACGGCTGCATATCGGCGCACTGCGAGCACATACCAATTGGAGGGTCCCGCAGTTTGTATTCCGCTAATCTCGTCTACAGGCCACGGCGATGCCGCACTCCACAGGGTACATTATCAGGAGGGAAGATTTGCTTTGGCTAACTTGCTGGTTGCTCTTCTTCCGAAGGACCCGAATATTTATCTTGCAAAATACCTCTACTATTTGCTAATGGCAAAAAAGGATGAATACTTTGTGCCTCTAATGATTGGAACGGCGAATGTGTCTCTTAAAGAGCGCGATATTGCGGGGGTTGAAATCCCACTCCCACCTCTCGACGAACAACGCCGCATCGTCTCCCGCGTCGAGGAATTAGCCGCCAAGGTGGAGGAGGCTCGCCATCTGCGGCGAGGGACAATCGAAGAAGCGAAAGCAGTTCTCATAGCTGGGTGGCGCCAAGTGTTTGATGCTGCAAAGGCTCACGGTTGGCGCAGCTTATCTATTGAGGAATGCTGCGAGGCCATCATCGACTATCGAGGGAGGACGCCTCCGCTGGCAGAGGCGGGTATTCCTCACCTCACGAGCCGAAATATCAAAAGCGGGAGAATAGACTGGAATACAAACAAGTTCGTCGCGGAAGAAACGTATGAGAAGTACATGACGCGGGGAATCCCCAAGCCGGGTGACGTAATTTTCACGATGGAGGCCCCACTCGGAGATGCAGCCGTCGTGCCGGATCAGCGTCACTTTTCCCTGGCACAGCGAACTCTCTTGCTGCGGGGGCGGTCCGACGTCGTCGGAGGGGAATTTCTCGCAAGAGTGATAATGAGTCCGCAAGTGCACGAGGTAATCTACTCGCAGGCGACGGGAACGACCGTAAAAGGCATTGCGTCAAAGAGGCTTAAGCACATCCCACTTCCGATACCTCCGTTGGATGAGCAACGCCGCATCGTCGCCTACCTCGACGGCCTCCAAACCAAGGTGGGGAGGCTGAAGGAACTCCAATCGGAAACCGCCGTCGAACTAAACGCCCTCATGCCTTCGATACTATCAAAAGCCTTCAGCGGCGAACTCTAATAATAAAGTATGGCTGCAATCCCAAAACTCGACGAAACCCATCTTCAAGCTGTCTGCGACATTATCGGCGACACGTCAGAAGGGCTGACGGGCTCAGAGATTGGACGCTTGCTTTCCCAGTGTGGGATCAATGATCCCGAACCGACAATGACGAAACGGCATCGCCTCTTTATTGCTCTAAGCACAAAGCAAGACAAGGATGGCTGTGCCAACAATGTAGTGAACTTCGTCCAGACCGTTATGAATCCGGTGCGCTTTGTGAGGAACACGGCCGGATTTCATGAGCTTCGCAGGCAGCTAAATGAAGTGTGCGCCTTTGCTGGGCTGTATATTGGAGAGGACGGAAAGGCCCGGAGCATTGCTCCTGCAAGTACCCTTCCCGAAGCACAAGCAAGAGCCGGGCGCTTGCGCGCAGCGCTATTGCAGCGGAGTGTGCATCACGATGTATTCCGGTTTTGTCGTGCCGAACTCCTCCAAGACAACTACTTTCATGCCGTCTTTGAAGCGACCAAGAGCGTCGCGCAAAAGATTCGCGACAAAACCGGCCTGACTGGAGATGGGTCAGAAATCGTCGACAAAGCATTCGGTTTGAAAGCCCCCATGCTTGCGATCAACACATTGCGAACCGAAACGGAGCAATCGGAGCAAACTGGATTTGCGAATCTGGTGAAAGGGATGTTTGGCACTTTCCGCAATCCAACAGGGCACGCACCAAGGATCACCTGGAAAATGGAAGAACAGGACGCTCTTGATCTCTTGTCAATGGTTTCCTACATGCACCGCCGCCTTGACACAGCCGTGATGGTCCCGACCGTCAAACCGTAACCGCTCTCGAGGCGAGATACATAGCAGTTTTTGTTGAAACTCATGCACGACCCTTACGCACTCAAAATGTATATTGAGGGATCGGCGTACCGCAATCCAGGGCATGAGGAGGACTGGCAGGGATTGCTCAGTTTCCGGACAACCTCGATCGAGAACCTGAAATCATCTTTGAAGAGAGTTACGACCGAACTACCAATAACAGAATGGAGCTGCGGGCGTGCATTAGCGCGTTCAAGTACATACGTGAAAACGCAAAGTCTCTGAGTGTCTCCAGAGCAATAATCCTGACTGATTCCCAAGACGTGATTGAGAACCATAAGTTCGCGCCTTCTTGGAGAAAAAACGGTTGGAGAAACCGACATAATCGGCCCGTTGAGAATAAAGAACTCTGGCGGGAAGTTCTCTCACTAAGGTCAAAGGTTCCGGTGCGCGTAGACATCGAGTGGAACCTCGGGAAATCCACACCAATACTGAAAATAGTGGATAAGCTCGCGCCAGCCTACCTGTCCCGTGGATAACAACTCTCCAGTCCGCTGGGCGCGACTTCCATTCCACCAACGATGTCAGTCCATGTGTCTTGTCTCGTCGGCAGCCTTCGATTGCAATGATTGTCAGGCGCGGCTTCGGGCTGGGGGATTCTTTTCTGGAAAAGTGCTAAGACTCACCATTAAGAACTGAGGGTTTGGTGCGTGGGAGGCTTTCGATTTGGATGGAGAGTGCGGTACTCTAGGGCGTCCCGGACGGGGCTATCGGGGATTGTCCTGCCGGGCACGATTTTGTGCTTGACACGTACGACATACTGTCGCATATTTCCATGAAGAGATACTCGATATCTGGGGCAGCGAGGCTATTAGGAGTACATCGGGCGACCTTGCACAGGTGGATCGGCGAAGGGGTAATCCCGGAACCGATTGCCGAGGATATCGACGGTGCACGGCTTCGATACTGGAAAGCGGATGGCCTCGCCAAAGTGAAGGAGTACAAGGCGACGCATTATCAGAAGAAGCCTCGGAAGAAGACGGGGAAATTAAAGAAGAGCCAGTAATTAAACGGGACGCGCCCGTGCGATAACACGGGCGCGCCCCTGACCAAGGTCGCACGTCTGAGGTGCAACGATGGCTACCAGAGAAGGTAGCGGGTTCCCGTTTTTGGCGCAATCCGCATTGTTCCAGCACGGCACACCGCAGCAGTTCATCCCCTTGGGCATCCCTCCGCGCGGCGCCCATCCCCCGCCGCAAATCTGCGCAGTAGTCCTGTCAGGCTGATTTCCTCTCACTATTCGGGTCGGCAAACGGATCACTTGGGAGCCGTGTGTCCCGGCCCGCTGAATAACCGTTCAACCCGCGATCTACCCCTCGCGCAAACATACGAAAGGAGAATAGCGATGGGAAAAGCACATTTGTATGAGGCTCTGTATTTGGTGAATCAGGGGACCGATGAGGCCGTTCGCGGGCTGGCACGGCTGAGGAGGTCCACGGAATCCTTGGTCCCTATGGTGTTTCCGGGCCCTGTTTCCATTTATGCCAGAACGCAGGAAGGGAAACGATCATGACTAAAAAGCCGAAAGTCGTGCGGGTTGGAAGCACGGCTGTAACCCCGGTCAGCGCCAAGGAGCTAAAGGAACTCGGCGAGCGGGTAAAGCAGCGGTACGATGCGCTGCGCAGGAAGTACCCCGAAGTTCATGGCAAGGTCGTGGACTTCATCAGCCATTCCGTCGAAGACGGGACGCTGTACATCAGTGTCCGCTTCAAGGACAAGACGGAGTTCTCGCTCCGCTACGCCTGCCATATGTTCGTCGCCGGGGCCGACATCAGCGACGTGAAGACGGGAAACTTCGAGATCATTCGGGAATACATGAAGCCGATTCCAAGGTAGCAACGATGGGCATCTGGAAAGCAACAGTCACTATGCGCATTCGGCCAGATCTCCGAGTTGAACTGGTGGAGTTTGCTGCTCGCGAGCAACGTTCACTCGGCAACATCGGAGCGATTCTTTTGGAATGGGGCTACGAGCAGCTTAAAGCGGCTGGCTCGACGGAGCGCCTGCTGCGGAGGGGGATTCATTCCAAGGGGGCTACCCAGCAACGGGGTATGTCCCGGACAGTGAAAAGGGGGTGAGCCGTGGGTGAGTGGAAGGCACCGCTGAGTTTGCGGGTCCGCCAAGCGCTACGAGTTGAGATGGAGAGTTTCGCTGCGCGGGAAAGGCGCGCGCTCGGCAACCTTGGGGAGTTGCTGGTGGAATGGGGCTTCGAACAGCTC
>Ga0153915_10002468_pt1 | contig 16859 bp, 14 predicted proteins | sample Opewatmetagenome_2_FD_107003 | JGI IMG/M metagenome (GOLD analysis project Ga0153915, IMG submission 107003) | Freshwater wetland microbial communities from Ohio, USA - Open water 3 Core 3 Depth 3 metaG | ecosystem: Environmental > Aquatic > Freshwater > Wetlands | place: USA: Ohio, Lake Erie...
CGCGACGAGTTCGAACACGTGAGGGACCGGCGGCTTGGCCTGCTGCACCGCGAAGGCGAGCGAAAGGATCGCCACGACCACGGCGGCGTGGAGCAGCACCGAGAAGAGCAATGCACTGGGAACCCGCGCGACCATCGCTAGTCCGCCGCCTGAGTGTCGAACGTGATCTTGCTCAGGTTGTTTTTCTCGAGCAGGGCCATCAGGCGGATCACCTGCTGGTACTGCAAAGTCCCGTCGGCGCGGATGCGGATCACCGGCTGCTTCTGCCTAGCGCCGAGGCCGGCCACAAGGGTCTCAAGTTCCTTGTAGTTCACCTGCCGCGATCCGAAGTAGTACCGCCCGTCGTGGCTGATGGAGATCGGCTGGAAATCGTTGTCGCTCGCCTGCCGCGCCTGGTTGCGTTTGCCCTCGACCGGCAGGTTCACCGGGATCGTCTGCTCCTGCTGGATCAGCGGGGTGGCGATCATGAAGATGATCAGGAGCGTGAACCCGAGGTCGATCAGGTTCGTCACGTTCAGGTCCGCGATCGGGTGCGCCGTGCGCTGGCGCCGGAAGGTCCGTGCCATGGTCAGCTCCTCACATCTGCATCTCGAGCTCGATGCGATCCGCCAGGCTGCTGGCGTAGTTCTCCGTCTCGGTGATCAGCAGCTTGCTGCGCCCGAGGAGCACGTTGTAGCCGAACACCGAGGGGATCGCTACGATCAGGCCGGCGATCGTCGTGAGCAGCGCGGCCGATACGCCGGGGGCCAGCGTCTGGATGCTCGCCGTCTGCTGCACCGAGACCGAGCTGAACGCCTCCATGACGCCCCAGACCGTGCCGAGCAACCCGAGGAACGGAGCGCCCGAGACGATGCTGGCGAGGAAGATCATGCTCGATTCGTAGCGCAACGTCTGCTTCGCGAGTCCGCGCTGCAGCGCGTTCTCGGCGTGCTCGAGGCGCGCGCGGAGCGTGTCCTCGCCCTTCTCCTTGCCGATCGCGGCGGCGCGCCAGTAGGCCTCGATCGCGTCGGAGAAAAGCTCGGCGTAGGGAACGCCCTGCTGGTGCCGGAACGACTCGGGCAGGTTGAGGAGCGTGCGCTGCTCGCGGAGGCGCGCCTCGAAGTTGTGGTTGTTGCGGCTCATGCTCTTGAGCTCCATGTGCTTCCCGAACATGATCGTCCAGGCGATCAGGCTGAACACACCGAGGAGGACCGTGATGACCTGGCCGACGGGATCACAGCGCACGAAGAGCTGCCAAGGATTGGTGGTTGCGAGAATCGGAACCAGTGAAGCTGGCGAGAGCATGGTTGTTTCCGATTGATGGAGTCATCCGTCCGGCCGCGCAATGAAAATGGTCCGAATCTGTTTGCCGCGATCTGCGGCGCGTCGTCTCCTGAGTCCATTCCCCCGCCATGAACCTCCAGACGCGCACTCTTGAGGAACTTCGCACCCGCCGCACATCGATCTCCGGAAAGACCGCAGTCGTCGGGCTGGACGGCTTCGTCGACCGGATCGTCCACGTTGTCGGCGTCCGCCGGGGACCGGGCGAGGACTTCGAGTCGATGCCGACGATCGAGGCGTTCGGCCGGCGCGTCATCGAGGCCGCCGGCAGGAGCGCCAACATCGAGCTCTATCCCCGCATGGAGCGCGTCGGCGGCAACGGCCCGCTCATGGCGGGCGCGCTGTTGGCCGCCGGGCTGCGCGTGACCTGCATCGGCGCCTTCGGGGCCCCGGCGCTGCACCCCGCCTTTCAGGAATTGTCCAAGCGCGCGACGCTCGTCTCGCTCTGCGAGCCCGCCATGACCACGGCCATGGAATTCGGGGACGGCAAGGTGATGCTCGGCATGATGAAGAGCTTCGACGAGATCACCTACGCGCGCATCCTCGAGGTCATGGGCGAGGGAGCCCTATTCGATTGCCTCTCCCGCGCCGACCTGGTCGCGCTGACCAACTGGACCATGCTCCCGCACATGGCGGCGATCATCGAGGAGCTCGCGACCAGGGTCTTTCCGGTGCTTCCACCCCGCGAGCGCCTCTTCTTCTTCGATCTGGCCGATCCCGCCAAGCGCTCCCCCGGCGACCTGGCCCTCGTGTTGCGCGCCCTTCCGAAATTCCAGGCCTTCGGTCAGGTGACCCTCGGCCTCAACCTCAGCGAAGCCCTGCGGGTGTCGGCGGTCCTCGGGCTCGGCCCGGCGGCGGACGACGAACAGGGCCTGCGCGCGATGGCGCGGCGCATCCGCGAGCAGCTGGAGATCGCGACGGTGGTCGTGCACCCCGTGCGCTCCGCCGCCTGCGCCACCCGGGAGGACACCTGGTGGGTGCCGGGACCGTACGCGGAGAAGCCGCTGCTCACCACCGGAGCCGGCGACCAGTTCAACGGCGGTTTCATGACCGCCCAGCTCCTCGGGCTGAGCCTGGAGTCCTGCCTCGTAGCAGCGGTCGGCACCTCCGGTTTTTACGTGCGCACGGGGCGCAGCCCCACGCTTGGCGACCTCGAAAGCTTTCTCGCCCAATGGCACTGAACTGTTAGCCTGACTCATCCATGAAGAAGCCAACGAAGCCGGCAAAAACCGCCAAGCGGGTTTCCGCCTCCAAGCGCTCCCTGCGGGGCATCCTCATTTCGTTCGAGGGTTCCGAAGGCAGCGGGAAATCGACCCAGATCTCCCGTCTCGCCGCGCATCTCCAGGAGATCGGCCGCAAGGTCATCTCGACCCGTGAACCCGGCGGCACCGCCATCGGCGAGCAGATCCGGAACATCCTCGTCCACAATTCCGGCGGCGACGAGATGTGCGCCGAGACCGAGCTCCTCCTCTTCGCGGCCTCCCGCGCCCAGCTCGTGCGCGAGGTGATCGCCCCCAACCTCCTCAAGGGCGTGATCGTGCTTTGCGACCGCTACGTCGACTCGAGCACGGTCTACCAGGGCGTGGCCCGCAACCTCTCGCAGGACCCGGTCCAGCAGATCAACCACTTCGCCATCGGCAACGTGCTGCCCGACCTGACGATCGTCATCGACGTGCCAACCGACGTCAGCCTCTCGCGCATCCACCAGCGCGCGTCGGACCTGCCCGACCGCATGGAGCGCGAGAACATCAATTTCTTCCGCAAGGTGCGCGAGGGCTACCTCGTGCTCGCCCGCTCGCTCCCGGAGCGTTTCTTCGTTGTCGACGGCACGCTCCCCGAGAAGAAGATCGGTGAGCTCATCTGGGCTGAGGTTCAGAAGCGGATCCGTCCGTAAAGTCCGCCGGCGCCCCGGCGCCGCCACCGCCCATGCCCCAGGTATCCTGGCCCGAGCCGCTCGCCGGCACCCCGGCGATCGCCGTCTTTGAGAAGGCCCTCCAGCGCGACCGTCTCGCGCACAGCCTGCTTCTCCACGGTGACGACCTCGACACGCTTGCGCTCGTCGCCTGCGCGGTGGCCGACCGCCTCCTCAACGTGCCCGGCGCCGCGCGCCACTACCCTCCCGAACAGCACCCCGACTGCTTCATGCTGCGGCCCGCGGGCAAGATGCGCCAGATCGCCGCCGAGGCCACGCGCGACCTCATCGGCCGCCTCCAGATCTCGCCGACAATCGGCCGCCGCAAGGTCGCCATCATCCACGAGGCCGACCGGATGAACGTGGCCGCCGCGAATGTCTTTCTGAAGACTCTCGAGGAGCCGCCGGGGCTCACGACGCTGCTCCTCATCACCACGCGGCCCTACTCGCTCCTTCCGACCATCCGGAGCCGCTGCCTTCATTTCCGCTTTGCGATCTCGGCGGCTCCCCTGAACCACCCCGAACTCCCCGCCTGGAAAGCCGACTACGAGTCGTGGCTCGCGAAACTCGCCGACGGGGTGTCCGGCCCGGCCGCCGTCTCCGACCAGATCTTCGCGCTCTACGGGCTCGTGGTCCGGTTCAAGGCCATGCTCGACAGTGCCACCGAGGGCCAGTGGAACGCCCAGAAGCCGTCGCTCCCGCCCGATCTCGACGAGTCCGAGCAGATCGCGATCGAGACCGGAATCGCCAACGGAATCCGCCTGAAGCTATTTTCAGAGATCGAGCGCTCCACCCTCGCCTTTGCGCGGCCGCGGCTCGCCGTGGGCGACGGCGTGGTGCGGCGCGCCCTCACCTCCGCGATCGCCGAGCTCGAGCGCTCGGCCTCCCTCCTCCGCCTCAACTTCAACGAGTCCGCCGCCCTGGAGTCCTTTCTGCTGGCCTCCCTGCGGCTGTGGTCAAAACGTTAGATGCCGCGCCGCTCCAAGCTTTTGTCCGGCCCGCTCCTTGCCGCGGCATGCCTCGCCCTGGTCTCCTGCCGGGGCGGCGACGAGGACGCGCAGACCAAGGCGCACCCCGCTTTCGTCGAGCGCATCCAGCCCGCCGACTTCTCCGCCGTCGAGGCGCTGCTCCCCGAAAACCTCAGCAGGACCTGTGACATCGTCGTGATCTCGACGTCCGAAGGCAGGGCCGATGAGGCGATCGGGATCCGCCGGGCCGGGGACTCCTGCGGTATCGTCCTGGTGGCCGGCTCCTCCGGCTCGGGCGCGGCCGCGCGCGGCCCGGTCCGCATCGAGGTTCCCTTCGATCCCCGGAGCGCGGCCCAGCTCCGGCAGGCGTTCATGGTGAAGCTGCACCGCAACGTCTTTCTCAGCGATCACACGCGGAAGGCCTCGGAGTGCGCCAACGCCCACTGGATCCTCCTCCAGGGAGAACCGCCGATCGCGGCCCTGATCGACGCCGAGCGGGTGGCCGCGAGCTCCGACGGGGCCGCGTTCATGAAGGCCCTCGTCGACGCTCTCTTCCGCTATGCGACCTGCGAGCCCGAGGAGCGCGGCAAGCTGCTCCTGGCGATCGACCGGGCCTCGATCCGGGTCAACCTCGAGGAGACGGCCCGGCGGTAGGCGCCCCTGCGGCGACAAGCCGCACGAATTCTTCGCGCGCTTCCAGGTGGGGGTTGTGGCCCGCCCCGGGAATCACGGCGATTGCCGCCCGGGGAAAATGGCGCCGGATCAGCTCGTGATCCTCGGGGTCGACGAACCGCGACTTCCCGCCGAGGACGAACAGCGCCGGCCCCTCGAACCGGTCCTGCGCGCCGAGCGGATTCGCCACGAGCGCAGCCTGCGCCGCCGCGAGCGCGGGCAGGTTCACGATCCACCGCCATTGCCCGTTCTCATCGCGCTCGAGGTTCGTCGCGAGGAATTTCCGCATCGCCCAGCTTTCGACCCGCGACTCGAACCGCAGCTCGGCCTCCGCCCTCGATCGCAGCCCGTCGAGGCGGAGCTCCCGCATCGCGGCGATCTCGGCGCGTTGGGCGCGTCCCGGGTAGTCCTTCGGGGCGATGTCCACCACGACGAGCCGCTCCACGCGCGCCGGTTCGCGGCAGGCGAACCACATGGCGACCTTGCCGCCGAGGCTGTGACCCAGCAGCGAGGCCCTCGCCATCCCGCGGGCGGCCATCCACTCGAGCACGTCTCCCGCGAGCGTCGGATAGTCCATCTCCGGAGCATGGGGCGACCGCCCGTGGTTGCGCAGATCGAGCGCCCAGACGTGGTAATGCTCCGCCAGCCCCGCGCCGGCCGTCTGCCAGTTGCGCGACGAGCCGAGGAAACCGTGGAGGAGAATCAGCGGCGGGCGGCCCGCGCCGCCCAGTTCGCGATGGTGGAGCACGCGGCGATCCTTGCCGGCCCGCCCTTGCCTGCGCGAGGACAAACCGCGCCAGAACCTTGGCTTGCACTGCCCCGCCGCCCGCGGCTCACTAGGCGGTCCCTGCCCCTTTTCGATGACGCCGATGATGCAGCAGTACACTGAGGTGAAGCGCGGCCTTCCGGCCGGCACCCTGCTGCTTTTCCGGCTCGGCGACTTCTTCGAGATGTTCAACGAGGACGCGGCCGAGGGCTCGCGGCTGCTCGGCCTCACCCTCACGAAGCGCCAGGACGCGCCGATGGCGGGCATCCCCTATCACGCGCTCGACACGTACGTGAACAAGCTCCTCGCCGCCGGACGCAAGGTGGCGGTCTGCGACCAGCTCGAGCCCCCCAAGCCCGGGAAGCTCGTCCGCCGCTCGCTCGTGCGGATCCTCAGCCCCGGCACCACGCTCGCCGCCAACCAGCTCGACGAGGTCCGCAACCACTACCTCGCCGCCATCGACCTCGACCACGGCGCGCTCCGGGCCGCCTGGGTCGACCTCTCCACCGGCGAGTTCAAGGTGGCCGCCGACTCAAACCCCGGAAACCTCCTCCCCGTGCTCACCGCGCTCGACCCGCGCGAGGTGCTCATGCCCGAGGGAGCCCGCGCCGCCTGGCGCGCCGCCCCGCACGACCAGATCGTGCCGCACGCCCTCGAAGCCTTCTGCTCCACCCGCGCCTGCACCGAGCTTCCCGGTTACCAGTTCGACACCGCCTCCGGCGCCCAGACGGTCATGAAGGCGCTCGGCGTGCTCAACCTGGAAGGCTTCGGGCTCGATCACTCCCACCCCGCCCTCGGCGCCGCCGGTGCGCTCGTGGACTACGCGTCGGAGAGCCTCTGTGCCCGGCCGGAGAACCTCCGTTCGCTCCAGGAGTACCGCAGCGCCCGCACCCTCCTGATCGACCCGGCCACGCTGCGCAACCTCGAGATTTTCCAGTCCGCCCGCGGCACTCGCGCCGGCTCGCTCCTCGCCGCGATCGACCGCACGGTCACCGCCCCGGGATCGCGGCTCCTCGAGCGCTGGCTCGCCGCGCCCCCGCTCGACCTCGCCGAGGTCCGGCGCCGCCAGGCGATCGTCGGCGAGCTGATCGCCCAGCCCGGCCCCCTCGCCGAGCTCCATGCGCTGCAGCGGAACGTGCGCGACATCCCGCGCATCCTCAGCCGCCTCCAGAACCGGCTGCGCAGCCCCCGCGAGCTTGGCGGGATCCGCGACACGCTCGCCCGCCTCCCCGAGATCATCAGGGCACTCACCGATCTCGCCAATACGCCGCTTGCCGAGGCCGAGCTCGCCGCGGCGCCGTCCTCGCCGATCACCACCCTCGTCGCGCGCATCGTCGACCAGCCCGCCCTGCGTTCGCTGCTCGACCGCGCCCTGGCCGACGAACTCTCGGCCGACCTCCTCGAGGGCGGCTATATCCGCGCGGGCTACGACGCCGAGGTCGACCGGCTGCGCGGTCTCACCCGCGACAGCAAGACGTGGCTCTCCGACCTCGAGTGCCAGGAGCAGGAGCGCACGGGCATCAAGAGCCTCAAGGTGCGCTTCAACTCGGTCTTCGGCTACTACATCGAGGTCACCAAGGCCAACCTCCATCTCGTCCCCGCCGACTACATCCGCCGCCAGACCACCGTCGGCGGCGAGCGCTACGTCACCGAGGCGCTCAAGGAGAAGGAAAAGGAGATCCTCCATGCCGAGGAGAAGGTCGTCGCCCGCGAGCAGGCGCTCTTCGCCGAGCTGGTCAACGCGGTCATTGCCGCCGCCGATCCGCTGCGCCAGGCCGCCGAGGCCCTCGCCGAACTCGACGTCCTCGCCGGCTGGGCCGAACTCGCCCGCGAGTGGGACTTCTGCCGCCCGGAGCTCGACGAGAGCGACGTCCTCGAGATCGTCGAGGGCCGCCATCCCATCGTCGAGCAGATGCTCAAGGCAGCGGATGCCTCGCCCGCGCTCGGGGGCCAGGCGTTCGTGCCGAACGACACCCTCCTCGACTGCCGGGGCCCGCAGATCCTGCTCGTCACCGGCCCGAACATGGCGGGCAAGTCAACCTACATCCGGCAGGTCGCGCTCATCGCTCTCCTCGCCCAGATCGGATGCTGGACGCCGGCGAAAAAATGCCACCTCGGCCTGGTCGACCGGATCTTCTCGCGCGTCGGCGCAAGCGACGACCTCGCCCGCGGCAACTCGACCTTCATGGTCGAGATGAACGAGACCGCCAACATCCTCAACCACTACACCGACCGCAGCCTGATCATCCTCGACGAGATCGGCCGCGGTACGTCGACCTACGACGGGCTCAGCATTGCCTGGGCCGTCGTCGAGCACCTGCACCATGAGGCCGAATGCGGGCCGCGCACGCTTTTCGCGACTCACTACCAGGAGCTCACCCAGCTCGAGAAGCACCTGCCGCGGCTTCGCAACTGCTCGGTCGCGGTCAAGGAGTGGAACGAGGAGATCGTCTTCGTGCGGCGCGTCGTGCCCGGCGCCGCCGACCGCAGCTACGGCATCCAGGTCGCGCGCCTCGCGGGCCTGTCCCTCTCGGTGATCGACCGCGCGAAACTCATCCTCGGCAAACTCGAGTCCGACGACACCGAGGTCGACCTGCCGGCACCCGCCGCGCGCCCGAAGAAGAAGCTCACGGTGAAGCCCGGCGACGACGGGCAGCTCGACCTGCTTTAGGGATCAGCAGCGCCCGTCTACCGCCTTGTTGCGGGTAAGGACCACCGAGCGGCGCCGACTGCGCGGCGCCCTCCACCAATCCGCGATCCTGGATCGTCTCGCGCGGGTTCGCGAAGCAGAGCCCGGCGCCGCAACTCCCTCTTGTCGTCAGGGATAGATTGAACCTCTTCCCCTGAGGACGTCCGGCCCCACCCGCCGCCGACGGCTTCGAACCGCCACCCACCGCTTCCCCAATTTCCCTCAGCCCTTCGGATTCCCGCTCCTCCGCCAGTCGAGAAGCTCGATCTGGAGAAGCTTCCGGTCGTTGTAGATGTTCCAGGCCACCTGGACGGCGAGGTCGACGGGTTCGCCGATCGGGGGCAGACGCTCAGCGAGCTTCCAGGCGACGCCGTAGACGCGGCGGCCCCGCGCATCGTCGAGGCTGAAGCGGAAATGCTGCTCCTTGAAAACCTCGGGGCGCTGCCGGAACTGTGCGCCGCGGATGCCGAAGACCGGCTCCGCGTTGCCCTGCCCGAACGGATGCAGCATCTCGAGCTCCTCAAGCAGCTGCTCGCGCACCTGCTCCAGGGTGATCCAAGAGGAGATCTCAAGCTGGGGCTCGGCCCTCTCGCCGCCCTGGGATTTGCCCACCGCGGCTGAGAACCACGCCCGGAACTCGTCGACGTTGCCACGCGGGAGCGAGATGCCGACCGCCATCGGATGCCCTCCCCAGTTCTTCAGGAGCTCGTTGCAGGTGCCGAGAATCTCCACGAGGTTCAGCCCGTAGATGCTGCGGCCGGATCCCTTGGCGAGGTCGTTCTCGTTGCCGAGCACGATGCACGGCCGGTGGTATTTCCGGCTCACGCGGCTGGCGACGATGCCGACGACCCCGGGATGCCACTCCTCGTTGAAGAGCACGATTCCGTGGTCGCCCGCGTAGCGCGCCTCGACGATGCGCTCGGCCTCCTCGGTGATCTGGCGCTCGATCTCCTGCCGCTCGCGATTGAATCCGTCGAGCTGCTTCGCGGCATCGACGCAGAAGGCCGCGTCCTCGCTCAGCAGCAGCTCGACCGACAGCGCGGCGTCGGCGAGCCGCCCGCTCGCGTTGATGCGCGGCCCGAGACGGAACGAGATGTCGACCGGCTGGACCTCCTGGCCGGGCTTGAGCCCGGACACGTCCATCAGGGCGCGCAGCCCGCGGCGGCGGGTCTGCTCGAGGACCTTGAGCCCGTGGCGGGCCAGAATGCGATTCTCGCCGACGATCGGGACGAGATCGGCGATGATGCCCATGGCGACGAGGTCGAGCGATTCCTTGAGGTGGATGCGGAAGGCGACCGGATGGTTCTCGGCGCGGAGCTGCTTGAGCAGGCCGTGCACGAGCTTGAAAACGAGTCCGACCGTGCAGAGGTTGCGCCACGGCGCGTCGTTCGGCGCCTGGTGCACGTGCGGGTTGACGAGCAACCCCTCCGCGGGAGGAGCCTCCTTCGATTGGTGGTGGTCGATGACGACAGTGTCGACGCCCCGGCTCCGGAGGTAGGCCAGTTCCTCGTGGGAATTGGTGCCGCAATCGAGGACGACGAAGAGGTCGGCGGGGCCGGCCTCGAGCGCGCGGTCGATCGCGCCCCGGGTGAGCCCGTAGCCCTCCTCGAGCCGGCGCGGGACCACGAAACGCGGGTCCAGCCCGAAGCGGCGGAGGACGCCCACGAGAAAGGCGGTGCTGCTCACGCCGTCGACGTCGTAGTCGCCGAGGACGACCAGCGATTCGCGGCGCGCGATGGCCTGTTTCAGGCGGATGACGGCCGCCTCGAGGTTGGCGAGCAGGAAGGGATCCTGGAGTTCGGCGAGTGCCGGCCTCAGGAAACGCGAGGCGGTGGCCGGTTCGCGAAGCCCGCGGCGGAGGAGCAGCTCGGCAAGCACCGGGCTGACTTCCAGGCGGCGGCTGTGGGCCGCCACCTCATCGGCGGCGAGCGGAGTATAGGTCCAGCGCATGGCATCGCGGGCGGATCGGCGGCCGGCGCGGACGGCTTGCGGACGCGGAGTCCGCCGATCAACCAAGCGGGCTTATTGCGAGGCCTTGCTGGAACCCGTCCACTCGTACTTCGGGGCGATATCGTGGTGCGCCTCGACGTGTTTGCGATCTCCCTTGTGCCACCAGTAGAAAATCGGGCTGGCGATGTAGATCGAGGAGAACGTGCCGGTGACAATGCCGACGAGGAAGGTGAACGCCAGGTCGTTGATCACGCCGCCACCGAAGAGGTAGAGCGCAAGGGCGGCCAGGAAGGTCGTCAAGCTGGTCAGGATCGACCGGTTGAAGACGAGGTTGGTGGCGAGGTTGATGATCTCCTTCAGCGTGCCCTGGGGCCGGGTCTTGAGCTCCTCGCGGATCCGGTCGAACACGACGACGGTGTCGTTGACCGAGTAGCCGACGATCAGGAGGATCGCGCCCACCATCGACGCGTTGAACTGCCGCCCCGAGAGCACGAAGATGCCGACGGTCATCAGCACGTCGTGGACCGTCGAGACGACGGCGCCGATGCCATAGCCGATCTCGAAGCGGAAGGCCACGTAGAGCATGATGCCGAGGATGGAGAGCCCGAGCGCCAGGAAGGCGTTCCACTGGATCTCCTTTCCGATCGCGGGACCGATCGTGTTGGTGCCGGCCACGGTGAAATGGGCCTGCGGGAATTCCTTGATGAGCACCTCGGCGGCGGCGCCGCCGCGGCCCGCAGCAGTCTGGATCTTCAGGATCTCGTGGCCGCCGGCCAGATCGCTCTGGTAGAGCGGGTTGACCTCGCCGATCTTCGCGCGCTCGAGGGCGGCGCGCACCGGTCCCGGCTCGACCTTCTGGCTGAACGTGAGCGTGATGTCGTCGCCGCCCGCGAAATCGATGCCGTAGATGGCCTTGCCCTTGATGGCGACGCCGACGACGCCGATCGCGACAATGAGCCACGAGGCGATGAAGAAGGTCTTGCCCCACTTCACGAAGTCCATCACCGGCGGCTTGAGGAAGCTCGCCATGACCATGCGCTTCATGAAGCCGGAGTAGATCGACATCTCGAGGAGCATGCGGCTGACGACCAGCGCCGTGAACATCGTGGAGAAGATGCCGATGGTGAGCGTGATGCCGAAGCCCTTCACCGGGCCGTTGCCGAAGGCGATCATGAGCGCCGAGGTGATCAGCGTCGTGAGGTTTGCGTCGACGATCGTTGTGAAGGCCTTCGCGTGGCCGGCGTGGAACGCGGCGGTGAGGGTCTTGCCGAGGGCGAGCTCCTCGCGCATGCGCTCGAAGATGAGGATGTGCGCGTCGACCGCCATGCCGATCGTGAGCACGATGCCGGCGATGCCTGGCATGGACATGGTCGCGCCGAGGCTGGCGAGCACGCCGAGGATGCCGAGGACGTTGACGACGACGCTCGTCACCGCGATGCAGCCGGCCCACGTGTAGTAGCCGATCATGAACACCGCCACAAGGCCGGCGCCGATCGCCGAGGCCTTGACGCCGCTGTCGATGGCGTCCTTCGCCAGCGAAGGGCCGACCTCATACTGCTCCTTGATGTCGAGCGGGAGGTCGAGGGGGTTGTTGAGGACGTTGGCGAGCTCGAGGGCTTCGCGCTGGGAGAAGGAGCCGGTGATCTCGGCGCTGCCGCTCGGGATCTCCTCGCGGACGGTGGGGGCCGAGTAGAGCTTGCCGTCGAGCACGATGGCGAGCTGGGCGAGGCGGCCGTTCTTGCGGCCCTCGTCGGCGAGCGCGCGGGTGACGTCGGCGAAGCGCTTGCCGCCCTCCTTGGTGAAGCGCAGGAGGATCTTGAAGCGGCCGAATTCATCCATCGAGGCGTAGGCCTCGCTGAGCGACTCGCCCGTCATCTCGGGGATGCGCTTCACGAACACCTCGCTCGTGCTGACCTGCCCCGAGCGGTTCTCCTGCTCGAGGGTCATCGTCTCGTAGCCCGGAGGGGGCTCCTCGCCGGGCTGGCCGGTGGGCACCAGCGTCGGGTGGACGAGGCGGAAGTCGAGACGGGCGGGCTTCTTCAGGCTGGAGACGATCTCGGGATTGTCCTTGGTCGTGACGCCGGCGAGCTGCACCTCGATGCGGTTGTTGCCGACGGGGCGCACGATGGGCTCGGCGATGCCGAGGCTGTTGATGCGGGTCGAGATGATCTCGATCGCCTTGCTGAGCTTCTGCTCGTTGTCGTTGGCCGCATCCTTCGCGTCGCCGGCGCGCTCGGCCACCTCGAGGGTGAACGCCACGCCGCCGTGGAGGTCGAGGCCGAGCTGCAGGCGGCCCTTCGACCGCTTCAGGAGCTCGTCCATGAGGATGCTGTTGCGCCGCTCGACATTCTTGAGCGTCGACTCCATGCGCATCTGCGGGAAGTACTGGGCCAGGTCGATCTTCCGCTCCTTGCCGATTTCCTTGAGGGCGAGGAACACGGTCTGGGAACGCCCGGTGGTCACACGGTCGCTGGCCTCCTTCATCAGGGCGATGAACTCGGTCTGCTTCGACCGGGCCTGGACCTTGATGAAGGGTTCGAACTCGCGATCCTGGAGGGGGATCATCTCCGCCACCGACCATACGATGATCGCAAGGGTCAGCAGCAGCTTCCAGAGGTTTTGTCTAAGCATTGGGTGGTTTGGTTAAATTCGGATGGGGCGATCCGCGGGGCGCAGGCTTCCCGCCGGTCAGGGGCAGCGAAGGCCGGACTGACGGTCACTTCTTGTCAGCCTGGCTGCCGCCCGCCTTGCGAGTCACGGCCTGGACGAAGCCCTTCTCGACCTCAACCTTGGTGTTGTCGCCGATGCGCACCACCAGGCGGTCGGGCCGCACGCTCGTGATCTCCCCGTAGATGCCACCGGCGGTGAGGACCTCGTCGCCGGGCGCAAGCGAGGCGATCATCTTCTGCTGCTCCTTCTGCTTTTTGCGCTGGGGCGCGAACAGCAGGAAGTACATGGCGGCGAGCAGCAGGCCATAGAAAAGGATCATCATCATCGGGCTCCCACCGCGGCTCGGCTGCGCATCGGGAGCAGGGGCGGTCTGCTGGGCCAGCGGAATGACGATGATGGGAAGGAGCATTTTAATCATTGCTTGTGCGGGTTTTTCGGAAAAGAAACGCGGATTAACTCCAGCCCGTTTCCAAAAAGCAAGCCAAGAGCTGGAGCGCCGAGTTCCCACTTACCGCGTTGAAAAGCAAGTCGACATCCGCCTGGTCGCCCGCCCGCTCCGAGGAGCATTTCGGATTCAAGCGCTGGGGCTCCGGTCATTTCGAGGTAGACGGCGAGGGTTTCGTGCAGGTGCAGCCCCTGGCCGACGGCCGGAAGATCCGGATCATGGACGTGGTCCATGAGGCCCTCGGCATGGGCCTCAAGCCGCCGATGGTCATCCGCTTCCAGGATCTCCTGCGGCACCGGGTCGTCCAGCTCAACGAGCTGTTCGTCAAGGCTATCAAGGAGGAGGGCTACCGGGGCTCCTACCGCGGGGTCTTCCCGATCAAGGTCAACCAGCTGCGCGAGGTCGTCGAGGAGATCCTCGCCGCCGGCAAGGACTATAATTACGGCCTCGAGGCGGGTTCCAAGCCCGAGCTGATGATCGCCCTGGCCATGCACGAGGGCAACCAGCGCATCATCGTCTGCAACGGCTACAAGGACGACGACTACATCCGCCTGGCCCTCATCGGGCGCAAGATCGGCAAGCGCGTCATCATCGTCGTCGAGCAGCTCTCCGAACTCGACAGCATCATCCGGCTCTCGGCCGAGACCGGCGTGAAGCCCATGATCGGCCTGCGCGCAAAGCTGCTCACCCGGGGCGAGGGCAAGTGGGCGCTGTCCTCCGGCGACCACGCCAAGTTCGGCCTCAACACCGCCGAGGTCCTCTTCGCCGTCGAGAAGCTCAAGCAGGCCAAGCTCACCCAGTGCCTGCGCCTGATCCATTTCCACGTCGGCTCGCAGGTGCCGAACATTATCACGACCAAGACCGCCGTCATCGAGGCCACCCGCTTCTACTGCCAGCTCGTGAAGATGGGCTTCCCGATGGGCTATCTCGACGTGGGGGGCGGCCTCGGGATCGACTACGACGGCTCGCGCACCAACTTCGAGTCCTCGATGAACTACTCCCTCGAGGAGTACACCCGCGACGTCGTCTTCAACATCCGCGAGATCTGCCGCGGCGCCGGCGTGCCCGACCCCGACATCATCAGCGAGAGCGGCCGGGCGGTCGTCGCCCAGCATTCGATGCTCGTCGTCGAGGTGGTCGAGCGCATCAACAAGCGCGAGTCACTCGGCCAGCAGCACCAGCCGAAGGTGAAGCACAAGGTCGTCACCGACCTCGAGGTCATGCTCGCGAACAAGTCCAAGCTCGGCCGCCTCGAGCGCTACCACGACGCCATCCAGAAGAAGGAGGAGGCGATCTCGCTCTTCAACCTCGGCTACCTCAACATCGAGAACCGCGCCGCCGCCGAAGCCATCTTCTGGCAGATCTGCGAACAGATCGACCGCGAGGGCGCCCGGCAAGGCTACCAATCGGAGGAGCTGCACGACCTCAAGAAGCAGCTCGCCGACCAGTACGTCTGCAACTTCTCCGTCTTCCAGTCGCTCCTCGATCACTGGGCGCTCAAGCAGCTCTTCCCGATCGCCCCGTTGCACCGCCTGGGGGAGCGGCCTTCCGTCAACGCGATCCTCGCCGACATCACCTGCGACTCCGACGGCAAGATCGGCAGCTTCATCGACCTGCAGGACGTCAAGGAATACATCACCCTGCACCCGCTCAACGGGAAGCCCTACTACCTCGGCGTCTTCTTCACCGGAGCGTACCAGGACATCATGGGCGACCTCCACAACCTCTTCGGGCGCGTGAACGAGATCCACGTCTTCCTGGAGGAGGACGAGCCCAATGGCTTCTACATCGAGGAGGCGCTCGCGGGCAGCCGCGTCGCCGACGTCATCGAGGGCGTGCAGTACCAGCAGGAGGAGCTCTGCCGCCGGATGAAGCAGCAGATCGACCACGCCACGAAGAAGGATCTCGTCAAGCCCCGCGAAGGCGTCCGCCTCCTCGAGTTCTATGAATCCCAGATGGCGGCGAAGACCTACCTCAACATCGAGCCGAAGTCCCGGCGCCGCACGGCCCGCTGATGCGCGAAGTCAGGGCTCGTCGCCCGCCGCGCGCGGCGCCGGCCCCTTCTCAAGGTAGCGGATGAATCCGCCCAACTGCCGGCTCACGCCGGTGAGCTGTTCCAGGAGCTCGGCCTTCTGGGAATCGGTGAGGTAGCCGAGGTCGCGCCCCACGTGCACGAGCGAGCGCGCCTCCGCCGCCGATGCCTTGGCCTGGTGCAGGCACTCGCCCAGCCCGGCGTTGCGTCCGCGGTCGTGCCCGCCGGCGATGTGGGCCATCATCGCGACCGCCGCCCGCTGCAGCTGGTCGCGGTAGCCGAAATCCTTCGACAGCGCACCCTCGCGGGTGAGCTGGAACACCGAGACGGCGGCGCGCTTGGCCGCCTGCCAGACTTCCAGTTCCTCGAACGTTTTTCCCTGTGGCATAGTGCGCCCGTTCTCCCCCTCAACCAGCGCACGCGCGAACCACGATCTTCCGCTTTTAGCCTTCTTCTTTGTGATTGCCTTCCGCCGCCAGCGAAGCGAACCGCGCGACCACGCCTGTGCGATCCCTCCATCGCAGCGTCTCCCTGCCCTCCCGCCCGGCATCCCTCCGGTGCTCTCTCAGGAGCAGTGCGTGCCTATCGAGGTAGGCGGCGACCGCGTCGGCTCCGAACTCGGGGTGAAACTGCACGCCCCAGACGCCCTGAGCGAACCGCACCGCATGATGCGGCTCCCGCGCGTTCCGCCCGAAGACCCGCGCGCCCATCGGAAGCCGTAGAATGCTCTGCCAGTGGAGCACCGCCACCCGGCGGCGCTTTCCGCAGGGACCGAACAGCCTGTCTCCGCCCGCCGAGAACATAACGTTCGTCAGGCCGATCTCCGGGCCGCCCGGCAGCGGCCCGACTTCACCACCGAAAATGTGTCCCAACATCTGGTGGCCGTAGCAAAGCCCCAGCACGGGCACCTTTGCGCCGATCACCTTCTCCGTCCACCCGAAAGCCCGCTTCTCCCGCGCCGTCGCATCGTTCACCATCGACGGCGACCCCGTGATGATCACCCCGGACAGTTCCTCCGGCGCCGGGAACGCGCGGTCCGTCAGCGCCACGACCCGCGAGGTCCTGGCAATCCCCACCGGCAGGCAGGCCCGGATCCAGTCCACGAAGTCGCCGAAGCGCTTCCGGACCGCAGGCGTTGGAAGTCCCATTTCAAGTATTCCCAGGGGGCGTTTCTCGGGCGTCATGCCGGAAATAAAGCAAAAATGATGCCTGTGCCAAGCGGAGGAGACCGGAAACCTGCAGTGACAAGATAACACCCGCCAATAACTTAAAAATCGTCAATCAAGGGACAGGTTATTAAAATTCCGTTTTTCTTCTCTGAAAACGGTTGGTCAAGACGGAAGGAAGGGCGGGAGGGCGAGTTGGAAGGATGAGAGATGGGGATGGGGTGAGCGAAAGCGAACCGCTGTGCGGGCACGGCGGATGGGGGGGCTTA
>Ga0153915_10002469_pt1 | contig 16858 bp, 9 predicted proteins | sample Opewatmetagenome_2_FD_107003 | JGI IMG/M metagenome (GOLD analysis project Ga0153915, IMG submission 107003) | Freshwater wetland microbial communities from Ohio, USA - Open water 3 Core 3 Depth 3 metaG | ecosystem: Environmental > Aquatic > Freshwater > Wetlands | place: USA: Ohio, Lake Erie...
CGTAGTTGCTTTCGGTCGATGCTATTCAGGCGCAATGTCTGGTGTATTGTACTGCTATGATATGTCAACTGGCAATGTATTGTGGACATATGGTAACGGCGGAGCAGGCAACACTACAAATAGCGGCTTGGAATATCCAGGTCGTTACCCAATTTTCGTCAAAGCCATCGGCGGTAGAAGCCTCAACGAAGGAGTCGTCTACACTATCTATACAGAGCACACTTTAGAAACACCAGTCGCCAAACACGCATTAACACGAGCAATTAATGCATCTGACGGCAGCGAAATCTACACATTTACAGATGCCACAGGCGAATTCGGTGCAGGAAGCTTTGCCATAGCAGACGGCTGCACGAACTTCTTCAACAGCTACGACTCACGCATCTACACTCTCGGCAGAGGACCTAGCCAAACTACAGTTACAGTTGGACCTAAGAGTTCAACATTAGGCGGCAACGTAGTCATTGAAGGCACAGTCAACGACGTTTCCGTAGGACTACAGACCACTGAGATAGAGGGACGCTTCCCAGCAGGTGTTCCAGCTTGTGCTGACAGCAGCATGAGAGACTGGATGGCTTACGTCCACCAGCAACAGCCAAAACCATCCGACTTCACAGGCGTTAACGTGCACCTAATTGTCTTAGACGCTAACGGCAACTACCAAGACCTCGGCACAGTAACTACTGACGCCAAAGGCCAATACAGTATGTCTTGGGCACCAAACATTTCAGGCGACTTCAAAGTTTTTGCATACTTCGACGGCACTAAAGGTTACTGGCCATCAGACGCAGAAACCGCATTCAACATGGTGGAAGCTCCAGCAACAGCAACCCCAGCTCCAACACCAGTACAATCAATGGCAGACCAATACTTCTTGCCAATGTCCATAGCCATAATAGTCGCAGTAGTTGTAATAGGCGCATTGCTAGCAGCATTATTGTTAAGAAAACGACCATAAAAGGGCTTTAAAACCCTCTCATCTTTCCCTTTTTTATTTCTTTTAAAAAAGAAGATGCTATTTTCAAAGTCGAGATTTAATTCGCCACAACATGTAATTAGTTGCGGTTCGCGTCATGATTTTGCTGTAGAGATTGCCTTTAAAGTAGCCCTTCACTGCTTGACGCATAATGTAGCGCGGTGAGTAGAACTTATTGTAGAAGGTTTTGCGCATCTCAGCTATTTTTTTGGCTGGCAGTTCTGGGTCTTCGAAGATGGGGTTCATGGTATTGTAGAGTTTCCAGTCCTCAGACATTTTCCACCCGTTCTTCTCGACAAGCTCCCGCAAGTATGTTCCCGGGTATGGCGTGGCGTGACAGAGCCAGACGTCGTCAGGTTCAATTTTTCGGACAAAATCCAGCGTCTCCTGCAATGACTCTTTTGTTTCACCCGGGTACCCCAAGATGACTGAGACAGTGACAAATATGCCGGCTTCCTTAGTCCATTTAATCGCATTCTCAATTTGTTCGTTGCTTACCCCTTTCTTAAGGACAGCCCGCATTCTGGGGCAGCCTGATTCAACTCCGAACATTGTCTCGTTGCAATGGGCCTTGCTCATTTTATCTAAAACTTCTTTAGTGACCACGTCAGCGCGAGTTCCGCATCCCCAAGGCAAGTTAATTTTTCTCTCTATGATGCCTTCGCAGATTTCAAATGCTCTTTTTCTATCAAATGTTAACGTGTCATCCTGAAATGCAATCCCTTCAGCGCCATATTCATCTCGCAGCCACTCTAACTCGTCAAGAACGTTTTTTGGGCTTCTTGCTCGGAATCTTTGACCAAACATTTGTGATGCAACACAGAATGAACATTGAAAGGGGCAGCCTCGGCTACTCATAACGGGTAAAAGATGCCGCCCAGTGATCCTGTATTTATCTATTGGCAAATACTTGTAGGCTGGTCTTGGAAGAGCGTCGAGGTTTTCAATAAAGGGTCTAGTAGCAGTCCGGATGATTTGGTCACCTTTTCGAAAGGTAATGCCTTTGACGTCGCCGATTTTCTGCAGATTTGGCGCTGCTTTGACAAGTTCTAAAACTGTTTCTTCGCCTTCGCCTCGCACGATAATGTCGACTGCTTTTTCGCCTGACAGGATTTCTTTGTCTGCGAAGGTTGCGTGCGGTCCACCCATCAGGACTTTAGCGCCTGTTTCTTTGGCTATTTGTGCACTTTTCAGTGCTGACTCTATGGTCGGTGTCATGGAGCCTATGCCAACTATACTAGGCTGGTAAGTCTCCAGTTCAGTTTTAAGTCTAACGTGATCCATTTCGTTTGCTGGACAATCGTAAATTCTGACATCAAAATTATTCTTTTCCAGAATGGCCGCCATATAGGCTAAGCCGAGCGGCGGAAAAAGCGGGTGGTGAGCAACTCGCTCTTCAAGTGGTGGTGTAACGAATGCTATTTTAGTTTTAGTTGTGCTCATCACCTATACCGTTCAAATTTTATTTTTTCCGAAGTGCCTCTGGTATATAAGCGCAAGCTGGGTCAGATTCAGCTATGTCTCCAGTATAAGCATACGCTCGGTTTCTGCATCCGCCGCAGATTTCTCGGTACTCGCAAACTCCGCATTTGCCCTTCAGAACATTTCTGTCTTTAAATTTATTGTAGTAAGTAGATTGTTTGATTTCTCCCCAAGCGGTGATTAAGCTTTTGCTACGTATGTTGCCGAGCATCATGGGCTCAGATGGTTGAAGATCAGTGTAAAAGCAAGGGATTAAATCACCGTTTTCAGTGACACTCAAATACCCACCGAAGGCGAAGTATGTACATTTTCCGTGGAATTTCTTGTCATACCACTCGTCAAAGTTCTTTTCTGGGATTCTCTGCTTAACTACACGTGCATAGTGTGGACAATGAACGTGAATTTCAAATGCGCCCTCATATTTCTCCGTTAAATCCCAGATGTGGTTTAAGGTCCACTCATATTGCTCGGGGGTTGGTGTTAACTCCATTGTTGATTTTGCTCTTCCGCTAGGTACAAGATGGTTGTACCAAACGAAGTTGGCATGGTACTGGTCAGCTAACTCAGCCACATGGTCAAGATGCTGATAGTTTATAGTTGTTAGAGCTGAAGCTAGTCCGTTTAGGATTTTGCCTTCAGAGAGTTTCTTAATTGCTGCTAGCGCTTTTTTGTATGAACCCTGCCCGCGAAGTTGGTCGTTAATTTCTTCTGGTCCATCAATGCTCACGGACGTCCAAACCTGGTTTTTAACCAAGTTGTCATAGATCTCTCCGTCGACAAAGCAGCCGTTAGTTAACAGGCACACGTTTAGACCTAAGCTTTTAGCATAAGTTACTATTTCAAAGATGTCTGGGCGCATCAGAGGCTCGCCACCTTTTATGCCGAACCATCTTACGCCGAAATCGTGAACTTCGTCAACTAGATGTAGTGCTTCTTTTGTCGTCATTTCCCTTGGAGCATGTGATCCCGTAGCGTCAACGTTGCAGTAACGGCATCGCGCGTTGCAGGCGCCTGTCGCTCTCCAAGAGGTCATTAATAGTGGACCTTTATTCGCCAAAGTAAAATTCCCTCAGCTCCCCTTCATTATTTACTTTAAGGGTTCTTTTCGTCTTAAAAAAGATTGTGCGGTTTGGGCTTGTTTTGGTTTCTTAAGCATTCTAGCATCTTTCAGATATGAAAGACCTAAATTTGCGTCAGCGATAAACGAGTTTCCGTAAAGTTTATAGTGAAACAAAACCTTAGTCATTCATTCTGGGGGTAACGAATTCACGCAAACATTCAAGACTACTGATATGTTGGCGTTGCTTCTCGTTTTATCCGTTTTCACCTCAGTCTACTCCTTATATTCAAACTCCGCTTTTGTAAACGCTCAGACCCCTGCCAACTCAACGCTGCTCCAGTATGAGTGGCCGCAATTCATGGGCGACTCGGGATTTACGCGGTTTTCCACTGGGCCAGCCCCTGACACTTCAAACGTCCTCTGGAAAGCCAATGTATCGGGCATACAAACATACATTTCAGCCTTTGATGGCCTGATTTTTGTAGGCACTAACACATCGATGGTTGCACTTAACCAGCAAACAGGTGATTTAGTTTGGAAAACAGACATTCCGATGCCCAAGCCATGGCCAATCGCCTACAAAATCGATGACTCACATATGGTAGTCGAAAGCAGTTGCCTAGACCCGAAGACTGGCAACTTGTTGTGGACTAGCTCTCAATTCTGCGCTGACACAGGCATCTTTAGCTCCAACGTCTACAGTCCAGAAGAAAAAATGTTCTACCTAAAAGTTGACTCCTACATTGAAGCATGGAGTTTCGCCGACCCCTCAAAACCACCAATAATGGCATGGAAAACTTATGTTCCAGGCGGAGGCAGAACTGGCATAGGAACAACCTATGGCGACGGAAAAGTTTTCCCAGGTTCCTTCGAAAACCAGCAAATAGCGCTTGATGCTAAGACGGGTGCAGTTCTCTGGACAACGTTGACCAAAGGACCAATGATTTTTGACGGTTCCTATTACGATGGCAGATTCCTCAGAGGCGGAACCGATGACAATACAATGTACTGTTTCAACGCCACGAATGGTCAAACTATTTGGACGTATACACCAGATACTGACGGGTACTTTGTGACAGGTAGCGCAGTTGCATACGGAATCGTCTATGAACTAAACAAAGATGGATACCTCTACGCTATCGACATAGCTACGGGTGATTTAGTGTGGAAATATCAAGGACCAGGCACCCTGCTATGGCCAGGGTTCCCAACTGTAGCAGACGGCAAAATCTATGCAACAACAGGTGAAAACGCGCAATATGGTGGTGCAGTGGGCACATCAGAATTCGTATGTTTAAACGCTTACAATGGTCAAGTTATCTGGAAGCTTCCTATAGAAGCTTTAGCGCCCAGAGAATCTGTCGCTATAGCGTACGGCAAATTGTATTTGATTCCAGGCACGGTTACGGACGCGGTTGATGCCATTTCAGGAAGCGAATATAATAGTTTCAGCCAGGTGTGGGCAATTGGCACAAGCAACACTTCTGTTAGCGACTGGCCGATGTGGCGTGCTGACGCAACCCACTCGTCAACTGCGCAGGTAGGTCCATCAAACTTGAGTTTAGCCTGGAAATACACAACCGACGGCGCCGTCATCTCATCACCAAGTGTCGCAAACGGGATAGTTTATGTGGGTTCACAGGACAAAAATATCTATGCTCTTGGGGCTTGGGATGGCAGCCTCATCTGGAAATACCAAACCCAAAACGCGATTGAATCTTCACCTGCAGTTGCTAACGGCAAAGTTTTCACGGGTGGCGACGATGGCTACGTTTATTGTCTTGATGCTTACAAGGGCACGCTTTACTGGAAGACGTTTGTTAACGGCGACTTGCCATACACTTATGGCTCGTTTGTGCTTAAGTCTTCTCCAGCGGTGTCAGACGGCAAAGCATATGTGGGTTCATTGGACGGCTACTTGTATGCGCTGAACGAGAACAGCGGCAATGTAGACTGGAAGTTTAACACTCACGGTCAAATTTTATCATCTCCAGCGGTTGCTGATGGGGCAGTTTACTTCACCTCAGAAGAGTCATTAACAGGCGTTCTCTACAAACTCGATGCTGCCACGGGCGCTTTGATCTGGAAATTCGACTTGCCTTACGAGTACCAATTTACGGGCGGCACGGAAATGCTTGGTTCCCCCTCGGTTGCTGCAGGTTTGATATTTGCATCAGCTGACTTAAGAGCCTACTATGCAGTAAACGCTAGTACTGGTGATGTTGCGTGGACTTTCCGCGATCCAGATGCAATGGAGTTCATAGCTTCAAGCCCGATCTATGTTAACGGAGCACTCTATATCATTGATAAGTTCAGTATAACCTCGCTCAATGCGGCTAATGGTCACACGAACTGGAGTTTCTTTACAGGCGATGAACTGTATATTTCGCCTTCTTATGCTGACGGAAAAATCTACATTGTTACCAGCCAACGCCACATCTACATCTTGGACGCTAACAATAACGGCACCAAGATGGCAAGCTATACCACGCCGTCCAGCAGTTGGTCCTCGCCAACCATTGCCAACGGCAGATTGTACGTGGGCAACCATGATTGGAACGTCTACTGCTTCGCCGACGCCATCACAAACCCGCAGCCAACCTCAACACCACCAGTAGGCATCAACACACCGCCAGACTATACTTTGGCACTGGTTGTTTTCGTTGTCATCGTGACAGTTGTGGCTGTTGTTATTGGCGTTTCTCTGAGAAGAAAACGCAAGAGCGTTCTAAACTGACTTTCTAAACAAAACAATTATTGTTGGTGTTTGAGCGGAGCCGGTTGCTGCCAAACGCTTAACGTCAATCAACGAGAAACGAGGAGTTAGCATGTCTTTTAACAATTCTGTTGTGAAAAAGTTTCTATGAGAATCGTAGTTGAGTCCTGCTTTGCCCTCAGGGGTCTCGACAATAAGGTATCCATGCGGTTTGAGAACTCGGTAGGCTTCGTTTAGAAAGATCTCGGGTGCCCAAAGGTGCTCAACAACCTCAGAAGCGACTACCAAGTCAAAGGTGTCTTGCGCAAAGGCTAGTGTTTCCGCGTCCCCGGCCATCACAGATGAGACATTGCACTTATGTGCCAATGTGGCGACAGTTGGTAGTTCTACTCCAGCGATGAAATTGCCCATCTTCATCAGTGGCTCACTAATAACGCCGTCACCACAACCCACATCTAGAATCTGCAAACCTGTGCCGCCAACGGTGTTTATAATGTCGACGAAGATTTTGATTCTGTCAACGTTTAGGGTATTGATGCTGAGAGTTTCGGCATGCGCCTGCATCATCATAATGTGCATGTTTGCGTCATATTTTTGCCATTCCACCCATTTTCTTTTGCTCTTTTTGCGTTGCCCAAAATAAATTTCTCTAGTAATTACCCATTTAAGCTGATTGGGGTGGGTTAGTAAGTACTTAATGCCTTGAACTTGCCTTCCGAAAGCTTCCAACATTGCAGTCACTTAGCCTTGCTGTTGTTTGCTTGGTGTGCTGTGTCCGCCCGGGCTTTTCTTTTGACCGCGCACTTTGCCTAAAGTTTTGAATGCCCAACGAGTGAAGTGGTATTTGGTGACAAGGTGGTTTAATGCCATGCGTGCCATGATTTGGCTGTAGAAGTCGCCTTTGAGCTTCTTTTTGAGGTAGAAGCCAGGGCTAAAGTAGTGGTCGTAGAAGTCTTTTTTGGTTTGCTCGAGCTTTTCCTGCGACAACAGGGGGTTTTTGAAGACTTGGGTTTGCTCGTGGTATTGGCTCCAATCCGATGATAATTCTAAGCCTAAACCTTTTGCATAGTCGTAGAGTTCGGTGCCTGGATATGGGACAGCTTCGCACATGTAAACGTATTCAGGCTTGGTCTTGTAAATGAAATCTATTGTCTGCTTTAATTGCTCAGAGGTTTCTCCCGGATACCCGATGACGAGCGATATGGCTACTGATATGCCTGCTTCTTTGGCTAGTTTTACGGCTTTTGCGTTTAATTCCACGGTGGTGCCCTTGCGCATTTGGTTTAACATTTGCTGGTTACCCGATTCCACGCCGAAGTGGATGAGTTGGCAGCCCGTGTTGTGTAGTTTGGCTAAAAGTTCTTTGGAGACTCTGTCGACTCGTGTTCGGCAATCCCATGGCAGGTTGACTTTGCGCTTCTGCATTTCGTCGCATATAGCAACCGCCCGGTTCACATCAAAGGTGAATGTGTCATCGTAAAATGCAAATGCGCCTGCTCCAAATTCGTCTCTGAGCCATTCCAGTTCGTCAACGACTTTTTTTGGGCTTCGTGCCCTGAAGTCTCTGCCGCACATTTTGTAGGCGGCGCAGAAGGTGCAGCGGGAGGGGCATCCGCGGCTAGTGATAATTGGCAGGTAGGTTTTGCCGAGGATTTTGTATTTGGTTACGTCGAAGTGTTTGTGTGCTGGGTGGGGTAGCGAGTCGAGGTCTTGAATGAAAGGTCGGTCAGGGTTGCGGATGACTCGGTTGTTATTTTTGAAAGTTATACCTGCGACTTGGCTTAGGTTTTTGGCGTCGCCCTCTGAGGTTAATCGCGCCAGCTCAAGCATAGTTTGCTCTCCTTCGCCTCGGACCACTATGTCTACGTTGTTGCTGTCGGTGAATGTTGCCTCGTCGACAACGGTGACGTGTGGTCCGCCAATCATGGTGGTAGCGTTCGGAAGTGCAGTTTTTGCTGCCTTCAAAATTTCAAGCGCGGGTAAATAGGTGAGTGTAGCAGCTGTGACGCCGATAATATCGGGGTTTAGGCTCTTGAATATATCTTCCAAGTCCTTTTGGGTTGGTCTGGTGGTTTGGCAGTCAACCACGTCCACCGCGTAGCCGCTTTCTTCCAGCACCGCTGTGAGATAACTTATGCCCAAAGGCAGGAAGATTGCTTGCGGCGCTTCAACTGGGTAGGGTGGATTTACAAGTGCTACGTGGGCTTTCACTTTGATGTCCCCGAGTTGTGTTACTCAAAAACGGTTATTGAAACTATTATGTGTTTTGCAGATGAGCCGAAAACAATACGCCGTGCGATAGAACGCAAGGTTTTTTATTCCAAGCAGCCAACTTACGCATTGTTAACATTACGGTGAGCCCAACTTGTCAGCCGACTTGGCAATTATCAACGCAAACGTCATAACAATGAACCCACGCCAACCTAAAGCGAACGCAATTGCAATAACAAGAAACAAAATCTTCAAAGTCGGCACACTCAAGCAAATCACTCAGTTAATCGGCAAAAACACCAAGGTCGTCAGCCTCGAAGGCAAAACGGTGTTGCCTGGCTTAATCGATACCCACATCCATGTGGCAGATTTTGGTAGATGCCTACTGTGGCTTGACTTAACATGCGCCCAATCCATCGAAGAGCTGCAGAGGTTGGTGAAAGAGAAAACAAAGAAAACGTCCGTTGGAAAGTGGATTGTTGGGCGTGGGTGGAACCAGAACCGCTTTAAAGAAAAACGCATGCCCCAACTCTCAGACCTTGACGTGGCTGCACCAGACAACCCAGTAATACTCTATCATGAATCGGCAATGATTTGCGCAGTAAACAGCAAAGCGCTAAAGGTGGCTGGCGTAAATGAACAGACGGCTGTGCCTTCAGAGGGAATCATCGATAAAAACCAAGAAACGGGTGAACTTGCGGGGATTTTGCGTGACAGCGCGGCCAATTTGGTTTGGCAGGCGGTTCCTGAGCCATCTGAGGATGAGTTGTTGGAGGCGACAGGATTAGCTTGTCAGAGGGTTAAGGAGGCTGGTTTGACAAGTGTTCACTGGTTTGTTTTGTCGGAGAATGAGTTGACGACAATTGAAAAGTTGCATGCGCAGGGAAGGCTACATTTTAGGGTTAATGTTGTGATTCCAACATCGCTTTTAGAGAAGAGTATGAGTTTCAAAACCGATGACTGTTTTATGCTTCGTGTTGGCAGCGCAGTGATTGGTGTTGATGGATATTTAGATTGTAAAACAGCCGCGTTGATGGACCCGTATAATGATGAGCCGAATAATAGCGGTAGGCTGCTTCTTGATGAGTTGGCGTTGGGGATTTCTATTAGTAAAGTTTTGACGTTTGGTTTGCAGCCTATCGTCCACGCCATGGGCGATAAAGCGATTGATACAGCACTAAAAGTAATCAAGCCTTCAGGAAGGAATGTTCGTTTTCGTATGGAGCAAGCAGCCCTTCTAAACCCAGAATTAATCAAGCGCCTTAGAAAGCAAAAAGTGGTGGTTTCTGTTCAGCCAAAGGTTATTACTACAGAATTCGAGGTTTGGTCAGCCAGACAGCGTCTCGGGTGGGAAAGAGCAAGGTGGCTTCATCCGCTTAAGAGCTTGCTAGAAGCGGGTGTGAAGGTTGTTGGCGGTTCAGATTGCCCAATGGAGCCGCTAAGCCCACTGCTCGGGATGCAGGAGATAGTTGCGAGGAAAGATTTTCCTGAGCAGCGGTTAAGCGTTGAAGAAGCCTTGCGCATGTATACTATTGATGCTGCTTTTTCGTCTGGTGAAGAGAAGGTTAAGGGTTCGATTGAAGTGGGCAAGTTGGCTGATTTGACTGTTTTGTCCTCTAACCCAGTAACGGTTGCCTTTGAACAAATCAAAGACATTGAGGTAGCGATGACAATTGTTGACGGGAAAGTGGTTTATTCAAGCTGCTATTCAGAGAGGATACCGTCAACTTTATGATAACTTTAGGTTGTTTCTAGAACTTAAGAGCGATAGGTCGGAACTGACGTTTTTCTAAAGCCGAATAATATGTTTAAACTGCTGTATCGATTATGCTCCTAGGAAGCTTTCCAATCTTGTCAACCCGATAATCTCATCAAAATTCAAGCCCAAGGCATCTAGCACTTGGTCGAAGGTTGAGTGCAAATAAGCTATGTATTTGTCTACGTCGACTTCGTTGCGTGAGCACAGCTCGACGGGTTTGACGTGTGGTTCTCTGATTACTTTGACGAAGCTGATTAAGTCGCCTGCCCGCAGTTCTCTTCCGCTTTGCTCCAGAATCCGCGCTGCCTTCACATGCTGAGGCGTTGTTTTAGTGTAGCTTGCAAGTTCGTCGCCTAAAACCACATGGAACGCCAACTCGCTCATATCCGCCCATTCTCTGCGCTTGAGGCGATTATAGCGTTCGCGGATGATTTCAGCGATTTCTTTTCGTGCTTTCTCGAAATCTGCTGGTGTTTTTACTCTTGCTAAGGTTTCTTTCATTTTGTTGAAGGCGTCTTTGATAAATATTGGGATGTGTTTTTTCTTACCAGTCAACCCCTTAACATCAACTGAACCGTCTTCCAAAACGCCAAGATAATTCTTCTTTCGTGAGCTAAAGACTGCGTATCTGTAAACTTTATCAACGTCAATACCCATGCCCAGCTCATGCTCAGTATAATGAACCACATCCTCGATTTGCTCTTTTGAAGGGTTCTTTAGAAAAACGCTATCTGTGTCGCCATACAGAACCTGGATGCCAACCTTTTCTGCATGCTTGAGGATTTGAGTGATAGAATATCTGCCAATGGCAGCGGTTGCTTCCGCGACTGGCGGACAGTAAAGGTCAAAGCTGTCCGCACCAAAAACCCCATAACTGGCGTTCAAAATCACTTTAAGTGCTCCCTGCGTAATATTGTACCAGCTTCTAAGTTCAGGCGGCAGAGTCTTGTCTTTAGCTCGGCTCTTGTACCAGCGCACACGCAGGTCTCGCAGCGAACCGATTAGCAGGCTTTCAAGCGCCCGTTTTTCCGTGCACACCCAATGCTGCGTATCTGGGATGGCGTGCCCTTTGCATCCTGAATGGTTGCAGCGGATAGACTGGTATCCAAGGTTCCAAACCTTGATGATTGATGGGTACAGGCTGGGAAAGTCCATCACTGCAACATTAAAGTGTACGCCTGGTGTGGGTTCGACGACGATGGCACCCTTGTACTTCTTGCCCTTAATAACAGCAGTTGTTAATGTTTTGCCTTTTTTGGTTAAGATGTCTTCAGCGTTGGGGATGAGCATGTTTCTTTTTCGGTGCTCGCGGTGCATGAAGTTGCGTATCCAGCGGCTTACTCCTTGTCGGCTGACGTCTTCCATGGGCATGCTGCTGATTCGGGTGAGGACCAAAATAAGCTTCATAGCGGAGTCGTCCTCGAAACTTGTTAGCTTGTAGGTGATTTCTGAGTCGCGCAGACAATATGCTGCTAGTTCATTGTACGAGAGGTCTCCGAACGTTTTCTCCAGATGGATTTTTTCCGCGCCGATCAACGCATTACCGACGTCATCGAGTGTTACGTCTTTGTACCGGTTGTTGAAAGCATAAATTTGCACGGAGCGGTTAAAGAAAAACTTGTAAAGGTCAATGTGTACCCCATAGCGCAAAAGACAGTTGCGCTTTCCAATCTCAATGGGGACTTCATGTCGGCTGAAGCCCAAGTTTGCTGCCCGATGTGCAAGGTAACGGAGGTCAAAGTCGTCGCCATTAAAGGTTAAAATGAAGGGGTATTCCCACAGCACGGAGAACACTTTGCGAAGGAGCTCTTCTTCTGTTTCACAATAATCCACATTTGTGTCAGCGGCCAAATGCAAGTTGCCTTCCCTGAGACCTTCACGCCTGAGAACATAAACCGTTTTTTTCCCATCTGAACTGTAAACTGAGCAGGCAATTACTGGGCAAGCTCCCTCACGGGAATCAGGCATTCTATTCGATAGAGGCGAGTAAACTTCAATATCTATGGCTGCACGACGAAACTTTGGCGCTGGGTACTCAAGCAGTCTAGCCCACATCTCAGCGTACTCACGTTCCTCTTCAGTGCAGTCTTTAAACAGTGCTCGGATTTTGCTCAAGCTCTCGTTTGCTTCTTCGATGACTTTGGGTACCAGATTGCCGTCTTTAACCTCGTAAATCATGCCTGGCAAAAGTTGACGGTCATAAATGTATGATTGGTAATATTTGATTTTGGATTCCCAAATTTTGGTATCGCTGTCTTCTATCTTGATTCCAAACACCCTTGAATAATCTTCGGGGATTATATCTCTTATTGTGCCAGCTGGTCTGCCGCCGATTGCTAAGGGGTCTTTTGTTATTATCTTTGTTACATTGATTATCCTGTCGTTTAAAGGGTCGAGTTTTTTTTCTGTTTGGAAGCTGTCGAAGCCCTCATGGTTTTTGACCCGTTGAAACCTCGCCAATTCCTCTTTGGTCAGGTTGGTTAGGCAATATGGTTTGTGCCCTGTGTTGTCGTACCAAAAATAGATTTGTCCTGACAGTGGCTCGTAGAGTTTGATGACGGCTTTCTTTTGGCGTCCATCATATGAAGCTGAAACAAAGTAGGATGGTGGCAGGTTTGCTGGGGCGATTGGCGGAAAAGCTTGGCGCTTCCTTTTTTGCCTTTGCGCTTCAAGATTAGCGGTTTCGTGACCTAACTGCAGGTCTGGCGCTAGCTGTGGTTGAGCGGCAGTTTTAGTTTGTTCACTGCCAAAGTAATCTAGAAGTGTGCGCGCCATCCCTTTTGACATTAGCCTCTAAATGGTGGCTAGAGACTAAAATCTTTGTTGACTGGAAGGGGAAGTTTTTCCCTGCCTATGTAAGGATCAAAAAATATTATTCTTGATCGAGGTTTCCATCGATAGTTTGAGGTGGGGTTCATGCCATCATATGAATGTGGCTATCCACTTCCTTTTGGTTTCGAAATTTTGACTACATTCAGGACACATGTATTGTTCAGCGCTTGTTCAGGGGTACTTCGGCGTTTAACTGTTCTGTTCAAACTTGCGCCTCCAAAGCAGTAAAAGGAAAAAAAGTTTTCTAAAACGAGTAACTTGAAGGGTTAGAGGTGGCCTGAACTTCATTCGTTTTCGTACTCTTTGTCGTTCCTCGATTAGTTCGCGGACTCGCGATCCACCTTTTGTGCATCATTTGCGTCCTTGCTTCTTCGCCGGTCATTTTGACTCTCGTCATTTCCATATCTTCTTCTCGATTTCGCCTTCTTGACAAACAAGTCAACTCCAGTTTTCGAGCTTAATTTTTAGAACGAAATAGACTAACACGAATGGATGGCTCATAAAGTATGTAGGTGCAAAGGTGCAGTAACAGCTCCTATGTTTTGAATTCTTATTTAGCGCGGTTGTATTTGGTTATGCTTGTGAAAAAATTTGTTGCGTGATGCTTGGACTGTTGCCATTGAAACTTTAAGCTGGATGGAAATGCAGCGACTAAACGAGCGCTCTGCCCTAGTAAAAACCATAAAGCAACTCCGCACAAGCGACCGCAACTCAGTCCGCTACGCTTACGGTTTAGTCGTCGAAACCACAAGGCGCAAAAACCTCATAGACAAATTCATAAACACTGTTATGGCCTCTAAAAAAATCGGTGAATATAACCTCGGCGTCCAATCGTTTCTACGATTGTATGTTTACCAAACGCGGGTTACCAAGAATTGGGGCAAAATAAACCTCAAAGAAGCCGAACAAGTTGCGAGCCTCGGCAGGGCGATTTTGGGCTGGCAAACCATGCGTGGTGTCGAGCCGTTCTTGGGCTTTCTGCTGACACAGCGGCTAGAACCCATCTTAGAAAAGGCAACTGACGTGGAAAAGGTTAGTTTTCGAACGTTTCATCCGTCTTGGTTTGTGGAGTACTGTTTCAATCTGTTCGGGCACGACGAAGCTATTGCCTTTTTAGAGGGCAGCATCAATCCTCCGCCCAACTACATCCGCATCAACACTTTGAAGGCACAGGAAGCGGAGATTGTGCAAAGACTTGAGGGACAAGGAGTTAAACTAGAAAAGGTAGAACCGCTTAAGTACACTTACAAGGTCGCTGGGTCCAAGCAGCAGCTGAACACCTTGCCCAGTTATGGCGAAGGCTTATTTTACATTCAAGACAAAGCAAGCTGTTTCGCCGCAGAAGCCTCAGACCCCCAAGCTGGCAAGACAGTTTTTGACATTTGCGCTGCACCAGGCGCCAAAACAACATATTTAGCCCAGTTGATGCAAAACCAAGGTACTATCTACTCGGTTGACTTTTCGTTCAAAAGAATGAAAACATGGAAAAAAGAGACCATCCGCATGGGAGCCAACATTGTCGAACCAGTAATTGCCGATGTCCGTGTTTCAGTTCCTCTTGTTGGGCAAGCAGACTTGGTAATTTTGGACCCGCCATGCACCAGTACAGGTGTCTTCGCCAAAATGCCCTCAGCAAAGTGGCGTCTCAGCCAAAAGTCAATACAGAATATGGCAGAAATCCAGTTGCAAATGATAAATAACTGCGCGGAAAAGGTGGCTGCAGGCGGCGTCTTGACTTACTCTACATGTAGCATAACTGAGGAAGAGAACGAAGCAGTAATTGAACGCTTCCTAAAAAAAAATCCAGACTTCACTTTAGCGGACATCGGACCAAAGATTGGCTTGCCAGGATTGCGAGGCTTAGGTAAGTGCCAGCGGTTGTACCCGCACATTCACCATTGCAACGGTTTCTTCATAGCAAAACTGCAGAAACAATAAGTAAAAATCAAGCAGTTGCTCCGAAGTCGCCGAGTCTTCTTTGAGGCGTTTCCTTACTAAACAACGGATAAGTTATTGTGTATCCATCAACATGCGCCATCTCATTGAGCTCATGATTTAGGCAACTGGTCGCGCTTATGATATGCGCTATCTTTTCATGTCTGACAACGAGAGCATCGCTGATGAGGCTTCTATGGCAGCGCCAAGGCAACGCCTCCGCACACATCAACGCCAAACAATTCTCCCGTGCCAACGCCACAATCTTTAGCAGGTTGTCGGTGAACTCTTTGGTTTGCATGTAGTCAGCGTAGCCACGGAAGCTGCTGTTCCTCCACGCCAAGTTGACGGAGTCATGTTTAGGGTGGCGTAAGCCCCCGATTTGAGGCATATGAACGTACTTTATGCCCTGCGTTTTTAGGGTATTTGGGAGGGTTTCCTTGTTAAACTGCGGGTTATGTCTGCTGCGCGGAATCGTGCGCACGTCCACAATCATCGTTATGCTGTAGGTTTTTAGTAGTTCAAGGAACTCGTCGAGTGTCCTAGTTGAATGTCCAATTGTGAAAATAGTTAGCTGTGATTCCTTCGGCAAACCGCGTGCTCTCCCAAAAATATTACTGTTGTTTATTTATATAAGGGAGGGAGACTCTGAGAGCAACAGACATCAAGCGATTTTTCTGAATTGCTGTTTAGTTTTGGTTCGATATGTTTTTTATAGTAAATCGCTACTGCTAATGTGGGAACCGTTTTGGTGAAACTTAAAGGATTCCAAAAACTAACCTCACCCGACCAAGCCTTAACCAACTGGCTTAGCACATTGCAGATTGGCAAACCCAAAGAGGAAACCGCGCCACTTGCGCAAGCGTTAGGCAGAGTTTTAGCCGAAGACCTCATTGCTAAGGAAGATTTGCCTAGATTTGACAAGTCAGCTGTTGACGGATACGCACTTAAATCCTCTGATTTAGCTGGCGCATCACAATTCAAACCCAAAATTCTCCAACTCACAGAAACAGAAGTCAGCACAAAACAAACTAAACAAGTCTGGACTGGAAACCCCATCCCCAAAGGTGCAGACGCAGTAATCATGCTTGAACACACAAAAAAACATAACAACAGCACCTTGGAAGTGTGGAGCCAGCTTGCACCAGGAGACAACATCTCAAAAGAAGGTGAAGACACAAAACAAGGCAATGCTCCAGTAAAAGCTCAAACACGCCTAAACCCATACCACCTAGGATTAGCTGCAGCACTAGGCTACGTACAACTCGCAGTCGCACAACAACCGAAAATTGCATTATTAACCACAGGCAACGAAATCGCCGAAATCGGCAAACATCGCAAAGAAAATCAAATCTACGACTCAAACAAAACCATGATATCCGCAATGTGCCACGAACTCGGCGCGCAAACAACCGACCTAGGTATAGCAAAAGACAATTTAGAAGAAATTTCACAAAAAATCCAGAAAGCGCTGGAAACCCACGACGCAGTGATCACTACAGGTGGAACAAGCGTTGGAGGATTAGACCTTGTGCCAGATGCAGTCAACAAGCTCGGCAAACCAGGAGTAATCGCGCATGGAATGGCTCTGCGGCCAGCAATGCCCACAGGGCTGGCAGCCATAGATGGCAAACCCGTGCTGATTTTGTCAGGGAATCCTGTTGCGGCAGTTATAGGGTTTGAAGTTTTCGGTAGACCCTTAATTAGCAGGATGCTTGGCATGAACCAAACAGAGCCGAGACCCATCGTCAAGGCAAAACTGTCAAAACGAATTGCAAGCGCTCTGGGGAGAAAGACCTATGTTCGTGTGAAAGTAACAGAAGAAAACGGCGAACTATTGGCAGAACCAGTCAGCGCGAAAGGTTCAGGAGCCATAACAACGATGAC
>Ga0153915_10002470_pt1 | contig 16853 bp, 29 predicted proteins | sample Opewatmetagenome_2_FD_107003 | JGI IMG/M metagenome (GOLD analysis project Ga0153915, IMG submission 107003) | Freshwater wetland microbial communities from Ohio, USA - Open water 3 Core 3 Depth 3 metaG | ecosystem: Environmental > Aquatic > Freshwater > Wetlands | place: USA: Ohio, Lake Erie...
CGCGACCGTGTTTATCTTCGGACGTGCGAGGGCTATGGGAATCGCCGTGGACATGGGGCATGTGCCAGGCCACTACTTCGTCCTGCTAGGCGACACGGTTATAGATGTGACCGCCACGCAGTTCGGGGTGAAGGATAAGGTGGCGGTTTTGCCACTCGAGGATACACGGAGGCGCGGGGAGTGGTGGGATCTCGAGATGCGGCACTCCGATCCCCCGCCCCCGTGGTCCAACCGGCTGCTGAAGATGGCCGATGAGATTGTCGTGGAGATCGCGTCCAAGGAGGCGACGCCATGAGCCGGATCGACATCGGGCTGGGCCGACACGGCCCATTTCATGACGTGAGGTTCCAAGGGAGGCCGGACGATCCCGTCCTATGGATGGAGGTGCCGGGCGCGGCGGTGCTATGTCTGACGGCCAAAGAAGCGAAGGAGTTCACGCTGGCGGTTCTCGGGGCGTTGGAAGCGGCGGAGATCAGGAAACCGCAGGTCGGGGCGTCGGAGGTGACGAGGGCGCTCTTGGCCGGGACGCTGGGGATCGCGGGCGACGGCGTGGCGGTGCCGGAGGCGAAGTCGGCGGACACGTTTCCGGACAACGGGTCCATGGTCCTGCCGGGCCGGACGGGAACCCCGCCCTAGGGAAAGATCGTTTTGTAGCGATTTGCTTTCGTGGCAGTTTTCCTCTCGGGATCAGATACCTGCCCTCGGAGAATGTTTCACAGGCGACATGGTGGGCAACAACGCCGGATGCGAAGGCATACAGATCGGGCAGAGTCGCACTGCCCTTGATCTTGTTACATGTCCAGCAGCATGGGACGCAATTGTGCAGCGTGTATCCCAACGCGTTATCCAGACGGTCTATGCCGCGGTTTGTCTAGACTGCCACAGTAGTGGCAAGGTCGCGAGACCAAGGCCAGGAACAGATCGAACGGCATATCGAAGCCATGGTTGCGAGGATCATAGCGGTACATTCGGAACAGTTGTTCCGGCTTACGTTTCATGTCGCAACTTGAGCATAGCGCCTTGCCGTCTTCCCTGCTATGGATGGGCTTTTCCTGCCCGCAGACGGAGCAGGTTCCGCGATGCCTTTGGCGGTAGCAGTTCGAGCACAGACTTCCACCATCCGCGAGACTAATGTGGACACGCACCAGTCTGCCACAGCCTGCGCAATGTTTGGGGTGCCTTTTTGCGGCTACAGTTCTGGCACAGCGGTCCTTTGACTGTCCGTTCGCCGACCCGCTTGTGGGCGCCGCAATCGATACAGGTTTCCGGTTTTCTGGCCATCGCCCTCTCTCCATCAGGAACATAGCGCGATGGTTTAGGTTCGTCAAGGAGATTCTACATGTCACATGATGAGCTGGAGAAGTTGGCGGATCTTCTGGAGAAGATAGTCCGCGTCGAGAAATTGGAATTGGCGGAGAGCGAACGGCGCGCCATCATCAAGGTCATCAATGCCGCAGATGCGTTGGCGGCAAAGCGGCGCGTCTAGGCGCCCCGCCGTGCCGGGTTTGATTCCCGGCGACCTGGCCAACATGCGCCCTCCGGGCGCGCGAAAGGAGAGACAACCATGGCGCGTAAGAGACACGGGCTGTTTGGGCGTATCGTGATGCTGGCGATTCTCGGTTTGGCTTTGGTGGGCGGCTGGACGATCTGGCACGCCAAGTCGGCGCGGGACGGGTACACGGCCGCCAAGCGGACGGTGGAGAAGGCGGAGCGGGCCTAGAAGTAGCGGGTCGGCACACACCATCAAGGACGGGACGGGATAGATCGGGTTCCTCGGAACCCGACCGGAGGGCCTTCCGTGGTCCTGCGGTCGGGTTCCGAGAAGTGGGGCCGCAAGGGAGTAACATGGAGCCCTTATAGGCAGCGCGGAGCGCGCATTGCCAGCAAGGCAGACTGCGAATGGGCGGATCGCGCGGCCCAAGGGGGAGCCTCTTGGGAGGGCCGTGGACGCAACGTGGCGGCGGAAGGGATCGCTTTACAGCGAAGGGTTTTCGCGGCGCTTTTTCGCCGCGGAGGGAAAGGGCGCGGGGCCTTCGGGCTCCGCGCCCTTTTTTTGTCGTGGACACTGGGCCTTACAACACAGGAGGAGATCATGGCAAGGAAGCGCGGGACGATCGGGAAGCTCGTGGTGCTGGCAGTATTGGCTTTGGCGATCGTTGGCAGCTGGACGATATGGAAGGCCGAAGCGACGCAGAACGGGTACACGACCGCCAAGAAGACGTACAACAAGGCGGAGAAGGCAGCGAAGGCGGCCCACAGGGCATGGCAGTAAAGCGCAAGGAATCGGAGAGGTTGAGAGTGTAGATATCGTTGACACCAACGGGCGGAGGCCCACAACACGAAGGAGAGAGCGGACCATGTGTATGCCTGGATCACCGGAACACGACGCGTGGCTGAAGGGGCCGGAGGCGTACGCGGCGTGGCAGGAAGCGCAGAAGAAGACGGTCAAGAAGTTGGCCAAGAAGCCGACCAAGAAGGTTCGGGCCAAGTAGGCTGACCATCGGCGAGTGGCGGGAACGGGCCTCGGGGCCCGTCCGGGCGGTCTCCCCGGAGGGGATCGCGCGGACAGCTCCCGGCGGAACGGGAACGGATTTGGCGGGAGAACCGATGATGACCGCAATCATGCGGACGCTTCATCTGAATGATCCAACTGTGGAGGAGGATACATTGCGCATAATGGTAGCGCGGAGCGCGCAGACACGAGACTAGGACATTGGCGTGGGCCGTCTGGGCCTGCCCGATGGGTATCCGGGTGGTGCCCGTCGGGTAGGTTCCGAAGGAGACACTATGAGCACCTCATCGCTGTGGAATCACATAAGTCCAGAGCGGTTCAGGGAGAGGGCTGATACGGGAAGGCGGAACGCGGATGACGCATTTGTCGCGGTTGCGAGGACGGCTGGACCGATCATCGATCTGCCTGGCACGGCCGTAATTCCACGATTTATCCAGTGGAGCAGAGTGAGGCGCGGTGCGCATGTCATGGTAGAGCGCGACCCGCGTGCGGCCAGAATGATGGAGCCTGATGTGGCTGCGCTCAACGCTGCCTTTCCCGCTGAGGCACCCGTACACCTCGTGCGCGGCGACTTCTTCGATACGCTGTTGTCCTGGCACGGGGTGCCGTTCACGCATGTGCTCTATTGCGGCACGATCACGCTCGCGTCGCAGTTTGCCAAGGAGAACTTGGTCGAGAATCTCGGGCGCATGGCGCGCTCGCCGAACGTGTCACCCGACGGCTTCCATTTCATGATTACGGCGGCCAGGCGTGACGATCCCGTGGGGAGGGATGTGTTGCTTAACCGCATATCCGAGATCATCAGGAAACACGGCTGGTTCGGCGAAAGAGTCATGCTGATCGAATACGGGGGGCGGGTCAAGAACACCACGCCAATGCTGACTGCGTTCTACTGGTTTCACCGCCGCGTTGACAAGGGTCCGGGGAAGCCTAGGGAGGAACCGGAGGAACATGGTGAGCAAGCATGGGACCGGGACGCGCTGAAGGTGATGGGATGGGTTGATGCCAAGGGGTTCGGGCTCTTCTCGGCGCGGCAGGCTTTCGAAGGCCTGAAGGGCACCTTCCGCAGGATGGAGCGGCTGCGAGTCGCCTTGCGCCTGCTTGTGGACGAGGGGAGGCTTAGGATGGCCTACATGCCAGAGAGGCGCGGCCTTCCGGGCAGGAAACCGTCGCCCATGTATGAGGTCGTGTAGTCAATATACGGAGTAAACCATTGGGAGGTTCCGGCTGCTTGTTGGTGGCGGTCGATCTGAAGTGAAAGGCGGACGCCGATCTGATGTAGGAGGATAGGGGTGAACCTCGGGGCGCGTATGGTAGCGCCCTGCGGGCGCGTCGGGATAGGGACCGAAGGTCCCTAAGAGGGGATTGACGCGGGGACAACCAGGAAGGACAACCGGAAAGGATGATTGCGATGGATAGGCTGATCACAATTCTGACTGGACTGGTGCTGGGTCTTCGGGGTTCGCGGCGTGCGGCAATGGAGGCAGTGGTCGATGACATAAGGAAAGAGTTCTCCGAGTTCGAAGCCGACCTGATCGCGGCGAGAGAAGATTGGAAGGACGTGTCGGATCACCTGACGCGTCTGGAGGTGGAACGTAACTCTGCCATGAAGGACTTGGAGGAGGAGAAGGAGCGACGCCTCGCCCTCCAGCGGAAACTCGACATAATCTCGTCTTCTGTCCCCCGTTGGGCGGATGGCAGCAGCTGGCGCCTGATGGTCAGGCGGAAGCTGCTCTCTAGCCACAAGTTCCACACGCTCAAAGCGTTACGTACCGTGACCACGATGGGGCTGAAGGATGCCAAGGAGTGGGTAGAATCAAGGATTCCCGGCCCGGAAGTCCACAAGAACGTCTTCGAGTCCCAGACGGGCGGCGGCGACGCCAGCGACTGGATTATCTTGTCCGATGAGGTGGGAGCAGCCGATTTGCTGATTGCCCTCGATGTGCTGTTCAACCAGACGCATACGAACCGTGCGTCTCCACCCCCAACACTGGACGATGTGTCGTTCAGATCCACGTTCTCCATCTGAGGAGTCAGGTATGCCGAAAACCACCGCCATCATCGCCCAGGCCGAAGTCGAGCATGGCCCGATGTACGTTTGGGACAAGCCATGGTACATGGATGAGCCGCTCGGCGAGGAGGGGCAGGGCCTCGACGAGGAGGGAATCACGATCTCCCTGTGCCAGCACGAGCTCTCCGTCCCCGCCGGGATGATCGTCTGGATGGAGTGTAACCATCCGGGCCGCGTGTACATCAGCGGCAGGGACATGTACAACTGGTCCGACTACAACGGCTATGATCCCTGCGTGATCTCCTGGGATTTTGCCGTAGAACTACTTTCCGAGGGCGAGGGCGACGGGCTGTGGACTCTCGAGATCTGTAAGCCCCTCCCTGCGGAGTGCGTGGCGGAGATGGCCAAGGCGAAGATGCGGAGGGCGGCCAATGCCGATCTATGAGTTCCGGTGCGCCGCATGCGGCCACGAGTTCGAAGACCTGGTGACGCCCAAGGCGGCGGCCGAGATGGCGGCGCAGGTCAAGGCGGTTGAGGACGCCCCGTGCCCCGGATGCGGGGAGATGCGCGTGGGTCTGGTCATGTCGGCATTCTCGCTCCGAGGCCCCGCACCAGGCGCGGTAGGGTGCGCTACAACCGGGGGATCCTGAAGCCTCTAGCGGCCCGCCCGTGCGGCGGGAGGGTAAGGAGCGATGGTGTCGATCCTGAGCGCGATCGCACTGTCTCCGCCTGGAGCGCAGGTGGGATGGACGCTGGCGGCTGGACCGACGATGTGATCCACGTCCTTCACTGGCGACCGTTCTTCCTGGAGTGCGGGGTCGACCTACTTTCATGGCGCAGGTCGCTGTAGGAGTCCGAGATGGCCAAAGGCAATGTCTGGTATGCGATCCGGCACGCCACCGAGGACGGTCTCTGGTGGATGTTCGATCCGACGCACACGTTCGATGGCGGATGGACGCGCGATCCGAATCTGGCCTCCAGGGTCGAGTCGAAGTCGTACGCCGAGATGTGGGCAGCAAGGGTCGGTGGGGAGATCATTCCATGCTGATTGCTTTGGCGAGGAGCGCGATTGTCAAGTAGGGTGTGGTCGGTTTCGCCGGGGCCAAGGAAAGAGGGCAGTGATGGAGACCGTAGTTTACCTATTGTGCCTGGCGCTGTGGTCGTTTGGCACAGGCTACACAGCTAAGCTCCTGGATGACCTGACAAATTGGGACATCGTCGGGATGTGGGCAGCGGCCTTATTTCTCTGGCCCGCGTTCCTCCTAGGAGTATGGGGCTTTATGCTACCAGATCGGATAACGAAGTGGCTGGACGCCAAACAGGAAACGAAGGCGCTCGCGGCCATCCAGATCAAGAACGGAGCCAGGATCGCCGATTGGGAGCAGTACAGGCAACTGACGGGTCTGTGCGCCAAGTTCGAGGCAGAAAATGGGATCGACGACCGAAACCTGCTGGGAGAAAGATAGGGAATGGACTGATCGAGGGCATGGAGCAACAGTCGACCCCATGGCGATTGAGAGGGTCATACGATTGGGAAAGGAAAGTCCATGAACATCATGAGCCTTGAGCTGACGTTGGCAATGAATATAGCCATAGAGAATGCCGCAAAGCGCGGACACGAGAGCGTCAGTCTAGAGCACCTTCTTCACGCTATGCTCCGGGACAAAACCGCCGCCAAGCTTATCCGCGAGTGCGATGGCAACGTGGACGTCCTGAGGGAACGCCTGGAGGATTTTCTTGAGAGTCTCCCCAATGAGCGCCTGAGCACGCCACAGTTAACTATGGCCCTTAATCGCGTCCTGGCCATAGCGGACACTGTATCGGGCCGACGTGAGATGGATCCATCCGATGTCATCCTTGCGATGTTCAACGAGTCTGCCAATTCGAGGGTGGTACATCTCCTCAACGATATTGGGGTTTATCACGACAAGGTAGTTCGCTGGAGGATAGAGACACAGGAGAACAGCAGGCCCATCCCGCCACCGCTGCTGCCAGGTGATCAGGAAGAGGAGGAAGAGGAAGAACCCGAGGTCACGAGTGCGATCATCAAGTACACCGTCGATCTGCGCGCTATGGCTAAACAGGGACAGCTCGACCCACTTGTTGGGCGGAAAGCGGAACTCGACAGGGTGATACACATCCTGGCCCGTCGGAAAAAGAATAACCCCGTCCTCCTCGGTGATCCTGGTGTGGGTAAGACGGCGATCGCCGAGGGCTTAGCGCAACTTGTCGAGGCTGGGTCGGTTCCGCACTTCCTGAAGGGCGTTGCGATTCGGAGCCTGGACGTGGGCGCGCTCGTGGCCGGTACGAAGTTCCGGGGCGATTTCGAGGAGCGCGTCCGTGCCCTCCTTGCCGAGGCGAAGGTTCTGCGCGGTCGTATCATCCTGTTCGTGGACGAGATGCACACACTGCTGGGGGCAGGGGCCGCAAGTGGCGGAACCATAGATGCGGCCAATATGCTGAAGCCGGCACTGGCGTCGGGGGATCTGCGCTGTATTGGCGCGACCACGCACGACGAGTACCGGAAACACGTCGAGAAGGACGCCGCCCTGGCGCGTAGATTCCAGCCGATCGAGGTGGGAGAACCTTCGGTAGCAGATTCTACTCAAATCCTAAGCGGCCTAGTGGACGGATACTCGTCGCACCACGGTGTATCGTACGACGGGGACGCCTTGGCGAAAGCGGTGGTGCTGTCTGACCGCTACATTCGCGATATGAAGTTGCCCGGCAAGGCCGTCGACGTGCTCGACGAGGCTGGGGCGACGGTGAGTTTGTCGGGGCGGAAAATGGTCACAGCGACCGACGTAGAGGCGATCGTGTCCGCGATGGCGCGCGTCCCGGTCGGCACAGTTTCCGGGGCAGACAAGGCCCACAACCTGCCGGAGGACCTAAAGAATGTGATTTTCGGCCAGGATGAGGCGATCAAACGCGTGTGCGCGGCCGTCCAGGCTTCGTTGGCCGGGTTGGCCCCGCAGGAACGGCCAGTGGGATCATTCCTGTTCGACGGACCGACCGGCGTAGGCAAGACGGAGCTGGCGCGCCAACTGGCATCCATCCTCGGCATGCGCCTCATCAGGCTGGACATGAGCGAGTACATGGAGAACCACACGGTCTCTAGGCTCGTGGGGGCACCTCCGGGGTACGTGGGGTTCGAGCAGAACGGGCAGCTGGTCAACGCCGTACGGGAATCTCCGCACTCCGTGGTGCTCCTGGACGAGATCGAGAAGGCGCACCCCGACATCTTCAACATGTTGCTCCAGGTCATGGATTACGGGACCATGACGGACGGCTCCGGCCGCCAGGCCGACTTCCGCCACACGATCCTCCTGATGACTACGAACGTGGGGACCGGGGAGAAGGCCCGGCGCGTGCCGGGGTTCGGTGGAAAGGTTGAGGAGCCCAAGGGTGAGACCTACCAACGGACGTTCAGCCCGGAGTTCCGCAATAGGCTGGACGGGATTGTCCGGTTCAACCCTCTGTCGCCGGACATGATGCTCATGATCGCCGACAAGTTTTTGGCCCGCTTGGCCGGGCAGCTAGCCGAGAAAGGATTGTTTCTGTCGGCAACCAATAAAGCCAGGGCGTGGTTGGCGAAAAATGGATATGATCCGGAATTTGGTGCCCGTCCGATGGATCGCCTGGTTAGGGAGAAGATCGCCCAACCGCTGGCGGCGATGATTCTCTCCGGCAGGGAGTTTTCTGGAGGTAGAGTGGTCGTGGGAATGGAGAACGGCAAACTGTCCATCGGCAGCAAACGGACAGCTAATCTTGCGGAAGCCTGATTATGTTGACTACGAATTCCTGAATTGATATTGGTTTTCTAGACTTAGTTGTGATATGTACCACGGGGAAACGGGGTGCGACACCATGACATCATGAAAACCTGTGTAAATCTGCGCCGCTAAGCTGGGGCGCAGGCCGCTCGCTGACAAATGGCACACATGTATGTGCTAGGCAGGAATATTGTGGCAGACTACCTGGCAACATCCATGAAGAGAAACTGGGGAGGTGAAACGTGTCTGAAGGAGCGAGTTGTCTCACTTCCAGGCTGGGAGCCATACGGTACATGCGGGAGGTCCTCATTCCCCGCCTGCGGGAGAGAGGTGTTCCGATCTTTCTCGCCGATGGCGAAGAGTTGAACCTGCCCAGGTTCACGCAGATGGTTCTCGACCTTGATGCGGTGGATGCGCTCGTGGATGGCGAGTTCCCGCCGGGATGTAGGCGAAACATTGCGCCGTGTCTAGAAAAGGCAGCAAAACGCAGGAATGAGGCGGTATGGAGCGATGGGTTTGAGCAGTTCGTGCGGACGCTACTCACGGGCAAGCTGTACATTGACGCCCAGAACGAGGGCGAGATAGCACAGAAGATGGCTGCCATCCAGATGCTGGCTCAGGTCATGGAGCGATTCTTCGCTACCGACGATCTGATCTATGCGTTCGTCGGCGGGGTCAGGGAGGCTCTCGGCGCGGTGGCACGGTACACGAGGGACGCTGAACTGGTCTTTGCTGCGTCCCATGCTTTTGGTCGGGACGAAAACCAGCCCGATGTGGACGAGGTAATTTCGCTCGCCGAGGCTGGCCGCAGCGCGGATCTTCGCGCGCTTCTCGGGGTTAGTCACATTCAGGCCTTTGGACAGGCTGTGGAAGCCATCCAGTCCGGACGTCCGGGATAGCTTGAGGTGATCGTTTTTGTGTTCCTGAACATGGTTGCGATTCTTCTGGCTTCTTGTTCCGATTGTCCGTACAGCCGGACAGAGCCGCCGGTGATATGGCGGGAACAGGGAGGATGGACGATTCATGGCAAACATCGTCAAGATTTCTACAGACCTATGGGTGTGGCGTGACAAGTGGGAGATCAGACGCCCAGGACCGAGTGACATAGGCGGCCGGGGGCTAGGTTATCCGCGTGGAAGAGCTAGTGTAGGACAGCTGGAGGCATATCAGGCCCTGGCCGACTGGCTCTGTGAACTGGGAGCCTCGTGCATCTGTGGTCCCGTCCTTAGCGGAGCTCAGATGGCCTACGCCGTCGCTCTGGTTTCTGGCGACAGGATTGATCCAATATATCTCCCGAAGGATGGATACAGACCATCCAAGCATTACTCGTCGTCGGATATCTATGGCCCTTACGCCATGATTGACGACATCGTCGCGTCGGGGGAGGGTATGGGGACGGACAAAGCTGTCCGTCATGCTGGCGGCCGGAAACCGTTGGCCATCATCGCGGATCAATGGGCATTAAGTGCGCTACAATCCGGGCCACTATCCGATTTCGCCGATCTGGCGTGGACGGTAGCGCCACATAAGTAAACCCAAATTACCCAAAGGGGCCCCATTGAACAGGATCATGTTCCTCGGCGCCTAGGAATTCCGGGCGAAGTTTTGTTCCGCATGGGTAGAACTTGGCACACCACAAGATCGAAGAGATCAACGGAGTAATGCTTCTGGTGCCTAGGAGTGTAGAATACAGTGGCAAATGTTCCTAGGACGACGGTTTATGCTGGCGGTAGAGCCATAGCCAAGGAGACTGAGATGAGGAAAATTGGAGACCGCGTGAGTGTGGAGGGGCACATTGGAACGCTCATCGAACCGGACGAAGTCGTGCTGGCTAGCCGCGAGATCCTCCGGAAGCGTCCGGGCGAGTACTTGTGCGTAAAGTTCGACGGTCCCGGTCCATACGGTGATGGATATGGTGTCTACCATAACAGCACATTCAAGATCTACACACTGCCTGTGCGAAGGTAAGTATATCTTGGAGACAAGGACGGTCTGTTTCTCGCGGCCCAATTGTTACTCAGTATTTGAAACGCCTACAAGGCGCTAGGGTTCATAGATGAGGTACCTATCCAGGAGGATGAAATGTGGGTGTGGCTCGACGACCAGGACATACGCGATCCGCAGACGGGATGGACGGTGGTTCGTACAGCCGACGAGGCAATCACATTGCTGGCAGCAGGCGGCGTAGAGGCGATTTCGATGGACCACGATCTCGAGGATTTCAGACAGGATCCGTATCCGCGAGAGGTCACAGGGATGGACGTGGTCCGCTGGATGATTGCCAACAGTGTGTTCCCCAAGGTGATCAACGTCCACAGTTTCAACCCGGACAGGGCGAGGGATATGGTAAGGGATCTTATGGCAGCAGCGCCAGAAGGGACGCAGATTAGGCTGTGGTGCTTTGGTCCCAATATTGCCGGAGAGTTGGAGGCTCTCCTGTAAACCAGAATTACCCAAAGGAGTCCCATTGAACAGGCGCGCGGTCATCATCGACATGTTGGCGAGGCACCAATCAAAGGGAGACGAGGCGGAACGCAGGAGGATAGTACAGGATCTAGGTAAGTTGTCCACAGAACTTCTCAAGTGGATGCTAGACGAGAATCAGCTAGCCGAGCTGTGTCGGCTCGAAAGGGACGGGAAATGAGCAAGATCGACCTGGTCACGAAGCTGGTGATCTACGAGCTCCGGCCGCTGGGGTATGGGCAGCAGTCCGACCGGCGCGGACCGATCTGCGACCTGATGCTGGCGGACATCCCAAACACCGAGCTTGCGATCGGCGTGGCGATGCGCATTCTCCAGCGCGTGTGCTCCCTGATGGATAACGCCTACTTCTGGAATGACAACCTGGACAAGGGGCCGTCCGAGTTCACGGAGCAGTTCGAGAGCTGGATCGATCCGATGCCGACCGGCCTCGGTGGCAAGGTGGTCCGCATCCGGCACAAATACTGGAGCGAGAACAAGATCGAGGCATTCATTGCGATTCTGCTTGTTCTGGCCAATCTCCACGGGTGGACGGTGGATGACCGCAGGGTTGTCGATCCGTCGCTGGAGGCAGCTGAGGCGCAGCATGACCTGGAGGACGGGGAGTTCCTGGACGCAGTAGCGAGGCTCCGCAAAGGCGAGAGCCCCCGCGAAGTGGCGGAGGAGTATGCCGAGTCTGCCTACCAAATGGACATGTGCCCATGGCGGCTTCTGGTGCTCGATTTGGCCGGGATCTGCCACAGCTCGCCGAGGCAGCGGACAGGTTAGACCCAAGATTCATGGAACCAAGCAGATGGGATCCGAACGTTTACGTGGCCAAGAGTGTCGAGTCGATCAATTTCGGCGATCCCCATAGGGAAGAAGGACAAGCCAATGACAACCCTTCTGTCTATCGACTGGGACTGGGTGACAGGCGATTGCTCAGATATACAACACGGATGCTGCGGTTGGTGTACACCAAGTCCACGCAGGCATTCGCGCGGCAGCGACCAGTTTGTCAAATCCGGATGGATCGAGCGACTTGAGGCCCTGCGGGCCCTGGTGCCATCCAAACACGGCGGGAATCTCTGGGTGGCTGAGTGCCATGCTGACATCCTGCGTGTCGTTAATCCGGATGAGACAACCGACATCATCCACCTAGACTCCCATCTAGACGATGCCAACTGGTGTGTGCTTTCGTGCGGGTCGTGGCGGACGTTCCTACCTACTGGGATCGAAGTAGCGATGCCACAACAGGCAGACCTCAAAGAGCTAGCATTCAAAGATGTGTTTGTGTGCCAGTCGTCGCCGTGGACACCATCGGGACTTGATAAGTTTCTTTGGAGTCTAATCAGACGTTTGGCCGATATTCTGGGAAGGGATCCCATATTCATCGGCCATCGTCGTATGGTACAGATGCGGGCATACCAGCAGACCAATCAAAAAGGAGACCGGGAAGCTAGGATATATCCTAGTCCCTGAGCAAGGGAAACTGGCTTGGTTGGCGTTCGGCAATCGACGACGATATCCCAGTATATCAGTCAAATGTTGGTACCTTCTCAAGCGGGAAGATTGATTTCGGCGCCAGTGAGTCGATCTAGCTGCTCTTCGGTAAGCATACACCTTAGAAGTCCGTCCAATGGAGAAATGGTGGGAGCGGATCCCTTTGGCGAGTTCAGTAGGAGGATAGACATGGTTCTGAAGCGACAACTCCCCGAGTTCGGGGTGGAGATTGAGTGTAATGGCGAGACTCTCCGGATACTCGACAAACACGGCGGCGTGATCGAGGAAAGAGAGGTCGACGCTCCGACCTACTTCGACATGTCAGGCGAGGTGAGCAAGGTGGAGAACGAGCTGATCGAGGCCGCCTCCGCGATGGAGATGGGGCGATGAGCGTCGACCTTCGTTCGTCGTACCTCTCCGACAAGCAGGCGTCCGAAGTCTGCGGCCTCGGCAAAGGCGGGAAATGCTGTCGCTACCTGGGGATGGGACAGGGAGGCTGGCGCTGCCTCAAGCACAGCGAGTTCCGCGCCACGATCGACGCGCGGTTCGCAGCCGGGCAGATGGCAGCCCAAGGTGACAACTGCGACGGTTTCCCGAACGGGAAGCCGGGATCGAACTAGGAGACATCATGAGCAAGAGCGAGACGATCCTGGCGGCCCTGATCGGCTTGGCGGGTGAGGACGGTGCGGAGATGCTGGAGGAGTTGAACGGCTACGGCGCCAGCATATCCGCATACCGCTTCACTCTCCAGGACGAGGAGGAGTTGGACTCCCTTCGCTGGATCGCGGGGATGTACGACTCCGCACAACTCCTACTGGACTGCGTGGGTGACCAGGAGCACTATCCGTGGGAGGTCGAGGTGCCCGAGCACGTGGTGTGGAATGTGCTGGATGCCACAGAGGGCGACGGTGCCGACCGGGGCACTGTACCGTGTCTCGGCGGCAGACTGGGCGACGAGATACATGCCATGCTGAGGTCGGTGGTGTGATGGAAACCAAATTCCTGGTCATGCTGTTCGCCCGGAAACGGGACAACCGGGGCCACCCCCGTATTTTCCGGTGGATACACGGTTTCAGAACCCAGAAAGCTGGGACGGCCTTCCTTGAGGACAAACGCAGGGGGAGCAAGTACCTTTACGGCGTCCTGTGCTCCACGAGGTCCTGGGATGCTGTCGAGGAGTTCGGCGATCCAAAAGTCGAGGAAAAGTGGTTGGATAACGGCAATTCCGCATACCAGAATCCCCACGTTCCCTCATAGTAATATGGGGTCAGGATGCTTTCGCGCGTAAACGAGCTATGATGGGACGGCGCACCATAGGATTACCTACGCGTGGTTGGAAAGGCCGATATCTGTGGTTCGACTCCACAGAGCTCCACTCCCAGCCAACAGGGATGTGTTGGCTTGGCTGTGGCTGATTCCCAAGATCGGCTCGTGAAGGGGAGCCATGCTCGGCGTTCTGCCAAGACCCTTTGGGCAGCGGATCGCTACGATGGGGTGAGATCCTTCCACAGCGACGGGTGACCCTTGTCCGGAGCACGGTCTGGACACCGGCGTCTCTATTTGTAATGCCGTGCCTTGCCCGAGAGGCGGCGGGCTTATTGATCAAAATCCCGGAGATGGGAACCGTCCTTGGGAATCCCGATCCGGGTAATTACGGGCCCGAAACAGGATCGACGTGGTACTGAGAGATCGAAGCGCATGCAGGGAGATGTTCCGAACTCCCTTGAAAAACCGGGACACGCTACAACTGCGAACTACAACGCAAACCAGATGCAGGCTGCGGTCTAGCATCCGTCGCTCTTGGACTCCCGCCCTGTGACTCTGGGAAGCGGCGTCGATGGACAGGGATCGTAGGTCGAGGCTACTACGGAGGCTCCTCCAATCCTGAGACCTCCACCGGAAAATGTCTCAATGGATCTGCCCAGCATGGGACCGTCCCCACCTGGCTGGTGTTGTAAACGGGGAACAAGCATGTGAATGACTTCGTGATCAAAGTATTTCGGACGCGGGGGCAGCACCCGCCGGGTCCAAAGGTTTGTCCGTTCTACAAAAAAACGGACTGGTGGAGGCGCCGAGAGGTGCCCTAGATGGGGAAGGCGGGTGATCAATCCCGCTTTCCGGTCGGTTCTTCTGGTCGGCCGGTGAGTTTGCCAGTTCTCCACGCCAACCGACAGAAAAGAAGTGACGGAAACTGGTATCGGGATGTGGCGCAGCCTGGTAGCGCACTTGCCTCGGGCGCAAGGGGCCGGAGGTTCAAATCCTCTCATCCCGACCAAAGGAGAGAGACGATGTCGGAAAAGAAACCAAAACCCTGCGGCAATCCTGACTGTAGCGTGTCGACTGGGATCCATGACGGTTTTACATTCGGATCAGGCGACCTGGACATGAACGGTTTTACATTCGGATCAGGCGACCTGGACATGAACGGTTTCTGGGAGCATCCGTGCGCGCTTTGCGCGCGTCTCCACGAGAAACTCTATCCCGAGGACGGCAGATGCTGGCCGTTCGAGCCGATGACCCGTGCGGATATGCTGCGCGCCGAGGCGGAGATTCTGGAGATGGCCAAGGGGAAACTCAATGACGCGCTGGATCTCCTCAAGAGCCTGATGGGCACGATGTGTGACCGCGTGGCGGGGCAATCAGACGCGCGGTTTGAGTACAACCAAAATATCATCGAGGGTGAGGTGGCGGATGCCGTCGCCTGCGCCAAGGATAACCTGGGAAAGGTCGAGATCCCGGAGGCATAGATGTTGTTCATCATAGTTGGGGGAATCGTGTGCTGGTTCGGTCTCGGACTGATCAGCGCGATGATGGTGGGTGCCTGCTATCCCAACGGCAATGCTCCGCTGTGGCTGAAAGTGGCTGCGGTTGTACTTGGGCCGATTTCGCTGATTGGGCTTGCGTTCATGCTGGGTAAATAAGACCCAAGCGTGTCGGAGGAACAGATGCTGGCAAACGTAGTTGACACGTCAGGATAGATGGTTTGGACCGATATGACCCTTATGCGGGGGTGTATTCGGTCCGGACGTGCTGGCGGTGGGCGGTTTCGTCATCCTTGTGGTGGCGTTCCTGCTGGCAGCGCTGGCAATCGCCCTGCCCCTGACGATGGCGACCACGCGACTCGTGGATTGGGCAAGGTTGAACGCCGTGCTGCGCCGCATGGTGCGGGGCGACGACGGATCCATTTTGGTGAAACAGATCAGCAAGAGGAAAACATGAGCAGACCCGCATACTACAAGGGATTCTACATCCACCAGTTCGGGGAGTTGTTCCCGTACCACCTGATCATGCGCGAAGGCGAGAACGACTGGCTCCAGATTCCCTTCGAGTCGGTGGACGAGGCCAAGGAGTGTATCGACCAGATGGTCGGGACCGGCAAACAGGCATGGTGCGAAAACGGGCGGATCATCTACCGCTAGGAGACGACATGGCCAAGAAGACTGTTCAGGCAATCCCGGTGACGAGCAGCAAGACCAGCCAGATGAAGGCGTTCATCGCCAACCATAAGGGCGAGAAGTTCACGGCGAGCGGGCTCGCCAAGGCGCTCGGCTGGACCAAGCGCAAGACCAAGAGGGTCAAGGGCGAGGACGGCAAGGTGACGGAGGACACCGTCAAGATCAGCCACAACTCCAAGGCGGCCCTGCGTCTCGCCAGGAAGTGCGGCGCCACGGTGTCGCACGAGGAGAAGGCGAAGGTGAACCCGAACGCCCAGGCGATCGGCAGGTTCACGATCACGCTGTAGGAGGCGGACATGACACCCGAGCAGCAGAGGGTCAGCGATGACCTGGAGAAGCTGGGGTTCCCGAGGGATCCGAAGGTCGTCGGCGCCGTGGCGCACAGGACCGAGACGGAGGTCCTGATCGTCCTGGACGACACCGGCGCGATCTCCCTGATGCGCCCGACCGGGCGCGGGCTTGTGGTCATCGGGGCGGACGAGGCGCCGCGCAGCGTCATGGACGCGATCATCTGCCCGCGCGCGGACAAGGTGGAGATCCCCCCGAAGCGCGAGCGCGACCATGCCGGGGAGATCTGCGAGCAGGACTTGTCCTTCCTGGACAATCCCTGCGCGTTTCGGCGCGGGAGGTGGATATGATTCCGAGGCTGGGCGACGAGGTCGTGATCGACCAGTGGTACGAGGATCTCCTGCTGGACGCAAGGCCGGAAGACTTCACGGTGGTCACCTCGCCGCTCAAGGTGGTCCACTTGGGCGCGTGGTCGCCGGACCTGACAGAGGTCACCGTCTACGTGCGGCCCTGCGGCGTGCGCGTGTTCCTCATCGACAGCCTGTCCGGCAGGTGCCACGGCGCGGACGCCTCCGCCCCGCCGCTGTTCATGCCGTCCCTGGACGCCCTCAGGGCGTGCTGGCCATGAGCCGGGTCGTCAGGCAGGACGACCCGAAGCACTACATGATCTCCGAGGTGCTGGTGCTGATCGCCTCCGCGCCCAAGCCGGATCCGTATCGCGGGCGCGCGGCCGTCATCGTGGTGCTGGACGGCGAGGAGATCAAGGTCACCAACCGGCTACGGACCTACCTGAAGGGCACCGACTGCGCCGCGTGCGGCGCCAAGGGCACCCACTTCCGCAAGACGCGGCA
>Ga0153915_10002471_pt1 | contig 16849 bp, 16 predicted proteins | sample Opewatmetagenome_2_FD_107003 | JGI IMG/M metagenome (GOLD analysis project Ga0153915, IMG submission 107003) | Freshwater wetland microbial communities from Ohio, USA - Open water 3 Core 3 Depth 3 metaG | ecosystem: Environmental > Aquatic > Freshwater > Wetlands | place: USA: Ohio, Lake Erie...
TATCCCGTCTCCTACAGTCTCTTCCCATTCCATCATTTCTGCATTTAACTTTTCATCCTTCTCGACCTCTAATGCGCAATGGTATAAAGCATCCTCCCTTTTTTTGAGTTCCTCTTCAATAAGTTGGGAGATAACTTTACTGCGTTGCCTGTCCGGAATCACCGCATTCATTCTTGAGACCAAGGAATCCGGCATAGATATAAGAACTTTTTGCATAATATCTCCTAATAATTCGATCATGGATATATTATATATTATATCGTCAATTGTCAAGTATCATCCACAATAGCTCAAGTTAGCTCTCGTTCTTTGCCCTTTCTGAAAAGAAAATCGCACTCATGAACCAATTAATCCAATTAATTCTATAAAATCAATTAATTAGGTCATGATAAATAATAATATTTTGTTCAAAAATGTCCTTATAGCTCCATACTTTTCATAATGAAATCAAACACATAAGCATTTTATAGTGCTAAAAAAATCATATATAGAGCTGTGTTTTATTTAGTTATATTAAACAGTTACCTAAGACATAGCACTATTGCTTTATCTTGTCCTAGGATTTTTTCTCCTTATCCTTTTCCCTCTGATGAAATTCCTCTTTTTTTATTGTGCGGCTTCCAACAAAAGGGCAGTAGGAAAAGAGTTCATGGCGCCGGTGCTTCTTTTGCCGAAAGCTCGGATTGAACCAAGCTGTTTTTCAAAAAAATGTTGCTGTTGTTTCTTAAATCCATGCCATTTGAATTGATTTTTTCTGTAAAAAATTGCGATCCGAAACATCACTCGATCTGTCAAAAAAATCTGTATTTAAGAGTACAATCTCTGTAAAAGCCGTGTCTTTGACTCCGCATGTTTTTGTAAAATCTTTGACATTTTTTTAACGATATTCCCCGCTATTTTTTTGCATTTTAAGAAGATACTGTTGCAGAAATGCTTGCACGGATATGAAATATTTATATAAAGAATTTTAAAAGAGACCTTTTTAATTTATCTCAAATGTAGTACATACTAAATGTAAGTCCGCAATAACTACTAGGGAGCATCACCAGAAATGAACCGGCCCATGAGCCTGATCAAATCAAAAAAACGTGTCGCTGACCATGGGGAGGTATTCACCCCGGCGTGGATGGTCGAGGCGATGCTCGACCTCGTCAAGGGAGAAACCGAGCGGATCGATTCCCGGTTTCTGGAACCGGCGTGCGGGAGCGGTAACTTCCTTGTCCAGGTACTGCGGCGCAAGCTCGCCGCTGTTGAACTTAAGTTCGGGAAATCAGGTTTTGAAAAGCGTCACTTCGCCCTTCTCGCTTTGATGTGCACTTACGGGATTGAGCTTTTGACGGACAATATCGACGAGTGCCGCGCCAACCTGCTGGAGATCTTTGCCGAATATTTGAACCTTTCGCAGTCTGACGATCTTTACCGAGCTGCTTCCTACGTGCTTTTGCAAAATCTCGTCCACGGTGATGCCCTGAAGATGCGAACTTGGGATGACCAACCGATTACTTTCGCCGAATGGGGCTACCTTGGCAAGGGGAAGTTCCAACGTCGTGATTTTCGTCTGGACATACTTACTAAGATGTCGGCCTTCCCCCTTTTCACGTATCCTGGAAAGTACGAGATTTTCAAACCGACCAAGACTTATCCACCGATGACGGTGCGCGAGCTTTCCTGCTCCGCCCTCGGCGATACACCGAAGGAGGTTGTATGACCGGCCATGCCCTCTTTACGCTCCGAGGCCGCAACCCTGATGTGTTGACCTGCATTGCTAACCTTTCAAGCGATGAAGTATTCACACCGCCCGAGTTCGCCAATAGAATGCTGGATAATCTTGCCGAGGCGTGGACAGCCGACAACAATGGCGCGAACATCTGGGCGGATAGTTCGATGAAGTTTCTCGATCCTTGCACGAAGTCGGGCGTGTTCCTCCGTGAGATCACAAGCCGCTTGAACAAAGGCTTGGCAGATGAGATTCCGAACCTTAAGGACCGCGTTAATCACATCCTGACTAGACAGGTGTTCGGCATCGGTATCACTTATCTCACTAGCTTGCTGGCACGTCGGAGCGTGTATTGCTCGAAACACGCCAAGGGCAAACATTCGGTCGTAAAGGCCTTTTCCAGTGACGCTGGCAATATCTGGTTCGAGCGCACAGATCATACATGGGGTGACACCAAGTGTGAGTTCTGTGGCGCGCCAAGAGTAATCTTGGATCGTGATGTAGAACTTGAGAACTATGCCTATGCGTTCATTCACACCGATAACATACAGGCTCGGGTTGCCGAGTTATTTGGAGGAAATATGCAATTCGACGTAATCATCGGAAATCCCCCGTATCAGATGAAGGGTGGGGCAGGTGGTTCAAGCGATTCATCCATCTATCACCTATTTATCGAACAAGCGAAGAGTTTAGAGCCAAAGTACCTGGCGATGGTGGTTCCTTCCCGTTGGCTCGCGGGAGGGCGCGGGCTCGACGAATTCCGCAAGGAGATGCTAAGTTCACAAAAAATGCTCAGGCTGGTCGATTTCCCGGTCTCAAGAGAAGTCTTTCCAAACGTTGAGGTCAAGGGCGGCATCTGCTACTTTCTCTGGTCGGAAGCCCATAGCGGACCATGCGACGTCACGGTAGTTCGCGGCAACGAGGAGACAACCTCATTACGGCAACTCGACGAATTTGACGTATTTGTAAGGGATCCGAGAGCCGTCGGCATCTTGCGCAAGGTGTTGAAAACTGGCGAGAAGCCCATCATCGAAATCTTGACCGCTGACACTCCATTCGGCATCGCTACCAACTTCGATGGCTTCCATGATAAAAAGAAGTCGGGGGATGTCGCACTTCACTACGTACGAAGTGGCAAGCGCGCCATTGGGTTTGTCTCACGGGATACGATCACCAAGAACGCTGCTCTCATTGATAAGTGGAAAGTGTTTGTCCCAGAAGCAGGTTCAGATGGTGGGCAGAGAATTCCCGACTCGGTGCTTGGCAAGCCATGGCTGGGTTCGCCGTCATCTGTCTCTACTCAGACATTTCTCGCTTTCTGGGTGGTAAGTGAGGAGGAAGCGCGAAGCCTGGAGTCCTATTACTGCACTAAGTTCTTCAGGTTCCTCGTCTCGCTCCGTAAACTTACGCAACATGCACTCCGATCGACGTATTCATGGGTTCCGGTTCAGGCATGGAATCGCCAGTGGTCGGATAAAGCGCTCTATAAGAAATATAAGCTCACGACAGAGGAGATTGACTACGTTGAAGCGGTTATTCGCCCGATGGACCTCAGCAGCGAGGACAACGACTGATGGCTAAGGCTATTGAGGAGATCCTAGAACCTAAACCCGAAGCCAGACCTCGTATCTACGCCTACTCGATTAACGACGAAGCACACAAGGGACTTCTTAAGATTGGGCAGACGATGCGCAACGTGAAACAGCGCATCGCTGAGCAAGTGAAGACCGCCACCATTAAGAACTACAAAGTCGAACTGGACGAGTCCGCTGATCGAGATGATGGCACTCTCTTTTCCGATCATCACGTACGTGCTACGCTCGTAAGGAAGGGCTTCAAGAACGTTGAGCTGGAATGGATGCGCTGCTCGGTCGCCGATGTGCGGACCGTGCTCACTGAACTCCGTATCGGCCAGCAGCTTACCGGCACCCATCACGAAACGTTCACGATGCGTCGGGAGCAGGCCGAGGCCGTAAAAAAAACTTACGACTACTTCCACTCGATCTGGAATGAGGACAAACACGCGGTCCCGCGCTTCCTCTGGAATGCCAAAATGCGTTTCGGCAAGACCTTCACCGCATACCAGTTGGTCAAAAAGCTCGGAGCCAAGCGGGTGCTGGTGGTGACTTTCAAGCCTGCGGTCGAGGATGCGTGGCAGACGGACCTTGAATCGCACGTGGATTTCGATGGCTGGCAGTACCTTTCCCGCAAATCCGATACGGACCCCACCCAGGTCGATTCCACGAAACCGGTCATATATTTTGGCTCTTTTCAGGACCTCCTCGGTCGCGACGATGCAGGAAACATCAAGCCTAAGAACGAATGGCTTCACGTAGTAAATTGGGACCTCGTGGTCTTCGATGAATACCACTTCGGTGCGTGGCGGGAGACCGCCAGGGAACTTTTCGAGGGTGAGGAAGATGTTGTGAAAGAAACCAAGCTCGAATATGCAGCCGGATTGGAGGGGATGAACGAAGACCTCAGCGTGCTTTCGGAAAAGGAGACGGAGTTCCTTCCGATTACAACCATGGCCTATCTCTACCTTTCCGGAACGCCGTTCAGGGCTTTGGCTACGGGTGAGTTCATCGAAGAGCAGATATTCAACTGGACCTATACCGACGAACAACGCACCAAAGAAGAGTTCGCAGCCATGAATCCCGGCAAGTGGAACCCTTATGGCGCACTGCCGCAGATGCGCTTGTTGACGTATCAGATGCCGGACGAGCTGTTGGCGATTGCGAGCGCAGGGGAGTTCGACGAGTTCGACCTCAACGAGTTCTTCACGGCCTCAGGGCGGGGCAAAAGTGCACAATTCAAGCACAAGAGCGATGTGCAGAAGTGGCTGAATATCATTCGGGGCTCGTATGTTCCGCAAATGACCGAAGGCCTCAAGACCGGGACGCGGCCGCCGTTTCCGTACTCGGACATCCGCCTGCTGCCGTACCTTCAGCATTCGTTCTGGTTCCTGCCGAATGTTGCTGCTTGTCATGCGATGGCGAATTTACTCGCGGAGAAGCACAACACGTTCTGGCGCGGTTATGAGGTGATCGTCGCAGCCGGTGCATCAGCGGGCATCGGACTCGATGCGTTGCCGCCCGTGCGCTCGGCTATTGGGAGCGGATTCGAGACAAAGACAATCACGCTGTCTTGCGGCAAGCTCACTACCGGTGTGACTGTGCCGCAGTGGTCCTCGATCCTGATGCTTCGCAATCTCAAGTCGCCAGAGACCTACTTTCAGTCCGCGTTCCGGGTACAGTCGCCCTGGTCCATCAAGAACCCAAACGGCGATAACCCGAACGAAGAGGAAGCCCTCAAACCGGTCTGCTTCGTGTTCGACTTCGCGCCCACCCGCGCGCTGCGGCAGCTCTCCGAGTACGGGATCGGACTTTCGCCAAACGAGAGGAACCCGGAAAATGCCGTTAAAGATCTGGTCTCATTCCTGCCTGTGCTCGCCTATGACGGCGCCAACATGACGCAGATTGACGCAGGCGGTATCCTCGACATCGCGATGGCGGGCACCTCGGCCACGCTCCTGGCGCGCAAATGGGAGTCTTCGCTACTGGTCAACGTGGACAACAACACTCTGCGCCGCATCATGGACAATCCCGAAGCGATGGCTGCTGTGGAGCGCATCGAGGGCTGGCGCGCGCTTGGCGATAACATCATTGAGACGATCATCAACAAGAGTGAAAAGGTCAAGGAACTTAAAAATAAGGCCAAGGACGGGGATCTGACACGGAAGGAGAAGAGGCAACTAACCGAGGAGGAGAAGGAGTACAAATCCAAGCGTAAGCTCGTCCAAGAGAAGCTGATCAAATTCGCTACCCGTATTCCGGCATTTATGTACCTTACCGATTTCCGCGAGAACACCCTGCAGGACGTCATCACCAAGCTTGAGCCCGATTTGTTTCTGGCAGTCACCGGCCTAACGGTAAAAGACTTCCACCTGCTCGTGCGTCTGAAAGTATTCAACACCGAGCAGATGAACCAGGCAGTCTTTGCTTTCCGTCGCTACGAAGACGCCTCTCTACGCTATACGGGAATAGAGAGTCACGAAGGTCTGACCCACTATGGACTCTACGACACCGTTATTGCGCGGGAATGAAGGTTAAGGGAGACTGCTATATAATGATCGATTACATCAGCGGTCCGCTGAGTGGCTCGCTGCTGAATCGCAAGAGTAGATGAATAACAACTTGCAACATCCAAAACATATAATAAAATATTTCAATGTGTAATAAGATCAAAAGTCAAACAACAAAGGCAAATATAATGTCGTGGCAAGCTATCTGCAATTCTGATTTCTAAAAAATATCGTTGGTTGGCCTTTAGCTTACGAACCAATATCGTAGGTTCGAACATCATGGAAAATATTCAGACATGCAATGAATAAAAGAATCCGATATCAAACCTTGAATATTGCCAAAACTTTCCAACTCAAAAGACCCGAAGCCCATCCTAACTGGAAATATGCTATCAAATTATAATCATGGCATATCACAAATTTCGTTGAATAACAAATAAGTTTAAGACATCTTGATGATCATTCATCAACAGAAGTATTTATCGGGTGGGGGCACTGAACGGCTCCACCCTGACATTTTAAGTGTACAAATTGTCAATCCATCTCATTGCCTCAGAGTCACTAACCTTCCCAAGATAACGTTGGGTTGTAGATAAATTAGCATGTCTCAAAATGACTTTGCTGATTATCTCAACAGGGACCACTGATCTTGCTGCCTCATAACAGATTGGGAAAATCCTTTTATCATGATAAATGCCTTTTTCTTTAATATATTCTTTTAGCCTGTTGGCAACTTTCTTTGGAATATTTACAAATTCCAGTTCGTTCCCGCTTTTTGGCTCTCTGAGAGTCAACTTCCTCTCGTTAATATCATCTGGCGTCAGCTTCAAGACCTCTCCTATTCTCATGCCTCCCCTCGCCATGAGTTCAAGCATAAGACGATTCCTGTTCTTTGCCGTTTTAAAGATAATTTCACCTATTGTATCCTTTTCAATTGTATTCCAACGAATGAGCCCCCTTTCCCTGAAGAGCTTTTTCATGATCGGTGTATCACAGGGATTATGGAAATCCTGATCAATGTTATTTCTTATGAAGTTAAAAAAGGCCGAGAGATGAGAATAACGGGTTTTTTTTGGTTTGTTGCTTGTTACCTTCAGTCATATGGTTAAGGAATGACAGTATCTCCTCTGAGGTTATATTGTTAATATTTCTATCCTCAAATGTTCGGTTAGAATTGGAAAGGACGGCCTGATAGGCCCTTCCTTAAGTCGCCCATCGTTTCCTCCGTCTTCTTATTGAAGCATGTGAGATCCTCATCAAGTAAGAGATCGCCAAGTCGCTTAGGCCCTGCTGGAACAACGATTGACAGCAATCGATACCTTTTTGTGAAAGCCGTCCGTTCCTGAGCACCTTGTCGGGATAACCAGGATGGATTTCTTCAAGGATTTGCTTGTCAACGCTCTCCAGTTCTGCTTTTAGTGCGGCGTTCTCTTCCTTCCTCTTATTCATGAGGCGTTCAATCACTCTTTCTAGTCGCTTCATTTCTTGCCTATATGTCTTCTCTGCGGAAGCAAATAAGAGGGAATCAAAACCAAGTGGAATTACGAACCGCTGTTCCATTTTGCAGTGTATTTGTTCACGGTAGTGCTCCAGTCTCTCTAGGGCGCTGTAGTCATACTGGGATCCTTTTAAATCGAAGTGACCCGTCGCACACTTGTCTCGGCTAATGTCAAAGGTAAGCTCCTGTATATGGTGAGCGATTTGATTGCGGTAGTCTATTATATTCTGCAAATCATCACTTTCTCCCTGGGACAATATCCCTTCAGATACCACAATGGCCCACATCTTTTTATAGAGATTCTTGGTTCCTTCTGGAAGACATCGCTTGTTGGATGCTCGAATTGCCTCGAGTATAAAGGACTTAAGGTCCTCGATGTGGAACAAAATGATCATCATCTGGAATGCGCGGTACTTGAGAATCGCTCGCTCCAGCGCGGGTAATCGTCTTCCTTTCGGGTAGAATTTTTGCATAGATTTCTCCTCGCTCAACGGCGCACCTAAACAGTACGGCTTTAGAGGCGTACGCTTCAGGTGCTTATTCTACTTGCTATTTTGTGAAGATCTGAATTGCCAAAAGCAACGCGTTGAGAAACGCTGCTAAGACCAGCAACAGGGTAAGTCTATTCAACTGTGATGCCGTCCTATCTTGTCGCTCAACAAGGAGTGTTTGCAAACGCAACTCCGCATTGCGACGAGCATCGGGATCTCCGAACCCTGATCCATCAGCAAACATGGTTTTCAGCTCTTTAATTTCCTTGTCTGACATATAATCTCCTTAAAGCAGAATATTATTCTAATGGTCCATGATAATTCGGGTGTTTTGAAATTTTAGACACTTTTATCAGAAATATGGGGGAAAATCAAAGCAAGGATAATTCTGGAAAGATCATTCATAGATAAGAATATTGCATGAGAAGGAAACTTCTATAGAGTCCTGCTACCGGTTTCACAGAATTGTTCAATGTTGAGATAAGATTACAGATTTAAAATCAATAATAATAAAAATAAGCTCATTCCAAGTTATGATCTCTGTTATTTTACCACCTACACCATGCTATTCCTCATTCTTTTTTCCTTGCAAAACAATTCGTTCGGAGCTATCCTGCCTCCACTAAACCTTAGATAATAAAACCTATCAGCTAAACATTACAGCTTATTATTAACCTGTAAACCTATCTGTATTTTCACCCCCGTGTTACAGAAACGGGGATCTACATTAAAAAATTATCCGTCTGACAGGCAATTCTGAAAATACCGAATTATCCATCCGATGGATAATATATATGCTTTTGGCTTTGAATAGTATAATACAAATTCTCTACTCTATTGAAAGGAGTTCAACATGGCCTTCACTGTGGGTTTATATTATCCGTGGATAGATATTAGGGATGAGGGATGGCTTAAAACAGCTTGTTTATATTGGGATCAAATTCGATCGATAGTACCCGAATCAATGGACACCCCTTATTCATTGATTTCTGCACGCACACTTGAAGATGCAGGCATATTAATTCCACTTCGAGTTAATCCTGAACTTGTAGATGTATTAGATCTCACAGACAAAGTCGTTAGCTATTTTTATACTCCTGAAGCAAAGGATTTACTTTACTCAGATAGTGAAGGGAAAAGGGGGCACAGAAGGGATATCGAATCCTCCTATCCGATGAGACTAGCTCGGATGCATCCCGATAAATTTTCAAATGAAGTGAGGTATATCGTAGAGAGGGAACTGCTTTCAAGAAAACGCGATATTTATTATGAAGTAGATGAACAATTCGCAAATTATTATATCACAATTCTAGCCACAAGCTTGTCTGGACAGATAGGGGCCGCTCTCCTAACAGACTCACCAATACCAGATAACCTTGCCCTAAAGACAAAGACCGAAATGCCAGACCCGAGGTTTAACCACAGATGGAGACGGCACCCTTGGGATGATGTGCCTTGGATAACTGAAAATATAGATCCTGAATATTTTTCGCAAGGTATGCTTGCTAACTTGATTATAGAAAGGCTTTCGATAGACCCCACAACACCAATAGAGAAGATAATCAAGTTCCGTAAAGATCATGCTGCAGAACTTGGCCGATTCCGCACAAAAGTCGCAGAGCTAACATCCTCAATTCCTGAAAACATTCCACCAAATGCTCTCAGGCAAAGAATTTTTGACATTTATCAAAATGAGGTTCTTCCTGCAATAGAAGCGTTGAAGCAGGCTTTAGATGGAAGCCGGATTAAGTGGCTTGGTGAAGGTTTACTAAAAATATCATTCCTTTCAGCGGGACCCACGTCAATGTTATATGCTTTGGGCTTTTCTGTACCGTCGGCACTATTAGCTGGAGCTGGCGTTTCATTGACCATAAATGCAATTAGATACGGGAGAGGGAAAAAGGAAGCAATATCTGAAAATCCATATTCTTACTTGCTCTCTTTACAAAAGCTGGAATAGCATAATAATAATTTTTGAGAAGCATAACCAGTGCCTGGACGCAGGCGGTCTAAAGCGTATACGCTGATAAGACACGGCGCAATGAATTTCTAACCTTTCCTCCCTGTGCTCATTCTTCGTCATATTCAGTGAACCGATTAAGTCTCGAACCATGATAAAGGTAATCCCAACTTTCAGATATCTGGAGGATAACACATTTCGCCTGCACCGCGCGGCTGAAAAAAACTGCCTCCTTGACTCAACCTGCACCATGCAAAAACTATGATCAATGTAGGTATTGGAACCCCATGAAACATCAAACCAAAAACTGAATACCTCACCTGATCGAGGCTGAACCCAAAAATGCAACACCTGAGCTTCTATCCCCCCCTTTAAAACCATTGCCTGCTCCCATTCGGGATATGACGGGGAACAATGTTACATTGTATAAATTTTAAAAGCTTTTTGTTTTTGCAAAGCGCAACGCCCTGTACATATATGGTAATCTATAGAATAGTATCGATTTCGATACTCCATTCGGATTTTTTGGAAAAACGACCTTTAAGCAAGACCGGCGGGCCTTTCAGCGGTTTTGACGATTTTTATTGAGTATTGTTTTCGATACTCCATTATCATCTTTTTCACTTAATGGAGTATCGTTTTCGATACTTATATGAGTATCGTTTTCGATACCGATGTTTAAATTTCTCTTCGCCCAATAAACTGCATACCCCCTGCCGCCGCGCTTATCTTTCCGTCGTTCAACTTCTATGAATTCAGGGGTCCCAAATATCTTCCAACGATCTGAGATAGAGTACAGGCTTTTATCTCCCTTAACCCCGCCGTTCCCCTGTTTAACGATATCAATAAAACCATGTTTAATGAGTTGGTCGAGCGCCTTTACAAATTTGACCCTGCTGATCGAAGGGGCTTTGTTTAATGCCTCAGTGTAGCTGTACTCTATTTGACCATTATTCAAAATCACTGTTTCACCTCTTTGCCCGTTTCTCCCTTTGATTTTCTTAATTCGTCTTTTCATTAAAAAATCGAAAAGGACGACTATTGAATTCCCATTTAGAGAACGAAACGCCTTTGAACGAATTAATGTTTTATCAATTACGATGATCTCGCCAGACATCCTCTTTCGCTCCGGTCCCCAGATTCGTGTGAGCCGATCCATAAGATGATATTTCTTGAATAATTTAGTCTTAACGGCTTCAGGTATTCATTGGCATGTTATCGTCGATTCTCGTCCGATTTTCATCGGCTCACGGCTTGTTTGAAATAAATTTCTGCCCTTGCCCTGCCGTAGAGGATTCTTCCTGAAACGATAAGTGTACACATTGCATAAAGTTGAAGGACAGTTATGGACAAGCCCAGGCTGTCCACCCATGCAATGGAGACAGAAGGCACGGAATATCTTGATGGGAATCCTATTCCCCAGGCGATAAGGGAAGAAGGGGCAAGGGCCTGTCTTGCATGTATCCCCTTTACAGGCCTCTATTTCATACCTGTCGAATCGCGTCAGACCTAAGCAATCGGTGCATTGCTGCCTACCTCTTTGAGTAGGTGTCAATTTCTGTCTCATATTAACCCTTAAGGGAGGTTAATGCCTCCGGATCGATTCGGCGTGCGGTCATATAGCTTTCAAGGTCTTCTCGGCGGTAGATGATCCTCCGCCCTACCTTGCAATAGGCAGGTCCTCGTCGTTCATGTCGCCAATTCGACAGTGTTTGACGGTTTTCAAGTCCAAGAAATTTTGCTGCTTGGCATTCATTCAAGTTCATGGGCAATAGATCTTTATCCATCATTAGAATTCCTCCGGTTTATTTAGTTTTACTTCTAACCGTAACTGGGGAAATTTCTATTAATGATGAAAATAAAAAGGGATGTGTCTTAAACGTATTGATTTATAGAATAATAAAAATGATGGGAATTTAAGAATTGAAAAGGAAAATTCCTTTTATTCATGAATATAATAACGTTGCCCTTCCTGAAAAATCTCCTCTATATCGTTTTTTAATGGTTCGGCGTCGGGCTTTTTATGCATTGGATCCCTAGAATCATGAAATTGGATCTTGGTTTCATATTTATGATATTTTCGATAATGTGCTTTGTATATTGTATCCGGGATGCCAAATAATTCTTGAAGGTGTTTATTAAGCCGTTTGGAAATAACAGGCAGTTGTTTAACGTATTTACCTTCTTTTCCGCTGATGATCCCCTTATGTTTTGCAAACTCCGTCAATTGCACCCATAAAACCGTCGGAGAATCGCCCTTCCTTTTGTCCGACAATCCAAGCTCAGAATATGTAAAACGCTCTTCACCTTGCGGGGTCTTTATCCTTACTGTATCATCTGATATCAAAGTAATTTTGATTTCTTCCCATTGGGTCCCCGGTGGGCAAGTCAAGAGACCCTTTTGTGTCTTAAGCATTTCTGAATCGGAGGGTTGATTTAATAAAGCCTCTATTTGATCGCGCCGATAATAGGCATGCACTTTAATATCTTCTATAAAATGTTCCCTTATCAGATCGCTAAAACGTGTATCTGTGAAATTTTCATACAGCCTTGGAATATTTTTAAATTCTTCTTCAAGCATGTGAGCTTTCGACTTAAGCTCATCTAATTCTGTTTGAGATCGTCTCTTGCGTTCGGCAATATGGTTTATATAATCTTCCTTTTTTCCGGGTTCGATTTTATAATATCGGCAATCCCCTTCTTTGTCCTTCCAATGCTCTTCATCACTCTTTGACAAGTATTCTTCGTTTTCAGATATTTTATTTCTTAGCGACTGAAGTTCAAAATATTTCCTTTGAATCTTTTCGGGGAATGTTGGGAAATAATGATAATTCCCGGACATAGGGTCTTTGCCATAATAGTTCATTCCATTATTTTTAAGGAAAGGTTGAAGCCTTCCGGCTTTTACGAAATCCCAAAGGTCTTTATCTGATATTTTCAAATTAAAATCAGATTCAATTTGATTGAAGTTATAAAATTCCATTTGCCCGTCTCCTGCAACGGCCCTGATTGATTATCCGGGGAAAGACGGTCAGGATTACCGGCCTTTCGTGAGCTACCCTATCCCCGGAAACTCTATTGATTTAATGCCTCTGAATCTTTCCTCTCACTTTTTGAATCCTGTAAAAAATTTTGAATAAGCTGCCCTGCAGTATCGGCACCTCGCTTTAATGCCTCATCTCTAAGATGCGCATATCTCTGGGTCATCAAGGGGCTTTTATGTGTCAACAACCTTTGGAGTGTAAAAAGATCGACCTGACCGCTTGAAGCCATCATGCTTGCATACACATGCCGCAGGCCATGGAGTGCCCTGAAATCGCGGGGAAGCCCCGCTGCATCTCGTATCTCATTAACAGCCCTATGAATATCTGTGCGTTGTTTACCCTTACGCCCTGGAAAGACATAGCTGCTTTTCTTTTCTATTGATTTTAGAAGTTTCCTGGTTGGCTCATTCAGGGGAATGCGTTGATCTTTCCCACCTTTCGGATTTATAAGGTTGATAAATCCCCGCTCAAAGTCGATATCCTTCCATTGAAGGCGGAACATCTCACCTCGTCTCATCCCTGTATATAATGTTAAAAGCATCATATTTCCGGCCTGAGCATGGGTGTCCTTTTCGATTGTCTTGAGCAAAGACGATAGCTGATCTGGTGAAAGGTCTTCGGTTTTCAGATTATTGACTGCCGGCATTTCAATCTTGAATTTTGCGGCCTCGCATAATCGCTTTTTTTCTCCAAAGCTAATAATGCGTCTTAACAGCTCCAGGACATTTCTTACGGTGCCAGGTTTCTTGTTCTTTGATAGTTTCAGACGGAGCCTGTCCACATCAAGAGGCAAAAGTTCACCAGGTTCCTTCTCTCCTAAGGTAGGTTTAATATGGTTCTCAAAACGGTTTTTATCTGTTAGCGCCCCCTTTAAAGCAGGGTTTTGTTCAAGATACTTCTCCCAAAGTTTTGAAATGGTCTGCTTATTACTAATGGCTTCTTTGGCTTTCTTCTCAGCTTGGCGCCTCTCCGTGTTAGACAGTTCATCACCCTTAATTCTTAAGGCCCTCTTCCGGCTTGCGCGGGAGGGTGTCATATCATCTTCGATCTGACAGCCAGCCTTTTCCTCAATGATCTTCCCGTTCTTTCTGTATCGGATATAATAAATACGTTCCGTCTTGCCTGTAGCAGAAGAAACTCCTTCGATAAAAAAGACCCCTGGATATGTTGTTTTTTGTCTCTTGACTATTGGCATATCACAAACCTCTTAAAAGCTCCGAAAAAGTCTTGTTAATCATTTTGTCTGAACGATATTTCCAGGCAAAATAGCAATTCCATTCCCCACATCATTCCCCACGCATATATGAAATATTAACTCAAATTGAGTTCAGAAAGATTGACCTTCAGGTTTTTAAGCGTTTACAAAGGATAAAAACATCTATTCTATTCCCCACGCTATTCCCCACACGTAAATCGAATATAGAAGGATTTTAAAGTAAGTCAATAAAAAATTGAAGTTCGAAGAATAGCGTCAATAAAGGCTTCTAGCGTGCGTCTCAGTAAGGTAAGGTAAATAGCGGTAAATATATACCTTAGGGCTCATAACCCGAAGGCCGTTGGTTCGAATCCAGCCCCCGCTACCAAAGATTTCAAGAGGTTACAGGCTTTCGCTTGTAACCTTTTTTCGTTGGTGTCCATATTTTAACAATATTGGTATCAGGGCTCGGCGAAATTGAGAAAAACGGGACACTGAATTTGAGAAATTTTGGCAAAATTAATTAGTAATATTAAGTCTAAATGAGGCAAGAAAAAAGGGTAAACAAATCCTGTCCGATTTTCTAACCTCAATCGGCCAGGTTAATTTTTCGCCGAAAATTGCAAACAATCAGGGATTATCGGCCATCAAAATTTTAAAGCTCGGTGTGTGCCTCCTGTGTGGTTTTAAGTTGTTGCTTGAGCATATATATAATCTGCATATCAATCGGCCTTAATTCTTCCTCTGCCATTTTTTCAATGGCCTTTAAGGCCGGCAGGTGCTTTTCAAATCTAATAACAATAGCCATATCTTCACCAGGATCAACGATCTCGGCATTAGGCTTATAGTCATCCTTGTCTTTTTTACTCTCAGCCATGACCGTATTTTCTCCGGCATTTTTCTTTTTTGCGTCCCTTGTTTGTTTTGCCTTCTTTGCCATGCATGATGGGCATAGCGGGCAACCAGGACCAAGGGTAATATTATTGCATTCCTCAGTCTCACAGATCCTTGTATTTTTCACCTTAGCCTTTTTCCCCATAACTCCTATCGGCTCCAGTCCGTTTTTGTACAGTGGACATTTTCCACAGTTAAACGTTTTCCAGTTTTGTTTTGCTGCATGATCCAGGCATTCATCATTATAAAAAACGCATTTTATCTTTCGTTTTCCTTCGCCTCTTGAAGGCCTTAATTTTTCTGATATGATCTCATCCCTGATCGTTTTGCCCTGGTCGCAGAGTGAGCACACTTCAAATGAAAGCCCTGTTTCAGAGGTTGTGAAAGATTCAGTGTTGAGGCTATAATTTTCTTCCTGCCTTTCAATGCATCGGATCTTCAGCATCCTTGAATTAAAACGCTTGCAAGTAAAGAAATCAGGACCTTTCAATATGTTTTCAAAATTATCCATAACGTTATCTGAGAGGCTTTTGGTGCCATTTTATTGGATTCAAAGTCCTGGGCGCAAATGGCACCAGGCACCCCTTAGCCTTTGGAGGTTCGCGCCCCTACGGTGTTAAAAGTGAGTTATAAGCCTTTAGCCCTGATCTGCACGGTCAAGAGCTTCCATTGAATGGCGGTCGCTTAATTCTTTTTTTGCTGTTGCAAGCTCATCATTCAGGCTGCCGGTTAATTTCTCAATTTCAGCATTTATTTCATCGATCCTGGTCTGTCGTTCGGCCATAGTCAAACCAGTTTCAGGCATTTGCTCTATAACGGCTTTAATGTCCTTATCGTCAATTGAAAGAAAGAACAGATCCCAAAGATCGCTTTCCTTAAAAGTACTTCTGCCGGACATGGCGTGCATGAGAGGTAGAAAATTATTTTCTTTAGAAACGGATAAGGGCGCAAATAAAAGCTTGTTTAAAGCCTCTTGCTTCCGGGCATGAACAATCTCCAGTGTCTTGGCAAGAAAATCCTTTTTTGCAGTCGCGCCGAATATTATTGCCGTTCGCTCATCCTGTAAGGCACGGATTTGGGCTTCAATACGGCTCAAGCCATAATCATGAGCGGCTATCCTGGTCTGTATTATTTCATTTTTAAGCTGACTGACACTTTTTATCTTCTCTTGCCTCCTGTGCCTGTCGTCACCGGTTTTCCCTTCAACATTAAAACCTGCCGTGTCCAAATTTATATCCCGAATTGTTTTTACATCTTCCTCAGATATTTCCATTGTTCGCTCCTCCCTTTTTATTTGACCTTTTAGAATCTTGATCCTTGCTGCCGACCTTTTCAAATCTATGACTTTTATATTCTCCCAATAAAGCCTCTCCGTACTTCTCCGGATAAAACTTTATTTCGTCTTTTTGATGAATGCCGAAAGGCTCAAGAATCACGCCTTCACTTGGCCCTAGATATTTAATCGCAATAACTTTCATGATTTGCCTCCTTTTCGGTTGCTATACATTTGAATATATTCTTGCACCAATTCAGGGTTCTCTCTTGCCACAAATTCAAGAGCCTTGCTGTAATTGAAGTCCTCAATCGGCCTTCCAAAATGATCTGTCTTAGGAGGGTTGTTAAGCGCTATTGCTATGAGTTTGTCCAATTGCAACCCCGGATCTAACAGAGCGGAAAAATTGAAGTGCTCTATACCGAACCCGTCATTGAATCTAATGCCTTCAATGCCTTTGATTATCGGCGGCTCAGCGCCTACAAATCTGATATGCCTGAGCCTTCCATTAGGATAGAACCCGACTATTCGTTGCTTGAAGAGCCCCTTTTTAAGCATTTCTTCAAATTCCGGGATAACCTGGGAAATCCCCTCTGTGCCAATATAAGTGAGACACTTTCCCCCCAATAGTTTAGTGTAGGGCGGGAAGGATAAAAGTAGATGAAAAAGAAACCAGTAATGAACGTTACCGCA
>Ga0153915_10002472_pt1 | contig 16848 bp, 24 predicted proteins | sample Opewatmetagenome_2_FD_107003 | JGI IMG/M metagenome (GOLD analysis project Ga0153915, IMG submission 107003) | Freshwater wetland microbial communities from Ohio, USA - Open water 3 Core 3 Depth 3 metaG | ecosystem: Environmental > Aquatic > Freshwater > Wetlands | place: USA: Ohio, Lake Erie...
CACAAGTGAACGTCTATTTCAAGGACGGAGACACTTGGAGCCAACCTATACCAGGAATTGGCGGGAACATGCTACTGGAAATGGAAAAAGGCGGTCTGCATGCTAACGATGAAGCATACAAAATGGCAATCACGGATGCTCTGGGGACAGCACTGAAAATGATCGGCGTCGGTGCGGACGTGTATTTCGGAATATTTGACGGAAAGAATCAACAGAATCGACAATCTCAGCCATCAATATCTCCGCCGGCCACTAACCCGGTGCCGGGAAAACTACCCGGATCAAATCAGTGGATTATCGATATGGCAAAAAAAGCCGAAATCAATGTCCCCGAATTCCTGAAATGGATGAATAACTCTTTACATCTCCCAGTTGAGGACACGATTGAGAAGACCATGCAAACCTTGACCGATAAAAATCAGATCAAGGATGAAGAACGTCAGGTTATTGCAATGGTCCTTAATAAAAAACTGGAGGGTTGTAATGGTAAGTCTAAATAAGATCCTGATCATAGGCAATGTTGGTAAAGACCCTGAGATGCGTTTTACCCCTCAAGGCTCTCCAGTTACTGGATTCAGTGTTGCTGTTAACCGGAAATACAACCAGAACGGTGAGCAAAAAGAAGAAACCGAATGGATAAGCGTGGTGACCTGGAACAAACTAGCAGAGTCGTGTAATCAATATCTGGTTAAGGGCTCTCAGGTGTATGTTGAAGGCCGTTTGCATACCAGGTCCTGGGATGGTCAGGACGGACAAAAGCACTACCGGACTGAGATTATCGCCAGTCAGGTTATTTTTCTGGATAAGAAAAGTAATGGCGACAAACAACCGATTGATGATTCATTGCAACCTGAAGATATACCATTTTAGCCCGTCCCGCCGTTGCTCCTTCGGCGTGGATATAGAAGGGGCCGGGGTTATCCCGGCCCCTCATGGGGAACTTAAAGGAGGTTAACAACTAAATAGGTCTTTATCTGGCTCTGAAGCAACAGGAGAGGGGGTGAAAGTCCCTAGTAGAAGAGTATGTATGCCAGATTAAGATAGCTTTGAGAACAGACCCGATAACCGTCTCTATGGCCTTTATTGAGCGTGAACAGGTCAAAGTCTAAGAAGATGGTGATCTAGACAGTTCTCATGGCAACCCAGCCACCCGAAAGGGCACACTCGCAAAGAAAGTGGTAGCCGATTGTAAGCTACTGGCTGGGTGTATTTAAAAGAGGGAGGGAATGAAGTGAAATGTACGGATTGTGGGCGAGAAATGCCCATCGCGACAAACGAGAATTCCGAAGGGTGGACGATATCAGGCAATAGTGTTTTTTGTCCTGTGTGTATGAGATTATCCCTTGTCGAGATACGAGTGCGGGAGCTTCAAAAAATTATATTTGAGGTCTGTAAGAAAAGTCCTAAAAAGTAATTTTTAAGTTTGTCATTACTAGCTTGCTCTGCGGTGACCTGGCCACCGCAAAAATATAGCAAGTGGGGTTTCGCAGCAACCGGCCAGCCAGGGGCCGGAAATTGAATAGTGATGTGGGGCGGTCCTGCGGGTAGGCAGGATTAGCCCCACTTTGGTTTTAAAAGATGCTTAATTCAACAACAATTGAGGTTTTAAAAGAGATCGATGAAGAAACCGCGCACTGTGACCCGATCGCCAGAAATTACAAATACCGCGCCTTCACCTCTAAGTCGAAGGGTGTTAGGTATCGAAAAGGTGTACCCTACCAGCGGCAGCGCAAACACTGGAAGGATATTGAGTTAGTGCAGTATCGGGAGGGGCAATACCACCAATGGCACCGGTTTCCCTTTGATGAGACAGCCACGGAAACCCTGATTGGATGGGAGGAATGGCGGGCAATTGATTACATACAGGAGCAATTAAGGAAATAGATGGCAAGCGAATTTGAACAATATAAACACCTACTACCCCAGCTTTTCATTGAAAAATTGTGTCTGGTAGATGGCCCATTGCCAACCCAGTGCTGGATGTGGATGGCTGGATGTGATAAATGCGGCTATGGTCGTTTTTCTGATCATCGTAGATATCTTGGTGCTCATAGGTTCTCATACAAAATTCTTAAGGGAAATATCCCAGATAGATATGAATTGGATCACCTTTGTAAAAATCGCAGATGTGTAAATCCCTTCCATACCGAGCCTGTCACACATACGGAAAATGTCACTCGCTCGGACGCTGGTATTTGGCAAAGAGAAAAAACTCATTGCCCTAAAGGGCACCTTTACGATTTATTTAATACTTATTACTATACCGATGGTAAGTACCAAAAGAGAGGTTGTTTAATATGCCGTCGGGAGAGAAGTGCAATAGCAAATCTAAGGAAAAAGCAAAATGTCTAATTCGGATATTGAAATATTAAAGAGTGCCTATCAAATCGAAACAGACCCGCGGCGACCGGCCATGTTTCGCCACTGGGAGAGCAGCCAAGTAGGGGCAAGCCGCAGTGATGTTATACGCTTAAAAAGTGAGGGTTTTATCGAGGTCAAAACCCGGATATCGGCCGGGCCGGAAAGTGTTAATAAATATAAATTGACCGACAAAGGCATACAAATGGTCAAATCCTTAGCCGTCGAGGATGATGATTTTCAAATAGACGCACAGGATGTATTAGTAGCAATGACCTTAATAGTGGGTTTTGACGATCTAAAAGAGGCGCTCTCAAAGAAAGTCCACGATCGGGACAGAACTCACGTCCTGATGATCGGCCCGCCCGCTTGTGCTAAATCCCTATTCCTGGAGTCAATCAGGACCGCGGTAGGCTCTAAATATTGCTACCTTGCGTTCGGCAGCCGCACATCCGGCTCTGGCCTCTCTGATGTCCTGTTCAGTCAAAAACCTGCTGTTTTACTTATGGATGAGGCTGACAAGATGGATAAGGATGTTCGCGCGATCATGCTGGGCTTGATGGAGACAGGGGAGATTATTGAGACCAAAAGCAACAAGACGCGGGGTATCCGGTTAAATACACAGGTAATCGCCGCCTGCAACCGGACAGAGAAATTCACGCCGGAATTTATGTCAAGATTCGCATTTCGCCCAGAGTTTCCGCCGTATACACGGCAGGAGTTTTTGGAGGTATGTATCGGCTTTCTATCTCGCAGTGAGCAGGCCCCGGCGGACATCGCAGAGTTGATTGGCAAAATGGTCCTGGATTACAACCTGGGTGATGTGAGAGCGGCCCGGGGACCCTGGAGGATGATGGAGAAGCCCACAGAGGACGAGGTGCACAGAGTGACACGATTAATGGTCAAGTACTCGCCTGATGCCGGCAGGAGGCCCAGGGGCCGATTAGAGCCAGCACAGCAGGTATTGATTTAGAGGAGGAGAGTTATGGTTACAGCAGCACCACCTAAAACACACGCTCATAAATTCGAGATAAAAGGTACGAGGGGTATTTGTCCCTGCGGGGAAATCAGGGAGTACTCCGGAGACGGTAAAGACATGGCTATGGCCGTGGTTCAGAAAGGTAATCCGGATTATAAAGACCGGCCGGGTGTACAGGCCCTGGTTATTCCGGCGGAAAAGATTGACAAAAAGTACCAGATCGACCCGGCTAAGTCAGCTGGCAAAAAGCCGACCGGCAAGACTCTCTGGCTGTGGTTCGACGAGAGAAAAGAGCAAATTTTAAAAGACTATCAGGAGATGTACCTTTGGGACTTCCTGAAAAAATGGTGCTCAACCACGACCTGGCAGAAATTAAAGCAGCGGTGGGGGATAACCGGGAAGTACCCGCGCCGGGCCCCTAATACGTCCGGGTTTATGCCACCGGTCAAGGTGTCGGCTAGAGAAAATCCTTTGGAAAGTATTCCTGACCCGCCGAAATTAGAGCCTGTCGCCGCCCGCTTGGTCGAGTATTGGCGGAAGCGCGCGGCTAAATGCCAGTCCGAGTCAGAGAGAATGGTCATTGAGCTGACAATAGAAGCGCTGGAGGGTAGTAATGACCGTAATTAAAGTAAAAATAAACAAGATATTTCCTAATCCGTTTCAGCCAGAGAGCCGGTTAAATGTTCCTGATGATGTAGCTGCGAAATTCGGCCAATCGATTATTGAGCGCGGCTTAATCATGACTCCAGTTGGCCGCGTCGACCCAAGGACCGCTGATTCTTACCAGGTCGGCGATGGCTGGCTCCGCCTGGCTGGGTTTAAATGGGCTGCGGCAAATAATCACCCCGAATGCGAGGAGATGCCACTTGATGTCAGGGAGCTCTCAGATGACCAAATGGCCGACATGGTTATTGAGGCTAACAACATCAGACAGGACCTGTCACCGATCGATAAGGCCCACTTTTATAAAGAGTGCTGCGACCAGCTTAAACTGACCCAGGTAAAAGTAGCCGAGCGCTACAAGATCAGCCAGGGCGAGGTCGCTAACACCATTCGGCTACTGGAGCTGCCGAAGGACATCCAGAAAGAAATTATTTCTCAAAAAATAACCGAAACCCACGCGTTAAAACTGGTTGCCTTGAAAGACTGGCCCGGTCTTCTGCAGGAGCTGGTTAAGAAGGTCATCGCGGAGGGTATGTCTACCGCGGCCCTGGATGAAGAGGTCAGGCAGATTTTGGGCAAAGAGAAGAAGGCTAAGGATCAAATTAAAAAGAATCACGAGGATTGCCCACCGATGCACCCGCCGATTCCGCCACCGACCGCGCCGATCAACGCGCAGGCTGTACCAGCTCCGGCAGCAGTTCCCCCGTCGCAACCCGAAAAGGCTCAGGACCTGCCTCTCCTGAAGGAAGAAGAGAAAACCGGACCGGCGCCGGCGGCAACCAAATCAGAGGAAAAGCCAGAGCCCTCGAAACCGCCTGAGAAAAAGCCGGCTGCAGCGGCCCCGGCCGTCCCGCTCAAATGGAAACGCAAGTTGACTATGGAAGAAACCGACGCTGGGGCACGCGTCTCGTTGATGGCCGGGACTAATTTCGCTGTCAAGCTGTTTTCCGGGAGCCTGGATACCGTCTGGGCCGAGCTCCCGGAATGGCTGGCGATGAATACTCAAAGATGGATAGAGGAGAAGAAATAACATGACACGCATTTTTAAATACGAAGGCAAAGAATACCCGGACCCGGACCCGAGCTTGCCCGTCGAGGAAGTCAGGCAGTCTATGGCAAACTTTTTTCCTGAATTGTCCAACGCAGAAACCAAAGAAACCAAGAAAGGCGACGATACTATCTATGCATTCGAAAAACGTGTCGGCACAAAGGGATAAATATGCCTGAATTAACCTTAAAAAAAATAGTCTCTATTCTTAAAAAAGTCCCCGAAAAACATTTCAGAATTATGGACTTAGCCCCGCAGCTGGTCGACGATAAAGGCAATGTGGATATAGTTAAAGCGATCGACCTGCAGGGAGAAGTGAACCTGGCCTTAATCGAAATCCAGTCTTATATCAAAGCCACACGAGAAACACGCAAGGCGCTGGAATGGATAGGCGGCTACAAGATTAACGGTGATGAATATGTAGAAACCGAATGGAATGATGAAGAGCCGGAGGATATTGAGTGATCACATTGATCTTGCGCCACCGCTTTATCTTCCAGCCGGTACTGCTCAGTTCATTCATTGAACCATTTGATGGTTTAGACAGGACGTTTAAGCTTTACGACTTGGTCCGTGAATACACACCGGAAGAGTACAACCACCTGTTGAAAATGCAGCCGGTCACCGCAGCGGTTGAGTTCGCTAAAATCTTCTCTAAGCGTTATTTCCCGATCGATAGTAATAACACTAATTATAATCCATTAATCAAAAGGTTGACCGATGATATCCCATTAGATTGGCACGGTTTCAATCCGTGGAACTATGAGGAATTTTACCGGATAGGTAAAGCCCAATTACTGGCCGAGGTGATCTGTGTTACCCCTGACCACGTGACTGGAAGCCGGGTAGCGGTAAGCGAAGTGTTTATTGAAAATATTAAAGGCGTTGATGAGGCCAGGTCGCTTGTTAACAAATTGCCGGTATATGGCTGCCAGTTAGACGACTTGGAGGTTATCCTGAAAGACCGGTACTCCGGCCTTTTGCTCTGGTGCCACTGGCTTTTTAACCGGACTGGTAATATCTGGTTGGACAACGACCGGCAGGCTGATTGGAGCCGTGATTTAGTCGACCAACTTACACGCGCCTGGCCACTCTATCTCAAGATGGATTCAGAGATGAAATCGTTTGATAAATGGCTTTCAAACGATTTCTCAGCTCGGTCCACTGAGATTATCAAGTTTATTACCGGCGATTTGTATAAGCGTTTAATCAATAATTTGAAAGAGGAACCGAATGGTAAAGAAGATCAATAAACAAAGCTTACCGTCTCCCTTTAAGATGGTTTTACCTGAGTCTTTGCATGTCGGCAAGGACCATCTTGAACTGCGCCTAGATTTTTACAGTGAAGCGATCGTGATGCAGACCTTTAGTAAGGCGGGGGGAACGTTTAAATTGGTCTCCGGTTACGATATCGCACACACACTAGCCAGCGAACTACCGTTCAGCTCTGGGATACTACCGGAGAATACATTATGGTGGTCTAACGACCAGTCCGGGCCAGCGGTCGCTATCTGGGTGGCGCCCGGAATCCGCCGGCTGGCCTTGCAGACCTCGGTGACGGCGCCACCCAAACGCTTCAACTTGCCACTGCCGGGTCTGATCTTCATCTGCCGTCCATGCAAGCAGCCGTGGGTTTACGCCGCGACAAAACGGCCTACAGGCCCAAAAGAGCGGGTCTATAAAGCGCCTCTGGCCAATACCTACGATAACGGGAGTACGTGTCCGGGCAATCATCAGTATCCGGCCGATGTCGGCCAGATCCCCGACAGCTTTTTCCGCTCATTTTTTTCTGAAGCGGCTAACCTGGGCGGCCGATCTAAAAAGCACCCGGACAGCATATTAAAACTCTGGGAGGAACTGGACGGCCAGCAAGAATATCCGCTCCTCGATCTGGTCTATCACGGCATAGTCGGCGATTTGATGGGGCAGCGATAATGTATCCTACAGGATATCTGATCAACAGAAAAGAGGGCTTATTCGGTACTCGAGGCGATTACTACGATTATGTACTGGCCGGCAACGGCCTGTTTGTCGAAGCTGAAGGCCGGCTTATGGCCGCTCGAGTGAAAGTTGCGCCAGCGGAAGTCCGGGGTCTGGCGCCCATGGACGAGCGGCTTGTCCTGCGATATGGGAATATTCCCGGTGTCTTATTTAACCTGCTCCTTAATTCATGGGAATATTCCCGGTGTCTTATTTAACCTGCTCCTTAATTCAATGCTGGCCAGTCTAGATAAGGAAATATACATCGGTATCCGTTGGAATTTTGAAGAGGACCGCTATTCCTTTTATACCCCTGAACAAAAAAAGGAGGCGGCGCATATTGAATACCAGTGCGGTGAAAGCATTGTTCTGGACCTGCACTCCCACCCTGGTCCCATGGGAGCCTTTTTCAGTGGAACAGACAACAAGGATGAGCAAGGCCTTCGAATTTACGGGGTTATTGGTCACCTGGAGCATCCGCGACCCGTTCTCAAATTGCGGGCCGGGGTTTACGGTTATTACTCGGACATCAAATGGAACGATATATTTGACGGTCATTTAGTCGGCTGTAATGAAGGAGAGATAAATGCCATATCGGCTGAAAAAAATTGATGAAGATAGTTATATCCTGGTGGTCGGCTGCGGCGGTACCGGCGGCTTTGTTGCTGAGGGCCTCTGCCGTCTCCTGATCGGTACTAAATATAAACTGGGCCTGGTTGACCATGATCGGGTGGAAGGGCATAACCTGGGCCGCCAGAACTTCCACCGGGGTGACCTGGGCCGGTTTAAGGCGCAGGTTCTGTCCGAGCGGCTAGCCACAATCTATAGAAGGAAAATAGATTATACTGTTAACCCGATTGAGCAGCTTGCACTAAATGACAGGGGCAACCTGACGATCGGCTGCGTCGACAATCCCCAGGCCCGCGAACGGCTGCGCTGGGCTGGGTCTTCAATGATGGGCGGCCGGTTTTCCTACTGTAAATATAACAATCAGTCCTGGTATATCGACGCCGGCAACGGCGAGCATTCCGGCCAGGTCCTTATCGGTAATGCCCTCCTGAAGGAATGTATGTACGGTTTCAAGAACGAAGTCTGTGATAAACTACCCCTTCCACAAATCCAGCAGCCAGCCCTACTAGCCCCGGCGCCGAAAGAGCAGCGGCCGCGCCGCGATTGCGCCGAACGGGTGGCGGCCGACGAGCAGAGCCCGGTGATCAACCAGGCCATGGCAGCACTGGTCCTGCAGTTCGTTCACCTACTACTTAAAGGTGAGCTGACCTGGATGGGTGCTTATATGGACCTGCAGGCCGGGACAATGAGCACAGTACCAGCTGATCCAGAGACAGTCTCCCGGATGACCGGCCTTAGTGTAAGGCAACTGGTCTACCATCCAAGGCCACAGAAACAGAGAGTACAAGTCAGAGTTTAAGGATAGATTGATATGGCTAACCCTCAACCTACAGATGCACATTTAAGGATAGCCCACTCAATTGAGGAGCAGATTAATACCTTAACACTTAGAAGATCATCCTCCAGTTTGAATAGGCCATTTTCTTTACCCGAGTTGATTAAGGCGGGAATTATGCCGCAACGGATACCCTGCGATAAGCCTTGCCTAAGAATGGAGCATTGTGGTCCTGACTATCTGTTTAATTGCGAATCATGTGATCAAGGCAAGGTCAATCCTGTTTATTACTCAACTTATAAAAAGGTTGTGATCCCCACTTCTTTGCGATGGGAGGTTTGGGAACGTGATAACTTCACCTGTAAGAAATGTAGCAAGCGTCGTTATCTGACTGTTGACCATATCATCCCAGAATCTCAAGGCGGGAAAACTGAATTAAATAATCTGCAGACCCTATGTAAGTCATGCAACTCAAGGAAATTTAACAAGGACAATGCTCATGCCTAATAGAATTTTAAAAGAGTCAATTTGTACATCGGAAACACTTAACGAGTTGGCTGTAGACGCTGAAAATCTCTTTTATCGGCTAATTGTACAGTGTGATGATTTTGGCCGGATGGACGCAAGGCCTGCTATCGTTAGAGCTAAATGCTATCCATTGCGTACAGATGCTATCAATTGCAATCAAATTAAAGATTGGATCAACTCCTTGGTATTAGCCGGGTTAATAATCGTTTATACCGTCAATGAAAAAGAATACCTGCAGATGGTTACATGGAAAAGACATCAACAGGTCCGTGCAGCTAAAAGTAAGTATCCTGATCCACCCGTTAAAGCTAATTTGCAATCACCTGCTAACAATTGCAATCAAGTGATATCAGATTCCCTCGTAATCGATAACGAGAACGACAACGATATACGAGAATCGTTACTCGAAAACGACAACGAAAACGACAACGGAAGTAGGGACGGAGTCGATGAAAGCTGTAGTGGTAGTTGTGAGAGAAATAATAATTTAAGTTCTGACGAAATTATGGAAGTTACCACAAAATTTGAAGAGGCTATATGTAAAATAACTCCGGGCATCGCAATTGAATTAAACCAGGCCATACAAAAGCATTTAAAAACAGAGCTTTTAGACGCGGTTAAGGCCTGTGAAATGCAGAATAAACACACTATGGCCTATTTTCTCGGCTGCCTTCGTAAGGAAAATGATAGGTCAACCGGTCCGCCAAAAAACAAATATCAGGTCGATCCGGATAAGTTTATCAAGGGGAAATATGGCCATATGGTGCAAAGGTAACGGTTAACAAAAGCTAATATTTTGACGCTATAAAAAGGGGGCTGGAATATGCCAGTTAAAAAAGCCTTGTCGCCGGCTGAAATATTAAACAATCAGATCACAGAAAAAGAGCTGAAGCAGAACGTTGAAGCTGCCTTCCGGCAACTCGGCTGGATGTACTATCACACATTTATAAGCATGTACTCAGTGGACGGCTATCCGGACGAGACAGCCATCCGGGGATCCCGGACCGTCTGGATGGAACTCAAGACCATGAAGGGCAAGCTCAAGCCCAAACAGATCGCATGGTTGGACTGCCTTTCTGACAACCCGCATAACGAGGTGTTTGTGATCCGCCCCAACCAGATACAGTTAGTCATTGACATCCTTGGCCAGCCGGACCCGTACCAGGGGCCGGAGAGGTGGACCCGGGAGAATCATTTTGGCTCAAATGAAGAGAAAGTTGAAAAGGTAAATGTTCAATAACTATTTATTTTTACCAAAAAACAGATGGTATAAGGCCCATACTACAATAGCTCCGATTAATATTTCTTCCCATAACCGAAGGAACTCCTTCTGTGAAATTATACCCAACAATAGAAGAATTCCGAAGATTACCACTAAGACAAATTCCCAGGAATTGCCCTTTTCATTTCCAGCCATACTTTCCTCCTAACTACTAATGCGATTATTATAACATATTTGAAGGAGAGTTAATCATGCAAATAACAACAGCTCTGCGCATAGCTGGCCAGGTGGTCGAGAAACTAAAGCCATTTTGCGACCGGATTGAAGTTGCCGGCAGTATCCGGCGCAAGAAAAGCTGGGTCAATGATATCGATCTGGTTGTCATCCCGGCCAACCAGGGCCAGTTCGTTTACCAGCTTCAGCAGCTGGGTAAGATCAAAATGGGCGGCCAGAAGCTCATCCGTTGTGACATGCCAAACGGTGCGATGCTAGATGTCTATGTGGCCACGCCGGAGACCTGGGCGACGTTACTCCTGATACGGACTGGCAGCGCCAAGCATAATATCATGCTCTGCAGCCTGGCTCGGCAGAAGGGGATGAAGCTCCATGCGGATGGCAGTGGGCTCTTTAGAGTTGTGACGGCATGTGACGGCGGCTCAATGGAACAGGTAAGCATAGAGGAGCGGATCGCTGGTGACACCGAGGAGTCGATCTTCCAGGCGTTGGGGATGAAGTACAAGAGACCAGAGGAGAGGGAATAATGTCACTGATAAGAGCAGGAAAAGACCTTGGAAAAGGTAAAGTCAAACCGGACAAATTCGCCCACATCCGGAAGGGCATTTCACTATATAGCAAATGTGGAAAGTTGCTGGATAATATGAGCTCAGTTAAAGGCTGCGAGTTGTGCGACCGGTGCTTTGAGGAGGCGAGGAAGGGATAATGGAAAAATTCTGGATGGTTTTAATTGATGGTACACGCGCAACGACTTATAAACACTCCTCCATTGAGTCTGCAAGACGCGAAGCTGATCGACTATTAAAACAGTACTATTCAAACCGCGCTGATGTGGGAGTAACAATCTTGGAAGCTGTGGAGCATGGAAAAATAAAATCTGTGCCTCAAATGAACTGGGAGCCTGTATTAAACGGAATTTATCAGGGGGAAGAAATAGAACCTGCGGATTTGCCTTTTTAAATCACTTGCATAATCACATGCGAACGACTAAAATTTGAGGTAGGCTATAGATACAAATTGACCAGGTACTGGAGATAATAAGGGTGGAACTCCAGAAGTGGGAGAAGGGGGATATCAAGGGCCAGATAGTAATTAATCGGCTGGATGGTGGCGATATTGACGTTAGACCCTCTCCTATAATCAGAATTAAGAAGGATAAGAAGTGATAATACCGGACACGTTTAGAACTAAAGTAATTTGCAATAAGTGCAAACATATCGTTGATTTGGAAATAGACCAATTTTACGAGTCATTTACCAGATGTAAATGCGGGAATAGAATAAGCGGTGTCAGGAAATCACTAGAAGGTAAAATAGTGGTTGAGATAAATCAAACTAATAGTTAAAACTTAATCTAATAGCCTGAGCGATGAGCAGGGCCGTTTCTCTGGATGTGAGTCCGGAGAGCGGCCTTTTTTATTTTTTAAAAAGTAATTGGAGAAAAAGAATGTCTCATCTCATAACTCCAACTGAAAAACCCAAATACAAACCCCCAGAATTTCCGCTCTGGTTTAGCCTCTCTAAAGAGAGTAAGGAGGCGCTGCGCCGGGCCCAGAAGCGCAACCATAAGAAAGAGTTGGTCCCGCCGCCCGATCCGCGGCGGCCGGTCAGTAAAGATTTGGTGCCGGAGACGTTGGAGGAGATCGAAAAGGTGATGCGGGATAACAAGGATGTGGCGAGATGAATGAGGCGCTAGAGAGGATCATCCAGTGGGCTTATCAAGAATACCTGGTAAAAACCGGCAAGGTCAAAAGAGGAGGCCAGCCATAACTGATTACTGGAAACTAGATCATGATACCGTGTTGATGGTCCTGGAGAACTACCAGGAGCTGTCTACTGGCGCCAAGCCAGAGAGCCCAGTTGGTTATGATAACCCGGAGACCAAGAGGACCAGTGTTGGTCGGCATGGTCCCTTCGAAGGGTCTGTGATGTTGGCTGCTGAGGTAGCCCGGCGGGTAAAGCGCTGCGGGTTGGACGGAATGCTTTGTGAGGAAAGGTATGGACTGAGGGTTGGCTCCCTGCCGATGGACTATGACCAGATAGCGGTTGAGCGGTTCATGGACTCTTTTGAAATCTTTCTGGCAGTAGAGCGGGTAACGCATTACATCACCGGCCGAGTACCGCGCTGGGAGGCGACGGAGAAGCGCAAGGGAATAGAATATAAAGACTGGGTAGGACATGGCAGAGTGCCAAAATGTCGGATTTTTCCGACACATAACATTCGTGTCTGGCACGCTCAATCTGAGGCTAGAGCAGGCGCTTGACAATATGTGGTATACTTAGATAATTGGGATTCAGTCTGAGGGCCGCTCGAAAGGGCGGCTTTTTTGTTGGCATGAAATGGCATCATATCGCAAAATAAAAAAAATACAAAAACGCCAGTTGCAGAAGTTGGAACCCCGGCCAGTTGGCAGGCCTGAAAAACCGATAGACTGGAATGAGGTCGGGCGGCTAGCGGAAATACAGTGTACGGCAGAAGAGATCGGTCACGTCTTGAAAATAACTCGCCAGACACTCAGTGCACGCTGTCAGAGCGAAAATCAGATTACTCTGGACGAATACATAACTCAGCATAACAAGATCGGCAATGCATCCTTGAGAAGACTGATGTGGAAATGTGCTGAGGGAGAATTTTTAACCAGTAGAACTACAAAAATACTAAAAAATGGCACTCAGGAAATTCATGAAACGTTTGGCATGCCGGCAGCTGGCATGATCATCTTCATGGCTAAGAATCAGCTGGGGATGAAGGATGTGAGCTCTATTGAGGCGGACGTGAATAGTAAATCTGAAGTCATGGTGAAGCATGGAGATTTCCCAGAATCAACAATTACAGACGCAATCACAATTATGTCTAAAGCCGGAGTATTTACGATCTCTAGCAATTAGTTTAGAGAGAATTAAAAATAACAAGTACATTCCTCATATGCCAACTGCCAAACAGTTGGCTTTTTTGTTATTAGAAAACTTTGAAGAGGCTTTCTACGGCGGAGCTGCCGGAGGCGGAAAGTCTGACGCCTTGTTGATGGCAGCTCTTATGTACGTTGACGTTCCTGATTATGCTGCTATCATATTCCGAAAAACCTATCAGGATTTGTCACTCCCTGGGGCCATGATGGACCGGGCTAAAGACTGGTTGATCAATACAGACGCTAAATGGGATGACGAAAAAAAGACCTGGCGTTTTCCATCAGGGGCGACTTTAACATTCGGCTATCTGGATAATGAGAGCGATCATTTCCGATACCAGGGTGCCGAATTCCAATTTTGCGGATTCGATGAACTAACACAGCACCGGGAACCCCAGTACCGCTACCTGTTCAGCCGTTTAAGAAGGCTGAAAAATAGTACGATACCTATCCGGATGAGGTCAGCTAGTAATCCCGGAGGCCTCGGGCATGACTGGGTTAAGCAAAGGTTTATCACCGAAGGTATCAAAGCGAACAGGCCTTTTATTCCGGCCAGTCTGGATGATAATCCATACCTGGATCGGGATGAGTATTTAAAGTCTTTGGCAAACCTGGACCCGACCACGCGAGAACAGTTGCTCAAAGGTGATTGGGATGCTCGTCCGCCGGGTACGAAGTTTAATCGCACCTGGTTTGAGATCGTTGACGCTGCGCCCGCAGACTGTAAAAGGGTCAGACGCTGGGATATGGCGGCTACCGAGCCCAAGAAAGGGAAAGACCCGGACTGGACTGCCGGCTGCTTAATGGGGGTCTCACAGTCAACCAAGGTTATCTATATCATCGATGTTAAAAGGATGAGAGGAACGCCCCTGACAGTAGAAAATCTTATCAAACAAACGGCGGAACTGGACAGCAAAGCGGTGCCTATCCGCATGGAACAGGAGCCGGGTTCAGCCGGCGTGAAAGCTATTGATGATTACCGGCGCCGGGTTCTCATGGGCTGGGACTTTAAAGGCATTCCCTCCACCGGTGATAAAGAGGTCTATGCCGGGCCTCTATCCTCTCAGGCCCAGGCAGGCAACGTTAAGCTGATACGAGGCATCTGGGTAGGTGACTTTCTTGATGAGATTGAGGCTTTCCCAGGCGGTTCCCATGATGACCAGGTTGACGCGGTGAGTAAGGCTTTTTTTGATCTTACTTCCGGAAGTGGTTTCTTCATTGGCAGAGCAAATTAGGAGTTATCCTATGTTTGATAATTTCAGAACACGGGTAGCCTTAAGCTTACTATCCAAGAAAGCCGCAGGCAGCCAAAATATTTATAATGTCTTCTCACGCCGATCCCCTGGTATCCCGGTCTATACAGACCTTTCGATCGCTAAGGCGACCCGGGAAGGCTACAAGATGAGCCTCTACGTGTATCGGGCTGTTAGAGCCATTGTTCAATCTGCATCTGGGATTCCATGGATCGTGACTGATAATAAAACAGGTGAGACAATCCCCAACCACGACTTCACCAGAACCTGGGCTAAGCCTAATCGTGAATTTAGTGGTCAAGACAATATGGAATATTTGATCGCTCATCTCAAACTGGTTGGCAATTCTATAATTCAGCCGCTTATAGTCAACGGCCGTCCTCGCGAGTTCTGGATTTGCATGCCTGATATGATTCATCCTATACCCTCAAAAATCCCTGGCGTCTGGCTCGATGGCTATGAGGTCACAGAGACAGGCGGCAAGACACATACAGTACCACCCGAGACATTTATTCACTTTATGCAATTCAATCCTGGCGATCCATATTGGGGTATCGGTGATCTGATGGCAGCTGCTCGAACTGTGGATGTTGATAATGAGGCCGTGGATACTCAAAAGGTTTCCATGCAGAACCGTGGCACACCCGATGGCGTATTTGTTAACGAGTCTATCTCGACAAAAGATCAGTGGGATGAGGCTGTCAAACAGGTACGAGAGCAATATCTACCGAAGGATAACCGGCGAGCTCCCTGGGTGATTGGCGGCAATACCAAATGGTATCAGATGTCACTTACACCGGTGGAGATGGATTATATTCAGAGCCGACTGCGCAACCTTCAGGACATTGCTGCCGCTTTTGGACTGGATCCATGGTGGCTTGGAGACAGGTCTCATTCAACTTATAACAATGTCAACGAGGCTAAGAAAGCCCTGTATGAGACCGTGACTATTCCGCTCCTGGATGACATCAGGTCTACTCTAAATTTAAAAATTGCTCCTCTTTACGGTGAGGATATCACTATCAGTTATGATCTGTCCGGAGTGACCGCGCTGCGTGATGACTTTGGAGCTAAAGTTACGCAGGCAAAACAGCTTTGGGATATGGGGGTTTCTATTCAGCAAGCAAATAATATTCTCAAACTGGGCATCGAAGAATTTCCAGGCTGGGATGTTGGGTACCTGCCATTCAGCGTGGCTCCGATTAGCTCACCTTCTCAAGAAAATATTTCTGATACTCAGCCACAAGCTTCCAACGATGCTCAATCTTCTCCCGATGATACAGCTGAGAATATCGCTGCCGGCGATAAGCTGACAGGCGTACAGATTGAAGCAGCTCAAAATGTTATTCGCAATTTCATCGATGGTCTTATCCCGGATACAGTAGCCGTTGAATTACTGGTAGCTGTGGGTATAGATAGAGACCGAGCTCAGGCCATGATCGATAAGTGTAAAAACTTTGAACCCGCAGCCTCCCAAAATAGTACACCCGAGAAACCGGCTGAGGAAGGGCCCACTAAAAGGATTAAGCGTAAGATAAACAACCTGACTGAAGAGCAGAAAACAGCTCACTGGAAACGCATAGACGGGCGCAGAATGGCCTGGTCTAACGTGGTAAACAAGAAAGTATTACCTCTCTACAGAGCTCAATCTAAGGCGGTTCTGAAGGCCATTGAAGGCAAAGAACCCGCTGATATGCAAAGCGCCATAAAAACAGCAATCGAGAATACCCGTCCGGATTGGGAGAAAGTTTACACAGCTGCCTATGCCGCTGTAATTGAGGATTTCGGTACCGAGATAGCGAAGGATTTCGGCGGCAAGTCTAAAAGCAGGTCCGGACCGTCTGAAGTCAAGGCAGGCTTTGAATTTGATCCAATGACAGAGGCGATAAAAGCCTGGATTACTGAGCATGAAGCGACTGCTTTAGCCTCCATACTTTCAACTACCCAGGACAGCATTGTTGCAGTTGTCGCTAAAGGTGTAACAGATGCATGGTCCATAACCGATATCGTAAAAGGCATCAAGCAATTCTATTCCGAAACGGAGACCTGGAAGGCTACTCGGGACGCCAGGACATTGGTTGCGTCAGCTTCTGGTTATGGCCAGCGTGAGGCGGCAGAACAGTCCGGAATGGTGAAAGGCCACAAATGGATATCCAGCAGGGATGACAGGGTAAGAGAATCACATGCTGATATTGATGGCGAAACTGTGCCAATGGATCAGGCTTACAAGAATGGTCTTATGTATCCCGGGGATACATCCGGAGATCCCG
>Ga0153915_10002473_pt1 | contig 16847 bp, 12 predicted proteins | sample Opewatmetagenome_2_FD_107003 | JGI IMG/M metagenome (GOLD analysis project Ga0153915, IMG submission 107003) | Freshwater wetland microbial communities from Ohio, USA - Open water 3 Core 3 Depth 3 metaG | ecosystem: Environmental > Aquatic > Freshwater > Wetlands | place: USA: Ohio, Lake Erie...
CGAGGTTGATATTTGCTGGGAGAAGCCAGAGGTTCGGCCTGACGAGCATAATTTCCGTTTCGACGCCGGCTGATTGAGTGAGGACGCGGTATGAGCCGGTCTGGATTTCGTCGGGATTGACGCCGAGATGTGTGGTGAGATGTGCCTGCGGGTCGAGGTCGCTAACAAGTGTGCGCTGACCCATATTGGCCAAAGCTGCGGCGGTATTGACCACGGTAGTGGTTTTGCCGACGCCTCCTTTTTGATTTAACACCGCAATTTTTCTCATTTCGGGGCCTCCTGTTTTGGTTCCTGCATTTTTCTCAGGACGCCGTCGAGTACGCCGTTGACGAAGGAGGGCGATTTGTCCGTGCCGAATTTTTTCGCAAGCTCGATTGCCTCGTTGATTGTAACTTTAGGCGGTATGTCGCCGCAAAACTTCAAGTGGTAAACCGACAGCCGGAGGATGCTTTTATCGACCTGTGAAAGACGGGACAATTTCCATTTAATCGCTGCGGCGGTTATCAAATCATCGCAGGCGGGGAGGTTGGCCCATGCGCCTCTTGTCCAGTCCGAGGCGAGCGTGCGAACGGTCAACTCATCAGGGGCATTCTCCCTGAAAAAGTCATCCAAATCAGGAAGCAACGACGGTCCCTGCACGTCGAGTTGAAACAAGGCCTGCATCGCGAGCTGACGGGCTTTTGTCCTCGGGTCCACTTATCGACCTCAGTAAGGTTATTGTTAAAACTATTCTTTAATTGTCAACGGTCGGATTAAAGCTGTTCCATAACGCTGGCCATTTCCATGGCCGTCATAGCGGCGTCTGCGCCGGCGTTACCTTTCTTTGCTCCCGCTCTGTCCACTGCCTCTTCGAGTGTTTCGCAGGTCAGCACTCCGAATACGGCCGGTGTTTTTGAATCGTAGTTAATCTGGCCGATGCCTCGAACCACCTGCTGGCATACGGCCTCGTAATGCTGCGTCTGTCCCCGTATCACCGCGCCGAGGCAGAGCACCGCGGCGAACTTGCCGGCCATCGCCAGTTTCTTCGCGGGTACAACAATCTCGCAGGCGCCAGGTACCCACACGACGGTCATCTGCTCATCTTTTGCCCCGTGACGCTTGAGGCAATCGATCGCGCCCGCTAACAGTCGAGCGGTGATAAACTCATTAAACCTGCTGACGACAATGGCGTAACTTCCCTTGCCCGCCGCGAACTGACCTTTTATCTCTTTCATACTGTTGATTCTCCAAACTCGATACTCGTTTCTCGATACCTGATACTCGATACTCGAACTATCGTGTATCGAGTCGCCACGCATATTATAAGACCATTGCCGGTTTCTTTCCATAAAAACAACCGCACCAGCCGGCCCCGGCGGGTATGTATCCTGGTATCAATAGAGCTAACCTGTTCAATTATAAGGTGTTATGGGCGATATTGCCAGCAAAATTTTGGCCTTTTGGACGAAGGCCAATGTGAGAAAAAACGCGTTAACTTGGTCTGTTTGACTGGCGATAAGTTCGGTGGGCAATGTGTATTGGCCCGTGGTTCGCGAACTGATACCTGTTTATTGCAAGACAAGGTGGCTCTATGATTTTTGATGAGCAGCCGTACAGCTCATACGACAGCAGTGAGGAAAAGGCGCAAAGGGCATTCGAGCTTTATGAGGACGGCAAGATGACGCAGGCCATCTCGGAGCTGGACGAGGCCCTTGAGGTAAACCCCGCAAACTGTTCGCTGCATTTCAACAAGGCGCTTTCTCTCGATTCACTGAGCAAATTTGAGGATGCGATAGCGGAATACGAGGCGGCCCTGGAGCTTAACCCGTGCGACCTCGAGATACTCAATTCGCTGGCGGTCGATTATACGCGTATAGGTCATTATGACCTCGCCATCCAGACCTTCGAGCACATTGAGGAATTGGACGCTAATTTCGAGCCGGGCTACTGCAACAGGATAATCGCCTACACGGAGATGGGATTGCACGAGCAGGCCGAGCAGATGTTTTACCTGGCGCAGCAGATAAGTCCTGATTGCGCGCTTTGCTATTACAATATCGGCAACAGCTTGTTTGCGAGAGGACAATACAAAAAGGCGATTCACTGCTGGATGAAGACCGTGGAGCTGGAGCCGTCGCATCCGCAGATTAACTATCACATTGCGCAGGCGCTCTGGGCCGAAGGCGAAACCGAACGCTGCAGGCAGCATTTTCTTAAAGAGCTGCGAATAAATCCCGGCGATGTTGATGCAATCATCGATTTCGGATTCTTCCTCCTGGAAAGAGGCGAGATAGAGTCGGCGAAGGAGAAATTTCATCGTGCCCTTGAACTGAGGCCCGATACTGCTATGGCGTTGTTTTATCTGGGCGAAATCTCGCTGGATAGCGGGGACAAGGCCAACGCGATGAAGTTTTACGCTCAATCGCTGGAAAGAGACGCGATGCTCGCCGGCCCGCGGTATCGATTGGGACACTATGCGCTGGAACTGGGCGAGCTTGGTAAGGCCAAAACCATGCTGGCTTCGGAGATAAAACTGGCGAGTGATAACGCGGACGTGCTTGTGTCGATGGCGTCGATGTTTTTGATTATGGCTGAGAAGGCAGACGGCGAGGAGAGGGATGATGCTCTCGATTATGCTGCGCATTGTCTGCTGCATGCTCTTGATATCGATTCCGACGATGCCGATGCGCATTATTATCTTGGTCTGGCCAACGTGATGAAGGGCCGGCTTGAGGACGCCGTCGAGTTTTTCACTCATGCCATGGAGATAAATCCGCATCACGTTTTGGCTATTCGTGATTCGGCGGCTGTTTATCTTGAGATGAATCGGCTCGCCGACGCTGCCGAGACCCTCGAAAGAGGCACACTAATCGTGGGCGACCATCCTCAGTTCAAGGATATCCGCGGCAAGGTCCGCCGGTCTCAAATCACAAAACAGTTGGCCGATTTATTCGGCCACAAGAAGCATTAATTCTTTCTCATCAGGGCTTAAAGACAGTAGAAATCTAAAATAAAGCGGCAGCGATGGTTTGTTTCCAGTCGCTGCCGCCTTTGTTTTGTCGTAATTGTTGTGCCGCGAGCAATTATCTATCTGTGGTCATCTCTCTGCTGACCTCTGTCTTTGGACGAATCGTTATCCTTGGGCGTGTCACTGTGACTTGATGCGTTTCTATCATGCGACGAATCATCGCTTTTGGACGTATGTTTGACGTCGGTTTTATGCTCATCGGCGGGCTGAGAAGGCGAGGTTTTATTGAAGAACCCTTCCTGTTTGCCGACAATCGGCGGAGACGGAATCTTTACCTGTTCCGACTGACTGCGTTTGGTTTCCTGGACAGACGCATTCCCGGCCTTGTTATCGGCAGCAGGGCTTGTTTTTTGTCCTGTCGGCTGTGTCTGTGGTCGTGTCTGCGGCTGGGTCACAACGTTTTTTTGCTCCGAAGGCGACCGTGCTGTGGATGAGGATTCCCATTTGCTTCGTTCTTCCCCGAATTTGCGCAGATCGGTTGCACCGGTTGAAATCTTCTGCCTGGCGTCGGTCTTTATCGATTCAAACTTCATCGGTGTTTTTTTATTCGCGACAACTTTGTCCATCGTATCAGCTATACGAATGTCCTTTCTCTGTGCCTCAGGCATTTTGTCCAGACGTTGTTCCATCTCGCGATATGTTCTTGGCGTACGAAGGTCTTTATCGTCCCTGCGGCGGTCATATTCGTGCTGTTCGTGCGCATCCCAGTCGCGGTCAACTTTGTGGTGACGCCAGCGGTCATGCTCATAAATCGGGTCATACCAAAAATGGCGAGTCCTGCACTCATACCACGGGAAGATACCTATGCCGATATAGATGTTGTCGTAGTAGTCGCCGAAGTAGTAGTGGCCGTAGCGCGGACAGGTGAACAGGCCGAACTCAAGATTGCCGATATCAACGGCAACACTTAGCGAGTAAGAAAACCCAGGCCGTTCATAATCGTGCCTCGGGAAATAAACCGGGGCGAACAATACGCCTCGACGCCTCAGTGAATAATCCCAGTTCCCTGCGACAAATACATAACCTCGCGGGGTGCATACATAGTGCGAAGGCGCCCAAACCCAGCCATCCTGTGCCACAACCCAGTAACCTGCTCGCCAGACATACTGGCCCTGATACCAGTACCAGCAGGGCGGCACCCATATATTGTCGTCTGTGGGCGGAGGTCCCGGCGGAGCCACATCGGCGATTGCCGGTGGTGCTGGTAGATACTCGATTTGCTGAACATTACTAACTTGTGCCCAGAAACCGGGAACCCACTCCCAGCCCATATCTGTTTTGGACCAGTACCCCGGCACCCAGTATCTGCCTGGGGGCGCTGCTCGCCAGCAGCCGCTGACCCAGATATAGCCGTTCCTTTCGGAGTCCCATGCCCAATAACCCGGCACCCAGACAAACTGATCGCCTGTGGGTTTTTCGGCAGGCAGGTTTTCTGTTATGTTGGCAGGCGGCTGAGTAGGGGCAACAAGGGAGGACTGTGTGTTCAAGTCAACCGGTTCGGCAAAGGCCTCGTGAACGGGGCCGCGAGTCAAAACCTCGGGCTGTTCTTCGGCCGGTGTCGGCGGCGGCTGGGTCGAGTCCTCGCCATACAGGGAGCCAACTGCAAAAACCATTATTACAACAAACGCAATCGTAGTTTTCATAAATTTACCCTTTCATAAAAAAACGGAATACCAATCACCCCTCATATTTAAGAACGTTTTTCACGGCAAGTATATTGCAGCGAAAACGAGAGGTTTGTCTGCTAACAGGATACGATTACAATTATAGATTGTGCAGGCGCACCGTCAAGGTAAAGTGGGTTTGCCGCATTTTTGGGACAATAAAAGGGGTTTGCGATTATTCAGGGCCGCCGATTAAGGCAGGCAAACCAGCCCGGATTCGTTAAAGTCGGCGAATTTAATGCCGAGGTTCACGTATCCCGATGGCGAGGTAATGCCCGTTTGTTTTATAGTAAGAGTGAAGGTACAGTTGTTTGCGTCAAAAACACCGGCGGCGAAGCCGCCCTCGTTAACATCGGCGTTTGTGCAGACGAATTTATTTTTCGACGCAACGAAGCTGCCGACAGGGATTGTGAAGGTTTGTGAGTCAAGGGTAACAGCGACGTCTGTCTCGGCAAGATTTACATTTGTATCTTTGACCGCGATTGCCGCCTTAACAGAGAATTTATCCTTGCCCCGAGTGACTTTGAAACTGTCAATCCGCAATGCGTTTTTGACTCCCAGCATAAGCGTTATTGGCGCAGGTTTGTGCAGGCCGTTGACTATTCTTTCACCCGCATGGGCGGAACCTGCGTAATCGCCGATTGTGATTCGCATCGTGACAGGACAAGCCAAACCAGACAGGTCAATATTTTGGGCGGTAAAGGAAAACTTTCCTGTTGCTGTATCGTATTTGAAAGATTTTTTTGACCCGCTTTCAGTCAGTGCATAACTGTATTTACCATTTTTGAATGAATTGCCGTTAACAGGAAATATTTCGGTGCAGGGCGAAAGCATATTATTTGAGTCAACGGTAATTGTAAAGCTGTTTACGTCATTGAGGTCATGGGCGTTAACATCCATCTCGCCGGAGATGGAAATTGTGCCTATGTTGTTTTTGCCTGCTGAAACAGTGCATTTCGTAATTGAGGCATAATAGTGGTCTAATGGCGGATTAACCAGCTCGATGCCCTGACCCTGACCGTTTTCCGGGTCGAGGTTCCGGCTGTATTGTTTGTTATTCGCGTCATTCCAGTGTTCGTGAACACCCAAACTGGAGATAACAGTGCTGTCGTTTTCCGGGTCGTAGTTAATATCAGCCGGCCAGTTGTTCGGGTCAGCCGCCTGATGAAGATAGTCATCAACGCCGCTCATCTGCGGCCAGTAATCATTCGGATGATTTGTCGCTGTATATTCTGTTTTTAAGAAGTCGAAACAAACCGATTCAAGAGCGACTTGGTCCTGAGAGGCGAAGATGCTTGACGTATAGTCATTGTTGAACGGGGCTGTTATCCATTTCTCTGTTTTGTCAATGGATTCCGGGCCGCCCCAAAGACCATCCACTACGTTTAATACAGTATTTCCGCCAAGGAGCTTATGTCCCATCAAATCCACCTGGACACGGTATAACCCCATCCCAGTCCTCGTTTGGTGAATTCCATCGGGACTGACCAGACCTTCGTGAAGATGGCTGGCGTCCTCACGGCAGTGTGAGCCGAAGTGGTTTTTGGCACAAAGGGTAACGCCGGCTCTGGCGTGACCTTTGAGGGATGCGATGTTAATCATATAGTTGGCTTCTGTGATGCAGGTGGGCAGGTAATCACTATATACCGGCGTCGAATTGCTGTCTCGCAATATGGCGCCGCGGTCGGAATAGAAAATTACGGGGTCGGCGCTTGCGACGATTGGGGTTCGTCCCATTGTGCTGGACTGATGGTCGATGTAAATCACATCAGGAAATTCCGCGTACAGCAGGTCGTATGTGTGTTTAAATAGGTGCTTTAGCGGGTCGCCCACATAAATATCCTGCTGGCGCACGCCGTAAATGTTCACTAATTGTCTCAAAAAAGCGAGCACCACCTGAGGCGATGTTTCCGCTATGCCGTACCAATCGTTTTTTACGATTGAATAATCGGTTGAGTTAATATTGGAATAATCAGAACCCCATCCCCAGGCGGCGGTAAAGTTTGTTTTAATCATAATTTTCTGGCCCGGTATGTAGCCGGCGTTACCCCAGCCTTTTGTCCGGTTGAAATTTTTGAACAGGGCGTCCCAGGCGGCCTCGTCCGAATTTTCTCCCGTCAAGCTGCGAATCATTTGCGAGACCATTTTGTCTATCACCGTCTGGTTATTGTTTTTGGGGAGGAACCAGCCGTCTTCAACTCCGGTGACAGGGTCATAGGTGTTTGTGCAATTTTCATTGGTGGCGTTGGCATCGTGAACCCAGACGACGCGACCGGGACAAATTCCCTGCGCGGTGCCCATTGGTTCGTTGACCGGCTGCGAATCTGCCAGGATGATTTTCGGTGTTGTATGGCTCATCGCCAGCCAGATGCAGCTGACGCTGAGGGAGATAAACATTATCCCGACAAGGTATCTTGCCCGCAGGAAATTGTACCTTGCCTTGCGGAAAGCGACCACGGAACCGGCCAGCCCCATTAGCCAGATTATGAAACCGGAAGCTAACGGGAATGCAACACGCTGACAGGGATATGTCGCTCGCGATGGTTTTGGAATTACCCTGATGAGAAACCATATAAGCGCAAGAAATCCTGTTATTGAAGGCAGCCAGAACAACCAGCGATATTTCGCCAGCCCGGATATTTTGGAACAAGCTGAAGATATTCGTTTTTTTGCCGAGAAAGATGCTATCACACCAGCTCCTGAATAAACTCTATGGTGTTGACTCTCAATAACAGATTCTACGACCGAGAGCCGCTTCTGTGCTCTTTTAACTTTTATATCGGCATCTGACAGGATTTTTAATGATTTAGAGGGGAGCTATTCTTTTTTGCGGATTACAGGCAACGAAAAGCGGGTTTTTATAGCACCTTCCGGCGACTGTAGCTACATTCAAGCGTGTATTTTTTGCGGACTACCTTAGAAAAAGGGCCGTCTGTGAGAGACGGCCCGAGGTATGTTGAAATTATGAAGTAAGATTCAGTTTAGAACGGCCAATCCGGCGGACAGTTATCCATCCAATAGCCGGCCAAAATACTAAAGTCAGCAAAATTCACTTTTCCGTCGTGGTTAAGGTCGGCACCAATGTTGGAACCCGTCTGTAACCAGTAGTTGGAAAATGCGTCGAGGTCGTAAAGCTCGACAACGCCGATGACTTTGACGGCGATGTCTTTGCTGAAGTCGGGAAGCGTATATGTCAACTGACCTGCCGCGGAATTAGCTGTACCGGAGTTTATAACGCCTCCTGAGTTGCGTGTATCGTAAACATCGACATCGTAAAGCCCGTCGCTAAGCCCCTTGGCGATAACCGGCTCATTGTGGAAGGTGCCGTTATTTATCATCCCGTATTGACTGTTGGTGTCATAAATCCAGAAATAACCCCGCTGCTTGCCCACAAGGCCCATAGAACCCAGCGGTGAGACGTTATTGGGAGAGAACTCATAGCCGGTTATATTAAACCAGTCATCACCGGCGTTTTTTACTTGCACTGCCTGTGCTCCTGCCGAAAGCGAGACCGATACCATGAAATTCGTTGAGCCATTGGTAAAGGTTTGCAAAAAGACCTGCGAACCATTGACAAGCACCTGAATTTTGTTAGTTCCTGAGCCGGCGACCTCCTGCACGTGAATTTTCAGAGAACCCGCTGTCGGCATAGTCAAATGAAAATTGGGGTCCGACTTGATAGCCGACTCCCAGTTACCATGAAGCCAGCGAGAAAGGTTTCCCATCCCGGGGAAATAATTGCCTTGGAGATAGAATACCGTTTGTGTGGAAACCGCCCAGAAATCAGTGAGTACCGGGTTTGCAAAGTACGCTTCGTTTCCGGATGCGGCACGTTGAGCCCTTGTCAGATTACAATCCGCAAGATTCTCATTGGCGTCGTAAATCGAAAGCGGTGTATATACGCCATAAAGATTACAGGGGTCGATGTAACTGTCCCACCACCAAAGATGGGCGCTGCTTTTAGCGAAAAAGGCGCTCCAGATTCCGTTGTGCATTTCGAGGCCTTCTTTTAATTGTGTCGCGTAAGGTTCCGGCTGGGAACTGCCTTCCGGATAACCGCCTAATCCGAATTCGGCCATAAGCACCGGTTTGTTGAAATCCGCCAAACTTAAAGCCGTTTGCTCGAAAGTGCGAATAGTATCATTTCCATAGTAATGATTCTCAACCAGGTTTATATCGGGGAGATTCCAGAGGTTTTCAAATCCTGAGCTATGACTGCTGGTTGTTACGGGGTGCTTAAATGTGTCGATGCTGCGGATGTAAGATGCCATGGTGTTATGCCATGCCACGACGTTTGCCGGTTCCTTTTTCCAGCCGTTGGTCCACTGAACTTCGTTGAATAATTCCCAGGCGAATATTGCCGGCGAATAACCCCAGCGTGCGACGATGTAACGGTATTTATTTTTGGTTAGTTTTATGGCACAGGGGTCGGTGAAGTATTTGCATGGGTCGCTGAGGAAGCCGCCCGAGTTGATGGCATTGTAGGGATTGTCATTCCAGTCGGCATCGGTGTCTGTGCTGACCTGGCCGTGATGCTGGAGGGCAAACTGGATGGCGATACTATTTTGTTCCGCGATTTCGACATACCTGTCCATTCGAAGCGATGTCTGCAAAGATGGTTTTCCCGCCCCCTGGAAGTAAGTGGTGTCCCCCCAGAGGCCGATTTTTGCTTCGAAGCTGACCCCAAAGTTAGCACCGTAAGTGCAGCTCCAGAGTCGCACCCAGTTTGCGCCGCCATTGTGCAGTTTGACTAAATAATTGTTCCAGCCGTAAATTCCGCCGCTGTTCCAGCCGATGTTCTGGCCGATATTGAGACGAGTGTCCCCATTATCGTATCTAAGGAAGTCGTGCTGGTTGGGGTCAACTCTGATGAACCCTTTTTTCCCGCTTTCCTGACAGGTAAATGAGCCGGCGGTCGTTGCGGTCGCTGTTCCATCCACGTCCTTGACTTTGATATCGCAGGTATATGAGCCGAGCTGCGACGGGGCGAATCTTGCTTTCCAGGATATTGCGCCCGCGGTGGTATAAGTTTCAGGGTTGCTTCCCGATACGGTGTATGCGCAGTAATAAAACCCGGGAATATTCACGTCGGTCCCATCGGGCTGATGAAACGTTACCGTAACATCAACCTCACAGGGGTCGAATTGATTTGTGTATGTCCGTGAAAGCGTAAATGTCAATTCATATTTGGTGTACCTGCCGATGGTGGATGAGTTTTGTGAGATGGCGCTTATTGTGGTTGCCTTGGCTTGACCGATTCCAAAAACCAGAATTGCGAGCAGGTGTGCGGCCAAAACGCACATGATTTTTCTCATCACTTAACCTCTTTTCTATGGCTCCCCTCGATTTGAGTGTGGTGTTACCATCTCAATAATACCGCGTTATCATTATACCTTGAAAAAGGGGAGCAAGTCCAGAGTATTTTTGCCGGGAATTGCCTTATTTACCTTTAAACGACGGTTTTGGAAGATTTTGAAGCGGGAAAAACAGCCAACGATCGGATTCGAACCGATAACCTCCGGTTTACAAAACCGGAGCTCTACCGTTGAGCTACGTTGGCGTAAGTTCTATATCGGCAGGATTATACTGAAAATGAGGTGATTTCGCAAGTGCCCAGGCGGTATTCTTAGTGTAAGTAATTGTGTGTAAGTTAGGGTAAAGGTATGGTTGTCATCCGGCTCAGTTGCTTTTTAGTTCTCCACTTCCACAACGCAAAATAAACCATGGCCACAACCTAACCCCTGCGGAAGAGAAAGTTCCAGATTACGCAGCACACAAGCCACCTGCGGCCCCATAACACTTGCCCAAAAATCAACGGCAGGAAATCTGTCGGCGTTCCTGTATAACCACGCCAGCATTTTTAACTCATCCGCGATACCGGCGGGACTTGATTCTATTATCCTTTTAACCTCCGCGTTATTAGTGCCCATCAAGGCATCGAGCACGTTCACCACTGTCTGCCACTGGTTATAATAATCGCAGATTCGCGTCCATCCCTCTTGGTTTGCCGCTTTTGCTTCTTCCAGATAATTTATATCAATACTCAACCCGTTTATCTGTCCCCTGTAGTCGCGGTCGAACAGCCGATTTACCGCTACTCGCGTCTGATGGCTTTGGGTTTTGAAAATGCTTGTGTCCATATGTCGGCCAACAAATATCGAACGGTCCCGCATAGTTACTATCTTTGTTTTTCTTTTGGCGGATTTAGCTGCTGTTTCGATAAGCCCGACAAGCTCCGAACCGGTCCAGTACGTTACATCAAACCATTCAATCTTTTCAGGATTCCGTTCCTGCGGCGGTAATAAATAAGCCATTGTGTAAGGCAAAGTCGTATGGCAATCTTTACCCCAGTATTTTGGCCACTCCGGCGAATTTCTTCCATAAAGGTCAAACACCAAATATCCTCTGTCACTGATATGAACAAAAATATCCCGCGTCAGACGTTCAAGTTCCTCGAAAGTCAAATGCGACTCCGAAGCGTAAGACGAAAAATATACATCATAAGGGTCATCTTTCATAAAAGGGAAACCTTCGGACAAATCCCCATGGACAAATTCAACCTGCGGCAGGTCTGAGTAATTGTGCTTGCCTTGTTCGACCATTGCCGGCGATATATCGACTCCCTTATAGAATTCGATGTCATCTTCAACCATTACGAATTCCTTGTTTACCGTTTTAACAGGGTTGCTTGGTGGAATATGTGTTAATAATTCCACCCCTTCGCCGCTGCCGCAACCGAGGTCAACAATGCGTATTCTCTTTTTGTGCTCTAAAATCCGTTCGATGGCCGGCCGAATAGACAGCTTGATTGAAACATCTTCCCAGTATTTGCGAACATTATCCTTCTTGCCGAATAATCCTGCCTTCTCCACACCATAAAATCCGTGTTTTACCGCTGACTCATAAAATTCGGTTCTTGGCATAATTATTCACTGCCTTTCGGAACAACACAAAATCACCGTTGTGCCGGTTAAGCAACATCCCGGCAATTCGAGTTTCGCAAATTGAGAGTTTCCTATGATTTGAATAAATGAGCAGCCATATGTGCGGCTGACCAGATTGCCGCAGAAATTACTGCCAGCACAATGGCGTATTTTCGCCAGTGCGAAAGCGTAGCGGGTTCGCCGGTTGTGGTTCGGCCGTCGAGAAACTTTATATCGAGGAATCGGACGATAATCAGGGTCGGGACAACGCACCAGAAAATTATGTCGGAAGTCCGAGTTGAGCTGCTTTCGCCCATGAAAATGTTGGCAGTGCATATCATCAGAGCGAAGTTGCCTAAGAGCATCCAGAAGATTCTCGCCAATATAGCTAATGCTCCTCTTTGTTTGTCGGTGGTCTGGTTGGCTGGGGCAGACATAATCCATCTCCTAAAAAAATCGTTTAACCCGATTTATTTAGGTGGCGGCCCGACCACCCCGATATGCCTATGGGATTAATGTAATCCCACACCCACAACTATTCTTATACAATTAATCGGAGCATGTCAAGGATTTTATCCTATTGCTGGCATGAAATTAAACCAGCCAGAGGCGGGTAAACTTACACATAATACTTGACGCTATCTGCGAGATTACGTCAGAAGCAGGAATATAAAGAAACCGACCATAATGACCATACCGAGGGGCACGCCGAATACGGCCCATTCTTTGCTTTTTATCGACAGCTTGCTTGCGCAAATGATATTGGGGATATTGCCGGGGATGAGCATCCCGCCCGCGATGAGCAGGCCCGCCAGCGCGTCTTTGATAGTATCTATGGGCATAGCGGGCGATATTTCCGCGGCTGTAAGCGTGGCGTTGTCGAGAATCGCGGAGATGATATTCACCCAGTAAAGGGCTACTGAGGGAATATGCACAAGGTATTTGTCAACTATGGGCGTAAAACCGGCGCCTAAGAAAACAAGCGCGAGGACGAAGATATAAACCTTGCCCGCCCTGATGAACATATCTTTGATTTCTTCGGGTTTGTCTTCCGTTAACGTGGGGCCTTTTCCCTCGTGTTTGTGTGTAAAGAACAAAGGTATTATTCCAAGCAGGACAACTAAAGGTATTACCCATTTGCCTAAGAGTTTCAGCAGGAAGAAAAAGTCGGCGTGGTAGGGTTCGCCTCTGAGTTTGGAAACCGCGATTGTGGAAAGCGGTTCGCCTACGGGCGTAAGCACCGCGCCCAGACCAATCGAGAAACAGGCGATGATTACAAGACGTACTTCGAGGACCCTTGGAAGTTTTAACACACTTACGACTTCAGCGAGAATCAACGCGGCGATAATGGCGGTGATTACGCTTGAGGACAACCCAAGGCCGACGACGATTATAAAGAAGAGCGTGGAGTATCCAAACTTCCTGGCGAAGGCGTGAGCCCATTTGCCGATTTTGGGCCTGATGAATTTGAAAATAAGGCCCGCAAACAGCACTGCCAGTGTGATTTTAATCGGGTCAGCAAGCGCTTCTTTGACAAGATGCCATGACCACAGGCCTGAAATGGTAACAGCCAGACATCCCATAACAAACAAAAATGCCTCAAGCTGTTTTTCTACCCTTTTGGATAAAAAAGGAAGAACCAGAACCATACCGACAATAACTATCAGTCCGCCCGTCACCAGCGATTCATTCATATCTATTTTCTACTTTCGATTTATTATTTTTGATTTACAATTCGAAAATGATAAATCATAAACAACGAATTATAAAGGGGAAACCGGAAATGCGAAAGCCTGTCTTTGTGATAATAAGTATGGGTTTATGTTTTTTCGCCGGCTGTGCGGCAAACCCCATCACGGGCGAAGGTGAATTGATGTTAGACCGCGATTACCGTAACGATATAAAGCTGGGCAAAGAGATTGCTCCTCATGTCGAGAAAGAGCTTAAAGGCAAACATTCCGGACCAGGCATTGCAGGATTACATAAACGGCGTCGGCCATAAAATCGCCAGATTCAGCCACAACCCGGATTTTGATTTTAATTTTGTTGCTGTTAACAACAAGTCGATAAACGCCATTTCGCTGCCCGGCGGGCGCATTTTCATTACAAAAGGTCTGCTGCTGAAACTTGAAAGCGAGTCGCAGCTCGCGGGTGTCTTGGCGCACGAGACCGTTCACGTTGTAGCAAGAGACGCTGAAAATATGATGAGCAAACAGGCCGGCATGGGCGTATTGTTTGTCCTGACGGCATCACAGGCGAGAACACAGGGCGGTTTCGTTAATAAAAAAGAGAGTCCGCTTTCTGAAACGGACTCCATTGGATAGTTGTTGTAATCTATGTCTTTTACCTGTTGGACAGCATTGATTATTTTGCGCTTTTGGCCGCTGCTTCCGATGGGCTGTATCCGCAGCCCGGGCATGTATCCGTAGCTTTGCCTTCAACGGTTCCGGGGAAGAATATCTTGCCGCACTTCTCACATTTTTGCGCTTTGAATGCGCTTTCCTCTCCGCATTTTGGACACTTCATAGGGACATCGCCATTCGTCATAAACTGGCGAGGTCCTCCGTTATTCATCACGAAAGCGCTGTATTCCTGGGCGCTTATCTCGTATTCATTGCCGCATTTAGGGTTGTTGCATTTAACCCACATCTTGCCGGCTGGCTGTCCTGTTGTAGTGCCGCCGCCCATTGTTTTATGCATGATGATACCCGCTATTGCTATGCACGCTACGGCGACCACAATCAGAAGTGTTTTTTTAGCGTTCTCTTCCATATCTTAATCTCCAAAACACAAAAGGACGCGTTGGTTAAAAATTTAATAAAATGTTATTGTCTGCCGCGTAATTTGTCAAAGAGTTAATTTCAGTCAGCCGCTTGTAGCAGGCCGTTATGCCATTTTAAGTATTCTGCCGGGTTGTTCGGGCATACCCGTACGGGCGGACAGATACGCCGCTTCTATGAAGGCCATATTCTTCAGGTTGTCGGCTGCGGGACTTACGAGGCGATTTTTATCAGGCCAAAGCAGATGAGAGCCAAAATTTTCCAGCGTCATTTTCATTTTGCCGAGGCAGTCATCGCCAAATTTGTCCCGTTTCAGTCGCTTTCCCCGTGAATCCGCGACCTCAAAACTTATATCGTCGCACCTTACCAGCATATCCTGCCCCTGTGCGATTAACCATTTTTGCCGCTGGTTGCCCGTCGATGACGCGACTGCTGCCCGGCCCGCCAGAAGATTGCCTGATAACGTATCGTTGAATTTCATAGTTACAATGGCGCTGTCCTCCGTCAGATAAAGCCGTTGTTGCCTGTCGGGCGCGGCACTGCCGGCGACCCCTTCGACGGTGCTCAGGACGGGGCAGTAAACCTGCTGAGGCAGGCCGAAGTTTAGCGTTATCTGGTCGATTATCTCCCAGCATTCGTAAAGCAGCACTCCGCCTCCGGCAAGTACCGGGTCGTTGCGCCATGTTGCCTGTGGGGTTTCTGATGGCGGCCGGCCGGCGGAGAGAACAAGAAAGTACTGTTCTGCGGGATTTTGCAGGAAATAACCCCTTGCCGCAAGCGCACTTTGAGCGAATCTGCCGGTATTGGCGACGGCCAGAGTAATCCCCTCATTTTGTGCGAGTTTGACGAATTCGGACGCCTCGCTGAAATTTCTCGCTAATGGAGGAACTTTAAGGATGTGAAACTTCTTTTTTATTGCCATCTTAAGGTATTCGGCGCAACTGTGCAGCGGGGCCGCCACGAACAGGCAATCGAGCTGGTTGGCGATTATCAACTGGCGGTAATCATCATAAGCGGCGCAGTTGTGTTCTTTGGCGACCTGCTGCGCAAGATTTGTATCATTGTCCCCCACGGCCGCAATGGTGAAGTAGTCGAAACCTTTTACCGCTTCGAGCATCAACCTGCCCGTGTCGTTCAGACCCAGGACAGCTATTTTCAGTGGACTTTCGCGCATCCCTGCACACAAAGTAGACCTGTAAATAAACTTTTTTTTCGCCGGCGATTATTTCTTGTTTGGAATTATAAAGTGTTCAGGCACCGGGAACTGCGAGCACATAAGCAGCACATCCTTGGCGACCTGCTCGATAACCGATTCGTTGTCAATGTTCTCGGCGACCTTGTTTATGAACTCCGCGATTTGCCTGGCCTGCTCTTCTTTCATACCGCGTGTGGTTATAGCGGGTGTTCCGAGCCGCAGGCCGCTTGGGTTTGCCGGCGGGGCCGGGTCGTTGGGGACGGTGTTGTAATTGGTCTCAATCCTGGCCCTGTCCAGCGCCTTGGCGAATTTCTTGCCGGGGATATTTTTATTTCTCAAATCGATTAGAATCAGGTGATTGTCTGTTCCGCCTGAGACGAGATTGAAGCCGCATTCGAGAAGTTTTTCCGCCATTGCTTTAGCGTTTTTGACAATCTGTTTGGCGTAAGCGACGAACTCCGATGTGTCGGCTTCTGCCAGGGCGACGGCAATCGCGGTAATTGTGTGCATGTGCGGGCCACCCTGAAGTCCGGGGAACACTCCCTTATCGACCTTATCGGCGTGTTCGGCTTTGCACAAAAGCATTCCGCCTCGCGGGCCTCTCAGTGTCTTGTGCGTTGTTGTTGAAACGATGTCGGCGTAAGGCACAGGACTTTTGTGAACGCCCGCCACGACTAAACCGGATATATGGGCGATATCGCTGACGTGATATGCGCCGACTTCCTTGGCGATGTCGCCGAAAATCTCGAAATTGATTTCGCGCGGATATGCGGTGCAGCCGGAGATTAGGATTTTGGGCTTGTTTTTCTTTGCCAGGTCCCGAATCTGGTCATAGTCGAACCTGCCCGTTTCTGCGCTGACGCCATACTGCATCGAATTGAAAATTTTGCCGGTCATGCTGACTTTCCAGCCGTGGGTGAGGTGTCCGCCGTGGGGCAGGGCAAGCCCCATAATCGTATCGCCGGGCTTTGCCAGCGCGATATAAGCCGCGAGGTTCGCTATCGAGCCGGAGTATGGCTGGACGTTGGCGTGGTCGGCCTTGAAAATCTTTATGGCCCGCTGCCGGGCGATGGTTTCGATGAGGTCGGTAATCTGTTGTCCTTCGTAATACCTTTTGCCGGGGTATCCTTCGGCGTATTTGTTGGTCAGGCAACTGCCGCTTGCCAGCATTACCGCTTTGGAGACGTAGTTTTCGGATGGGATGAGTCGCACGCAGGCGCTTTGACGCGCGCCTTCCTGTCTGATAAGTTCATATATTTGCGGGTCGTACTGCTCAAG
>Ga0153915_10002474_pt1 | contig 16846 bp, 14 predicted proteins | sample Opewatmetagenome_2_FD_107003 | JGI IMG/M metagenome (GOLD analysis project Ga0153915, IMG submission 107003) | Freshwater wetland microbial communities from Ohio, USA - Open water 3 Core 3 Depth 3 metaG | ecosystem: Environmental > Aquatic > Freshwater > Wetlands | place: USA: Ohio, Lake Erie...
ACTCGTGTAGAACACTTCGAGGTCCGAGAACCGACGCTTGACGATGTCTTCATGCAACTGACTGGAAGGAGGATTGAAGACTAGTGGCAGCCACTGCGGCCCAGCGAATGACAGAATCCGAAACCAGAAGCGAGTACCTCGACAAGTTCAAGCCAAGGCTCATGGACTGGTCTGCCGCACGCGTCTTCATGATGAAGAACCTCGTCATAGCATTGCGCTATCCTACGAATGTACTCATATGGGGCCTTATTCCGATTCTTTGGCTGGCACCGTACCTGTTGATGATGACGGCCGTCGCAGGACCGGGCACAAGCGAGCACTTCGCAGAGATTTCCGGGTTCAACGATTTCCTGACTTTTGCTGTAATAGGGTGGTTCGTATACAGGTACATAGACACGAGCATCTGGTCGGTCGGCAACAACTTCAGGTGGGAGCAGTTCTCAGGAACGCTCGAACCGTTGTTCGTGACACCAGTCCCGTGGATTAGCATCCTTGTTGGCGCCGCCTTTTCAGACACCATCCAGACAACCGTTTCAGCATTCATCCTCCTAGGGATGTGCACATTGCTGTTTGGTGTGTCATATGCGGCGACAATGATTCTGCCCGTAATCATCGTCATGCTTCTGATGGTGCTCGGTCTGTATGGTTTCAGCTTCATGCTTGCGGGAATGATACTTGTATTCAAGGACCCCAGCGTTCTGACGGAGCTGATCAGCACTGCAGTCTTCACGGTTTCGCCGGTAAACTACCCCTTGCAGGTCCTGCCGACCGGAGTTGCATTCGCTGCATTCCTGATACCTTCGACGACGGCCATCATAGTGATAAGGGAGCTCGCAATAACAGGGATCTTTCAGCCACTAGCGTTCCTTCAGTCGATTGCATTACTGCTCGGTCTGGTCCTGTTCTTCTGGGTCCTTGGCGTCGGAGCCTTCAAGTATGCAGAGAAATGGACCAAGACGAAAGGCAGCATAGGAGGGTTCTGAATGACCACAGCTAAGACAGAGGGCATCTTCGAGAAGATGATGGAGAGAGAAGGACCTAGAGCCGAGTTCAGAGCCGCCACTGCTCTTGCGATAAAGACTTGGAAAGTCGAGCTGAGTTACCCTCTGAGTGTGTTGTACTTCATTGTTTCTCCGTTTCTCTGGTTCATTCCTTACCTACTTGTTGGGTCTGCAGTAGCAGGAACTCCAACCTCAGCAGTGTTCGGCACTCTAGCGGGCACAACAGACTGGGTGAGCTATGTCGCCATAGGCAATGCGTTCAGCGCTCTCGCACTAAGTATCTTCTGGGGGACGGGCAATACCTTCAGGCGTGAACAAAACACTGGAACGCTCGAAACCCTTTTGACAACGCCGATGAAGAACGCAACACTGGTTTGGGGGCAAATGCTGCACAACATGCAGCACGGGGGCTTGGGAGTGATTCTTCAGCTCACCTTCTCAGTGCTTTTCTTCGGAGTTACCATAAACGCTTGGGGTATTCTGCCCTCTCTTGCGATAGTCGCTCTTGCCATCGTAGGCATGCAGGGAGTCGTCTTTGCAATGACCTGCGTCGTTCTGCTGGCGAAGCAAGGCTGGATGATAATCGAGGTGATAGGCAGCAGCCTGATGCTGGTGGCACCGATCTCCTACCCGATAGCGGTTCTCAATCCAATTCTCCAGTACGTTGCTGTTTCGAGTCCTCTTACATGGAGTGTGGAATCATTCAGGAACTTCCTCATGTATGGGCTGATGGCTCCAGGAATACTAGAGTCTATCGTGGTTCTGGCGATACTCGACGTCATCTTCATCTCGGTTGGTTCGGTGCTGTTCAAGCACACTGACAGGTACGTGAGGTCTCAGGGAGCGCTGTCAGAGTTCTGAGCGCACGGTGTGTCACAATCAAGGTAAGACCCTGACTGCTCCTTCTTCTGTATGTGGAGCTCGCTGATCTGCATTTGAAGCTGAGCAAGGGCCTGTCCGTGGTAGGGATACTTCGATATGAAGAAGATGGCTAACAGAATCGCAATAAGTGGCACAAGTGACATGAGGAGTTTTATCGCCACGACGGCGGATTCGGGCTGCAGTAGCAGGTGTTCATCGAACCCTGAAAGCGACAGCAAGACTGCGTAAGTCCATGATTGTGCCACCATTGCGAATCTCATTATGAATGCGTTGAACCCGTAGTACGAACCCTCCCTGCGTACACCCGTCTTAAGCTCGTCAGCATCAATCGTGAAGGCGATCAGGATGTCAGGCAGAATCATGAAGCCGCCAATTCCAAGGCCTGCTATCGAGAGGACCACGACGGCAGACCAGAAGTCATTGACAAAGAGTATCCCCGCAGGCATTAGACCGAGCCAGGCCATGGACAGAATTGCAGCAGTCCTTGGACCTCTTTTGACGTTGATTCTGTTCCACAGAGCAAAGGCTGGAATGCCGACCACAAAGAGGGCAACAAACAATGGTATTATGTCTGCATGGATGACGTAGTCTGCAAAGAATGGAAGCGCGCCCGAAGCGACTGCAATGATGTACTCAACCTGGAAGTTGTAAGCGACAAACGCAAGGAATGATTGATTTGAGAGAGTGTGCTTCATCGCTTTGAAAGGCGGCAGTGTAGGTTGCTGGAACTCGTGACTTTCATGACTCCCTGTCAGCGAAACAAGAGCGAACAGCGCGGCAACCAACCCCACTGCAAGTCCTACGCTGGGCCAGCCGATCGTGGAAGCGAATAGAGGAGGTATCGCCACCCCAGCCAAGAGCCCTGGGACTGAGAAGAGCTGCCGTATCGTCGAGACCTGAGACCTCTCCACATTGCTTGTGAACATCTCGGGGTAGAGTGCAGTCCAGTTCAGGACAACTATCGTATAGCACGTGTCGTAGAGAAGAAGAGCCGCTGTCAACCAGGTGAACAGGTACAGGTCACCAAGGACCTCAGCATTTCCTGGCGGGCCGAAGATCAGAAAGGTGGACAGTGCTAGCGGGGCAGAGAAGACGGCTATCCATGGGATGCGTCTGCCCCACTTGGTCCTTGTCCTGTCCGACAGATAGCCAAAGAGTGGGTCGTTGAATGCGTTGTATACTGCCCATATCGTGGTCGCTGCTGCGAGCCAATATGCATTCATGTACAGCACGGTCAAGTAGTAGAACCAGATGTAGGTCTGGATCATATACTGGGGTAGAGCCACTGTGATACTGCCTGAGCAATAGCCAAGCTTCGAGAGAAGACTCACTCTACAGGCCCCTCAAATAAACGGGCCGGGGCGCATGGCAACATAAAAGGAGTTCGCCGGGCACCCAGGTTTGTGGTCCGCACTGCGATAGGCTGAGCTAGCGGCTGCGATTTGTACGCGTGGTCCTGTGTTTGTTCATAACGTCGCTCCTTGGTTCTTGCGGCTCACAAGTGCACTGCGAATTTGCATTCCTTCGCCCCTGAGATAGATGACTCAATCAGATCAACTTTCACCGGCTTTCCTACAATCGCTTGCCACACGGTCTCGACGAACGCTTTGCTGCAGTTGCAGTACGTCAGCGACGCGCGCTCTTTCTTGGGCAGTCCTCTGAATAGGGCACAGAAACATCTGAGGCCTTGACCGTACGATTCCGGAGTATAGTAATGGTAGACGACGTTTCCAGCCCTCTCAATTCTTGTACCTTTCTGAGGGTTCTTTTCTTCTGCTACTATGAAATTGTCTAGCGACTCGAACTTCACTCGTTTCTTCCTGTAACGTTCAACTAGCCCCTTGTTTACTTGGGCACAGTTGCGGCCACATAATTCCATTATCTGAGTTCTCTTCGTCTTGTCGACCGTCTTGTCAAGTCTGTCAATGGCTCCCTTCATCCAAAGGGCTGTTTCTTCAGGTGTGGCCTTCGATAGCTTTTCACTCCCGGAGATGACCTTTCGTGCAGCTTCGGGACCAGCAACCTGCTCTATGCAGCCCCCGATTTGTTTGACCATGTCTACATGTTTCTTGGTCACGTATTCAGCAGCTCCCTTGTCCATTGAGCAGACTTACTCTTAGTTGTTCGCATAGGATTGGCGATAGCATTGCGTTCGTCCCTCAGCTTATATTGTGTCTGAATTGCATTGAACCGATTTACCGTGTACCAAGACATGAGATTCGGAGTTGCATTGCTGCAACATCTGCCCTGGGATGAGCTTGTGAGAATCGTGAGCCATGTGGAAACGCTGGACTTTGACAGCGTTTGGCTAGCCGATCATTTTGTCAATTACATGAATCCGACAGCGCCTTGGTACGAGGCCTGGACTCTCCTAGCGGCTCTGGCTACCTCGACCAAACGCATAAGAATTGGCACGCTCGTCACTTCTGTTTCATTTCGCAATCCCGCTCTCCTTGCCAGACAGGCAATGACTGTCGATCATATCTCGAACGGCAGACTCGAGCTAGGACTTGGCGCTGGTGCCCCTGGTTCAGAAGACTCTAGCTACGCAATGATGGGCATAGAGGACTGGCAACCTTCTGAACGAGTTGCACGTTTCCGCGAACAAGTGGAGATTATTGACCAATGCTTCAGACAGCCTGTCAGCAGCTATCGTGGCAAGTACTACAAGCTCGAGGGTACGTCGATGGCACCGGGTCCGGTCCAGAAACCTAGACCCCCCATAACCATCGGGGCAATGGGCAAAGCAATGCTGAGAATCGCGGCCCAGTACGGTGACAGCTGGAGTTCCTTCGGTGCTGATTTTGGTGCTCCTCCCGATGTTGTGCTTGAGAACACCCGGATTAGAAACGAGCTTGTTGACCGATACTGCGAAGACATAGGCAGAGACCCTTCGAGCCTGCGTCGGTCACTACTCATATTTGGAGCAGAAGCGCAGACTGCGTTTGCTTCCGAAGGCAACTTCACCGAAGTTGTTCGGAGGTACAGAGGAATTGGGATGAACGAGTTGGTGTTCTTCTATCCCTTCTTTGACCCCCAGCAGATTCCAACCTTTGAGCACATTGCGCAGGAGGTCATTCCAATGCTAAGGAGTGACTGAACCGTCGAAGCACGTTTGTTCACGTGAACAGATAAATGAACAACCCGACGAAGGAGACTACGATTGAAACGGCTCTAGGCATAACCCAACGCCATCCTATGTTCAGGGGATCCTCATCTGTAGTGGTTCAACCTGACGCATTCCGCCTTTTCGAAATACTATATTCGCCGAGTACATGAATCCGCATCCACTAGTTCCTTCACCTTGCACGGCAATGTTTGATGGTTATTAGTTGTCAACACGCTACTGCCCTGACGCTGGACTGTCCAGACCAATACGACGCACGAAAACCTGGCATCCAGAATGCATTTTACGAGCTATTGATACGGTGTTCGAACAGAGCGGAAGCGAAATGATACTCCTAAACCCGAACAACCTCACTCGCGCATATCCCGACAAGGTTTCGAAAGAGATTATGTCCAAGACCGTCCAGTTCTTCGAGAACAAGGGAAACGTCAAACTCAGGAACGACGACCATGCGATGGTCTGGTACCAAGACTTCCTCGACTTCGTGAAGCAGAATCGGATCTTCTACAAGCTGTTGACTCCGCCTCAGTATGGGGAAAAGGACTGTCGTTGGGACACTTGGCGTAATATGGAGTTCAACGAGATACTGGCTTTCTATGGACTGCACTATTGGTACACGTGGCAGGTTTCAGCCTTGGGCCTGAGTCCGATATGGATGAGCAAGAATGAAGAAGTGAAGCAGAAGACGGGTCAGCTTCTGAAGAACGGTGGTGTGTTCGCTTTCGGTCTTAGTGAGAAACAACATGGTGCAGACATCTACTCTTCAGAGATGCAGCTTAAGGTCCTTGGTGGAGGCAAGTATGTAGCGAGGGGATCCAAGTACTATATCGGCAATGGCAACATAGCTAGCCTGGTATCAGTCTTTGGCAAGACTGATAGACCAATGGATCCTGCTGACGAGAAGTATGGCAACTATGTCTTTTTTGCCGTCAGCACGCAGCATCCCAACTACGAGTGCGTAAGGAACGTCGTGGCAGTCCAGTCGTACGTGGCTGAGTACAAGCTGAATGACTACCCAATAACTGATGCAGACATCCTCTCGAAAGGGCGCGAGGCTTGGGACTGTACACTGAACACCGTCAACGTATGCAAGTTCAATCTGGGCTGGGCCGCAATAGGGATATGTACCCATGCTCTCTATGAAGCCATCAATCATGCGGCCAACCGATTCCTGTATGGTCAGTGGGTAACTGACTTCTCCCACATACGCAGTCTGTTCGTCGACGCCTATGCTCGTCTTGTGGCGATGAAGTTGTATGGTCTCCGCGCTGGTGACTACATGCGAACGGCTTCTCTTCATGACCGCCGCTACATACTCTACAACAGTCTAGTGAAGATGAAGGTCACGACCGAGGGAGAGCGAGTCATTGACCTTCTTTGGGACGTGATAGCCGCCAGGGGGTTTGAAGCAGAAACATACTTTTCTTCGGCGACCCGAGATATTAGAGCACTTCCGAAACTGGAAGGCACGGTCCACGTCAACATGGCCCAGATCATCAAGTTCATGCCAGCATTCTTCTTCATGCCCGAGAAATGTCCAGAGATAACGAGAGTTGATGCTGCAAGGCATGATGAGTTCATGTTCAATCAAGGACCAACGAAGGGTGCGAGTCAGATACGGTTTCACGACTATCACAAGACGTACGACAGTGTGAGCCTGCCTAACGTTGACATCTTCAAAGAACAGATTCAGATATTCATTGAGTTCATGACAGATGCGACGCCCAGCGAAGAACAGGGGAGAGATTTGGACTTCAGTCTCAATGCAGGCGAGCTGTTCACCTTAGTGGTATACGGCCAGCTGATAATGGAGGCTGCCAAGGAGTATGACATTGGTGATGCCCTACTCGATCAGATATTCAACTTCGCAGTCCGCGATTTCTCACGATATGCCCTTCTGCTTCACTCCAAACCAAGCACCACCGAGAAACAGCAACAGATACTCTTGAGATGTATCAGGAAACCACATGTTGACGAAGAACGCTTCAGGCAGGTTTGGGATGAGGTCTACTCACTCAGAGGCTTCTATGAAACCAAGAAGTGAGTAGCCGTTCCTATATCGGAGGACGAGCCAGGACTAAGTTTCATTGTCGCACAATTGCCGGGACTCGATTGTCCATTTAGTCTGATTGAGTCGGTGCATGGCGCCGAGGCGTAGTCAGCGGTCATGCCAAGCTTAATATCATGCATTTTCTAGGGCCCGGTCAATACAGACAGAGCTGAGTAGCCATGGGCATATTTGCCAGATTCTTCGGACTGCAGGAACCCACGGATAAGGCAATCCGGCTAGTCCGAACCATGGTCCTGCTGATGCCGACCATGGCTGCCACATTCATGATCTCAACTACCTTCTGGATGATCTATCTGGCAACTCGGATTGGCGGCGGCGACCTGATGATGGGCCTTCCAATGATTGGCCTGTTGGTGATAATCCAGCTCGTCTTACGCACGTTTCTTGACTATCCGAGTGGTGCTCTTGGAGACTATATTGGACAGCGATTCGTGATTGCCATTGCGCTCACATGCTATGCGATTGCCTTCTGGTTGGCCTCGACTATCGATGTGGGAACCCCCTACATCCACTTTGTTGCCATCTACATAATAATGGGAATAGGGCAGTCACAAGAAAGCGGTGCATGGGGTGCTTGGTTTGACAACAACTACCGCGTAGCCATGCCTCATGACAAGGACAGGAAGATGTACGGCGTCATGCAAGGTCGCGCAGGCATGATATTTCAGCTCGTGTCGACGTTTGTTCTCCTGCCGGGCGCTTGGCTCGTTGCCCTCTATACCGAAAGGTGGGTCTTCAGACTCCAAGCCATCATGAGCGTGATTCTTGCCATAGTCGTGATGAGAGTTGTCAGAGACTTCCCCGAAGCACAAGCACTGAGAGACAAGCAGAAATCAGCGCCTGGAGGATACTTGCATATACTGACAGATGGGCTGAAGTTCCTTGGTTCGAGCCGCTTTGTGTTCTTCTCCATAATGGGTGAAACGATTCTTTTCGCTACGGGGGTAGTATGGTGGGAAATCCTTCTGTTTCCGTTCTATTTCGTTTACCTTCTGAGTTATGTCGGTATTTCTGGTTTCAGGACTCTTGTCTTCATTCCAAATGTGGCAGCTGCTGAACGGAGCGGAATCTGGTCGCGCAGATTCGATCCAATCAAGTGGGTCCCGCGCCTAAGGCTCCTCCAGTTCTGTGGGTTCTTTTTCTATATGTTGCTCTCACTGACGACGTTCGTATTCAGGGCGCCAACTCCCGCGGAAGCTCATATGATAACGTTCTTCCTACCACTGACAAGCGTGCCGTTGTTTGAGCTTCCGGCAGAATCCGTAGTACCCCTGACACTGATATTCATCATCTTCACCTTTGGGGATTTTCTCGGAGCATTTGGCGATGTGTTGTCCCAACGTGTGTTCATAGATGTGATTCCCAACAGAATAAGAAACAGTTTCTATTCTCTGAGACCCACGCTCGTGATTCTCTGTGCCATCCCTCTGATATACTTCTTCAGTGCCTTCCTTCCCCTTTTTGGGTTTGGCCCTTCGTTCGCTCTGATAGCGATTGTCGCTCTTTCAGGGGCCGCACTGGTCAGAGTCGGCTTCTCCTATCCGGTTCCCAAAGCGAAAGATATCGAAATCACTGTTGAGGAAATGCCTCCGACTGAGAGCCAGCAGTATCCGTAGGCTAGTAGGACTCTGAGGAGAAGATTACTTTGTCGCTCAGTCGAGCACCGGATTCCTGATGTTTCATAGACGGGCTCCAGAAGGTTCGGGCTGAGACCGCATCCTTTCATCCACTCTAATCATCAGCCTAGTCAGCTCCGTGAAGGCCTCTACAACGTTTTCGTCTCTCAGAGCCGATGTTTCGCGGAAGACTACTGAAACCAAGAGCCTTTCACTAAAGTAGTCCGCGAACCGATTGCCCTCTTCTGTGGTCACGATACTATCTGGTGAACTCGATTCGCGCAAATCAGTTTTGTTACCCAAAACGGCGGTGGGCGGGAGCTGTCCCATGTACTTGTATGCCTCTACAAGCCACTTTGAAGCATTGTCGAAGGACTCACGGTTCACGACGGAGTATACCAAGATTATGCCATGGCTTCCAAGATAGTAGTGTCGCCTGACTTTCTCGTAACTGGGCTGTCCTGCGAGATCCCAAATGATTAGCCGGACTTGTACCCCGTTCAGTTCAAGGCGTTTCTGAGCAAAGTCGACTCCTAGAGTGGCCATGTGACTTGCTACAAAGCCCTCCCCGAGGTACCTCTTGCGAAGACTGGTCTTTCCGACCGCTCCGTCACCAATGAGAACGACCTTGAATATCTTGCTTCCGGGAGGGCCGAGGGTCAATGTTGGAAAGTCTCCTCTGTGTGCCAAAGTCGATTCATGTTGACGTATAGGTGTTGGTATCATAAGAAAAACCTAGTGCCAACAAAACCCAGGAATTACGGCAAAAGACTCTCATCCTAGGTATAGAAGGCAGACCGTGTGAGTGAGTGAGAGTCGGCCCCATTCTGCGTGCCTGCGCATCTGTCTGATGTCCTAGACCGAAGAGGCTGTGGACAAGATTCACCCCGAAAAGCATAGGTTTGAAGCACACACCATCATCAGGTTTAAAGGCCTGAGCTGAAAGACCGACAAGTCCCGGACACCTGTCACTGCTAGTGACCTTCATAGGGTGACATTATGGAGCGGAAGACTATCGGATTGCTTTTTGTCGTGGTGGGAGCGATCCTGTTCTTGGATGAGCTGTGGTTCTTTGTGCCCGGCATCGTGCCGCACGGCTGGCTCCTTGGCGATTGGTCTTGGATTCATGTATATCCCTTCCATCACTGGATGCTGGGCGTGGTCATGATTCTGGGAGGCGTTTTGCTCCTGAAGAGGCCGCCTGCTGGCGCCAGTCCGACAATTATTGACCCAGAGCAACATGGGGAAGATCACAATCCAACATCTCGAATGGAGTACGATGGGCCAGTCCCAATGCTCTCTGGCGTATGATAAGGACAGACTGGTGGAAAGGGGAGCTTCAATCTTCTTCGGTACCTACTCGCCCTATTGCCCGGCGAATACATGACGATTGTGTTATAAGTTTCTGCGCGGGTTGTACAGGACTGCTCGATGAACAAAGAGAGGGAACGTCCAGCATGAACACGAATGATGCTCGAGGCCTCTTAGTGAAGTGCCCCAATTGCGGCGCGTCGTACATCTATCTCCCTGAGAAGATTGCAGAAGGCGGCTTCTTCCAGTGCCAGAACTGCGCGAAATGGCTTCACGCTCAGTATATGTCAGAGCAAGACAGGTTTCCGGTAGTTTCTCTTGCAGTCGAAAAAGAGGCTGCTGCTCACGAACGGAGGAGTCATCCGAAGAAGGACTTCCAGATCAGAAGGGACATACCGACGATGTTCCTGCATGGTCTACTGTTCTCACTGATCATGGTGGGACTTCTCTGGATCTGGTTCTACATCATCGAGATTGGGACATTCATTGGAGGCTCAGTCGGGTTCTATGTCGGATTCGCAGTCTCATGCGCAGGGATTGTCGGGGTAGTAGGGTATACTGACACAATCCTTGTGCAGCTATTCTGGGATGTCTACTGCGAGAAGTCATGGCGGAGCATCATAGGCCACGGTGTAATCATGTCAGTCTTGGTCGTGCTGGGCGCGCTTCCTGCTATCATTACTTGGATACTGTTTCCGCACCAACCATGGGAAACGTTCGCTATCATTGAAACAATCCTCATCGTCCTTCTCTGGGGTACAATTGGCATAATTGGCAGGTCTGTTGCTTATTTGTTTGCGATCGACAGGAGGAGTCAGAGTGGGGAAGGCTCTGGTGAGGCGAGGACGACTGGACACGACTAACGAAGAACGATATTGGCTTGAGCGGCCGACGGCCTTAGGGAATTCTGAACCTGGCCTATGATATCCGTTCTTTCTTTTCAGCGTGCAGCTCAGCCGTCTTTCGTTGCAGCTCGGCAAGAGCTTGTCCGTGATACGGGTATTGAGATATGATGAGAGCTGCGAACACAGCGGCGATGAGAGGTACGACCGACACCAAAAGTCTGATAGCGAATATTGCAGACGGGGGTTGTGTGGCCGATGCCTCATCGAAGCCCGAGCTATACAGCAGAAGTGTGTACGTCCATGCCTGTGCCACAACCGCAAACCGCATGACGAAGGCATTATACCCGAAATAGGCCCCCTCGCGTCGAACGCCTGTCTTCAGTTCGTCCGCATCGATTGTGAAGGCTATCAGAATGTCTGGCAGCATCATGAAGCCCCCTACTCCAGCTGCAGCTATGGCGATAACTATCAGTCCTGTTGTGAAGTCATTGACAAAGAGGATGCCCAACAGGACTATTCCAACCCATAGCAGAGTGATGATCGCAGACGTCCTTGGTCCTCTTGTGATGTTGATATGGTTCCAGACTGCAAACACGGGAAGGGCAACGAGGAACAGCACCAAGAACAGAATGGTTTCGCTGCCCTTGAGCACATATCTGGCGAAGAATGGCAAAGCACCCAACGCGACGGCGACAATATACTGTACGAGGAAATTGTAAGCCACGAATATCACGAAGGAACGGTTGGAGAACGTGTACTTCATCGCCTTGAACACTGGTAGCGTTTCTTCCCGAAACTCAGGTTTCTCGTGTGAGCCTGTGAGAGAGATGAAAGCAAAGAGAGCTGCTACCATTCCAATCGCGAGCCCCACACCGCTCCATCCCAGTACTCCGGCTAGGATTGGTGGAATGGCAGTGCCTGTGATGAGTCCCAATACGGCGAACACCTGCCGCATCACTGACATTTGAGAGCGTTCCTTATTGCTGGTGAACATCTCAGGAAACAGCGAGGTCCAGTTGAGTATCACAATGGTGTAGCAGGCGTCATAGAAGACAATCGCACCAGTGAGCCATAGAAAGAGGTTGAAGTTCCCTATCGTTAAGGCATCGCCGGGCGGTCCAAAGACTAGAAACACCGAAATGGCAAGTGGGATGGCAAAGACGGCAATCCATGGCACTCGTCTGCCCCATCGAGTCCGAGTCCTGTCGGAAAGATAGCCGAACAAGGGATCGTTTACCGCATTCCAGACAGACCAAATTGTCAACGCAAAGGCAAGCCAGAACAGATCCATGTGAAGGTCGACCGCGTAGTGGATGAAGATGTAGGTCTGGATGGCATACTGCGGCATTGACGACGTAATGCTTCCTGCACTGTAACCGAGCTTCCCGAGAAGGCCCATGTCTTGGATTCCTCAGAGTGCGGCAGTGTGCGTACGATAAAAACCATACGACGACTCGGAAGGCATGGTCCCCGGATACAGAATTCATCTGGTTTGCGTTTCTCGGAGCGGTTTCCTAGACACGGAATGATACGCGACTGCCAGTCGCTTTGCTGCGCGGCAATCGGCTCAGGTTCTAGACTCTAGCAACTCAAGTTCCTCTAGACAACCAGCTAGCAAGTCATATCCCTTTGATGCGATGAGTCGATAATTGCTAGAACCCGTCAGGCGCGACTGGAAGAGCTGCCATCCCGCCAGATAGTAACCCCTATATCTCTCTTCGATTCCACCGAGTCCGTACTCCTTCAGTTCGCTGCAAAGACGTGTGCGGTTCCAAGACCAGACTGCAAGTGGATCGTCGCATGATTGTGACAGAAGCCGTACTGGCGAAGGCGACACACGCCAGTTCATCTGTCTGACGAAGGACCACCAGTCTAGACCGGTCCTGTCGCTTATGCTCATGGGCATCGCATCGAGATAGGGTCTGAGCGACCTCAGCTGGCTGGAATCTATCTCGCGAATCCGTTGATCAGCCAGTAGAGTCTTTTTGGGCGGTTCACCGAGCATGATGTGTAGTTCAGTCAGACTTGGAGGTACGTAGAGGGGCTCTTTCTCCAGATCATTCAGAAGCATTAGCTGCGTGCGAGGAAGGTGTAGACTTCTGGGATTTCGTTCTCTGAACCGAGTTTCATAATCGCAGGCCATGTCCGCCGCAGCTCTCATGCCTTCCCCTCCTGCCGGGAAAGGTCTACTACCTTCCCGGACTCTGAAGTGTATGTCGACATCACTGAGAAGCGGTACATAGTCGATTTCAGAGTCCCATTTCTTCGCAGCCGAGCCCTTGCAATATGCGTACTCGATCATGTCTGAGAGCCTTTGTTCAAGCAGTTCGGTCCATATGCTGATACATGATATAACATCGACTCGGGCCCTAGCCATCACCTTGGAGAAGTCGCTCATTTGCTGACAACCTGCCCGCAGCAGCTGAGTTCTAGTCACCAGCATGCGTCTGATAAACATGGGGTCATGTTGTTGTGAGAGGGCCTCCTCGGTTGGTCCGACAATGCCTTATCTGTGATTCTTACGGTATGTGAATAGCTCCTGCTACGATCGATACGGGAAGACTGTCCGAATGCCGGGCCGAGCAACGCCAAAGAGAAGTTCCGACGAGGCCTCCAGTCCCGAGAAAGCCGCGCAGGGGAGTTCCCCAAAAGCCGAGCAGTTGGTGCAGCGCAGTCTGTTTCCTTATCTAGTAAACAGAGTGCTTGAGGAATCACTTGCCTGCAAGAGTGTCGCCGAGGTATCCAATCTCGGCCTAGAATTGGCGCGTGAACTGACTGGGTCCTCATATGGTGTTGTTGTAGAGGTCGATGGGCAGGGGCGAGTTACGATTATAGCACAGAGTCCGCTGCTTGTCACATCAGATGAGGATAAAGCAGGAGAATCTACACGACCGATAAGGTATGTCCAGGTGGGCGGCCGCTGGAAGGAACTGATTTCCTCAACGCGTCCTTTGGTTCTCGATGAGGGCGATTCCATTCGTGAGTTTCTCAGTATAGCCTCTGCGCGCAAGTCGGTTGAGTCAGTACTGGGCGTTGCGCTAAAGCAGAATGACAGGGTTTTTGGAGCGATGGTGTTGGCAGGCACTTCTGGCATCTTCGACCAGTCGGTTCAGAGTGACTTAGACTCTTTTAGCATCGCATTCACGCAGGTGCTCCTTCATAGGAGAGCCCTTGATGCACTTGAGAGAAGGGAACAGGACTACAGGAACCTAGTTGACTCGATTCCAGATGGCGTTACTGTTGCGGCGCTTGATGAGAAACTCATGCTCGTCAACAAAGCCTTCGCCGACATGCTCGGCTACCGGCAAGATGAGCTCGTAGGCAAAACAGTCTTAGATTTGACGGACCCCAAGGAGTTGGATATCGTCCTAGCTCAGACCGGGCAACGACGAAAAGGAGAGAGTTCTGTTTACGAGCTGAAGATGCTGCACAAGGATGGCCACACATGTATAGTGAGAGTGTCGGCCATCCCTGCGAGGGATGAAAGTGGTTCAATCACCGGGACGATAACCGGATGTACTGATGTAACAGGCTATCGGCAGCTGGAAGCCCAACTCCAACAACAAAAGAGGGAAACGGAGCTGTACGCTTCACTCCTGAGGCATGATGTTGCAAACGATCTTCAGGTTGTGCTAGGATATCTTGAGGCCGCGCAGATGTTCTACGGTGATATGGGTCCTGCAACAAAACAGATGGTCGAGTCGGCTTTCGCAGCAGCAGAGAGGATGGGACGTCTAGTGAAGGCGTTTGGTGTCCTCAGCATACCAACTAGTTTCGATATAGCTACCGTGCTTAGGCAGACTGCTAATGAAGCAGTGAAAGTCAACAGACAGTTGACCGTCAACTTGGTGGTTTCTTCCGAGGCCGAGAAGCTGACTGTTGCTGGTGGAGCATTGTTGCCCATGACATTCGAGAATCTGCTCAGAAATGCCGCTCAGCACGCAGGTGATAATCCCGTTGTCCATATCACTCTCTCAAGGAAAGGGGGGTTTGCTGAGATTGTTGTGTCGGACAACGGACCTGGTGTACCCGAGGACCTAAGGAAAGCACTATTCACAAGAGGACTATCTTCCTCTGATCACGGAGTAGGCCTGTATATCGCTAAGCAAGTGGTACTGGCATGTGGCGGGTCAATTGAGCTTGCAGACAGTGACCCAGGAAAAGGGGCCACGTTCAGATTGCTTCTGCCGATTGCTCCGTGAATTCATGTTAGTGACCTTACGAGAGGCGAGTGGCTTTCTGGGAAGACGCAACCCGTTCGAAATAGCGTTCCTCAGCACGAGTATACAAGACAAGCCTTAAGTCCTGCCTTCAGGCCGGACACCGAGTCCACAGCCGAGTGTCGCATATGGTTGAAGGTGAGTTGCCAGTTCTGTCGTCGCAAGAAAGGACTCAGCCTGGACCATACAGGATTGTTATTGGCACCGGATTTGGGATTCTGTTGAGTGCTCTGGATTCATCGGTCGTCAACGTTTCTCTCGTCACGATGTCGGTCGGCTTTGGAGTTGAGATAGAGCAAATCGAATGGGTTGTTCTTGCCTACCTTGTTGTGCTGACGGCCGCGATGCCTCTCATGGGCAAGCTTGGAGATCGTAGCGGCAAGAAGAAGGTGTTTCAGACCGGTATGGCACTCTTCATCATGGGCTCTGCAGCTTGTGCAATGTCCTCGCAGTTTCTGGTTCTTATTGCGTTCAGGGTTTTCCAAGCTGTCGGTGCAAGCATGATGACAGCAAACGGCTTGGCGCTCGTGACCTACTTCACGACTCCGGACAACCGAGGAAGGGCAATAGGCCTGAACTCAGTCATCCTTGCATCAGCGCTTGGATTTGGCCCGGTTGTCGGAGGAATACTCACTCAGTTCTTCGGTTGGCCCAGTGTCTTTCTCATCAATATACCACTGGGACTGATAGGGCTTATCGTGGGTGCAGTCATAATCCAGGAAACAGACCCCGTCAAGGAAACGAGGTTCGACCTGCTGGGGGGAACTCTGTTCTTCGTAGTCCTCTTCACTGCCGTCTTCATGTTGTCTCTCGTAGACATCGTGAACGTATCAGTAATCATGTTCCTTGCTCTGATTCCAGTGACAACCTTTGTTGTCTTCCTCCACAGGGAGAGAACGTTCTCGTCGCCTATCATTCCGACAAGAGTATTGGCTGATAGAAGAATCTCAGCAGGGTTCTTCTCAGCCTTTTTGTCGTTCATGGCGATGAGCCCGGTTTCGTTTCTCATGCCATTCTTACTTCAGGAAGCTCTTGGATTCTCTCAGTCCCTGACAGGTGTATACCTGACTGCATACCCATTGACAATAGCTGTGATGGGCCCAGTGTCTGGTTTCATATCAGAGAGGGTGCAGGCACGTAGGCAGACCGTAATCGGGCTATGTTTCCAGCTGGGAGGTCTTGTCCTTCTCGGCGTGGCAATGCCGAACATACCTCTTATGTTCCTCTCGGTGGTCGTTTCGGCCGTCGGTACTGGATTGTTTACGGTCGCGAACAGCAACTTCATGATGACAACCGCGCCGCGTAACTACATGGGGGTAATCAGCGCACTGACGAATGTTTCAAGGACAGCGGCGTTTTCGATCGCCACCGCTCTTTCGACTGCAGTTTTCGTTTTCTTCTTTGTAGGCATGAATCCTGAAGGACTAACTTCGGGTCCCGAGTATGTAAATGCCTACATCGCCTCTGTGCGACTCGCGGTCTGGACCTTCAGCCTACTTGCAGGTATCGCAGTCATCATTTCTGCTCTAAGAGGTGTGAATGCTGTCGAAATGGATCGGCAGGCCAGAAGAATCTCTGCAATGACCTTTGCTGATAGAGCCGCACAGGACGAACATGCACAGGCATCGAACTAGGGAAATCACGAGGGTGCTATCAAATTCCGAAGGCATCAGCAATAGTCAGTATGCGCCGTCTGAAGTCTGGATGGTCTAGGACAAGCAGTCTGGCGCCGACTTCACTATCGAACATGAGTCTGTTTGGATTCTCACGAAG